>ERZ773157.27-NODE-27-length-175219-cov-10.262805_pt1 | contig 175219 bp, 158 predicted proteins | sample MGYA00511480_ERZ773157 | MGnify/ENA primary metagenome ERZ773157 (study PRJEB29015, sample SAMEA2737863) | human gut metagenome | biome: human gut; feature: human-associated habitat; material: faeces | place: China | collected 2012 ... | reverse complement strand
AAATGCAACAATTGCAGAAATGTTGCCAAATTAAAAGATAAATCATTTGTTTGCACAAGGCAATACCACTGAAATTGTGCAGGATCAACATGAGATTTTGAACTAAATGTGTCTTGACATCGTTAATATCACGTTAATAAAACGGTGATATAATAAAAAAATGCAAAGTGAACGGAGGGGTAAAAATGTTTCACATACTTGTGGTGGAGGACGATACTAACACTCGCAAACTGACCTGTGATGTGCTTAGCGACAACGGCTACACACCTATCGAGGCTCGTGACGGTATAGAGGCTCTCGAAATAATGGACGAAAAACACGTTGACCTTATTATAATGGACGTTATGATGCCTCGTATGGACGGTTTGGAGCTTTGCGAAACTATCCGCAAGGCTGGGTTTCAGACGCCTATATTAATGGTGACGGCTAAGGAAACGGCTTTTGACAAAAAGCAGGGTTTTATAAAAGGTACGGACGATTACATGGTGAAGCCTGTGGACGAGGAGGAAATGCTTCTGCGTATTCAGGCACTTTTACGACGTTCACAGATAGTGAGCGACCACAGGATAACTGTGGGCGACACCACTCTCGACTATGACGCACTGACTATCAAGACCACTGAGGGCATAAGGGAGCTTCCACCGAAAGAGTTCATGCTTCTTTACAAGCTTCTTTCCTATCCCGACAAGATATTCACCCGCCGTCAGCTTATGGACGAGCTTTGGGATATGACCTCAGACACTGACGAGCGCACTGTGGACGTACACATAAACCGCATAAGAGAGCATTTGAAGAATAACCACGACTTTGAGATAATGACAGTGAGAGGGCTTGGCTACAAGGCGGTCAAGCTGAAAGGATAGGCTCATGAAAAAACATCTTATCTCTGCTCTTCGCTCAGAGCGCAGGCGAAATTACACCATGAATGCCAGCATAGTTTCGGCGGTATTTATGATAATGATATGGGCAGGGCTTCTTACGGGATTTATAATGATAGGCATAAAAAGATGCCTGCATTTTCTATCCCCTTTGCAAATGCCTTTAGTTTTCCTTATTGTAGGACTTGTGGTATCTGTAATAATCGGCACTTGCATTTCTGCCGCTGTAGCAAGCAAGATAGTAAGACCTGTGCGTGAGGTAAAAAAGGCAATGCACAGGGTAGAAAAGGGAGATTTCTCTCAAAGGTTAGAGGTAACGGGCTTTAACGGCGAGATAGACGAGCTTATAGAAAGCTACAACAAAATGGCACAGGAGCTTGGAGGCATCGAGATGTTCAGGGAGAATTTTATCAACAGCTTCTCCCACGAGTTCAAAACGCCTATCGTTTCTATCCAGGGCTTTGCGAAACAGCTAAAAAAAGAAAATCTGTCAGAAGAAAAAAAGCAGGAATACATTGACATTATCATCAGCGAATCAAAGCGTTTGACCAATCTTTCATCGAACATTCTTATGCTTTCAAAGCTTGAAAATCAGCAGATCATCACTGACAAGACAAGCTTTTCCCTTGACGAGCAGATAAGAAACTGCATACTTCTTCTGGAAAAGCAATGGACGGCTAAGGACATAAGCTTTGACATTGATATGCAGGAGATACAATACACCACCAATGCGGAAATGCTTTCGCAGGTGTGGGTGAACATAATAGGCAACGCCATAAAATTCTCCCCGGAGGGAAGCTCTATCAGAGTAAAGCTTTTCAAAGAGGGTGATGTGATAACGGCTGAGATAACTGACCGTGGCATCGGCATGGATCAGCAGACCATATCACACATTTTTGAGCGTTTTTATCAAGGGGACAGGGCGCACGCTTCAGAGGGAAACGGACTTGGTTTGCCCCTTGTTAAGCGTATCGTGGAGCTGTGCAACGGCAATATCCGTGTAGAATCACAATACGGAAAGGGTACGAATTTTATTGTTACGCTTCCTGAGAATGGATAGGCATATAAAAAGGACGGGTATTTCGTTGGAAATATCCGTCCTTGATTTTTTTATCTCAGGTCATCAATGCTGTAGCTGTTATAGCCCTCGTAATAATAGCTTTGGTCTATGCCCTTCATAAACAACTCCCGGTCATTTATATCCGCTGTGAGGGCGTTTTTAAGCAGGTGCTTTATTTCGATATCACGAATGGGGCTTCGTTCCATGGCAAGGAGATAATCCTCCTTGTCTATCCTGCTCCAATCTACCGCCATAGAAAGCTCTTTTCTGAACATCATATCCAGCCATATGCGCATTGACCTGCCATTGCCCTCTCTGAATGGGTGGGCGATATTCATTTCAACATACTTTTCAACTATAGAGTCAAAGTCGCTTTGTGGCATTTTTTCGATATTTTCAAGGGAGCTTTCAAGATACATAACAGGAGCAAATCGAAAGCCGCCTTTGGCAATATTCACAGTTCTTATTTTCCCTGCGAAATCATAGATTTCCTCAAAAAGATATTTGTGTATCTCTGCGAGAGCCTTAAAACTGCCTGCTTTCTGCTTATCCAAAATGCCATGTTCAAACAGCTTAACAGCCTTTTCCTTGCTTAGCTTTTCTTCTGTTCTGGCAAGGGTCGCAGAGTCGGTTATACCAAGTTTGTTTTCCAAAGCCATAAGCTGTTCTCCTTTCGGTGGATTTTAGATAGCTGCAAAGCCCTGCTTCAGATCGTCTATGATATCCTCGACATTTTCAAGACCTACGGAAAGTCTTATCATTCCGCCGTTTATGCCTGCGGCAACAAGCTGTTCGTCTGAAAGCTGTCTGTGTGTTGCGGAGGCTGGGTGGAGGATACAAGTACGGATATCGGCAACGTGAACTTCGTTGGAAGCAAGCTTAAGGCTGTCCATGAACTTTGCCGCTGTATCTCTTCCGCCCTTGATAACGAACGAGATAACGCCTGCTGTGCCAAGCGGAAGATACTTTTCAGCAAGCTTATGGTACTTATCGCTTTCAAGTCCAGGATATGCAACGGACTCTACCTTGTCATTGTTTTCGAGGAATTTTGCCACTGTGAGCGCATTCTCGCAATACTGCTTCATTCTTACAGGGAGAGTTTCAAGTCCCAGATTGAGCAGGAACGAGGAATTTGCGGCAGGATAGCAGCCGAAATCTCTCATAAGCTGCATTCTTGCTTTTACGATATAAGGTGCGAATGAATATTTTTCAGTGTAGATAGTGCCATGATAGCTTTCGTCAGGCTCGGTCATGCAAGGGAACTTTCCGCCCGTCCAATCGAACTTGCCGCTGTCAACGATAACGCCGCCAACCTGAACAGCGTGGCCGTCCATATACTTTGATGTAGAATGGATAACGATATCTGCGCCCCACTCGATAGGTCTGCAAAGGTATGGAGTAGCAAAAGTATTATCAACGATAAGAGGAACGCCATTCTTATGGGCGATATTTGCAAAACGCTCGATATCGAAAACTGTCAGAGCAGGGTTTGCGATAGTTTCACCGAAAACAAGCTTTGTATTATCCTTGAATGCCGCCTGTATCTCATCATCTGTAGCGTCTGGGTCAACATAGATACACTCTATGCCAAGTCTTTTCATTGTTATGCTGAAAAGGTTTATGGTTCCGCCATAGATAGAAGTGGAAGCTATAAAGCTGTCCCCTGCCTGACAGATGTTCAGGATAGAGCAAAGTGTGGCAGCCTGTCCGCTTGATGTACACATTGCGGCTGCACCACCCTCGAGAGCGGCAATTTTCTTTTCAACTGCGTCTGTGGTAGGGTTTTCAAAGCGTGAGTAGATAAGGCTCTTGGTAGGGTCGTCAAAGACCTCGGCTATCTCTCTTGAGGAGTCATAGACATAAGTTGTACTTTGTACGATAGGCACTACCCTCGGCTCTCCGTTTTTAGGCGTATAGCCCTCGTGTAAACATTGTGTTTCGATCTTCAATCAAATCAAATCCTTTCAACGCGGTGATGACCGCAAAATTTTTACCAATATAAAAAGCTTTTCAAAAAGCGTTTAAAACAGCAGTCCCCTCAGACCGCCCAAACATTATAAATGCGTTTATTCTGCATAGCGAAAACTCATAGCTGAATCGAAAATATCTTCTCCCATTGAAACATACTTTAGTGGTATCACCACATTATATTGTATATATTCGCTGTCAGAAAACTCGTATATACCCTGAACGTTCACACTTTGATCCTCACCCAGAGCCGCAATAACACAGCCACGCTTGCCATTGCCAAGGTCAAGTTCCCGATAATCAAGCCAAACATTATCATCAGATCTGATATCAGCCGACTTTGCATACATATCTAGCATATCATCGACCGTGGTCTTGTCAAGCCGCTGATAATATGACAATGACAGATTTAACCCGTCATATTTTTCGTCCACTTTGCCGTCAATAAGATTTGCATAGACAATCTTCACATCTCTCGTGCCGTCAAAATCATCTGTGGTTATCTCATGCTTTTCCAACTTTGCGGCAGAAAATCCACCTATCTCAGGCAACTCTAAAGCGGCAGAAAAATCCGAAAGTTCTATGGTCAAACCGTTTTCAATATCATAACGGTCTGTATCCACCGACCCTCCGTTAAACATATCATAAACATAACTGTCTATGACCATGTAAACGCCACCCGTGGTGATATTCGCAGAAATGCCATTTTCGTCAACGAAACTTTCAAGTTTCGTGAACGTGCTGTCCTCGTCAAACTGCATTATAACTGCACTGGCTTTTTGCTCGTCGCTTATTTTGTCGCTAAACTCAAAACGAATAACCCCACCCCCGAAATCAGCGTCAGTATACTTGACAGGTATACTAAGGAGCGGCTCGTCAGAATTTATCATTGCGTTTATACCATAATAATCAGAAAGCTTTGCTCCTGCACCAAAATTACCCTCTATGGTGCATTTTGCTGTATATGGTATTTCGCTAAGGTCACAAACAAGCTCAGGGTCACGAATTATTTCCACCTGCGAACTATCATCCGTCTGCGAACTTTCCTCCACACTGTCGGGCGTATCTGACACCGCTTCCGCAGTAGTAGTATCTTTCGTTTCTGAAACGCTGTCTGCGGCTTCCTCAACAGGTCCGCAGGCGCAAAGTGACACTGACAGCAATGCCGCCAGCAATACGGCTGTTTTTCTGCTATTTTTCATATTAAGTTTCTCCCTATTTTTTTATTTTGTTTACCTTACAAGTCCTTGAAGTCCACCCTTGCCCCCGTAAGAGCACTCTCCATTATTATCCTTGCACATTCTGAAAGCGAAACTGCGCTTTTGCAGGTCATCATGGCTTTTTGTATGCAAAGTCCGAAAACTATGTGAAGTTCTCCCCTGCCTGCTGACTTCTGCGCTATAGGCAGAAGCGGTTGCCAAAGAAGCTTTATATAGCTTTGGACAGTTTCGCCTGTGGTACAATTTCTTATTTTGCCAAAGCTTGCGCCCCCTGCGTTTGCCGCAGTGTAGCGGAGCATTTCCCCAACGTCCGTAAAAGGCTCGTTATATTTTTTAAGCACTCCTGCGGTAAAAGACCACACTGAGTAGTTATTGCCCACAAGCTTTTCGTCAATGATATCACCGTAGAAATACTTTCTGCCTGACTTATCATTGAACACTGTGAAAACGTCCTCTTCTTTAACACCCTCTGTCATTAAAAGCTTTCTCACGTCATGCTGACAGGAATAGCCTGCAAGAGAACCTATACAGCACAAAAGGGATTGCGGATGGACATAGCCCTCGGGGCTTCTCATTGCTCTGAGAAGTCTGTCGAATATTTCAAAGGCACTGCTTTTATATTGTTCAAGTTCCATTTTTATCACCGTTTCTCACGTTTTTGCTCCCATTTTTATCTTTTTTATCACAAATCTGATGATATTAACATAAATCACCGCAAGCCCAAAGCCACCAAGCAGACCTGTTACCAGCCGACGTTTATTGGTGGACTTTTTCACCCCTGAATACTGCAATGACCAATCCAGCATGGTAGTTTCACAGCAGAGTACGGCCGTGAGGGTGGATATGTTTTTCTTTATGGCTATCGGAATGCCTACAAGCTGTCCTGCAAGCACGCCTGTACATCTTGCGCACACCGGAAACTGCCAGCCATGAAAAAAGAAGCTTCTGTCGGGGCGTTGGTGACAGCCTGCCGACGCACCAAGCTTCATAAGATAAAGCCACAGTGCATATGGGTCTTTTCTCATTCTCATGCTATGCTCTGAACTTATAATCGCAATCAGGACAGACCCAATAGGAGCGTGTTTTTGACTTGCTTTCCATGCCGCAAAGTCCGCAGATAAGCCCTGGCAGTCCGAACAGTATATAGCCGCAGCAGCCTTTTCCAAAGCCGTATTTGCCGCTTCTGTAGTCTGTTTCGCTTATAAGCTGACAGTTCCTGCCGCCACATTTTGGACAGCGTTTGCCTGTACAAAAATCTGCCATGGTGTTTTCCGCCTTTCTTTTGTGTGGTGTTTATCAGATAAAATTCAGGGGCTTGACGATCTGAAAAGACCTATCAGCCCGCTGAAATATTTTTATCCTTTGATATTATACGTTTATTTCTGCAACATCGTCAGACACGCCGTTTGCTTCGACAACAGGCTTTACGCAATTTTCGATAAACTCGTCCACCTGCTGTGGGCATCTGCCGATAAAGTTTTCAGGCTTCATTATCTTATCCATTTCTTCCTTTGTTATCATGAACATAGGGTCGTTGAGGATAAGCTCGCAGAGGTTATTGTCAAGTCCCTCTTTCTTTACTCTTGCGCCTGCTACCATTGAATACTCTCTTATTCTTTCGTGAAGTTCCTGTCTGTTTCCGCCCTTTTCTACAGCGTCCATCATAATGTTCTCGGTAGCCATGAAAGGAAGCTCTGCCATAACTCTTCTTCTGATGATCTTGTCATATACTACCAAGCCGTTGTCAGGATCTGTAACATTGAGCATGATATTGAGTATAGCGTCAACACCCAGGAAAGCTTCAGCAACGGAAATTCTCTTGTTTGCAGAGTCATCGAGAGTTCTCTCAAACCACTGTGTACCTGCTGTGAATGCAGGGTTGAGAACGTCGCAGATAACGTATCTGGCAAGTGATGTTATTCTCTCATCTCTCATTGGATTTCTCTTATATGCCATAGCGGAAGAGCCTATCTGATTTTTCTCGAACGGCTCTTCGATCTCCTTAAATGACTGCAAAATTCTTATATCGTTTGAGAACTTCATAGCAGACTGAGCGATACCGGCAAGAACAGAGCATACCTGATAGTCCATTTTTCTTGAATAGGTCTGACCTGAAACTGGAACGACAGCGTCAAAGCCCATTTCCTCAGCTATCATTTTTTCAAGCTCTTTTACCTTATCAGTATCGCCGTGGAAAAGCTCCATAAATGAAGCCTGAGTGCCTGTAGTTCCCTTCGAGCCGAGGAGCTTGAGGTTAGCAAGTCTGAAGTCCAGATCTTCAAGATCCATAAGAAGCTCGTTGCACCAAAGAGTAGCTCTTTTGCCCACTGTTGTGAGCTGTGCAGGCTGAAGGTGAGTATAAGCAAGGCAAGGCATAGCCTTATACTTATCGGCAAACTTTGCAAGCTGGTCGATAACCTTGACAAGCTTTCTCTTTACGACCTTAAGTGCATCTCTCATGATGATAACGTCTGTGTTATCGCCTACATAGCATGAAGTTGCGCCAAGGTGAATGATACCTGCTGCCTTTGGACAAACAAGGCCATAAGCATAAACGTGTGACATAACGTCATGACGAACAAGCTTTTCACGCTCAGCGGCAGCGGCATAATCTATATTATCAATGTTAGCTTCAAGCTCGTCTACCTGCTCCTGAGTAACATTAAGACCAAGCTTCATTTCAGCACGGGCAAGAGCTACCCACAGCTTTCTCCAAGTAGTGAATTTCTTGTCAGCAGAGAAAATATACTGCATTTCCTTGCTTGCATATCTGGTACAAAACGGGCTTTCATAAGAATTTGTCATTGTTCTTCGACCTCTTTCGTAATATTATATAATGTATACACACTTATTATAGCATATTTTTTGCGGGTTTACAATAGGTTTAAGGAGAAATGTTTACAGTGGGACAGCATTGGATAGGAAAGGAGTTTTTAAAAGTTAAATTTCTGTAAATTTTCAAGTAGAAACAGAGCTGTGCTTGACTTTTTAGGGCGGATATGTTATGATATTAAAGCCGCATATTCACGGTCATAAGTGTTTGTATTTACAGACCACCGTGCGTAGCGAGTTTATTTAAAGGTAGGTGCATTCGTAATGTACGCAGTAATTGAAACAGGCGGAAAGCAGTATCAGGTTAAGCCTGGTGATGAGGTTTTCGTAGAAAAGCTGGACGTAAACGCTGAGGACGCTGTTACTTTCGATAAGGTAATGGTTGTTGGCGCTGACGACGGTATCAAGGTTGGCGCTCCATATGTTGACGGCGCTTCCGTAACAGCTAAGGTCATCAAGAACGGCAAGTCCAAGAAGGTGACTGTATTCACTTACAAGCCAAAGAAGGGCGAAAAGACCAAGATCGGTCACAGACAGCCTTACACTAAGGTTATGATCGAAGCTATCAACGCATAATGATCTGTGCTGATTTTTTCAGAAATGAGCATGACAGGCTTGTGGGATTTCGTATAACGGGTCACGCAGGTTACGCAGACTATGGCGAGGACGTATGCTGTGCAAGCGTATCGTCTGCTGTAATGTTGACGGCTAACACTGTCACGGAGGCTTTTAAGATAAAGGCTGATGTCGCAGTGGAAGAAAACGAAATAATATTAAGGCTTGAAAATGACAGCTCAGAGGAGGGGGACAAGCTACTTTTAGGGCTTCTCACTCATTTATATTTCCTAGCTGAGGAGTTTTCAGGCAGGATCAAAGTCACGGTCAGAGATAACTGATCGGACGGATTACATTTTATGGAGGTGTAATTTAGATGATTAAGATTTCAATGCAGTTTTTCGCTCATAAAAAGGGAATGGGTTCTACAAAAAACGGACGTGATTCTGAGTCAAAGAGACTTGGCGTAAAGAGAGCTGACGGTCAGTTCGTACTGGCTGGTAACATTCTCGTTCGTCAGAGAGGTACTCACATTCACCCAGGCGAGAACGTTAAGAAGGGTTCTGACGATACTCTGTTCGCAACAAGCGACGGTGTTGTAAGATTTGAAAGACTCGGTAGAGACCGCAAGAAGGTTTCGGTTTATCCCAAGGCTTAATTTTGTAACATATGACCCTGAGCCTTAGGCTTGGGGTCTTTTGTTGATTAATGACAACTAAATTTACGCATAATATCATTTATAAGGAGGTTTGATCATGTTTGTCGATCAGGCGAAGATCTATATAAAAGCCGGTGACGGCGGTGACGGTGCAGTTTCATTCCACCGTGAGAAATATGTTGCGGCAGGCGGTCCGGACGGCGGTGACGGCGGTAAGGGCGGAGATATTGTTTTCGTTGTTGACGACAATATCTCAAACCTTATAGATTTCAGATATAAGAGAAAATATGTTGCCGAAAAGGGGCAGAACGGCGGCGGCAAAAACTGCTCAGGCAGGAATGCTCCCGACCTTGTGGTGAAAGTTCCTAGAGGCACTGTTGTTAAAGAGATAAAGAGCGGCAGGATACTTGCCGACCTTTCTACAGATGAGCCTGCTGTTATCGCTCACGGAGGCAAGGGCGGGCGTGGAAACGCTCATTTTGCCACTTCCACAAGGCAGATACCGAAGTTTGCAAAGCCGGGTTTCCGTGGTGACGAATATGAGGTCATGCTTGAACTCAAGCTTATTGCAGACGTGGGACTTGTGGGCTTCCCGAACGTGGGTAAATCCACGCTTATCTCTGTTGTATCAGCGGCAAAGCCAAAGATAGCCAACTATCACTTCACTACCCTGACGCCTGTGCTTGGCGTTGTTAAGATAGAAGAGGGAAAATCTTTTGTTATGGCGGATATCCCAGGTCTTATCGAGGGTGCGAGCGAGGGCGTCGGTCTAGGTCACGAATTTCTCAGACACGTTGAGAGGTGCAGACTTATCGTTCACGTTATCGACGTTTCAGGCAGCGAGGGCAGAGATCCTATCGAGGATTTCAAGGCGATAAATCACGAGCTTGAAAACTTCTCAATGGAGCTTGCGGAAGCTCCGCAGATAGTTGCCGCAAACAAGAGCGATATGGCTACCCCTGAGCAGGTGGAAAGACTGAGAAACTATGTTGAGGATCAGGGACTTCTGTTCTATGAGATCTCTGCTGCCACAACAAAGGGTACAAAAGAGCTTATGTATGGCGTATGGGAACGACTTTCTGTTCTTCCGCCTGTTAAGCAGTTTGAAGCTCAGCCGCTCACTCAGGAGGAGCTTGACGATAAGCTCATCTCAAAGAAAGACTTCCGTGTTACTGTGGAGGACGGCGTTTATTTCGTTGAAGCAGATTGGCTTCTTGACATACTCAGGACGGCTAATATGGACGATTACTCTTCCCTCCAGTATTTCCAGAACGTACTCAGGACCAGCGGCATAATCGACAAGCTGGAAGAAATGGGTATCGAAGAGGGCGACACTGTTTCTATATTCGACTTTGAGTTTGAATATCTCAGATAGGAGGGAGCGTCACGGGAAAGCTTTCTGATATGGACGCTATGCAATACTCCCCTCTGGCACTGGCTTTTATCGGGGACAGCGTTTACGAGATAAGGGTAAGAGAAAAGCTTATCCTTGAAGCTAATATGCCTGCGGACAAGCTGCACAAGCTCACTGTTGAGAGGGTGTGTGCGGAATATCAGGCAAAGGCTGTTTGCAAGTGGCTTGACGAGGGGCTGCTTAACGAACAGGAAATGGATATTTTCAAAAGGGGCAGAAATGCAAAGGGCATAAATGCTCCGAAACATTCCACTGTTGGGGAATACCGCATGGCGACAGGTTTGGAATGTCTTTTCGGTTTTTTATATCTCACGGGGCGTGAGGAACGTATAGGTGAACTGTTCGAGGCAGCATGGTCTGTGGGCAGCATCAATGAATAATATTACATCAAGGAGTGAATCAAATGTCAGGTCATTCAAAATGGGAAAACATTAAAAGAAAAAAGGGTGCAACAGACGCTGCAAGAGCTAAGATATTTACAAAGATAGGCAGAGAGATCGCTGTTGTAGTTAAGCAGGGCGGTGCTGATCCTGCAGGTAACGCAAAGCTGAGAGATCTTATCGCAAAGGCTAAGTCAAACAACGTGCCTAACGATAATATCGATAGAATTATCAAAAAGGCAGCAGGCGACGGCGACAAGAACAGCTACGAGTCAATGGTATACGAGGGCTACGGTCCAAGCGGTGTTGCTGTTATCGTTGAGTGCCTTACAGACAACAAGAACAGAACAGCAGGCGATATCCGTCACTTCTTCGACAAGTTCGGCGGAAACATGGGTACATCAGGCTGTGTATCTTTCATGTTCTCTGATGTTGGTACTGTTGTTATGGAGAACAACGGTGCTGACGAGGACAAGATAATGGAGGACTGCTTTGAGGCAGGCGCTGACGATTTCAACGTTGATGACGATGTTATCGAGATATCATGCGACCCTAATCAGGTTTCTTCTGTAAGAGAAGCTCTTGAGGGAATGGGTTACAAGGTACTTTCTGCTGAGGCTGAGAAAGTTCCTTCAAACTACACAACTATCGAAGACGAGGACGCTATCAAGAAGATGGGTCTGCTTCTTGAGCATCTTGAGGACGATGACGACGTTCAGAACGTTTACCACAACTGGGAGAATATGCCTGTTGAAGAGGAAGAATAATCAGGGAGATTTCTGACACTTTACTATTGACATTTACATATAATGTGGTATAATAGAATCAGAAAGATTTATTCTTTTAATAGGGGTTGCGAATCCGTCTAAAATCGCTTTAATAGGTATTTAAAGGGTCAATTTGTTTTGACCCTTTATTTTTTGTATGGAGATGTATGTGTGCGCATAATTGGACGGAGAAGCTCATAAAATAATCATGCAGATATGGGGGACTGACGCTTGCAGGGCGACAGTCCCTTTTAAGCTTTAAACGACGATTTTTCGGGGATTTTCGTGTTAAAATCGCTGAAAATCCTTGCCGCTTTGCGGTGCTGTTTGTAAGTTGTGCTATTGACATAAAAGGGGTTATAGTATATAATAATCGTATGTGTAGATATTGCCCTGAAAAGATAAAAAATACAGATAATGGGTGATAAGGAAGAAGCAGAGAATGATAGGAGGAAACTTATGAACAAGATCTTTTGTTCTGCTCTGACAGCCGTTGTTGCAGGCACTATGCTCACAGGCTGTGCCATGCCTTGGGAAAAGGGAGCTGATGACGACGTTGCCCCCGGCGGTTATTCCTATACGGCTGACTCAAATTCAGAACAGAAACAAGCTTATCGCTGGCTCATAGAGCCGACTATAAACGCCGATAATATCATTTCTTTTGACGGAAGTCAGGTCGACCCTAACAACGAAAAGAACACAGCTTATGCCAACTATTCTGTTATCAGACAGAACGGCAAGTATGGCATTATAGACTACAGCGGAAACATGGTAGTGCCTGCGGAATATGACGATTACTACACCTGCTGGTGCGGAGAGGTCACGCTTTTCAATATTATAAATGAAAAGAATGATGAGTATGAGTATTGCAGTATCGACAGCTCAAATCAGGTAGTATACTATGCGGCGGAACATCATGACAGCTCACCGAAATATTACTGGAACAGCAGTGAGGAAAAGATCTATGTAAAGGACGCTGACGAAGAACAGGGTGAAGAATACACCGGCAAAAAGGCTGTTGTGGTATGTGAAGCTGACGTGAAAAAGTCTGACAATGGTTTTTATGACATTTCTCCTGTGAGCGAACCGCTTTACGGGCTTGCTAAAAAGGACAAGCTTATACTTGATATGCAGTACACTGATTTCTATGCCCCTGCATACAAAGGCGCAGGACTTACCTGCATCGCCTTCGAGAACGATGAGGGCAAGTGGGGATATGTTGGTTCTGACGGCAAAACTATAATCGACTTCAAGTGCGACGGTGACATGAGTGCCTATTGCGGAAAGGTGATAGATGACGAGATGGCAGTTCATCCTTATCTTTTCACTGACGATTATCTGCCGGTATCCATAAATTCATCATATGGTTATTATGACATAGACGGCAACTGTATCGTAAAGCCAGGCGAGTTCGATCAGGCAAGACCTGCTCACAACGGCAAGGCATGGGTAATGAAGTCCGGAAAATGGGGCGTTATAGCATTCGGTGACGCACCTGTGGAGGAGGACTCATCAGAGGAAGAGACCACCACAACTACGACCACCACAAGCTACATCACCACGACCACAACTTCAACGACCACCAAAACAACTTCGGTTTCAACAGAAACGAAAAAAGCAACTGAAACTACTCCATCTTTGACACAGCCAAGTGAAACCACTGAGGTGTCAACGAATACGGAAACTGTTACAGAAACAGTAACGGAGCCTGTAACGGAAACTGATCCGCCTGCTCCTGAGCCTGAGCCTGAACCGACACCTGAACAATAATACAAATATAGAAAGCCCTCCGTCGTCAGGTATTTACTCAGGTCAATATGATTCATCACTTCACAAAATGTATATACCGGGTCAGTTGTTTCAATTATTTTTTCAATTTCTATTGGAAATTTTAATTGATATGGTGTATAATATTCTTGTGGTTGGTTATTCATGATACTTTAATTATACCACAAAAAAAGACTGCTGTCTTGCTTTTTGGCAAGATCGCAGCCTTTTTTCTTGGGGACTTTTTTTACAGCCCCTTTTTTGTATAAAAAAAATTATATTAAAAACGCACAAACCATGCAGGGGACGAGCCCCTATATTTTTGCACATAAAAAGCCCTGCCGAAGCAGAGCTTTTCTTTTTTACTGGTTATATATCTCTTTTCTGAGAAGTGCTTTGCAGGCTTCAAAATCCACTTCGAGAATTGATTGACCGTCAGATGATGTGCCATATGAATAGGAATCATCATCAGGTATTCTCATGGACTTTATCTCGTAATTCATGGAGAATATCGCCTTATAGGCAAGAGCAAAAAGCTGTGTCTGGGACATATTGGTTGTAAGATGTGACATTGACGCTTTTGCGAATTTGTCTATAGTCAGCGGATCTGAGCCTTTCGCCTTTTCGATTATCTTTGTGATAACTGTTCTCTGGCGTTCTGTTCGCTGGAAATCTGCGTTGCCAACATATCTAAGTCTTGCATAGGCGAGTGCCTGATTGCCGTTTACATGGAGCTTCTTTCCGCCCTTATCAAGATAGTCTGTACCCTTTTTATTGCCAAGAAGCTTGTTTTGCTCTGCCATTGGAGGCTTCATACCCTCGGCTTCTTCGTCGGAAATGTCAAGCTCGATACCGCCAACAGCGTCAACGATATCAACGAATGACAGAAAGTCGATATAAACATAATCGTCAACGGCAATATCAAAATTATACTCTATGGTATCCATAAGAAGCTCTGCACCGCCGTAAACATATGCCGCATTGAGCTTTGACCATGTGTCTATATCATTTCCGTCAGCGTCAACGCCCTTGATATTCACATACATATCACGCATGAAAGAGGTCATTGTTATCTCTTTTGTGGTGCTGTTAATGGAGAGAAGTATCATAGAGTCTGTTCTGCCACGCTCGTCAGCGTTTCTTGTGTCAGAGCCTATAAGCAGGATATTTCGTACATCAGAGCTGTTCATGGAAGCATCTGTGTTCGTTCGCTGACCTCTTTGTACCTTGTTCACCATGCCTATGTATCGCCATATAAGCACGTTTGCCAATATGAAAACCACCAAAAGTATGATGATAAGCACCTTGAAAAAGGTTTTTATAGGGTGTCTTTTTTTATTTTCCACTTTGTTTTTACCTTTTTTGTTCGTCTGACCGTTACGGCTTTTATTGTTTTTGCCAAATTGCAGGTCATTATTTCGTCTTTGGGCTGAGGTCTTGTTGCTTTTTGCTGACTTGCCTGAACCTCTCTGCTTGCTCTGTCCGTTCTGTGGACGTGACGTTTGTCTGCTCTGTGTCTGCCGTCTTGGAGTGCTTTCTCTGTATGAGCCTGAGTGATCTGATGATGAACGGCTTCCCTGCCCGTATGGCTGAGCTGTACCCTGTGTATGATCATCAGGGTAGCCAGCGTCATAGTAATCGTCAAAGTCGTTCACGCCCTCGTCTATTTGCTGAACACGCTGTCCGCCCGCACCGCTTATGCGATTGAACTCGTCAAGCTGTCGCTGATATTCCTGTTCGTAGTAGTCCTGAGGCTTATTATCGTTTGTGTAGTTTTGTTGTCTGTCTTTATTAGCCACCTGACTGCACCTCCGTTCATTTTTACAATACCAATATTATAGTACATATCAGGCTTATTGTCAATGACAGAAAAAAAGGCGGAGCTTTTTCCAGCGTCCGCCTTTTTATTTTTACGTTGTTGTGGAGAAGCGGCCGAACACTGTTCGCCCCTACAAGCCAATGCCGTCTTTATGGGCATTTGCAGGTCTACACATAGCCTTATTTTATTCTGCTGCTTCTTAGGGCGTTGAGGATAGCTATTACGGCTACGCCAACGTCTGCGAAAACCGCAAGCCACATTCCTGCAAGTCCCAATGCACCGAATATAAGCACAAGGGCTTTTACTCCAAGGGCAAAAATTATATTCTCTCTTACTATTGTCATAGTCTTTCGGGATATCTTTACTGCGTCTGCTATGCTTGACGGATCGTCGTTCATAAGCACAACGTCTGCGGCTTCAATGGCGATATCTGAGCCTAAGCCACCCATTGCGATACCGATATCGGCTCTTGCGATAACAGGTGCGTCATTTATTCCGTCACCTGCGAATGCAACAAGTCTGCGATCGGGGTCTTTTATAAGCTGTTCGACCTTTTCAACCTTGTTTTCAGGGAGAAGCTCACTGAAGAATGTTTTTATGCCCACTTTCTTTGCCACCTTTTCAGCGGTATCTTTCTTATCCCCTGTAAGGAGGACAGTTTCGACCCCAAGCTCTCTGAGTCTTGAAACAGCTGTGGCAGAGGTTTCTTTTATCTCGTCGCCTAAGAGTATCTCACCTATGAACTTGCTGTCAAGGGCAACATAAACTGCCGTTGCGGAGTCTTCTGAGCTTTGTGCGGCGATACCGTTTGTTTCAAGAAGCGCTTTCTTTCCGCAAAGTATCTCCTTGCCGTCAAGCTTTGCTCTTACACCGTTTCCTGCTATCTCTTCAACATCAAAAAGTCTTGCACCGTCTATTTCCTTGCCGTATCTCTGCACTATGGAGATACCGATAGGGTGAGTTGACATACTTTCTGCATATGCGGCGGCTTCAAGGAGGATATCCTGTGAAACGTCCTGTGGGTTTACGCTGAGGACAGTGAACTTGCCCTTTGTGAGCGTACCTGTTTTATCAACTGCGAGAGTTTTGCACTTCGCCATTGTTTCGAGATTTTTTGCACCTTTGATAAGGATACCCTTTTTAGAAGCTCCGCCTATTCCTGCGAAGAATGAAAGCGGTACTGAGATAACAAGTGCGCATGGGCAGGATATTACAAGGAACAGAAGTCCTCTATATAGCCATTTTGAGAACTGGTCAAAGCCCAGAATGAAGCTTGGTATAAACACGAGTGCAAGTGCAGCAATTACTACCGCAGGGGTATAAACTCTTGCAAAACGTGTGATGAACTTTTCGGTCTTGGCTTTTCTTTCGCTGGAGTTTTGCACCATATCGAGAATTTTCGACACTGCGGACTCGTGGAAGGTATTTGTGACCCGAACTTTGAGAAGTCCTCTCAGGTTTGTTGAGCCACTGAGGACGCTGTCCCCTGCTTTGACCTCGACCGGAAGAAACTCACCGGTAAGCGCTGATGTATCAAGCTCTGATTCGCCTTCTGTTACAATACCGTCAAGAGGTATTCTCTCGCCTGTTTTTACGGCGATCATCTCGTCCTTGAGGATATCCTCAGGAGGAAGCTCGTATGTTTTGCCGTTTCTTACAACTGTTACAGACTCAGGCTTAAGCTCCATAAGCTTTGTGATAGATTTTCTTGACTTCTCTACTGCGATAGTCTGGAAAAGCTCGCCCACCTGGAAGAACAGCATAACGGCTGCACCCTCACGGAAGTCTTTAAGTGCAAATGCGCCCACTGTTGCTATAGTCATGAGCAGAGACTCGTCAAAAGCCTCGCCTTTAACAAGGTTTCTTACGGCGGCGATAACAACGTCAAGACCTGCAATAAGGTAAGCGGCTATTGCAAGGCCTGCACTGAGATACTCACATACAGTGCCGCTTTCAAGCTTATCCAAAAGCATTGATGCGATAAAGAACACGATAGCCACAGAAAGCTTGACTATCTCGCCCTTATGGTCATTCACAGGCTCTTCCTCTGCTGTCTGAGCACCATAATCCTTAACAGTAACGTCAGGCTCAAGCTGATGGACGGTATCCTCTATCATGATACGCAGGTCAGGGTTAGAGCCGTCTGTTTTGACAGTAAGTTTTTTGCTGATAAAATCGACGTTTGATGAAATAACACCTGCAAGCTCACCCACACGGTTTGCTATCTTTTCACCGCAGTTAGGGCAATCGAGATCCTCCAGCTTCAGATAGAGAGTTTTCTCAGCACAATAGCCAAGCTCTTTCACTCTAACGTCAGGTTCAAGCTTATGGACGACGTTTTCTATCTCGGTAAAGAGGGCGTTTTTATCGCCGTCAAAATCAACTGTGAGCTTTTTATTGATAAAGTCAAGGTTAGAGCTTTTAACGCCTGAAAGCTCGCCCACACGTTTCTCGATCTTTTCCGCACAATGAGGACAATCGAGTTCTTTAAGAAGCAAAGTCATTTTACTCATTTCACATTCTCCTATACTACAAAAAAACAGATCACTTTCTTTACTCGCTGATATGCTCGATACCCATATTGAGTATGATAGCGACGTGTTCATCGGAAACTGAATAATAGACTGTTTTTCCCTCACGTCTATACTTCACAAGTCTGGCCTGCTTAAGCACTCTGAGCTGATGCGAGATAGCGGACTGTGACATTTCCAACAGCTCTGCGATATCGCACACGCACATTTCGTCTTTTATAAGAGTAAAGAGTATTTTCACTCTTGTTTGGTCGCCAAGGACTTTGAAAAGCTCTGCCACGTCATATATCTCCTCCTCAACGGGCATTGTTTTCCCTATTTCCTCCATTTTCTCTATATTCTTTCCTCCGCACTGTTTATGCTCATGCTTTACTGTATTCTCGCTCATTTATTTTCGCTCTCCTTTTCTTATTATTGTTTTAGTATATTCGATATGGGGCATTTCAATTCATCATATGAATAACTGTTCATATGTTTATTATATCATATATTCATGTTTTGTCAAGGGGGTTTTGAAATTTTTTTTTGATTTAAGTTATTGGGGGTATTTTGTTTACATGGTACTGGTTGCATACCATGTGGGCGAACGATGTTCGCCCCTACGGATTATTCGGGCGAGTTTGCTATGCCGCAAAATCGCTTCGCTCTTTGCGGATTTACATTTGCTTGGGGAGAGGGGAGGCGGTGCAGATTTTTGTGCTCCGATACAACTTTCATATAAAGCACCTCTTTTGCGTGCTTTCTTTACTTTAATCTGCACCTTGTCGGCTTACGCCGAATGAGGCTCTGCCTCATACTCCGCTTAGGGCTTTGCCCTAAGAACCCACAAGCCCTCTAACGCCGGGCTTGAGCCTGCGTTTTATCTCTCGCTACGCTCCGTGTAGGGGCACAACTCTGGTCAGCTTTGCCCATTCCTCACTCCTCACTCCTCACTCCTCACTTTTTACACCTGTATTTAAACTTGACAAGTGTCTAAAAAAATGTTACTATACTATAGTAATAAAACTTATATGCAAATTCTCGGTCCTATCGGAAAGGAAATGATACTATGTCAAAATCTGTTGAGATCCAATCTCAGGATCTAACCAAAAGATACACCCTCGGCGAGGAGATCTTCAACTCCGTTTCACACGGTGCAGGCGGTCTGCTATCCATTGCCGGCACTGCCGTTCTTATCGTGCTGGCGGCCATTTACTCCAACGCTTGGGGCGTTGTAAGCTCCGCTATTTTCGGAGCTTCTCTTATCATACTTTACACCATGTCAACCCTTTATCACGCTATCACCAATCCGAAAGCCAAAAAGTTTTTCAGGATAATGGATCACAACACCATTTTCTTCCTCATCGCAGGAACTTACACCCCTATCACCCTTGTGCCTTTGAGAGGTGCGTTTGGCTGGGTGCTTTTCGGAATCGTTTGGGGTGCAGCTATCCTTGGCATTGTGCTGAACTCCATTGACCTTGAAAAGTTCCGCAAGCCTTCTGTTGTATGCTATATCGCAATGGGCTGGGTAGTTATAGTCGCTGTCAAGCCTATGATAGAAAAGGTTTATCCTCTGTCCTTGTGGTTTATTCTTATAGGCGGACTTTTCTACACTGTGGGCGTTATTTTCTATGTTAAAAAGAGCAAGAAATATTTTCACTCAATATGGCATTTGTTCACCATTGCGGGAAGTGTTTTCCACTACTTTGCGGTGCTTATGATGATAACTCACGAATAAAAGATCATCCCGAGGGTTTGCGTCCTCGGGATTTTTCTGTTTAGAGAAAATATTTCTAAAATGAAATATATGGCGGTTTTTTCTATTGCAAAAATGGCTGAAAAGTAGTATAATCATAATGATGTATTATATGTGACTGCACTGAAATTTTCACATAGGTGCGGTTTTTACATGAAAGGAGCATTTTTATGCGTAAGTCAGGTATTTTAATGCACATATCCTCACTGCCTAACGATTATGGTATCGGCAAGCTTGGCAAAGAGGCTTATGCTTTTGTGGATTTTCTTGAAAAGGCTCACCAAAAATGTTGGCAGATACTTCCAATATCTCCTACAAGCTATGGTGATTCGCCATATCAGAGCTTTTCTGTTCATGCCGGAAATCCATACTTTATAGACCTTGAAGCTCTGGAAAAAGAGGGTTATCTGAAACCTGCGGAATACAAGGATATTGAGTGGGGCGATGACAAAGGGTCTGTTGACTACGGCAAGATATACGAGGTCATTTTCAAGGTGCTGAGGACGGCACACAAGCGTTTTCGCAAGAAGCCTGAAAAGGCATACTCAAAATTCGTGGTGGAAAACAAAGACTGGATATACGATTACGCTTTGTTTATGTCACTGAAATTTGCCAACAAGGGCAAAGCTTGGTATGAATGGGACGAACCGCTGAAAATGTACAAGCCTAAGGCGATAAAAAGTGCTAGAAAAGAATATGCAAATGATATAGACTTCTGGTGCTTTGTGCAGTATAAATATTTCCAGCAGTGGAAAAAGCTAAAGGCTTATGCCAACGAAAAGGGCATCGAGATAATAGGCGATATCCCAATATATGTGGCATATGACAGTGTTGAGGTGTGGAGTACACCGCAGTATTTCAGCCTTGACAAAGAGAAAAAGCCTGTTGAGGTGGCAGGATGTCCACCTGACGCATTCACGGCAGACGGTCAGCTTTGGGGCAATCCTCTTTACAACTGGGAATACATAGCAAGAGATAAATTCCGCTGGTGGGTAGAGCGTATAAAGGCGGCTTCTGACACCTATGACGTGGTGAGAATAGACCATTTCAGGGGCTTTGAAAGCTATTACTGCATACCATACGGTGCAAAGAACGCCAAAAAGGGCAAGTGGAGAAAAGGTCCTGACATGAGGCTTTTCAAAGAAGTGAGAAAACAGCTTGGGGACGTGAAAATAATCGCAGAGGACTTGGGATTCCTTACAAAGCACGTTGTAAAAATGCTCAACGCAAGCGGATATCCCGGCATGAAGGTGCTGGAGTTTGGCTTTGATTCTGATAATACAAACGGCTATCTGCCCCACAATTATAAGACCACAAACAGCATTTGCTATACAGGTACGCACGATAACGAAACCATACTTGGCTGGATAAAGAGCTGTGACGAAAAGACCAGAAGCTACTGCAAGGACTATCTTGGAGTTACAAAAGACGAGTTCGTGCCTTGGGCAATGGTAAGACTTTGTTGGTCCAGCGTGTGTGATACAGCTATCGCACAAATGCAGGATATACTTTGCCTTGACGATAAAGCCAGAATGAATACACCGTCAACAGTGGGAGCAAATTGGAAGTGGAGATTGGAAAGCTTTGATAAGCTTGATGATACTTTGGCGGAGAGATTGGCGAAGATAACAGCGGTGTATGGCAGATAGAGCAGGGATAAATGAGGAATGAGGAGTGAGGAGTGAGGAATGTGCATAGCCGACCGAACAAATCACAAGAATGGAGTAAAATAAAACACCGAGCGTAGCGAGCAAAAGGTCCAGGGGCACGCCCCTGGTCAGGGTCAAGGGGTGAAACCCATTGCAGGGTCTAGGGACAGAGTCCCTAGCGGAGTTTGAGGCAGAGCCTCAATAGGCGTAAGCCTACAAGCGGTGCAGAGTAAAACCAAAAAGCACATGAAAGTTTGATACCAGATAAAAGTAATATCGGAGAATTAAATCTGCACCGCTTTTCTATCCCTTAGCGCAACGTAGATCCGCAAAGAGCGACAGCGATTTTGCGGCAGAAGAAAGTTGACCAAAACATTGTAGGGGAACGGCTCAATTTCTGTTTCACAGCGACGTCCCACTCGAAGTGACAAGGTTTAAATTATCCAGAATTTGTGCAGAACAACATTGTGCGGATAACACAAATGAGATTGCAGTCGAAACGGCGAGGGGTGCGGGACGCCGAGGGCGTCGTCCCCTACGGGTGTGATAGGGTAGGTTTTAGTTCTATCCCATAATGTTGTTGCCGTGGGTTTGTTTCTTCGACGGGCAAACAATGTTCGCCAATACCATACGTTGTGCGGATAATCACAAAGTACAAAATACAATAGAATACATAAAATATCAGAAAGGATAAAAACCAATGAACAAAGAACTGTTTTACAGCGAACTTAGTAAAGACCTGAAAAAGAAGTTTGGCACGAGCGTTGAAAAAGCTCTGCCTTGGCAGCTCCACGAAAGCCTATCGGCTACTGTTATGGAGCTTATTGACAGCGATTGGGAGAACAGCAGAAAGGCTCACCTTGACAGCCGCAGAGCCTGCTATCTCTCTATGGAGTTCCTTATGGGCAGAGCCGTTTACAACAACCTTCTTTGCCTTGGTATCACTGACGAGGTGGACGAGCTTTTGAAGGCTCACGGCAGAAGTCTTAATGACCTTGAAGAAATAGAGGACGCCGCCCTCGGCAACGGCGGTCTTGGCAGACTTGCCGCTTGCTTCCTCGATTCCGCCGCCGCTCATGACCTGCCTTTGGACGGCTACGGAATAAGATACAAGTACGGTCTTTTCAAGCAGAAGATAGTTGACGGCTTCCAAAAGGAAGAGGCTGATAACTGGACTAAGTACGGCGACCCTTGGTCTAAGAGATGCGAAAATGATAAGGTAATAGTAAAATACGGCGACCAAACTGTTTATGCTGTGCCTTATGATATGCCTGTTATCGGCTTCGGCACTAAGAACGTTGGCACACTCAGACTTTGGCAGGCTGAGAGCGTGGAGGATTTCGACTTCGCTCAGTTTGACTGCGGTAACTATGACGGTGCCGTAAAGGCCAAAAATGACGCTGAGAACATCTCAAAGGTGCTTTACCCTAACGATAACTGTGAGGAGGGCAAGATACTCAGACTCAAGCAGGAATATTTCTTCTCTTCCGCTTCTGTGACGGATATTCTCAAAAAGCATTTGGCTAAGTTCGGCACTCTTGACAACCTTGGCGACTTTATCACTATACAGCTCAATGATACTCACCCTGTTATCGCTGTGCCTGAGCTTATAAGACAGCTTTGTGCTGAGCATAGCTATGACTTTGACAAGGCTTTTGAGATCGCTCACAAGGTCTTCAACTACACAAATCACACTATCATGGCTGAGGCTCTTGAAAAGTGGGATTGCAGACTTGTGGAAAAGGTAGTGCCTGAGGTCTACACATATATCCTTATGATAAACGAGCGTTTTATAAAGGATATGTACGCTCTCAAAAAGGACAGAGAGTATATCTCAAAGCTTTCTCCTGTTGGCGACGGCATGGTTAAAATGGCATTTATGGCTATCTATGTTTCAAGCTATATAAACGGCGTTGCGGCTATCCACACTGAGATACTGAAAAAGGACGCTCTTAAGGATTGGTTCGAGCTTTATCCTGAGAGATTTCAGAACAAGACCAATGGTATCACACAAAGACGTTGGCTTGCACTTTGCAACCCTGAGCTTTCTGCACTTATCACAAAGCTTCTTGGCAATGCGGACTGGGTGAAGGACTTGGACGAGCTTAAAAAGCTTGAAAAATATGCTGATGATGAAGCTGTTCTTAACGAGTTCATGGCTGTTAAGGAGGCGCAGAAAAACCGCCTTGCCGCTTTTGTAAAGGAGCATGACGGTGTTGATATCGACCCAAACACTATTTTTGACATTCAGATCAAGCGTCTGCACGAATACAAGAGGCAGTTCCTTAACGCTTTGTCTATACTTTACATTTACTATGGCATCAAGGACGGCTCTATAAAGGACTTCACACCGACGACATTTATTTTCGGTGCAAAATCTGCTCCGGGATACAGGAGGGCTAAGGCTATCATCAAGCTTATTGGCGAGATAAGCAAGCTTGTGAACGCTGACCCTGACACAAAGGATCTTATTAAGGTGGTTTTCGTACAGAACTACAACGTTTCCTATGCGGAAAAGCTTGTTACTGCGGCTGATGTTTCCGAGCAGATATCTACGGCAGGCACTGAGGCGAGCGGTACAGGCAACATGAAGCTTATGCTCAACGGTGCGGTCACACTGGGAACTTATGACGGAGCTAACGTGGAGATAGTTCAGGAGGCAGGCGAGGAGAACAACTACATCTTCGGTGCAAGAGTAGAGGAGCTGGCTGAGATAATGCCAAAGTATGACCCTAGGGAGATACTTTTCTCAAACGACAAGATAAAGCGTGTTCTTGACAAGCTTATTGACGGCAGTCTTTCAGACGGCGGCGTTCCGTCCAACGAGGAGGGCAGCTTCAAGGAGCTTTACAAGGCGCTCACTGACGGTGCAAGCTGGCACGTTCCTGACCACTACTATGTTCTTGGCGACCTTGAAAGCTATGTTCAGGCAAAGCTCAAGGTCAACGCAGACTACAAGGACAAGCTTGAATTCGCTAAGAAGTGCTGGCTGAACATTGCAAATGCAGGAAAGTTCTCATCTGACAGAACTATCAAGGACTATGCAGAAAACATCTGGAAGATAGAGCCTGTTAAGCTGTAATTGGAAATCAAATTTCTATGCAAATTGAATTTGTTAAGGGTATCGCACATGATTTTAAGCTTTTTATACACGAAAATGAACTTATCATAATATTAATTTGCGAAAATATGAACTAAAGCATTAATACACAAAGGTCAGGCTCGTTTTTTGACGGGCTTGTCAGTTTTAGTGTAAATATATTCAAGGGACAGATTTACATAAATGGCAGGAGGATAAATGATAGACACCTTACTTAAAATAGACGGCGACATACTGTTATGGATACAGGACAACCTGCGTGCAGGGTGGCTCGACCCCATAATGAAGTTCATAACATATCTTGCAAACGGAGGTGCGTTATGGATAGGCATATGCGTTTTACTGCTGATACTGAAAAAGACTAGAACAACAGGCATCGTGTGTTCATGCTCCCTTGCGGTGACTTTTCTTATAAACAACATCATTCTCAAAAACATTATTGCCAGAACAAGACCTTACGAGGTGGTCGAGGGGCTTAACAGGATAATAGGCGCACAATCGGACTTCTCCTTTCCCTCGGGACATTCGGGAGCTTCATTTGCGGTGGCGGTGGTAATGTTCATGGAGATGCCGAAAAAATATGGCGTGCCTGCACTTATAGTGGCAACACTCATTGCGTTCTCACGACTGTATGTTGGTGTACACTATCCATTCGACGTTATCGCAGGCGTTCTAACGGGAACGATATATGCTGTTATCACAGTGGCAATATACAGAAAAATCTTCAAGGACAAGAAACATCCTGAAAAATAGAAGAAATATGACGGGCGGTTTTTGACCGCCCGTTTTTTGTTTCTTTATCATCAAATTCTATTGAAAATCAAGTGGAAATATGCTATCATAGAGATAATAAATATGAAGGAGAAAATCTTATGAAAAAGGTGCTTAAAACTATTCTTATGGGTGCTGTGGCTTTCAGCCTTGCTATGGGAGTGGGCTGTGGGACTGGTGAAAACAGCAGTCTGGAAAAAGAAAGCTCAAAGGCTGAGGACAGCAGTTCACAGAATAAGCGCAGACAGCTTCGTGACAAGTCTGACTACGGAAAAGTGATAGCCCTCACTTTTGATGACGGCCCTAACACTGACACAACTCCCCTTGTGCTTGACAAGCTTGAAGAACACGGCATTGTGGCTTCGTTTTTCGTTATCGGAAACAACATCACAGACGAGAGTGCAGAGGTCATGAAGCGTGCTTACAACATAGGCTGTGACATTGAAAACCACTCTCAGAGCCACCCTGACATGACAAAAATGACCGCAGAGGAGATAAAAGCTGAGATAGACTTTACCTCTGACAAGGTGGAAGCGATTGTTGGCGAACGTCCGCAGTTTTTCCGTCCGCCATATATTGCGGTAAATCAGACCATGTTTGACGTTATAGATATGCCGTTTATATGCGGATACGGCGCAGAGGACTACAACAATGCTGTCGGTGTTGAGGAGCGTGTTGAAAAGGTGCTTGCGCAGGCTAAGGACGGAGGGATTATCCTGCTTCACGATATGAACGGAAATGTTCAGACAGTTGCAGCCCTTGACAAGATAATCCCTGCCCTCAAAGAACAGGGCTACGAGTTCGTTACCATAACAGAGCTTTTCCACGCAAAGGGAGTTGCCATTGACCCTGACTCCGAGATAATCTACAGCTACGCTGAGCAGACTGAGATGTACGGCTAAAAATGACAAACAAAACCGCCTGAGAGAGATAGCTTCTCAGGCGGTGATTTTTTTTATCAAGTAAATCGTGCCCCAGGCTGATCCTCCGGTGGGATAGGCGCTCCGCAATGAGGACATTCTGTACAGGTGTCTACGACATATGTATAGCCGCAATATTCGCAGGCTTTTTCCTGAGCTGCATCAGAACAAGGCTTTGCTTTGGCATATTTTCTCGCCTTTGGATTTATGCCTATCATAAGGCAGGCGTGCAGACACACAAATGCCAGAATGGCGATTGAAGTAAATAGCATAGTCCAATTTACTTTACTCTTCATTACGGTAGGCGTCAGGTCGTCAAATGATGTGCTGATAGCTGAAGACACTGTATAGCGTGTTCTCGCTGTGAGATTTTTCTGCAGCTCGTCATTGAAGCTGTTCGTTACTGATTCTGTCAGAACATCATCTGTATCATTGCCCTGCATACCCTCCCAATACCAATCCTCAAAGCCGTCAGAGGAAGAATAACCGTCAGGGGTAGAGTAAACTATGAGCCAATGGCTCTCGTCCGCAAAGTGGTTCACATACAGATCATAGGCATAGTTTTCAAGATCTGAATAATTCCCCTGCCAATCTGAATTTTCCACTGTTATGACCGCAGGTGAGATACCGGTGCGGTTATAAAATGCCACCAGCGAGTTTCTAAGCTCTGCGGTGTTGCCAAGGACATTTGCTTTATCCTCCACAACTATTTTATAATCATAGTTTTGGGGAAGCTTATGAGGGTGATGATAAGCCTCGGCAAACATAGAAAATGTGAATAAAATAAACGGCAGATAGAAAAGCAGCATAAGAAATCTCAAAGGACTTCTTTTTTCGGTTATGTCATAATCTGCATAGACATAGACAGGTCTGTGATGATCATAATATACATATCTTCTTGCGTCCGGGAAATAGGTGCTTCTTACGTGGCGTGAGCTTCTTCCTGAGCCTCCGTGCGAATGGCTGCTGTGATGCGAGCCTCCGTGTGACCCTCCTCCGTGAGAGCCGCCTCCCGATGAATGTGGCATTTATTATTTACCCCTTTCTTATTTTTTTGCAGCATCTGCGACAGGCTGTTCTGTTTCCACGTTATGTGGTCTGAGCGGTGCTCCGCAGTGTGGGCACTCATGACAAGTGCCGATAACATAGACGTTTCCGCAGTATTCGCAGGTGTCCTCTTTTGCATCATTTGCACATTTCACTGCACTTCGGTAAGCCTTTTTATTTGTGATAAGCGTCTGATATATCTCATAAGCCCCGATACCTGACATGAGAAGTCCCCATATCACAAACAGCCACTCTACATGACCGTCCATAACGTTTGGCGTAGTTTCATCAAAAGCCGCTGCTATGGCAGAGCTGACATCATAACGGCTGTTGGCGGTAAGATATTTCTGCATAAGATCTTTGAAATCGTCTGCTACATCTACAGTTATGATATTGTCGGTATCATCGCCCTGCATACCCTCCCAGTACCAATCGTTAAAATCAGGGTCGGGAGATGCAGGTTCAGAATAAACCACCAGCCAATGCTCCTCGTCGTCAAATTCCGTCACATACATATCGTAGGCAAAGTCCTCTAGCTTTGAATAGCTTCCCTGCCAATCCTCGTTGTTCACTGTCATTACCTCAACAGGTATACCCGTTTCGTCATAGAAATCATCTATTGCGCTTTGCACCATATCGGCATCGTCAATTACCCCTGCACAGTCCACTATCTCACAGCTATAAGAAGGACTTGTATCCATTTTTTGCGGCTTATCATAGCACATGGCAAGAAGCATGATACCAAAGAGCAGGCTGACAGCACTGCCGAGTATACTGAAAAACTTGCCTGAAGCAGTCCCCTTGCGGATATCATAGTCGGCATAGACATAGACAGGATGATAGTTCTCATAGTATACGTATCTTCTTGCCCCTGGAAAGCTTGTGTGCTTTATGTGTTTAGCGCTCGACCCTCCCGAGCTTGATGAAGAGCCGGAAAAGCCTGAGCCGCTGTGTGACCCTCCGCTGTGAGAGCCTCCCCCTGATGAATGTGGCATTTATTTTTTACCCCTTTCCCCTATACAAATCTATAAATCCATCAATACTGCACACGCTCGGCTGTGTAGCCGTCTTTTTCAAGCAGGTCGATTATTCCTCCCTCGCCTGCATAGTGTGCCGCACCAACAACATAGAACACGTTCTTGCCCTGAGACATAAGATCCTCGGCAGCTTTTGCCATGTTCTTGTTTCTGTCATAGAGCATTTGGTTATTATAATCCTCGGCGATCTTTTTATCCTCCTCGGTATAGCCTGCAAGCTCCTCCTCGTTATCTTCCTCAAGGAAGGTTTCGATATCCCCCGACTTCCATGCGGTATAGAGATCTTCAAGAGCCTGCTTCTGGCTCTCCTTGGTTTCACCCTTGTAGCTTCTGAACATAAGGTCATAGATATCGTCTGAGAAGTTTATGAGCAGATTCATCTGTAAATCCACCGACTCAACTTCATATATCTCTTTACCTTCTGCATGGGCGGTGGTAAGAAGGTAGTTGTCAAGACCCTTTTCCGAGTCAAAGCCGGAATCCTGAATAAGCAGGGTATCAAGGGTGCTTGAAACAGCCCATGGTCTGTAGACCTCCAGGGCGGAAATATCCATGCCCCAATAGCCGAGATATGTTTGCAGTGCTGAATATGCTTCCTCGGAAATATGCTGGCTGAGCTTTGTGTTATCATTATAAAGCATTTGCTTCATAAGATTTTTCATATACTCCCCGTCCTCGCTTGTGGAGGTTATATCGCACTCCACCGCAAGTATATCAGCATTGTTATACGCATTTGTTACTGCCTCAGGTAGCGGATAGCACTCGTCTTTCAGTGCATGGAAAGAGCCCAGCATCACCATTGTGTTGCCCTCAGGTGAAGTCACTTTCCACATAGCAGGTGTGATACCGTTCGTCTTTGTATCGTCCGTCACCGCTGATGAGCTGTCTGAAACACTGCTGTCAGGTGCAGAAGTGGCAGAAGCTGTACTGCTCGCCTCCCCTGCGGTGGTTGTATCAGCCGTTGTATCGGCTGTTGTAGTTGTGACTGCCTTTGAGCTGCTGTTGGTCTGTGAACTGTCAGGCACCTCTCCGCATGAGCAGAGAAGTGCGGTGCACATTGCAGCGACTGTAAATAGGCTCAATGTTCTATGTATCTTTTTCATGGTTTTATCTCCTGTCTTTATAATAGTATGTTAAAGTATATCACACATCAAAGAAATTTTCAAGTATGGTTACAATTTTGTAATAGTCAAGTGTTATTCTCTCTTATACGCTTTTCTATCGTTTCCATATCTATGCCGTATTGTTTAAGGATAGTCTGAGCGAAGCTGTTGTCACGGGGCATTCCACGGACTATCTTATACTTTCGCTCACCAGTTTCATCATCTGCGTCGGCGACAATGCTTGCAAGCTTTGTTCTGAGCGTGCTGTCTTTATTAAGCTCCACGGTCTTGTATGCGATATCCACAAGATGTGTTGCAAAAACTCCTCTTACGCCCATTTTGCAGAATATCCTCAAAAGCTCGCAGGCGACCTCAACGCACTCTCTTGGAGTGGTGCTTTGGATAGACTCGTTCATAAGAAGCAGGCTGTTTGCTGTGATAGTGTCGCTTATTTCACGGAACTCTTTTATCTCTGTGGTGAAACGGCTGGTGTCGATGCCTGTTTTTTCTTCCTGCGGGAACTGGGTATAGATATAGTCCACAAGGGATATTTCACAGTATGAGGCAGGCACATAAAGCCCTGTCTGCGCCATTATCTGACACAGACCGACCGCACGGAGAAATGTTGTCTTTCCGCCATTGTTTGCGCCCGTAAGCACATAAAAGCCCTCGCTGTCACCGCCAATGGTGATATCGTTTGTGACAACGGATTTTTTCTCCTTGTGGTCAAGATTATATATCCTGGCTTCACGGAAATAAACAGGGTCAAAGATATCCTTTATGACGGCTTTTCTCTCACCTGCAGGAAGAATTTTCGGACGGCACATTTTAAGCCCCTGATCTTCGCAGGCTTCTATCACAGCCACTGCGCCCATGTAGTATTCAAGCTGATAGTCTATATAGCGCATATCGGCAATGCCTGCTTTCTGATACTCAGCAAGCACCTTATCTATCATTTTCACAAAAGTATCAGTAAGATCGCTAAGCTCGTCAAAAAGGGTCTTATCCACAGTGTTGATAAGCTTATCGTCAGACACCTCGCTGTCATTATACTTTTTTCTGAGATTTTTCACAACAGCCTTATCGTTGAACTTTGCCCCATGGTAAAGTATCCTGTCAACAAGGGACGGCTTTATATCGTAACGCTCTTTTGAAAGCTCTATAATGCCTGCTGAAACAGGAACTAGCCTTTCATCGAGGTTTATGGCGACTGTAACGCTTCTTATGCGGTCATAGAGTGCCTTTTTAAGCTTCTCTATCTCACCCTTCAGGGATATATAATGCTTGTCACCGTAATGCTCCTCAAAGAACGCAAAAAGCTTTTTTACGCCCTCTGAGCATATCTTGTCTTTCATTTTTCCATAAAAATCGTGCATTATCTCCATGCACTGTATGTAAGCGTCAAATCCACTTATGGCATCATCAAGCTGTGAAAAGCTGTCGGGAGTAGTAAGATTATAGATGTTCTTTCTGTCATTTTCCACCATGACGTTTATCACCTTGCGTATGGTGGCAGACAATGACGGAAGCCTTATGAAATCATCAAGGATATCAAGGCGGTAGTTTATTACCTCCTCATCGTCGCAAACCTCACAAAAAAGCCTCATTACACGATACTGGTAATGGGGCGTGATAAAATCAGCCACCTTTTCAAGCTCAAGATTGTCAACAAACGCTCTGGGGAGCTTTTCAAGGGCGGCAGCTCTTTTTTTCATTGCGTTGTGCTTTTCCACAGAGGGATAAAGCAGGTCAGCCACAGGGGCTTTCATATCAAATTCGTCAAGTTTTAAAGCCATTTTCGTTTCCTCACTGGTCTTTGGCAAGGGCTTTCAGGTCTATTATTATGCCCACCTTTGCAAGAGCCTTTGACATAAGCTCTGCACTTAGGGGGTAGATATCAGTTTTTCCACACTCGTGGTCATACTCGTATCTGAAAAACTGCACATAATTCTCCTGATAGTCCTCAGACGTATAAACTTTTCCCATGATATATTTATTTTTTATGGCATAATAGTTCACAGGCTTGAGCCTGAGAATAGCTTTCGGGTCGGCAGACATTTCCGATGCGAGGGTATCAAAGCCCTCGTCAACGTAGTTTATTTTTCTGCACTTCATATCCTTTATTTTCTTTTTCAGAGGCGGCTCGCTCTGAGCCTGCTTCTTTTTGAACAGTGAAAACATTTTACACACCCAGTCTTTCAAAAAGCTGTTTGCGGCAATCTTCTTCAAGCTTATCGTTTATAGGTGCAGGGATATACTTTTCGCCAAGCTTACGGCTCATGCAGTATGAAATAACATAGTCGCTGACCTTTGGATTTTTTGACAGGAGCGGACCATGGAGATAGGTTGCGATAACGCTTTTTTCCATATAGCCCTCGGTACTGCTCTCAAACTCGTTGCCGTTGCCTGAGAGGACTTTTCCGAAGGGCGACTTGACGTTGGTGGTCTGTCCGCCGTGGTTTTCAAAGCCTATGACCTTATACTTCTCGCCGTCAAGCTGAGCTTCTATAACGATATTACCGATACATCTGCATCTTTTATCGGTAGAGGCGACGGTATAGTAATCAAAAAGCCCCAGTCCAGGCACTTTTTCACCGTTTGAGTCCTTATAATACTGACCCATAAGCTGATAGCCGCCGCATATCATCAGGAAAAATGTTCCTGCCTTATAAGCTTCCATGATACTGTCCTTGCAGGAAACAAGGTCATCTGCAAGTATCTGCTGTTCAAAGTCAGCACCGCCACCAAGATAGATGATATCATACTGGGTGAAATCCGTTTCCTTGTCACCAATAAGATGCTTTGAAACTTCCAGCTCTATGCCACGCATTTTACAGCGGTAAGAAAGCACTTCAACGTTGCCGCTGTCGCCATAGAGGTCAAGCATATTAGGATACATATGAAGAATTTTCAGCTTTTCCATTTTACTTTTCCTCCCCGTTTTCTTTCAGGCTCTTATATTTTTTTATTGCGGCTCTTGTCGGCTGGATAGCGGTATAATTGGCAATGGCGAACTTATCACCCTTTGTGGAGAAGAGTGACGCTGTTGCTTCGTCAAGATCAGGATAAACGAATATCTTGTCAGGGTCATAGCCTGAGCATTTTATTCTTATGGCGATATCATATGCTCTTGTACCTGAAGTCACAACTCTGTCAACATTATTGAACACAGAGAAGTTTATATCCCATATCCAAGAAACGTCATGGCCGTCTGCAAGGTTATCGTTAAGGACAAAAAGCAGTTCCTTTGAGCCTGCCTGCTCGTTCATCACACGCAGGGTCATATTTGCGCCAACAGGGTTTTTGGCAAGGTTCACAAGAAGGTTAGAGCCGTCAACCTCAAAGCGTTCAAGTCTGCCGTTATTGACCTCGAAATGCTCGAAAGTGTCATGCAATATAGCCTTATCAAAATTATAAAGCTTTGCGGCGGTATAGACAGCCGCCATGTTATACATATAATAGATACTGTTATGAGCGGTCTTATATGTTTCCCCGTCTGCTTCAAAGGACGGAACAGTCAGGTCAACGTTCTTTATCTCCACCTCAGGCTCGATATTGCCAAAACCGCATTTCGGGCAATGGAACTTGCCGATATGTGAATACTGATAATAGTCATATACAAGCTCAGTATCGCAGAAAGGACAGAACTTGCCCTCGCCCACCTCATAAGGCTTATCCGTTGCACCCTGATATCTGTCAACGCTGAAATAGTGGATATTCTTGTTATTAGGGTTAGCAAGTCCAAGTCTTGCCACGTTTGGGTCATCGGCATTGAGAACAACGTTGCCCTCAAATGTTTCAAGGAAATTTTTCACCTTGAGAATAAGTGTTTCCACCTCGCCGTTTCTGTCAAGCTGGTCACGGAAGAAATTCAGCAGAACAAGGGTCTGCAAATTGAGCTTTGAATAGACCACAGGAACGTGTGACTCGTCAGTTTCAAGCACGAGATAATCGGCATGGACTCTTCCCCTCATATCGCAGTGATTGAGCAAAAGTGAGCATATGCCTGTATCAAGGTTATTTCCCTCAGGATTTGTTATTATCTTCTTTCCACCGCTTGCAAAAATGTGGCTGAGATAGTTTGTGACGGAAGTCTTGCCGTTTGTGCCTGTGACGGCAACGATAGGGCAATCCACCTTGAAAGCCTTCAGGCAGTCTTTATTTATAGTCCACAGCACAAGCCCGGGAAAGTTGCCTGCGTCCCTGCCAAGCAGGTGCAGAGTTTTTACCATAAGCTTGCCGAAAATAATGGTGAAAGCGTTTTTTAAACTCATTTATATATCTCCTATTAAAATAAAGTCGTATAAAATAATAATAGACCATAACGCCCATAATGTCAAGCATTTTCGCACTTTGCAAACAAAAAAACACCGCACAAAGACGATAGGCGTTCCTTGTGCGGTGTTGGCTTCTATATAATTTTTGAGAGAAAATCTTTCAAACGCTGATTTTCAGGGTGTGCAAAGAACTCTGACGGCTTGTTCTGCTCAAGTATTTTTCCGTCTGCCATAAACAGAACTCTCGAAGCAACTTCCCTTGCAAAGCCCATTTCGTGGGTAACGACAACCATTGTCATTCCGTCGTTTGCAAGCTGTTTCATAAGCTCCAGCACCTCGCCCACCATTTCAGGGTCAAGTGCAGAAGTAGGCTCGTCAAAAAGCATTACTTCAGGGTTCATCGCCAGTGAACGTGCGATGGCTATTCTCTGTTTCTGACCGCCTGAGAGCCTTGAAGGATACTCGTCAGCCTTATCAGGCAGACCAACTCTTTCCAAAAGCTCCTCCGCCTTTTTGTCGGCTTCATCGGCTGTCATAAGGCCAAGCTTCACAGGGGCAAGAGTGATATTCTTTTTTATAGTAAGATGTGGGAAGAGGTTGAAATGCTGAAAAACCATGCCCATTCTCTGTCTGAGCTTGTTCATTTCATGCTCGTTCGCCTGAGTGATGTTCTCGCCCTCAAAGAAGATATCACCTGAGGTCGGCTTTTCCATAAGGTTAAGACAGCGGAGAAAGGTGGATTTTCCTGAGCCTGACGGACCAACGATAACGACCTTTTCGCCCTTGTCGATAGTTTCGTTTATATCTTTCAGCACTTCGACCTCGCCGAAAGACTTGCTGAGATGTTTAACGTCTATCACTTTGCGACAGCCTCCTTTCAAGCTTTCCTACCAGATGAGTAAGCACAACTACCATTATAAGGTAAATAAGTGCAACTGTTATAAGCGGCATGAATGCCGAGAACGTCTGAGAACGGATTATATCTCCGCCCTTTGTAAGGTCCTGAATTGCGATATATCCTGCAACAGAGGTTTCTTTAAGCAAAACTATGCACTCGTTTGCAAGGGCAGGCAGAACAGTTTTAAAAGCCTGCGGAAGAACTATTGATATCATTGTCTGACGATAGCTAAGGCCAAGGCTTCTTCCTGCTTCAAACTGACCGTTATCAACTGACATGATACCTGAACGGACTATCTCAGCCACATATGCGCCTGAGTTCACGCCGAATGCAAGCACAGCCACAAGAGTCTTGTCTATGTTCACACTACCAAAAATAACAAAATATGTTATAAGGAGCTGAACTACCATAGGAGTTCCTCTTATCACTGTAAGATACACTCTGCAAAGGGCGTTTAGTATCTTCATTTTGCCTGTCTTATCATGAGTAGAGCGGACTATAGCCACAAGAAATCCCAACACAAAGCCAAGTATGACCGCAAAGAAGGTTATGATAAGTGTTGTTTTAAGACCATTGGTAAGATAATGCCAACGGCTCTCGTCCAAAAAATTTTGCTGGAAATCGTCGATCAATTTGTTCAATTCAGCACTTCCTGTTCTTTATCAAAATAATTTCGGCTGCCGCTCTACGACAGCCGAAGTGTGAAAAATTATTTCTTTCTTACGATTATTACCTGACTTGATGATGTGTAAGTGTCAGAGAAAAGAACGTTTTTCTCTCTGTCAGGTGTAACTGTCATACCTGCAACGCCAACGTCTGCCTTGCCCGACTGAACGGCTGAGATGATAGAATCAAATGCCATATCGTCTATCTTAAGCTCATAACCAAGCTTGTCGCAAACTGCCTGCATCATATCAGCGTCGATACCAACGACCTTATCGTTCTCTTTGCTCTCGTATGGAGGGAACTCAGCGTTTGTTGCCATTACAAGCGTACCCTTATCTCTGCTAACATTGTCAGGGGACTTGTATGGGTTCTTGCCAGCGTTCTCGCCAACGTAGTTTGCCTTGATAGCGTCAAGCGTTCCGTCAGCCTTAAGCTCCTTGAGAGCACCGTTGACAGCTGTCTGAAGCTCAGTGTTGTCAAGCTTCATAGCGATAGCGTATTCTTCCTCAGCAAAAGGCTCGTCAAGTATTTCAAGATCGTCATTCTTCTCAACGAAAACCTTAGCAGGTTCAGCGTCGATTATAACGGCGTCTATCTTGCCCTGCTTCAGAGCCTGAACAGCGTCAGCACCCTTGTTGTATTTTTCTACCTTAGCGTCCTTAACGTCCTCGGCATAAATATCGCCTGTTGTTCCAAGCTGAACACCGATAGTCTTGCCCTCCAGATCGTCAACGCTGTGAACTGTATTAGCAGGCACTCCGCAGCCTGCAAGCATTGTAACGCTCATTGCCACTGCAATAAGTCCTGCTGCAAATTTCTTCATAACATACATTCCTTTCAAAAATTGATAGCGACAGCCCTACGATACCGACTGTGCATAAACCTATATCATATATTATAACTGAACACACGGCTTTTTGCAATAGCTTTTATCAGTGATTTGATATATAAATTATGAATTTTTTGTTTTGCCAAACCATTTTAGTAAACAAAAAAGGTATCCACCCAATGGGGACACCTCTTTGTGAAAATCAGCTTAGAAATCCATTGTGAACTGAACTCTGTGGTTGCCGTCTGCGTCATCATCTATCATTTCAGCCTTTACAATAGTGATAGGCGTAACAGGCTTTGACTGTGCGTTATCCGAACCTGTTGTTCTCTCCACCTTGAGGAAGTCATCAACAACGTCCATGCCCTCTGTTACCATGCCAAAAGCCGCATACTGTCCGTCAAGGAAGGTATCCTTATCGCTGTAGCAGATAAAGAACTGGCTTGAGGCACTGTCCATATCGTTTGCTCTTGCCATTGAAACAACGCCTCTTGTATGGCTCAGCTTGTTTTCAACGCCATTTGCCGAGAACTCGCCCTTGATAGTTTCCTTGCTTCCGCCTGTGCCGTCACCGTTAGGATCGCCGCCCTGTGCCATAAAGCCGTCTACAACTCTATGGAAAGTAAGTCCGTCATAGAACTTTTCCTTCACCAGCTTCTCGAAGTTCTCGCAGGTTATAGGTGCGTCATTGGCATAAAGCGTGATAACAAACTTCTTGTCAGTGTCAGCCGCAGAGGTCTGTGATGAGCTGTCGCTCTTATCTCCGCAGGCTGTAAGAACTGCGCAGGCAAGCACACCTGCTGTGCAAAGAGCCAATGCTCTGAATAGCTTTTTAAGTTTCATTTTTATCGTCCTTTCGATCATTATTAATAGCACTTCTGCCTTTTCACTAGCCTATTATAGCACCTCACTGCAAAAAAATCAACATCAGACCATGTTTTTCACATAATTTTCATCATACGAAGCCTAAAGTTAGCTTATTTAATATTGATTTTTGACTCTTAATGGAGTATAATTATAATGTTTTTTTAAAGAAAAATATAAAAACTATGTTATGTATGGAGGACTGAACAAAATGGATAAGCTGAAAAAAGCCCTGCCCTTTATCTTCCCACCTCTGGCTGTATTGCTCATAATGGGATTTGCTTTTTATCGGCATGGGCTTTACCCTTTTGGTGACGGAACTGTATCATGGTGCGATATGTCACAGCAGGTGATACCTCTGCTCACCGACTTCAAGGATATTTTCACAGGCAAGGACGGAATGTTCCTTAACTTTCACAATGCAGGAGGAATGGATCTGTGGGGCGTTTTCTTCTTCTTTATCGCAAGCCCCTACACCTTGCTTGTGCTTTTTGTTGACAAGGCTGACATAATCTACCTTGTGAACATTCTCACAGTGCTTAAAATGATGACAGCGGCTGTAACGGCGCAGATATATTTCCGCTCCTGTCAAAAAAAGCTCGATCCTTACATTGGCGCTGTACTCAGCGTCATATACGCATTCTGCGGCTATGGAATGTTCTATTATCAGAACAACATATGGCTTGACATGATGTATCTTTTTCCTCTCCTTATGGTGGCATTCAGGGAGCTTTTCGAGAAAAAGCGCATTATCCCATACACTGTCATGCTCACACTTATGATGATAGTGAACTACTACATCAGCTACATGATAGTTGTTTTCATAATGATTTTCATGGCTCTTTGCTGCTGGCGTTACCGCAAGGAGGAAAAATACAAGGACGTTCCATGCAGATTTGTTATAGGTTCGCTCCTTGGTGCATTGCTTTCGGCGGTGGTATGGATGCCATGCTTCCTGCAGTTTTTGTCAAGCGGACGTTCTAAATCAGTTATCCAACAGATCGAAACCGCCTCATTCATTACAAACTACAACACCACATTCTGCCTGCTGTTGTCAACGGCTTCGGTGATAGTGATAGTTGCGGTGTTTCTTCTTGACGGCAAAAAGAGAAGCAAGCGTTTGAACACCGACCTTATAATGCTCTTTTTGATGCTCGTACCTATTTTAATAGAACCTGCGAACCTTATGTGGCACACGGGAAGCTATATGTCATTCCCATGCAGATACGCATTCATTACCATATTCTTTGCACTTATCTGTGCAGGATATTTTCTTTCATCGGAAAACGCAGTGGCAAAAGGAAAGAAAAACTGCGACCACTTTGTTATTTTCCTGATACTTGCGGCGCTTATCTACGGCTTTTACAACTTCTCTGAGGGCTTTGTTGAGAACAACCGCTCGGGAATATCAAAATACACTTCAAGTCTTTGGCAGGACAGCACCGCCTTTGAGCTTTGCCTTGAATTTTTCATTGTGGCGGCGGCATTTTATGCGATTGTCGTTCTGCTACACAAAAAGGGCTGGATATCAAAGAAGATATTTGCGATCTTCCTTGCAATGTTCGTTGCGGCTGAGTCATACGCAAACGTGAACATTTATATGGTATCCCCAAGCATGAACAATCCTCAGCGTGCGGCTAATCATCAGAAGATAATGGATCTTTCAGACAGACTTGACGAAACAGAGGGCTTTTACAGAGTAAAGACCGCAAGCAAGCTTTTTGAGGTCAATCTGGTAGGCTCAATGGGCTACAATTCCCTCAGCCACTACACTTCCCTCACAAGCCGTGATTATATGTACATGATGAAGCAGCTTGGTTACTCATCCTACTGGATGGAGGTAGGCTCATATGGCGGAACGGAGCTTACTGACGCTTTGTTGTCAGTAAAATATCTTATTGAAAAAAGTACAGGCTCGGCTGACGCTGTATATTCAAACGATACCTACGAGATAGTGCCGACAGAATATTATCTTCCCCTTGGCATTGTGACCGACGCTGACCTTAGCGGCAGTGAGGAGCTATCCACAGGCACAAGAAGCAACGTTCAGAAGAAGCTTTTTGAACAGCTTTTCGGCGGCAACGGTGACGAGCTTATCACAGACTACGAATACACCACGATCTACGGTGTGCAGGACGACAGTAACTTTAAACCGAACTACACCTTCAACACCACAGGCAATGTAGCCTACATGGACTACAGCATAGATGTGACGGACAAGCAGACGCTTTATTTTGACTGCTTCGACAAGCTTTCAAACAGCCTCAGCGAGGATATAAACGGAAGCTTCATGGTAACAGTGAACGGTCAGGTAATGCAGATGGATTATCCGTCACAATCGAGCAACGGGCTTTTGAAGCTTGGAGAATTTGAAAATGAACACGTCAACGTGCGTGTGACCTTGAAGAAAGACATCGCAGGCTGCCGTTCCTATGGTGTTTTCGGACTTCACCACAATGTTCTTGAAAAGGCACTTGAGCAGGTTCAGACCGCAGGTCTTACAGACAGTGACGGCAAGCTTTCAGGAAGCGTGAACGCAAAGGCAGGACAGAAATGTGTGCTTCAGATACCATATCAGGAGGGTCTGAAAATAAAGGTCAACGGCAAGGCTGTTTCATATGACAAGGTTTTCGGTGACCTTGTAAGCTTTGACTTGCAGGAGGGCGAGAACGCCATAACTGTAACGAGCGTGCCAAAGGGCTTTTATGCAGGTCTTGCACTGACTATCGCAGGCATTGCGCTGACAGTGGGCTATCTCCTTATAAGAAAGAAGCTGAAATTCGGAGAAACTATGGAAGCCGCTGCACTTGTGGCTGTTATCGGTGCGGGAGCTATAGTGATCATAGTGGTTTATATTGCACCTTGCATACTGAATATTTATAGCTGATAAAATAGTACAGAACAATAATTCGGAACGTCGCATTTCTGTGAAACAGAAATTGAGCCGTTCCCCTACATAACAAAACTGCGGATAGCATTTTGCCGTCCGCAGTTTTTATTTTATCCGAATTTACTTATGCTCCTCCAGATACTTTTCAGTATCCATTGGATAGCATTTCAGGTTTGGAAGCTCGTCAAGAGTGAGAACTCTTTCGCTGTTATAGATCTTGTTCCACTCGTCAAATGTGGTGTACTGATCTGAAAGCTGTTTATCCTTGATACAGAACTCGCCGTTCCATGTACTGAACCACGCCCAACGTGTGCCGTCGTTGAATGCTCCGTCAGGGTCGAACATCGAACCGTTCTCTGTCATTGCGATTATCTTTTTTGTGGATGTGCTTGACTTCACAAGGTCATAATACCACTTCTGTGAAGAACTGTCCTGCTCTGCAGGATAACAGTCATAGCCCATGATGTCAACATACTCATCACCCGGATACCAGTCAGGATTCTGTGCGTTCCATACCCAGATCAGGTTGTTAAGACCATACTCGTTTGTGAACTTGTCATACATGAGCTGCCAAAGCTGAACGTAAGCGTCCTTTCCTGCTGAACCCCACCAGAACCATGCGTTGCCGGGATACTTAGGGTCGCCTGCCGCCTCGTGGAGAGGTCGCCAAAGGATAGGCACGTTTGCGTCTGCAAGCTCTTTAAGCACCCCTGCCATATGGTCAAGGTCTGCTATGATAGAATCGTAGCCCTCTTTGTCCTCGCCGCTGAGAGCCTTTGCAAGGTCGAAGTCTGTATATTCAGAATAGAAGCCCTGCCACCATGCTCCGCCGTTCTTTTCCAGGTTTTTATCAGGGGCATACCAATGCCAGCAAAGTGAAACTATACCGTTTTCATTGTTGTACCAGTCCATAGCCTGCAACGGCACCATATCTCCGCCGCCTGCGCCATGTGAAAGTGCGCTGTTTGAAAGGTTTGAAACGTCAAGACCAAGTATAGCAGGCGTCTTTCCTGTATGCTTCTTTATCTCCTTGAACTCACGGCAGTCCTTACCCTCGTTATCTCCTGAAAACTGACCTGAGATAGTATACTTGCCATAAACGTCCGTAAGGAAGTTATAAAGTCTTTTTGCCTCGTCAGAAGCGTTAGGATTTGAAAGCTGATTTGATACCTCATACTGTGAAAGGTCGATAGCAGGAGCCGGGGTTATCTTTATCTTGTCAATATAGATATGACCGTTGTCGCCCTTTATGCCTACCTTATGAGTACCTTCGTCGATAAGCACATTTTCAGCCATAGTGTCGCCAAACTCTGTTGTGGTCGATGTGAAGTTTGTGAGCGCAGCACCGTCAACAGTGATAAGATTTGACTGACCCTCGCCGTCTGCCGCCATTGTGAGAGTAATATTATAGCTTCCCTTTGCAGGAAAATCTATCTCGAACTCCACCATATCTCCCGATGAGCCTACGGAAACAAAGCCATCGCCAGAAAACTTACCAAGAAAATTCTTATCAAGCACTGCCGCACCTCCCGAAAGAGTTCCTTTTTCCGCCTCGGACTCGTAGCTGAAATCCTCAGGAACGTCATACTCTGTCGTTACGTCTGAAAGGTCGATGTTGCCCATATCCTCAACGATAGGGGCTGTTGTGGTGGTAGTCTCACCTGCTGACGAGCTGCCTGAGCTGCTGTTTCCTGTGCTGCTGCAGCCTGCTGCCGCACAAGCGATAAGCACTGCCATAGCGGCAGCAACTGTTCTTTTCATTATTTCACGCATAATGTTCTCCTTATCATTTATAATTATAATATTCAAATTTTTATAAAGCCAAGTTTTGCGAAACTCTCGCCTTTAGGCTTTATATTCCATACTTTTAAATATATCATATAAAAAATCATTGTCAATAGCCGTTTTCAATGTTTAACATCGTGTTCAAAATTGATAACGTTTACTTTTATTTGAACTAAAAAATATGAACCCACACGGCATCAGGTTCATATTTTCATATAGAAATATATTATTTTCTGAGAAACGTTCTGTATACCCAACGGGTGAATTTTCTAGGAAATATAAACAAGCCAAGCTGCAGAGCGCATGGCATGAAAAAGTCACGGAAGCCCGTATACCCTGAACGGTGTATTATCCACCTCACACGAATGAAAGCCTTTGTATGCTCCCAGCTTTTGCGTGTATCTACAGTATTTTCATCTATGCGGTAGCGCACAAGCACCTCGGGTATATTCTGCCCCTTTGCACCATGCTGTAACATTCGTGCGATAAACTCATAGTCCTCGCACATTTTAAGGTCACTGTAACCGCCTATCTTTTCCGCAAAGGACTTGCGAAAAGCCACAGACTGCCTGTTGAAAGGGTTGCGTCGTTTGGAATATGAAGCGATATCCTTATGCATGACAGGCACTTTTTTCACCGAAACTACCTCGTCAGTGTCAGTGTCGAACTCCTCCACATATGTGCCGATGATATCAAGCTTAGGTTTCACCGCAAAAAGGGTCATCTGCTTCAAGCAGCGGTTAGGGAGAGATATATCGTCGCTGTCCATTTTCACGATATAATCGCATTTACACGCCTTTATGCCCTCGTTGTAAGCCTTTCCAACGCCCACGTTCTCGTCTATCTGAACGATATGGAAAATATGCTTGAACTCGTCCTGAAAAGACTTCACGATAATATTAAGCTCGCAGGTGAGCTTGCCGTCGCACACAAGCACGAAGTCAGAGGGAGGATATGACTGCATGAGCATAGACTCAAGACTCTCGTTAAGGTTCTCAGGAAGCTCACGGTCATACACCGACATAAGCACACTGTATTCAGGCAGCGTATATTTTCCAACACGATACGTCATAAAATCCCTCCCCTGCATTATTATCAACTCAATTATACTATAACAGCTCCAAAAAGTCAACTACGACCAACAAAGTATACTATTTATATAGTACAGACCAATACACAAAAAAGACCGCCCCATTCGGAACGGTCTTGTAAGCTACTTTGAAAAATTAGCCAAGCTTCTTAGCAAGCTGTGATACCTTTCTTGCAGCAGCATTCTTATGCATAATGCCCTTTGTGCAAGCCATATCTACCTTCTTGATAGCAGCTCTTACTACTTCTTCCTTGTTTTCTGCATTCTCAGCTACAGCAGCGTCAGCCTTCTTGAGTGCAGTTTTAAGATCAGACTTTACAGCCTTGTTTCTCATTGTCTTAGTGTTGATAACCTTGACTCTCTTCTTAGCGGATTTAATGTTTGGCATACCGACACCTCCCTCATTCTGTATAAATTTGCACTTATTTGCACAAGCTATCCGCAGACTGAGAGGAAATGCGGAAAGCCCTTTAAACAAGCCTTGTAAAATATTTTACCACATTTCAAAAGAAATTGCAAGGGGGTTTACTGAAAAAAATATAGAAATTTTGCGGTCTAAATTGTAGGAACACACAAAAACTTACACGATATCACAGAAAGGTGAATAAAATGAGCATTAGAACGGATATGGCGGCGGAGAGCTTTTCTCTGGCAGGCGGTGCGGAAAAGCTTCAGGGAGTGAAAGTCAAAAACAAGGTTATTGAAAACGCTAGGCTTGAGGTAACGGACATCACCATAGAAACACAGGAAGCCGCCGAAAAGCTTGGCAGACCTGTCGGCAGATACATCACCCTTACCGCCACAGATTCAACATTCGATATGTACAGCGACAGTTTTCGTGAGCGTGCAGAAGTCATAGCAAAAGCCATAGGGGAGCTTTGCGGTGGTTGTGAACGTTTTTTGGCAGTAGGGCTTGGGAATTATGCCCTGACTTCCGACGCTGTTGGTCCTCTTACCGCTGAAAAGATCTTCGCTACCCGCCACATAAAAAGCCTTGCAAAAGAGATTGATACTGACGATCTGGGCGAGGTCACAGTGATACAGACAGGAGTGCTTGGAAACACGGGAATAGAATCCTCAGAACAGGTAAAAGCAATTGCAGAGCGTGTAACACCGCAGGCTGTTATTGCAGTTGACGCACTGGCTTGCAGCGAGCTTTCAAATCTTGGCAGGACGATACAGCTTTGCAACACCGGCATTTCTCCGGGAAGCGGAGTCGAAAACGCACGAAAAGAGCTTTCGCTTTCGACCCTCGGTGTAAAGTGCATTGCCATAGGCGTGCCAACGGTCATAGACCTTTGCACTGCCGCACAGCACATTTTCGGTCAGACCGCACCTGAAAGCTCCGAAAACATCATGGTCGCTCCGAAAACTGCTGACAAACTTTCGGAAAACTGCGCAAAGCTCATTGCAATGGGCATAAACCGTGCCGTTCACCCTGCCCTGTCGCAAGAGGACATTCAATCTCTCACCTGCTGACAAAAGACAGGTGGTACGGTAATGTAAAACCTGTATACAACAATTGTAAATTTTTTATTAATATGTATGAGTGAAATTGCGAAAACGTTTTCTGAAAACGAATACTCACACAAATTCAACACACCTTTGTCATAATCAACAAAAACGCTTGAGCTTTATATTGCAAAATGCTGATTGACTAAATTTAAACTTTTTGTTATCATTAGTAAGGACGAAAAATAAGCGTTATGGTAAGCGTTGTCGGGTAACAATGCTTGTCGATCGTAACAGATGAACGTTTTGGGTAAGGAACATTCGTCTATTATCAAGGAGGTTACTATAATGAAAATGGCAAAGAGAATTTTCGCTGCTGCTTGTGCGCTTTCACTGGCTTGCAGCATGGCTGCTTGCGGCAGCTCATCAAGTGACAGCTCATCTTCCAAGAAGGAAGCTAAGGCTATGACAGATGATCAGAAGGAGCAGGTAAATGCACTTCAGGATAAGCTCCCTGACATCGAGCTTTCAAACAAGACTATCAAGTGGATGGCTCACTATGACATCAACCCTAGTGATGGTAAGTCAGAATCACCTGCTATCTCACTTTTCCAGACTAAGTACGGTGGAAAGATCGAGTACGTTCAGACAACCTGGGATAACAGATATACTGATCTTGCTAAGGCAGTTATGGCTAACGACTCACCTGACTTCTTCCCTGCTGACGACATGGACGCATTCCCTAAGGGTGCTATCAAGGCCATGTTCGAGCCTATCGACGATGTAGTTGATTTCAGCTCAGACATCTGGTCATCATCACAGACACTTAACGATTCATTCGTATTCAACGGCAAGCACTATGTAGCTGCTATCGACGTAAGACCACAGTATGTTTGTGTATACAACACAAAGACAATATCAGACTTTGGCTATGACGATCCTGCTGAGCTTTACGCTAATGACGAGTGGACATGGAGCAAGTTCACAGAGATGTGCCTTGACTTTGCAGACTCTGAAGCTGACAGATATGCTCTTGATGGTTACTGGTACGGCAAGGCTCTTAACGATACTTGCGGTTATCCACTTATCGGTCTTGAGGACGGCAAGCTTGTAAACAACATGGGCAAGGCTGAAGTTGGCACAGTTCAGGATCTTATGTACAACCTTGAGAAGAACAACGTTGTATTCGACAGATCAAGCAACAACTGGAATACAAGAGGTGACGGAGCTAACGGTGAAGGTCTTGGTTCACAGCTCACACTGTTCATTCCTATCGGCACATGGGCTCTCGAGGATACTCCTGAAAAGACTAAGACATTCGGAAGCGTCAAGGACGGCGAGGTTATGTTCGTTCCAATGCCAAGAATGGACGATTCTGACAAGTACTATGTATCTACAGGTGTAAACGGCTATCTCCTCTGCAAGAACGCTCCAAACCCAGACGGCTTCAATGCGTTCGTAAACTGCTGCAAGGTTGCAAACTCTGAGGTACAGAACATTACAGAAGAGCAGCTCAAGAACGACTACGGCTGGACAGACGATATGATCGAGATGCGTAAGACAATTTACGATCTGGCTAGACAGAATCCTGTATTTGACTTCCAGGACGGCGTATCTGCTGAGCTTTCAACACTTATGCAGACAGTAAACCAGGCTACAATGGTAACAGGCGGCGGAGCTACTACATGGACAGAGTGCGTTGCTGAGAACCAGAAGGCTGTTGATTACATCATCAAGGAAGCAAACGCTAACGTTGCTGAATAATTCAGTATTTTCAAGCGGGACGTTCATTCGTCCCGCTTTTTTATTGCCTTTGTATCTGTCACGAATTTGTTAAATATATTTGTACGCAAAATGCACAATATAAAATACATAAATTTGTGCAAGAATTTTGCGGATTTTTATGTACAAATCACAAAAAATATGCTATAATAAATACACGTTAAAAAGAATATATCAAAGAAGGGAGATATGTTTTATGAGATCGATTATTACTATCAGCCGTGAATTTGGCAGCGGAGGACGTGAGATAGGAAAGAAGCTTGCTGACGATCTGGGCATACCTTTCTATGATAAAGAGCTTTTGGAAATGGCTTCAAAAGAGAGCGGTATATGTCAGGAGCTTTTTGTTAAGAACGATGAGTCCTATACTAACAGCTTTCTTTTCTCACTGGTCATGGGTAACTACCCTGTAAGTGCAGACGGCAGGATCAATCCTGATATGCCGCTGAATCACAAGATATTCTTGGCTCAGTTTGAAACTATCAAGAACATTGCAAAGAAGGGTCCTTGTGTTATTGTAGGACGTTGTGCTGACTATGTTCTGAAAAATGAGCCTAATATAATCGACTTCTTCATTTCCGGCAACACTGCCGAAAAGAAAAAGCGTATCCTTGAGAGATACGATATTGAAAAAAACAAAGCTGAGGACTTTATCCGCAAGACTGATAAGCGGAGAGCTTCATACTATAATTATTACACCGACATGAAATGGGGCGAAGCAAAGAACTATGACCTTTGTATCAACTCGTCCAAAACAGGCGTTGACGGTGCTATCAAGCTTATGAAGGCTTATATCGAAATAAAAGAAGCCAACGCTGATAAATAGGAATTTTTCGTTTTAATTCATTTTACTTTCCTTACTACGAAAGAGGGCTGACCATAGGGTCGGTCCTTTTCCGTTTTATGAGGAGTTTTATTACTCCAGCTTAAACAAAGTGTAACCAATATGTTATTGACAATAACAAGCAAATATATTATACTGTATAAAAGGGCAGAAGCCCGACAAAAAAAAATAAAAAATACTGCAAAAGGAGAAACAGAAAATGGCTGAAATAAAAGTTATCACTATCGGCAGACATTATTGCGCAGGCGGTTCGACTATCGGTAAGCTTGTGGCTGAAAAGCTTGGTATCCCATGCTATGACAGAGAGATAATCGACATGGCGGCACAAAAAAGTGGCATTGCAATGAGCGAGATACAAAAATACGAGGAAGCCGCTCTGAGCATTCTCAAAACACCGATAAATCTGTTTTCAAAGGAGAAAGAGTATCCTATAACAGAGAAGATATTCGCCGCTGAAACAGAGGTAATAATGGAGCTTGTTTCAAAGGGAAACTGCGTTATCGTGGGCAGATGTGCAGATTTTATACTGAAAAACAAAGTCAAGACGCTGAATGTCTTCATTAATGCAAGCTTTGAGAAGCGTCAGGAGTGCGCAATAGAGAAGCACAACATCTCCGAGGATGAGGTGGAAGCAAGGCTCAAAAAGTATGACAAAAAACGTGCCGACTATTACAACTCCAACACCAACAAAAAGTGGGGAGATATTTCAAGCTATGATATGTGCCTTGACAGCGGCAAGCTTGGCTACGAAATGTGCGCCGAGATAATTGCTGACACCGTGAAGCTTTCAAGGGAGAAATAGGGGCAATATTTTATTGGGAGCGATAAAAAATGTCAAAGGATAAGGAAGTCAAGACTAACGCTATGCGTATTCTTGACAGAAATAAGGTAAAATACAAGGTCAACACATACGAGTGCGACGAGTTTATCGACGGCATACACATTGCAGATATGCTCGGTCAGCCATATGAAAGCTCGTTCAAGACCCTTGTGACAGTGGGGAAAAGCGGAAATTACTATGTTTTCGCTATCCCTATCGCAGAGGAGCTTGACATGAAAAAGGCGGCAAAGTCTGTGGGCGAAAAGTCGGTGGAGATGCTCCATGTGAAGGATATAAACTCTGTTACGGGCTACATTCGTGGTGGCTGTACACCCCTTGGCATGAAAAAACAGTACATGACGGTAGTTGACAGCTCTGCGGAGCAGTTTGAGGAGATAATCATAAGTGGCGGACGTATCGGGTCGCAGATAATGCTTTCTCCGAAAGACCTTATCAAGGTCACAAGGGGTAAATTTGAGAGCATAACAATGAGTGAATAGGCAAAAAAAGAGAGCCGCTTGGCTCTCTTTTATTTTGCATTTATGTTGATATATTCGGGCTTTGTCTTTGAGTACATTATTTTCTGGCTGGAATAAAGTCCGTAATAGCCCGAAAGCATATAGCTTACTCCGCAGGCAACCGCAAAAAGCACAAGCCCACTTCCACCGAAAAGCTCATAGCTGAGAAGTATGGAAGCCACAGGGCAGTTCACAACGCCACAGAAAAGTGCCACAAGACCTATAGCCGCACCAAATGATGGGTCAAGCCCCAAAAAGCCTGCGGCTGTACAGCCGAAAGTTGCTCCGATAAAGAAGGTCGGGACTATCTCACCGCCCTTGAAGCCTGTATTTATAGTTATGGCGGTGAAAAGCATTTTCAGGGCAAAGGCTTCTGGGTGCGCCCTGCCTTTCTCTAAAGCCGTCACGATAACGTCTACGCCTGCTCCGTTGTAATCCCTTGTACCTACAAGCAAAGTCAATGCAATGATCACAACGCCACCTACAGCTATCCTGAGATAGGTGTTAGGCAGATACATCTGAAATCTTGAATGTGAAAACTCCATTACCATGCAAAGGAGTATGGATATCACCGCACAAAGAGCCGCAAGCGCCGCTATCTGGGTCACAGACACAAGGGAAAGCCTTGGTATGCCTGTTATGTTGAACTTTGTTGGCGCAAGCCCTGCCAACAGCGATATTTTATATGCGATAAGAGAGGAAGCTATGCAAGGCACAAGACCCACATAGTATATAACGCCCACACTTATTACTTCCATAGCGAAAAAAGTCGCAGTCAAAGGCGTGCCGAAAAGTGCGGCAAACACCGCGCTCATTCCGCACATTATCACAAGGCTGGAGTCTTTTTCGTCAAGCTTTAAAAGCTCGCCTGCCTTTGCGCCAATGCTTCCGCCAAGTTGCAAAGCCGCACCCTCACGTCCTGCCGAACCGCCCGTAAGGTGGGTGAGTACGGTGCCTAGAAAGATGAGAGGCGCCATAAGCAGCGGCACTTTGATGTTTCCACGAACAGAGCTTATGATAAGATTTGTACCGGTCTCCTCGTTCACCTTGCAGACACGATAGCTGAAAATGATAAACAGACCTGCCAACGGCATAAGATACAATGTCCAGCTATGACCCTCACGGAAGCCTGTGGCAAAGTTTACCGCCATATGGAACAGCGAGCCGACTACTCCCCCTATTACACCCACTGCGCAGGCGATAAAGACCCACTTTGCAAAGGCTATGGAGAATTTTTTCACCGTCCGCATTTTGCTTTTTATAAACTCACTGCTTATTTTCCTCACCCCTTTTTACAGAAAAACAACGGGCGACATATGCCGCCCGAAATATTTGAAATACAGCTCCACAATAATGGGACGTCGCATTTCTGTGAAACAGAAATTCAGCCGTTCCACTACAAGATAATATGCTAAATTATACCTCAGCGATTACCTCTACCTCAACGAGAACGTCCTTTGGAAGCTCTTTTGCGGCAACGCATGAACGTGCAGGCTTTGATGTGAAATACTCGCCGTAAACTCCGTTAAATGCACCGAAATCTGACATATTCTTAAGGAAGCATACTGTCTTTACAGCCTTGCCGATAGATGTTCCTGCGGCTTCAAGAACGTTTGTGAGGTTCTTGCAAACCTGATGTGTCTGCTCCTCGATAGTTGTTGCCTCAACGTTGCCTGTTGCAGGATTGATTGCTATCTGACCTGATGTGAAAACAAGGTTTCCTACCTTCATTGCCTGTGAATATGGACCAATCGCGTCCGGTGCGTTCTTTGTGTAAACAACTTCTGCCATTTTTATCTACTCCTGTCTTAAAATTACTTATTGACTATCTTAAAGCCTGCGGCTGTAAGAGCCTGTCTTATCTCTCTGATATGATCAAAGTTTCTTGTTTCAAGAACAAGTCTGAGCAGGCAATCTGTGATATCGCTGTCCTCGCTTGCTCTCTCGTGGTGAACAGAAACAACGTTTCCGCCAAGCTTTGAAATTATCTCTGAAACATCTCTAAGCTGACCAGGTCTGTCCTCAAGCTGGATAGTAAGAGTATCAGATCTGCCAGACTTAAGCAGACCTCTCTTGATAACTCTTGAAAGGATAGTTACGTCTATATTTCCGCCTGAAACAAGACATACAACCTTTTTGCCCTTGATGTCAGGTATCTTATTAAACATTACTGCGGCAACAGGTGTTGCGCCTGCGCCCTCTGAAACGAGCTTTTGCTTCTCGATAAGGTGGAGGATAGCTGATGATATCTCGTCGTCTGAAACTGTAACAACGCCGTCAACATACTTGCTGCAATACTCAAAGGTATGCTCGCCGGGCTCTTTTACCTTGATTCCGTCTGCGATAGTGTGAACGCTTTCAAGGCACTCTATCTTGCCGTCTTTAAGTGAATTTACCATTGAAGGTGCGCCTTCAGCCTGAACGCCGTATACTCTAACGCTTGGCTTGAGCTGTTTTACAGTGAACGCAACGCCTGAGATAAGTCCGCCGCCGCCAACCGGAACAACGATAACGTCTGCGTCAGCCACCTGACTTAGTATCTCCAGACCGATAGTTCCCTGACCTGCGATAACATTCTCGTCATCGAACGGGTGAATAAATGTATAGCCGTTAGCGTCACGAAGCTCGATAGCCTTTGCATAAGCGTCATCATAAACGCCAGGCACAAGACATACCTCAGCGCCATAGCCCTTTGTTGCCTCTACCTTTGAGATAGGTGCGCCGTCAGGCAGGCAGATTATAGATTTTATACCGTTTTTTGTTGCGGCAAGAGCAACGCCCTGAGCGTGGTTTCCTGCTGAGCAGGCGATAACGCCGTGTGACTTTTCCTCGTCTGAAAGCTGTGATATCTTATAATAAGCTCCTCTTACCTTGAAAGAACCTGTTACCTGAAGATTTTCTGTTTTCAGATAAACGTCACAATCAGGGTTTACCTTTGGCGCATGGATACACGCTGTTGGTCTGATGACCTCTTTGAGCACGTTTGATGCGTCAAAAACCTTATCCAATGTAAGCATAAAAAACAACCTCTTTTTTCTATGTAATAAAAAAAGCCCTCGCCTGACTAGAGGCGAAGACATACTATCTCCGTGTTACCACTCTGATTGCAGACCATAAGCCTGCCACTCATATCTCTTTCTAACGGTGAGAGACCGTATCCGCTTAACACATCTGCTTAGGCGGATCAGCTCAGAGATGATCCTGACGGCGTTATCCCTGCGGACTTTCACCAAACGTCCGCTCTCTGCGAAGTATTCGCACCGTCACCTTTCTCGTCACAGCCTTTACGATATTCAATACAATCATTATATCACCATAAATATGAATTGTCAACAGCAATAAAATGAATTTTTCTCTAAGACATTATACAAAAAATAAAAACCCACACGCTCGTGCAGGTTTTAAGGCAACACCACACAAGGATCGTGCGTAAGATGCGTAGTCAGATTTTTTGCCAGATCGTATAGAAACGACGCAGGCTAGCTGACGCTAGTCAAGGAGTTTCTGTGCGATATGGCGGAAAATCTGCAAGCAGATTGCGTACGAAGCCACTAGGCGTTCCTTGTGTGGTGTTGCCTTTAATTAAGGAAGTATAGAAAAAATATATGAAGAAAACAATCATGAAGTCTTTTTAACTGTCGGTCTTTCCTTTCCGACTGTAATAATATTACCACTGCAATGTGATAGAATTATGTGCAAAGAGAGTGCATTTGCAAAAATATCACCTTTTGTTTGCGTAATGCACAACGATATGACGAAGCTTCCCTGTGGTCATATCCTTGCCCTTTATATCCGCTCCGTTGTGGCTCATAAGCTCAGCGCAGACTATGCCGTCGGTACTGCACCTGAAAACTTCGTGTCCGTCACACACCACCACAAGCTTTTCACTATCAACAGATATTCCGCCTGTTCTTCCGATAACATTTTCCTCCGCACCTTCACGCTCCACCACATAGGAAACTCGTTTCCCATGATAGCGTTCAAACTCTTTCAAGGGCGTACCCTTATTTCTCTTAAAAAATCCCATTTTACGCTCCTGTATCAATTATCTGCTATATTATTATCATTTCCTGCACAAAGCTGCCTTGCGGAGGCGATAACGTCAAGCGACTCGCCCACCGACTGCAAAAAGGCTGACAGCAGCCCAAGCTGGTCAACGCTCAAACCCTCGCCAAGATAATTTGCAAATGCCGCAGCCATTATATTAAGCTGCTGACCGCAGCACGATCCCCAGTTTTCCACTGATACCGCCCTTTCCTGCTCACAACGTTTCTCTGTCATAATATGCGTCAGAAGAATAATACGTTCGCATATGCAGATAATAAGGGCATATTCTGAAAGGGGTCAAACACCTATGAACATCACTCACACCATACTTGCCACAGTTGGCTCTATAATCGTTATGTTCGCCATATCAAAGCTTCTTGGCAACAAGCAGATATCACAGCTGACGCTTTTTGACTACATCAACGGCATCACCATAGGCTCTATCGCCTCTGAAATGGCTGTTTCGCAGGAAATGGACGAGCTTATCGTGCCTGTTATCGCAATGGTGCTTTACGGACTAACAGGCTTTCTGTTGTCTGTGCTTACGATGAAGTCTATCCACTGCCGACATTTTCTTTCGGGCAAGCCTATCCTGCTTATTGAAAAAGGCAAAATATATCCCGAAAACCTTAAGACCGCCAAGCTTGATGTGAACGATCTGCTTTCAAGAGCAAGAACATCAGGCTATTTCGACATCTCAAAGATTTACTACGCTATTCTGGAAACCAACGGCACTATCTCTTTCATGGAACGTGCCGCAGAAGCACCTCTCACTCCAAAAGACTTAGGATATGAGAAGCAGGACGAAAAACTTTGCACCGACCTTATCCTTGACGGCGTTATTATGGAGGACAACCTGAAATACGCAGGCAAGGAGATAAAATGGCTCACCAACGAAATAAGAAAGCAAGGCTGTTCATCACCTGACAAGGTCTTTCTCTGCATAGTTGACGGAAACGACAAGGTGACAGTGTTCCCGAAAACTCAGGAGAGCAACAAGAAGATCTACTTCGACTGAACCTTCTTCAAAAACTCGTGCAGCTCCTCTGCGAGCCTGCTCACAGGCAGACCAACAACGTTATAAAAGTCCCCGTCTATCTTTTCCACAAGAAGTGCTCCAAGCCCTTGTATGCCGTAAGCCCCCGCCTTATCCATAGGCTCGCCACTTTTCACATAGGCTTTTATCTCCTGGTCGGAAAGCTCTCTGAAAGTCACTGCGGTATCAACGGAAAAGCTACTGTAACGACAGCCTCTGCCAAGGGTAACGCCTGTTACAACATGATGAGTCTTGCCTGACAGCATTTTTAACATTCTTATGGCATCAGCTTCGTCCACAGGCTTACCGAGAACTTCCCCATCGCATATTACAACAGTGTCACAGCCGATAACAACGCTCAGGTCATAGACCGAAGCGATACATCTGCATTTTATCCCTGAAAGATACTCAGGGGCAAGCTCCGGTGTAACGTCCTCTGGTATTTTTTCGTCACAATCAGAGGGGATAACCCTGAAATTCTCACACATCAATGACAGCAGTTCTTTTCTTCTTGGCGACGCTGAAGCAAGTATAACATCATAATCCATAAGCTCGCTTGAAATATTCACTGACATAAAGATCTTCCTTTACTTCTTTTACTTCTTACTCAAAAAGGCAACGCACTTATTATCCTGCGCTGCCTTAGTTTTTTATTACAACTTCATTCCGCACTCTGAGCAGAACTTAACGCCTGCCGGCTCTTTATGGCCGCACTGAGAGCAGAATACAAAACTGCTGTTTGCAGGCTCTTGCACCGGAGCTTCTGCTATCACCGGAGCAGGCTGTGGCATTGGTGCAGGCTGAGGTGCTGTTTCAGGCTGAGGCGTCGGCACTGCGGTCTGTGGGATAATAGGCTCAGGCATTGGGGCTGCTGTCTGAACAGGCTGTGCAGGCTGAGCATTTGTAGGATTCACAGGATTAGCCTGTGGCTGAGCATAAGCAGGTGAAACAGGGTGATTATGATAGCCCTGACTGTTTTGTATAACAGGCTGTGCGCCCATTGGAACTGCACCGCCCTGAGCAGGCTGCTGATAAACAGGCTGAGCCATTTCAGGCTGTTTTGTTCCGCAGTTAGGGCAGAACGCCATATTCACTGGTATCTCGTGGCCACAGCCGGAACAAAGTTTCATTCCTCTGATGGTAAGAAGCTGTTCATTAAGATTTTTCAGTTCTTCAAGAGTTGCGTCTATCTGAGCAATAAGGTTTTTCACCTCCGGCTCTTCTATCTTGTCAGCCATTCTGAGCTTGACAAATCTGCCTATCTCGGTATACTTATCGTTTATAAAGGCAAGCTTTGCGTCTATTTGTGCCTTTACTGCGTTTTCAGGTGTATTCTTAGGTGAAAAAAATCCCATTTTTATTCTCCCTTTCGGTTATAATATTTCTTCTGTATTTTGCTCTGTGGCGGTATTATCCTCAGGCTGATCGTCAAACGAAGTTGTTGTAGTATCAGGTGCTTCTGTAGCAGGAGCGGTGGTAACAGTGCCGTTCTCGGTCGGCTGAGTCTGTGCAGGCTCACTGTCCTTTTTGCTGTCGCCTGAAGCGTTTCCGCCCTCGTCAACTATCTCTGAATCCTTTATCTCCTTATCTATCTCGTCCTGCGACATCTGACCTCTCTTTACAGCTTTGTCATTTACAGCCGACAGACCAAGATAGCAATTCACATAATAGTGAGTAAGTATCTGATCGTATGTATAGCCAGCCTCGGCATAATAGCAAGCGCCCCACTGCGACATTCCAACGCCGTGACCCCAGCCATAGGACTTGAAAGTGAACACACCGTCCTTATAGCTTATCTCCATGGCGTTCGATTTCACATCAAAGAGGTTGCAGAGCGTAATACCTGTTATCCTAGCTTCACTGCCATCATAGGTACAGCTTGTATGACCGTCGATAGTCACTCCGCTTATATACTTTCCGCTGAAAGAAGAGTCTATTTTAAACCAGTTCTTCACGTCGTCGGAAAGCTTTATATCAGTTTGGCTCTCGATACGCTCCTTGACCTCGTCTTTTGTATATGTAGCTTCAATGCCCCAGTTAGGATCTTTATCGTCAAACTCGCTCTTTACACGTTTGAGATATGGGTAAGAAACGCCCCATATATCCTCGCTGGTGGTAGAATAACCTGCTGTTGAAGCAGAATAAACTGCATTTATGATGTTGCCGTTATACATAACGGTCTGACCCTCAACGGCATTTACACATCTTTCTATCTTTGAAGAATATCCGCTTTTAAGCCCCACCGTAGGTATAGCACCGATAGAATCGTTAAATCTGACCCATGTATAAGCCGCCACGGCCTGCGCCTTTATGGCTTCCTCGCCCCACTCACCGCCTATCTCGCTGTTGACTATCTGACAGAGCAATTCATGACCATTAAGAGTGACGATATTTCCTGAGATTATATCGTTGACAGTATAATACTCGTCAGCGACGCTTCTTGTATCTGTAAAGTTAGCAGGGTCGTTCTTTATATCGTAATACTCGCCCTTATCCTCAGGCATTTCCACAGTAAACTCACTGGCTGAAGCCTTTTTCTTTGTGGTCTTTGCCTGCTTTTTCTGCTGAACATAAGACATATCATACTTATCCACAGAGGACTTTTTGAACTTCACAAAGTCATAGACCTCAGTAGCGGCAGTGGTCTTAACGCTTTGAGCTTCAACGTTTTTGACCTGCACCGCAGGGGCTTTTTCTGCGCCCACGCTTTTATTATCCAGCAGCAGCTCACCGCATATACCAACGGCAGTTATGCTCATTACTGCTGCACAGACATTTGCACATATCTTTTTTGTCATCAAATTCATCGTCAAGACACTGTCCTTACCTTCAAGCGGTCACACCGCAAAACATTCCCAATGGCAGCAAAATACTCACTGCATACCTAAATAATAGTTTATCAAATACTGAAAAAAAGTCAAGACAAAGCTAAGTTTCGTCCTGACTTTTCAGCATAATATACAATTTTATATCTGCAATATCGGCATTTTAGCCAAAAACTTCAAATATTACTTGAAGTATCTCTGACCATCAAGCTCCATGCAGAATGTGAGTGATTCAAACCAAGACGCTGTGCTTCCGCCGCAATACTGTGGAGCATAGTAATAAACTGCACCGTTTGAATTATCCTCGCCGTTCAGCGCTCTCTTTGCACAATCAATAGTGTTCTGAGTTGGCTTGTTTCTGCCGCTGTAATAGCCGTTTATTGCAGTGAACTGATTTGGAGCTGTAAGAACGTCGCTTATAGAGCTTCCAAATCTGCCTGTTTTCACTCTGTTGATAATAACATTTGCAACAGCGATCTTGCTCTGCTCTGAGCAGTTTCCTACCTCGCCCTGAAGAACGTAGCAAAGCATATCAAATTCTTCATCTGTATAGCTTATAACAGAACTGTTCGAGCTTGCTGTTGTTGCTTTCTTTGTTTCTGTCTTTTTTGGTTCAGACTTTGTTGTCTTAGCCTTTGTTGTCGTAGTCTTTTTTGTTTCAGACTTCTTAGCTGCTGTTGTAGTTTCGGACTTCGCAGCGGAAGTTGTTGTTACTTCTGCCTTTTTAAGATAGTCCTTCATTACATATCCGCTGTAGTCGCCGTATGTAACCTTATACCAACCGTCGCTTGTTTCAGCCGTAACGATAACTTCCTCGTCTGTTGCAACGATAGCTTCTATCTCTGAGTTCTTGTCAGCCTTTTCTCTGACGTTCACGATCTCAGTTGCGACCATTGTTACGTTATTGACCTTTGTTTCTTTTGCTGCATTTTTAGTAGTTTCTGTCTTTTTTGTTGTAGTGGCTTTGGCGGAAGTTGTTGTCTCAGACTCTGCCTGTGCCATTTTATACTCGCTGATACCCGCTTTTCTCCATGTAACGGTGTTCATTGAAGTATAGGTCTCATCTCTCTCAGTTTCTGCTTCTGTCACAGAAGTGGTCTTAGTGTTGGTTATTGCAGCTTTTGTGTCCTTCTGAGCCTCGTTGTTGCCGCTTGTAAGTGCAAAGATACTTACTGTACCTATCATCAGCACTGCCAGCGCACCGCTGCCCAGCATTGTTCCTACTTTCCTGACCGACGGCTTAGCTGTTCGCTTTATGCTGTCTTCAGTTTTTTTCTGCTTCATTTTAATCACATTACCCTTTCCGACCGTCTGCACGCAAACCGTCTTCACTGCCGTCCGTGAGCTTGACGTCAGCTAAAATTTATTTTACACCGATCTGGTGTAATAAACATCAATAATCCCAGCCGAAATACTTCTTATTGTTTCCGTATACGTTTCTCCAGCATTTAGGAAAATAAATATCCTTATTTGCTTTGTCCTTATAGGAATCTATTATAAGATCCAGGTTATCGTCAGCCGTCATTTTTTTTGCCACGATCACCCACCTGAGATTTGAAGTTTCGTTTGTACAGGTTGAGAGCGATATATACTTATCGTCTGCTGTACACTCGATATCGTTTGAATACCACGAACGCTTTCTCACTTCTGAGATCCAATCGTCAAACTTATAGTCAGCGTCGTCAAAATATCTGGTAGTCCAGTATTTGAAGAGCTTTCCGTCGTCCTGATTTTCAAGTATTCCCGTCACGAACGCACCCACGATAACATACTTACAGTTGCTGTCATAGATAGTATTGAACTTGATAACAGGATATTTCTTAAGAAAATCCACTCCCTTTTTATACTCAGTAAGGTGAGTAAAAGAAGTTCCCACATATCTCATATTATGACCATATATCGTGATATTGTCAGACTGCCCGTCCTTATTTATGGTAGACCAAGCGTCTGCATAAATGCTTCCCGATTCGTAATACTGCTTGTCTATATTCTTGTAAAGATAATATTCATTATCCTTGCCTTTAAGAACAGGGAAGTTTATATATTCATCACCTGCGGAATTTTTAAAGCCGGGGATCTTTATCCAGCCTACGACGTCCTTGTTTCTTTTCAGAAGCTTCTTAGCCCAATCCTGAACTTCTCTGTCCTTCGTTGAAGCCTCAGGGTCAGAAACGTCAATATCGTCTGAGCCGTTATTCTTACTCAGGTCAACGTCATCGCTAAAGTCAGGCTCGTAATTTACGATCTCCTGCATATAGCTCTGATCCTGCTCGTCGGCTTTCAGAAAATCAGAAAGCTCATTAAGAGAAACACAGAAAAGCACGATAGAGAACATGAACACTATCTTTCTGAACACTTCTCCTGCTCCGTCGCCCTTCCACGGGATAAAATATCTTACTACTCTTACAAAAAAGTTTGTATCGTCCTTTTCGGACAGATTCATTGTTTCATTAGCCATTGACATTTATTTCAAGCCTCCGCCTTTTGTTCATACAGCTCAAGCACCATTCTCAGTGCTGTTTCTGTTGTAAGCATACGGATCTTTCTTCTGTCCAAATTCTCATATTCTTTATAAAGCTCAAGCCGTCTGACTATTTCTTTCTGACGACTTCTCACTGAAACATATACAGTTCCCACAGGCTTTTCCTGAGAGCCTCCGCTTGGTCCTGCTATACCAGTAACAGCCACTGCACAATCTGCACCGAAAAGCTTCAGTGCACCCTTGCTCATCTCACTGGCTGTCTGCTCAGAATAAACAGTATACTGCTCCAGCGTTTCCTTTTTCACGTTCAGAAGCTTCATCTTTATTTCCTCCGTATAGGTGCAAGCACCGCCGAGGAACATTTCCGACGCTCCCGAAACGGAAGTGATCGTCTGGCTTATCATTCCGCCTGTACAGCTTTCCGCAGTACACAGCTTCCGACCGCTCTTTATCATATATTTTACTACACTTTTTGTAACTATGTCAATACTATCTGTAACCACTTTGTCACCTTCAGCAAATTTCATAGTAATAATCACCCCTTTTAGTTATATATTGCACATAAAAAATCGGCTCTTTTTGTCCATTTTGTTAATTCGACGATTTTCAAAAACCAATGTTAATAGCAAATTCTGCAAGCAGATGTTACACTTTTGTTACCAAATTACTGATTTTTCATTATTAACAAGCCCGTTCAACACCCTTTTGAACGCAAAGAAAAGCCCTGAAAATTCGGGGCTTTTCGGCATTTTTCACCATGGAAAGACACAATATTCGGGTACAAAAAAGCGTACAATTAAGCTACAAGCTGTTACAGTTTTAACCCGTTTGTAACCTTTTCACAGACACCATGCAACGGGTGTACGCCATGAAAATACGCTATGCGTTTTTGATAAGATAAGGCTTTGTTCCCTCGATAGCTTTCTGGATATAAGGCTCCCAATCGAAAGCGTTCTGAGCGGCTTCAACGTCTGCAAGATTTGGTCTTGTCTTAGGGTGCTTTGGCGTGAAAACTGTACAGCAATCCTCATAAGGAAGGATAGAGGTATCAAAAGTATCTATCTTTCTTGCTATCTCCACTATCTCAGATTTGTCCATACCAACGCATGGTCTGAATACAGGCATACGGCAAGCGGCGTCTGTGCAGACCATTGCATACATAGTCTGGCTCGCTACCTGACCAAGGCTCTCACCTGTGACAAGGGCTTGGATATCCTCTTTCTCGCATATCCTCTGTGCTATCTCCATCATAAGTCTTCTCATCAGGATAGTGAAAAGCTCCTCAGGGCAGTTATCTCTCAGAAGCTCCTGGATCTCCGTAAAAGGCACGCAGAAGAAGTTGATATCACCACAGTAAGCAGTGATTATCTTGGCAAGCTTTTCAACTTTCATCTTCGCTCTGTCTGAAGTATACGGTGGAGCTTCAAAGTGGATAGCGGATATTATCGCACCACGCTTTGCCATCATATAGCCTGCAACAGGCGAATCTATACCGCCTGAGAGAAGAAGCATTGCCTTTCCGCTTGAGCCGACAGGTATTCCGCCAGCGCCCTCGATAGAGCCTGCGTGAACATAGGCGTTGGTTTCTCTTATCTCCACTGTTACTACAACGTCAGGATCGTGAACGTCAACTTTAAGGTGTGGAAATCTTTCAAGTATCTTTCCGCCCATTTCTATACATATCTCAGGGGACTTGAATGGGAACTTCTTATCTGAACGCTTTGCGTCCACCTTGAAAGTTCTCGCAGTTTCCATTTCGTCCTCGATATAGTCAAGTGACTTTGTGAGTATCTCGTCCATATCCTTTTCCAAAACGCAGCAGCGACAGAGCTTAACTATACCGAAAATTTTCGACAGTTTTTCCACCGCCATGTCAACATCGCTGTCATCATTAAGCGGCTCAACATACAATGTGGACTGCGCCTTTGATACGCTGAACTGTCCGCAGCTTTTAAGTCTTCTTTTTACGCTCTTTGTCATCATGCTCTCGAAGCTTGATTTGTTAAGACCTTTCAGAGCTATCTCACCATATTTGCAGAGAATGATTTCTTTCATAAATTTTATCCTTTCTTTACGAAAACTGCACAAAAAAGTCCTCGTCAAAAACCTGTCAAAAGCGACCTTTTTCGCCGTTTCCCTTTATAAATAGTACAAAACATTTGTTTGCATGTTTTACCTTACCTTGCACAGGTCATTCTGCGCAGACTTTATGCCCTCAATGAGAGCGTCGATATCCGCCTTTGTGGTGTCGATGCTAAAGCTTATCCTGATAGTGGAGTCAAGGCTCTGCTCGGGATATCTGAACTCTTTTAGCACAGAGCTTTTCTTGCCCTTTGAGCAGGCTGAGCCGCTTGAAACATATATCTCACGCTTTTCAAGATAGTGGAGAAGCACTTCGGACTTTAACCCATTGACGGCAATGCTTGTGACATAAGGCGAGCCGCCTTTTCGTGAATTTACGAAAACATCGCCGTTTTCGTTACACTTTTCTATGAGATAGGCTTGGATGTCAGCCGCCTTTTCAAAGTTCGCAGAAACATTCGGCGCAAGCTTTTTCACCGCCGCACCGAAACCGCATATGAGCGGCACTGACTCAGTACCCGAACGAAAGCCTTTTTCCTGTCCTCCCCCAAGCATAAAAGGCGGTATATGAACGCCCTTTTTCACATACAGCGCACCGATGCCCTTTGGAGCATATATTTTATGACCGCTGAGAGATATCATATCGGCATTCAGCTTTTTGGCTTTTACAGGAATTTTCATAAATCCCTGAACGCAGTCGCAATGAGTAATCACCTGGGGATACTTTTTCTTTATCATAGAAAAAGCCTTTTCCACAGGGAGTATGTAGCCGTTTTCATTGTTCACAAGCATACAGCTAACAAGGAAAGTGTCCTCGTTCACAGCGGCAAAGATATCACGGGCATTTATCTCGCCGTTCTCGTCAGGTGATATCTTTATGACCTCACAGCCCATATCTTCAAGCTCCTGGGCAGGATTTTTCACAGCAGGGTGTTCAACAGAGGATATGACAACACGCTTTTTACGTTTTCCGTGAGCCTTGTAAGCCCCGAAAATAGCAGTATTGTTGCTTTCTGTCGCACCTGATGTGAAATAGACCTCATCAGGGGTAACACCGAGAGCGTCGGCAATGGCTTCACGAGCGTCAGAAACAAGAAGCTCAGCATCAAGACCTGCTCTGTGCAGAGAAGAGGGGTTTCCGAAGACCTCCAAGCCTTTCATTACAGCCGCTTTAGCTTCATCACAAGGTTTTGTGGTGGCGGCATTATCAAGATATATCAATTATCACAAGTCCTTTCATGTTTTATCGCAATTATTTTTATTATAACATATAATTGTGAATAATGCAAATAGCGGAGCGGTATTAAGTGAGGAGTGAGGAATGGCACAGCCGAACAGAGAAAAAAGCCAATGCAAAGCAGAGAAAACACCGAGCGAAGCGATTTTGCGACAGTAGAACTTGAAGCCAAAATGTAGGGGACGGCGCCCCCGACGTCCCGTTTCGGGGAAGTTCCAAGGTATGGATTTTTTACAAAGTTGAGTGGGTGAACGAAACGGGCGAACTACCGAGGTTTGTAAGGTTATCGAGGTTTGCGTGATAACCAATTCGCCAAAACCCCAAGTTCACATACAAATGCGGCACGGCATTTTCAGCCGCACCGCACAGAACACTATTTATCACAGTTACAATTGCTTCCCCATGAAGCCATTGACAGCCTGATATAATATCCCTGCGCTTCTCCGCAAACAGGACACCTCTCAGGGGCTTGTGTGCCCTCCACGATATAACCGCAGTTCAAGCATACCCACGTTTCAGACTGGGAGGAAGAGAACAGCTTTCCCTCTTTCATAAGCTTGCCAAATGCCGCAAAACGCTTGCCGTGAACATTCTCTATCTTAGCGATATTCGTAAAGTCCTGCGCTATCTTTCCATAGCCCTCCTGCCTTGCTGCTTCTGCAAACGCAGGGTAAACATCATCTGATTCCTGACGCTCGTTGTGGTCTGCCATACCAAGCAAGGTACACATATCCTCCGAAATATCCACAGGGTAACCGCCGTCAACAAACACGCTCTCTCCTGACAGCTCTTTGAGATGCTCATAGAATATCTTTGCGTGAATTTTCTCCTGATTGGCTGTGAACTTGAACAGGTCGGCAAGCACATAAAGCTTCTGCTGTCTTGCCTTTTCCTCCACCATTGTGTAGCGGTTTCGTGCCTGACTTTCCCCTGCAAAGGCTCTCATAAGGTTATCCTTTGTCTTTGAATTTCTGAAATCTGACATTTTTTATCCTCCTACTTTATACAGTCAGTGTTCCTGACTTGCTTTCCACAAGAATGAGTATCTGCTCCTCCTCAGCGGTCTGTGCATTTATATATACAAGCACGTTCCTGCCGTTTTCCGCCCTGCACCTGAACTCATAACACAGCTTCTCCTCCAAACCGTCGGTAGGGATAAGTGCAAGCCTGCCGGATACTATTTCAAGGCGCGGGGACACGCTCTCTTTCGCTCGGCTTTGGGATATATCCGCTTCGGGGATATCTCTGTCATAATGGTTCACCAAAAAGCCCTTTGCGTCAAAGCCTAATATCTCACCGTCGTCCATTGCTACTGATACCTTTATAAGGTCGGTGTAACAGCACACGTCAAGGTCGTTGTAGGCGAAATTCACTGTGAGAACGTTGTCGATATTCTCATAATAGGTGGTTTTCATGGACAGTATGCCGAGGTCATCGAGAAAATCCTCCGCTGCCTTTACTCCCTGCTCGTTTGTAAGCTCTGTGCTTTCGCTGATACGGCTTTTGAGGAAATATGAGATATATCCGCCCTGCTTCGTCACCTCGCAAGCCACCGTCTTATCCTCGTTTGAAAATCTCCAGCATGGCATTTTGCCCTCTACCTCTGAGATATCTGTGAACACTGTGGAGTTCATGTTAAGCCCCAGGGAACAGCGTTCAAGGGCTTTGGTCTGTGAAACGTTCTCTGCCTCAGATGTCATGCGTGGGGTACGCTCCATTATATTGTCTGAGAATGGGCCGTCATAAATAAGGCTTGGATAGCTTTCAAAGCTTCCTTCAAAGTCTGAGAAGCCCTCTGTCACTGTGGGCGGGTCGCTCTGCTGTGAGCCTGTTTGGGTGAGGGCTATCTCACCGCTGTTCACTGAGCTTTCAAGCTCCCACATATCCTCGGAAAGTTCTTTGGAAAAGTCATAGAGCGAGGATATGTTCTCATACTCCTCGTCTGTTATCTCCTCGCCGTTCATGAGCCTTTCGCTCACTGCCATGGAGTAGTTTCCTACCTGTGAGAGAAATTTGTAGGTGTTTTCAAGCTGCAGCTCTTCTATGGGAAGCTGTGACAGAGCCGCCTTTGCCGAGGACGCTTCTCTGTAAAGCTTCGCCGCAAGTGACTGGTGCATTTTTCCTGAGCCTGCGTAAAGCTCCTTTTCAAGAGTGTCGCTAACGTTCTCTACTGCGTCGCACAGGTCGCCCATGGCTCTTGAATAGGTGTAGTTCACACTACGCAACGCCCTTTTTTCACTGCTCATAAGTTGTATATTTCTCACCGCAAGCACACCCACGACAGCCACTGTGAAAGACACTATCCTAACTGCGTTTCGCTTTGATATATCCATTTTTTATGCTCTCCTTTTCTTTTTTCTCCATTATTATGCCAGCTAAAATGCTGATTATTCTCATTAACTGTGCCTTGCAGTGCCATTTCAGGCATATCATAACATACAAAATTTCATTCCTAATCTTGTGTATCATGAACATCTTTATTTACTTATTATTACATATATCTCAAAATAAGTGTAATTATTTAACTTTAAAATTACTGAATTGTATTTATATGTATAAATGCAAATTTGACAATATGCTGTAAAAGGGCTATAATAAAGGTTGTGTAAAAATTATCGTGTAAAATGGCAGAAAAAATGTTAGCTCTGCCTACAATTCTACGGGAGGAAATTATGAAATTTATTCCAAAATTGACCGGTGTGGTTTTGTCAGCGGCAATAATGGCTCAGTCTGTTCCATTCGTATATGCGGCAGAGGAAAGCATTGCGTCAGGTGAGCTTTCAAATGATATCCAGGTATCAAAGCCTGAATATGCTACAGGCAATATGGAGTCTAACGGCCTTTTAGAGCCTGTCACTGAGGACGACCCTGAGTATCATAAATATCTTGAAAACAACGATCCATACGGCATTATGACAATGTCTGCTCTGTGGGGGGCTGACAGCCTTACTCATCAAAACAGATTCAGCGGTATTTCAAAGGTCTATGGCATTGACGTTTCCTATTATCAGGGCAACATAGATTGGAAAAAGGTCAAAAACAGCGGTGTGGAATTTGTTATCATAAGAGTAGGCTACCGTGGCTATGGCAGTGCAGGAACGCTTGTGGAAGACCCTAAGTTCAAGACCTATCTTGACGGAGCTACCAAGGCAGGGCTTAAAGTTGGCGTATACTTCTACACGCAGGCGATAACCACAGCCGAGGCTCAGGCAGAGGCTAAGTTCGTTCTTGACAGGATAAAGGGATATTCTCTGCAAATGCCTGTTTATTACGATATCGAGTCTGTTGACTATGACACTGGCAGACTTGACAGCGCAGGGCTTTCCAAGGCTCAAAAGACCGCTCTTTGCACAGCTTTTTGCGACACTATCATAAAGTCTGGCTACAGCGCAGGTGTTTATGCAAACTACACATGGCTAAACTACTACATTGACGGAGCAGGGCTTGGCAGAAAATATCCTATATGGCTGGCTCACTACACAAGCAACACCAATTATGACCAGCGCATGGATATGTGGCAATATTCAGGAAGCGGTACTGTTTCAGGCATTTCAGCCTACACTGACGTGAATGTATGGTATTCGGGCAAGCTTCCACTTTATGTGTCCGACCTTATCTCAGTGAAAAACACCTCCACCTCCAACACATTTGCCTGGAACGGCGCTCCTGACGCAACAGGATATGAGGTATATCAGGGAACAAGCCCTAGCGACCCTCACAAGAAAAAAATAGGGGATACAAAGAATACATATTTTACAAACTCCAACAAGTCCACAGGCACTATGTACAAATACATGGTGAGAGCCTACAGTGACGCTTCTGGCAAGCGTGTTTACGGCGATTACTCTGATGTTTTCACCACCTGCACGCTTCCTGCGAACATCTCAAAGATATCCGCTTCTGCAAGGGGAACTTCTGTCACCATTAGCTGGAACAAAGTTTCAAAGGCGACCGACTACGTCGTGGAGCATAATGTGAACGGTGCATGGAAGCAGGTCGGCACAACTTCAAGCCTTTCATACAAGGTGAATGGTATCACACAGAACGGCGTTAATATGTTCAGGGTAAAGGCGAGAAGAAATTACAGCGGCGTATACTACAACGGTGGCTACACATATGTAAACGCTGAGGTCACTGACATACCAAGTACAGTAACAGGCGTAAGAAGCACTTCAAACACTTCTACATCAAACACCATAACATGGAACGCTTCCAAAAAAGCGGAAGGCTATGAGATCTATCAGTGGATAGGTACTACCGACAGCTACAAGCTAATAGGCACGACCACGTCCACAAAGTTTACAAACTCAAAGAAAAGCTCAGGCACGATGTACAGATACAAGGTAAGGGCATTCAACAATGTTGACGGACAGCGTATCGAGGGTGCATATTCCTCTGAGTTTACCACCTGCACTCTCCCTGCAAACGTATCATTCTCCCTTTGCTCCACTGACGTTGATTCCATAACACTCAACTGGAACAAGGTATCAAAGGCTACAGGCTATCAGGTAGAGATGTACACAAACGGAACATGGAAAACGCTCTCCACCCTTTCGGGAACAAGCTACACTGCAAGCGATCTTTCACAGAACACAGCTTATCGTTTCAGAGTGAGAGCCATAAGAAATTATAACTACATAAACTACTACGGTGGCTACACTGAAAAGGACATCACCATTCGTCCTGCAAACACACCTGAAGGGCTTTCCTCATCAGCGAACACATCAAGTTCCAACACTATCACATGGAAAAGCATGAATGGGGTATCAGGCTACAGCGTTTATCAGTGGATAGGCACTACCGACAGCTACAGGAAACTTGGCGACAACGCTTATCCATACTACACCAACTCAGGCAAGTCATCAGGCACTATGTACACATACAGAGTAAAGGCATATTATGTAAGCGACAATGTTATGCAATACAGCAAGCCTGCACAGGTGGTCACCTGCACACTTCCTGCAAACGTCACTGTCAAAACGGCAAAGCGTTCGGGAAGCAAAATCTCACTTGCATGGAACAATGTATCAAAAGCCACAGGATATGAGATATATGTTAAGTCAGGACGCAGTTGGAAGAAGCTCGCCACAACATCAGGCAAAAGCTACACTGCCAAAAATATGTCAGGCACTAAAACATTCAAAATAAGGGCATACAGAAAATACAATGGTGTGAACTATTATGGTGCTTATACTGAAAAGACGGTTAAATAGTCACTCGCCGTGACGGGCATTTTACGCCATACATTGTGATATGATACAAATTTGCACCGCTGAATAAAAATGAGGGGCGACCTTGGGTCGCCCCTTTTTTGCACAATTTTCAATATCCGCACAACATTATTGTAGGGGCTGGCACCCTTGACAGCCCGCTCGAAGCGACAAAATTTGAATTATCCGGAATTTATGCAGAGCAACATTGTGCGGATAACATAAATAAGATTGCAGACGAAATGTCAAGGGGACGTGACGGGCATTTTACGCCGTACATTGCAGCATGAGATACACTTGCACCGCTCTTTAAAATGTGTAATTATAACCTGCAATTATCATATCACTATCCAAGCTTATATACAATACATTCCGCATTTATTTTACAATATCTCGACACTATACAGGCATAAAATATCCGTCTATATGCTCTTTGTCAAGCCCCTCGCCAATGACGATAAACACCGCCTGACCTCGCTCTATAGGCTTAACAGTGATGTTCTTGTGGGTGGCGTTAAGCTCAAGCCACTTGCCCTCAGCGTTTTGCATAAAGCCTTTTACACGGAATATCCTTCCGCACTTGCTGTCGCTCATAAGCCTGCTCACAGCATCTTCCATAGCATTGTCAGGAAGCTTCATATTCATAAAATACAAAGAGGTATAAGCTTTATCTTGGTCGAACCACAGCTTTTCGTGGGAATCAGGCTCATAGCCACTGTTGGCTATCCTTTCCATATCCTCGTCTGTAAGCTCCGACCAGTCTTTCATTATTATCTCAGGCTTAGTCATTCTGTGGCAATGGAACTTTTTCTGCACGGCTTCAAGGTGTTTTAGAGTATCCTCAAGCTCCTGCTTTGTGGCTTCCTGACATCTGCTCATGAGAACTATGCCTGCTTCCGAAAGCTGAGAAGCAAGAAGATAATCAGAAGCTTCCGACAAGTTTGTATCAAGGCAGGCATCTGCAATAGTTATAACGCTTCCTATCTCATACCAATTATCAAGAGGTTCTTCTCTGAGCACGTCAAAGAACTCGTCAGCTTCATAGATACCTGACGGCTCCACAATGACCCTGTCAAGGCCACGCATACCCATAGCGATAAGCTTAGTCTTAAAACGCCGTCTGTGGCAATCCTTATCAGCCGCCGAGACCATTTCAAGGTCGCAATTCTCGTCCAAAAGCTCCTGCAAAAGAAGCATATCCACATTCACTGCACCAAAATCATTCTCCAGCACGCCAATTTTACAGCCCTTATCCAAAAGATAACGGGCATATTTTTTTATAAAAGTGGTCTTCCCTGCTCCGAGAAACCCCGTCACAAGGTCTACCTTGGTTTTCTTTTTCTCTGTGTTCATAGTTAATGCCTCCTAATGGTCATATTATATCACATTGGCAAGGCTTTTGCAATGAGAGAAATAAAAAACACGCCTTACAAATTGTAAGACGTGCTATGCCAGTCACTACAAGTGACCTGGTGCGCCAGAAGGGACTCGAACCCCCGACCTACTGGTTCGTAGCCAGTCACTCTATCCAAAAATAAAACCACAAATTTTCTTTCAGTCAAATAAAATATCATGAAAATTGCTGCTAAGACTTTGGCAGCTTTTTTGATGATATTTACACATATCATCAAGCATAGACAGGGTAGCTCCCTGAGCGGCAGGACGTTCTCCCCTGCCGCTTTTTCTGTGCTTAATACGGAGAACTTAAACATTTTCAGAAAGGGTGTTTTTAATGGAGAACACAAAAACAAAGATCGTATCCGTGGCAAATCAGAAAGGCGGAGTTGCCAAAACAACATCGGCATTCAATATTGCCGCTATTCTTGCACAGCGAGAGAAAAGAGTCCTTATGATAGACCTTGACCCTCAGAGCAGCTTGTCAGTATCGTGCATGAAGTACGAATATGACCCTGACGATATCACTATCACTGAGCTTATGTCATCTATCATAAATAAGAAAACCATTGATTTCAAGGCAGCTGTACACCACAACGAGCCGAACAACATTGACTATATTCCTGCGACTATAACACTTTCGGGAATTGAAGTTGACCTGTGCAGAACACGCTGCTGCGAAATGGTGCTGAAGCGTGTCATTAGTAATTACATCGGCTGCTATGACTACATCATCATAGATTGCCCTCCGTCACTGAGCAACTTGCTCTACAATGCGCTTTCCGCCGCAGATATGGTCTTGATACCTGTGCTTGCTCAGGAAATGGCATTGGGCGGAATACCGCTTCTTCTTGACAGCATTGACGATATCCATGAGTACGCTAACCCTGACCTTGAAATACTCGGAGTATTCGCAACATGGACAGAGAAAAACAACACAATGTCAGCTGAAGTAATTGAGTCAATAAAAGCCGCATTCAATGATAAATACCTTGGCAGCATAAGCAAGTCAAAAGCAGCTCAGGACAGCAGCCGTGAGGGCATCGCCCTTTGCAACTATAAAATCAGCAGCACAAATAAATACAAGAATATGCTCGCAGACGAGTATCGTGTTATAGCTGACAAAATAGAGTGTGTCACGGTGACACACTAAGGAGGTTTCAATATGATAGATATAAAACGCTCCGCAAATCGTCCAAGAGCTAACTTCTCAAATAACTTTGAGGAGCTTCTCATGGATAAGCAAAAGGTGGTTTCACTGCCTATGTCAAAAATTGAGCCATTCAGCTTTAATGGTGATCCACAGCCCTTTGCAATAGATGAAAATGAGATATCTGCACTTGCCGACTCTATTTCAAAGTGTGGAATTATCACACCGATAATAGTTCGCAGCATTAGCAGCAACAGCTATCAGATACTCAGCGGTCATAAAAGATACGCCGCCTGCAAAAAGCTTATGTACCTTGACATTGACGCCGTTGTTATCGAAGTCACTGATGATAACGTGGCTTTCGATATAGTCTGCCAGGCAAACATTCAGCGTAAAGAGCCACGTCCAAGCGAGCTTTCAAAAATGTTCAATACATACTTAAGTCTAAGGAAAAACGTTTCAGCAGACCTGACAGTAAATGAGATAAGCAATATGTTCGGTATATCCAGAAAAACCATTTACCGCTATGCAAATATCTCAAATCTTGATAATGGGTTAGCAGAGCTTATAGACAGCAAATCTATTCAGATAAGATTCATTGAGCCGCTTGCAAAGCTCAGTCCTGAGCAGCAGAAAGCCATAGCAGACTATTACAATTATGACGAACGGCTCAGTTCAAAAGAGCTGACATTGGTTATAGAGCAAATGACAGACAACGGAAGCAGTGATATCTATGATATCATAAAAGCTATAAGAAATCTGTCTGAAAAGAAAAAAGAGCCATACAAGAACAGCTTATATAATGAGATGTATATCAAAAAGCCGTTATGTATGCAGAACATGACCGAAAGTGAGCTTGACAAGATAGTGTATGAGCTGCTTGATAAATATCTTGAAAATAATTTCAAGAGTACAAAAAAAGTTACCACAAATGAAAAACAATATGATATAATCATAGCACAGGAGGAAAAGATATGAACATGACGTTCAAAATAGATATAGATCGTAAAAAAATAGAGGCGATACGCTGCTATCTCCCAGACGGCAACGTTGAGCAACTTCTGCACGAGGAGATAACAAAGGCGGCTAACTCTGCAGTTGACAAGCTTTACAACAGGAATGTTCCTAAGAAAGTGCAGGAGTTTCTCAGGAAGACTTCGGAGCAGAAGGCTGTCAGAAAAAAGAAAGAAGATATGCCAGATGAATAACGGAGTTTTGAAAACCTACGATAGCAAAAACCAGACGGCACTCTATAAGGCTAAAGACAACCGGCTATACGAGATCATATCTATCGATACCGACTGTGCTGTAATGGCTGCGGCAGCCGATGATACATTTGCAGTCGCTGCAAAGCCGTTTCTCGATGAGATCAACAATGTGATCGATTTTTCAAGCATTGAATACTTTGACCGCATATCACAGGCGAAAAGCTACAGTGAAAGACTTCATAAATGCTTTGACAGCTCCAAAGCAGAAGAAAACATCAAAGAACAATGTGTCACGGTGACACACTCAGATAACATCACTCAAAAGCATAAAAGTTTGTAATTGAAAGAGGAGGACCATTATGAACGAAAACAGGAATTTTAACGAAGATTTTGAAATCGAGCAGGCAGGACCAGAAGATGTTGGCTGCGATCTTTTTGAGTATGAGCTTACTCCAGAGGGTACATACGTCCCGAAGATAGCATACACAAGTGACCCCGAAGAAGAAAAGCTGCTTAAGAAGCCTATCCGCAGATGGGGACGTGCATGGATGAAATGGATGGAAGCAGAATACCCAGCAGACGTTGACATTCTCGTGTGCGAATGCCGTTGGCAGATCATTCCGAGAGAAATAGATATCGAAGCCGAGGAGAGGTTTAACGAGCTTGACGAGATCTACAGAAAAGATCACCCACGTCCTACAGAGTTCAATGCTATACGCAAATGGGAAAAGGAAAGGCTCATGACGCTCGAACATCAGGTAATGGAGGAGATCGTATACAAGCGCAGAGAATAAAAAATTTCTCCAGTGTGTCACCGTGACACAAAAGTATATAAAAAAGATATACACTTTATTGACATTGGCTCAAAAATCTGATAAAATAAAGGTGAAAAGAGAATGATAATAACTGATGAAAAGCTAAAAGGGTCCATTGAGGATAAAATGGCTATCGCTGACAGCTTTAACCTTATGGACGATGACTTCTTTGCCGTGGTAATGCGTGACAAAGCTGCATGTTCATATACACTAAGCAGACTTCTTGACAAAAAGCTCAATGTCATTAAAGTTGATACGCAATATGCCATAAGAAATTACAACGGACATTCGGTAGTGCTTGACGCACTTGCCGAGGACGAGGAGCATAAGCTATATAACATAGAAGTTCAGGTCAAAAACAAAGATTATCACCCAAAAAGGGTAAGATACTATCAGGCAAGTCTTGATACTCTGTTTCTTGAGAAAAATCAGAATTACAAAGAGCTGCCTGAGTTGTATCTAATATTTATTTCGGCTACTGACTGGCTGAAAGGCGGCAAGTGTAAATACACGGTTCGCCGAATGGTCGATGAAACGCAGCAGGAAATTGACAACGGCGTACACGAATATTACTTTAATGCAGCAGTTGATGACGGCAGCTCTCTTGCCAAGTTGCTGCAATATCTAAAGAACAGCAGTGCTGACAACAGCTCGTTCGGAGAGCTGTCAAAGGCAGTATACAACCACAAAAGAACAGCGAAAGGAGCGGATAGTATGTGTGAGGCTGTTGAAAACTATGGATATAGGAAAGAGGCTGAGGGCAGAGTTGAAGGCAGAGCCTACGAAATAATCGCTCTTATGTTGGAAACTGGAGCAGACGATGAAGCGATAATTGCAAGGTTGATGTCACGGCTTGAGATTTCCAAAGAAAGAGCTATAGAATACTATAACGCTTACAAGAAGCAAGAGGGTAAAGCTGAAAAGTAATTTTGTCCGTGGACAAAGCAGAACAGAATATGATTATAAGGACACTTGAATTTCAGGTGTCCTTTTTTGTTGACAAATGTCACTTTAAATGATAAAATGGGAGAATGAGGAATGATTTGGTATACTATATTTATAATCATATTTCTGTTTGGAATATTGTACATTTCAAATAACAAGAAGAACAGCAGCGAATTAGTAACATCTATTATTGATAAGTTTTGCTTACTAGCATTATATGTTATATCAACAAAACTTACTAAGCGGCTTATTCCCCAACTGACGGTTACCTTATTAATGGATATATATATTGTTCTGAGGGAAAAATACTGCAGTCCTTTATCTAAGACACAGAAAATAATTTTATTGAGTATAACCAATTTTCTTTTAATTTTTCTATGTTGGAAGTGGATTTATGAACTTACTTAAAACTACATTCGAATACAAACGTAAGGACACTTGAATTTCAGGTGTCCTTTTTTGTTGACAAGATAAAGCGAAAATGATAGAATAAAGGTGAACAACATTGGATCTTTACACAGAACTCTTACACGAATGCAACGCTTGCATATGTTCAGGTATTCTGTCTGAACAAAAAAAGTTTTGTCGAAGACTCATGATCGTTGATATGCAATGTCTTACCAAGTCACAGTACGAATATCTTCTCATGAAAGTTGAAAATTGTATATCCGATTACTATAATAATTTATCAAATGCAAATTTTTATTCGGCACTTAACAATAACGAACGCATTGATAGAACGGTAATAGATCGTACAATGTTGTATCTCAAAAATATAAACAATGACAGAAATAAGGGTATGCTGCTCAAAGCTATGCTCAAAACTCTCAATCATAATAAAACAAAATTTGATACGATTGAGTATAACAGGCTGCTTGCAGAAATAATTACTTCTGCATTTAGAATATAGGTGTACACATGATCATAAAGAATTATAAAATCATACCAAATTTTGAATACAACTCTCTTGTTAAAAGCAGAGAGCAGCTTGCAAAGCTACAACATACCATGTCAAAACTATCAGACAGAGCAGATTTCCTCAATACAATAATGGATCATATAGGTGATCATCAAGAAACACTACTTGACATGTACGATGTTAATGGCTCACTATTTGGACTATTTGTATCACCTATATTAAATCGCAATAGACCAATATATGTTACAACACGATGTGCAGCTTATTGCAATCCAATATCTATGTCATCAAGTGATATTGTGGATGATGTAATGGAAATTGTTTCTGTTGATACAAAAGAACTGCACAGAGAAGGTCATGGCAGCAGAAATATTCAAGCAATGATAGCCATTGCAAGAATAATGAAGTTAAAAAAAATATGGGGGAGTATCTGGGTAGATACACCGATCGGTTTTGATAATCTTTGCTGTTTTTATCAAAAAAACGGGTTTGAAATAAAAGGCAAAAGATTTTACATGAATTTAGAGTAATAAACACAAACATAAGGACACTTGAAGTTTCAGGTGTCCTTTTTTTACAAAAAGGAGTGATTGGACAATGGAAAAAATATTTTATGGTTCACTGGGAATAGCTCTTTGTATAACAGGAATTTGGACTATTATAAGCGCATTTATTCCTGATAAATTCAGAATTTTCAAGAAAGGCAGGAAAGAAAAATGATTTTTTATGATGACGAACACGAGGAAATGTTCAATAAGCTGTGTGGCAAAATGCCCTATTTAGACGGCTATCACTTGTCACTTGCTTATCTCCTCACGATGGACGCTGTTTTGCGTTATCATATTGGCGCACTGTATGACGTTAAAAAAGACGTGATTATTTTCGAGGGCTTGAGCAAGCCGTTTCAGACGCATACGAGCTTGAAAACAACACGCCTTGCATTTAATCTTTGGAACGGCACGGTTTATGACTCAGATCCACCTGAAACTTATATCGACAAAAATGGAGAGAAAGAATATGTACCAAGCAAATACTATGCGCCCGACAGAATTTTCCACTGCACGTATACGCCATACTATATGGAAGCGCTCAAGATGAGGTTCGAAATTTTTATGTAAGTAATGAAATGAAGGTAATGATATGAAAGCTAAAAATTATTGTCCCGAATATGAAAAATACAAAACCATACGTCAGTGGGCGCTCTTAGGACAGCTACCGAAAAAGGACGCTAAAGGCGTTGAGCTTTGGGCAAATAGGAATTGTCAAGCTTCATATGTGTACTACAGCCCTGACGAGGTAGTGCCTGCAACAGAAAAAGAGTTGCAGGATTTTTTTCAGCCTGAGAGGGACAGAAAAAATAAGCTGGCAAGACTTAACCGCAAGTGGCGTAAAGAAGCCGAGGAAAAGAAACGCCAAGAGGAGCAGAAAAAGATTTTTGACGAAGCAGTTGAAGCTGCCTTATTGCCTTATAGAAAGTTGATATGGAGATTAACCGAGAAAACAAAAGAGCTTTATCCGAAAAAAGGGTATCCACAGGCAATTGTTATAGACACCGAAACCACAGGACTTGACCCTTTTCATGATGAGCTATTGCAGGTGTCTATCATTGACGAGGAAGGAAACGTTCTTTTTGACAGCTACTTCAAGCCGATCAGGCACAAAGAATGGTCAAAAGCAGAAAGTGTTAATCATATCTCGCCAAAAATGGTAGCTGACGCACCATATATAAACGAGAAAGCCGCTGAACTATATGCGATATTATCACAGGCACACTGGATAATCGGCTATAACGTTGATTTTGATTTGAATTTTCTTGTGGGAAGCGATATCATAACATCTGAGGAGTGCAACGCCTTTCGTACTGAAGATGTGATGATACAATTCGCTGAAATTTACGGTGAATACAGTGTATATCATGAAGATTATAAGTGGCAGAAACTCACAACAGCGGCAGCGTACTATGATTATGATTGGGCTGAGCATGAGGAAGCACATAACAGCTTGGGTGATTGCTTTGCAACGCTTTTTGTGTATCATAAAATACTTAGCGAAGAATAGCAGATAATTGACACATGATGAATAATATGGTAGAATGGAGTGTGTGCGATGTTACTCAATACATCTCAGTTAAAAGAGCTGTATAACAGATATGACAAGAAAAATAGTTCACTCATATCGATACCATTCTCAGCAATATCTGATGAGCCGTTAAAATTTTATAAATGGTATGCAGCTCTATTTCAAATCGAACTTAACGTCAAGGCGTTTGCTGACGTTGACAGCAAACAGATCATAATATATAAAGGAACGAAAATGAAATACTATGCTACCATTTTAATACCCTACGAAAATCGAGAAGCCTACATTGACGCAGTGTCTGAAATAAACCAAGTCGTATCTTCCAACGGCTGTATCGTTTTATTTGTATGTAATATTCCATATAACCTTGTTTCTTACCTTTCAATTGAAGCGAAACAAAATGAGGGACAGCTCATTGAAAACATTATCAAGAAATATGATTTGAGAAAAGAACCTTCACTGGGGCTTCACGAACTGATCATTGAATTTTGCAACAGAAAATTCAATATGGCGACTATACCACCTAGTTGCAGCAAAGAAGATATAACGCAAATGTTCAGTGACGCTTATTTCTTCTGTTCAAAATCAGATCTCACCAAGAAGGGATACAACTTTAATACTCATATCAGGAGGAAAAAAGTATTTATATCATACTGCCACGCTAACAAGGAATTGGTCTATGAAATAACAGAAGCCCTTGAATACAGCGGCATTGATCTTTGGATAGACAAAAAAGACATAAGCGTAGGTTCTCACCTGCTGGAATCAATCCTTGCAGGTATAGAAGAAAGTGATTTTGCCATTCTCTTTCTTAGTCATGCAACACTGTCATCAAATTACGGACAGTTGGAACTTAAAACAATAATGTCAGCGCTAACAAACAAGAAAAAAGGCTGGTACATAGTTAAAATAGACGATGTAGATGTAAATAACATCATGCCGTCATTAGGCGATTATAAATACTATGACCTAAGCAATGGAAATAAAACAGAGCTCATCAAGGATATCATCAATGCGATAAACGCTCAAAATCAAACAGCAATATTTGACATCACAAATCAATTGTGATATAATCTAGTTTGGAAAAGGTAAACTTAAACGGTAGGCGGTGTCCTCCCACACGGAATGGTCTGAATATTGTCAGCCGAAAGGCTCAGGCAAAATAGGATATTCGGGAGGTGATAGAATGGACTTAGCTTTCTTTGTCTTGACTATCGTGCTGATTGTCGCTCTCAACGAGCTGATAAAAAGCATAAAAAAATAACCGCCCTCGACCAAAAGTTGCGGTTATTTTTTACATAATCAAAAACTGAGGACAACCGTCTATACGGTTTACCTTTTCTATATATAAGTATACACCACTTTAAGATATATGTCAAGTCTAAAAAAGGAGGAAAACCATATGAAGAACACAATGAAAGCCATAGCCGCCCTGCTCATCAGTGCGACAATGATAAGCATAACCGCCTGTGGCAACACAGACAACACATCATCAGCCCCTCCAAAGGCAACTACAACGGCTTCAAGCACAGAAGCTTCGGCTACCACAACGGAAGCCACACTGACCTCTCAGAGTGAGGAAACAACTTCCCTTTCGGCTACCACAACGGGAACGTCTGCAAGCACAAAAAGCACAAGCAGTTCTAAATCATCGACTAATCCAAAGAACACTGCAAAGGCGAACAGCTCTAAGGCTAGTAATGGCGGCACAGTGAATAATAATCAGAGCTACAGCCACAGCACTTCAAACAACGGCTCAGGCAACAACAGCTACAGCAATGACAATAACAACAGCTATCAGCCACAGCAGACGGAACGTCAGACAGAAAGACAGACAGAGCGTCAGACAACGACTAAAAGGCAGACCACAACAACGGCAAAGAAAACACAAGCTCCGAAGCCAAAGCCGACTACAACTACAACGGCTAAGCCAAAGGCAAACCTTACTCAGAGTGATATAGACAGACTTCAGAAAGAATTGCAGGCATACAGCAATGAATTGGCAAGACCAAGAGTCGAGAAGATATATGCCGAATTTGGTTATTCATCAGTAGATGAATTTTTAGCAGACACCGCAGATATTAACCTCGACACTGCTTCATGGGTTTCGAGTGATAACCTTTACAGTTATGATGAATATAATGAAGTGCTAGAAAGAATGAAAAGCGACATAAAGGGTGAATATGATTTTTATGACGAGCACAACTTAACTCAGTCTATAATAATCATTCAAGCAGGAACAGATTATTATGGTCACTCCTGTTGGAACACATATTTGCTGAGAGCATAAAAACTGAATAAAGCGTTTAAGACGATTGATAAAAATTTCAATCGTCTTTTTTTATGCAAAAAAATAATATCCGCAAGGATTTGACATAGAGAAATAAATTGAAAGGGCGAGATAAAAATGAAGAAAAGTATCGTAAAAAGGATAGGCTCTTTACTCACAGTGCTTCTCCTTACAGCTTCAATCTTTTCAAATGGACTGGTTGCCTTTGCGGCTGACACAAAGCATACGCAGAGCAAGGTTCTTGATTGGAGCTATAACTTTGAGGGTTCAGGGCTTAAAAATGCCTATGACCCATTGACAGGCGGAAATACCAATGACGCATTCCGTTACAAGTGGGCGCAGGAGTTCTATTTCTGGAATGATGAAAGCGGTAACAATTGCTATTGTGTTCAGCTTGGTACTGAGCATGATAACAATACTGTAATGAGTTCATCAACATTTGACTCAGACACAATAATAAAAATGTATAGTAATAAAGACCAAAGACAAAATCTTAAAGCCGCAACGATTTACTCATACAAAGGCAAAACTAAGTACGGCTACAACGCAGATACTGAGAGAGTAGCTTCTCAAGCTATGATATGGACAGTATCAGGAGGTTTCTTTGACAGTTCATCAGAAAATCTCTCTTCGGACGAAAATACGATTTTGAACCGCATATATGCTCCTTCATCAGCAGACCATAAAAACCTTGTGGATTGCTACAAAAAGATGAAAGGTGATATACTTAGCCACTATAAAATTCCTGCTGGTGCAACAACTGCCGTAAGAACAGCCCCTACATACGAATTGAAGTATAACACATCAACAAAGAAATATGAGGGTACGATCAAGGCTGACAGCAGTATCTCACAGTTTGATTTTTCAAAAGTTGACGGAGTTACATTCAAAAAGGACGGAAGCAACATCAAGGTTTCCGCCAATGAAAACATCAAGGCAGGAACAAAAACTGTTACTCTGACAAAGGCAAGAGCAAAGAATAGTGGCAAAATTGAGGAATGTGTTCCACTTTTCTACAAGGGCAAAAATGACTCAGGCTCTCAGGCGAAAGTTGGATATATGTCAGGCAAAGACCCTGTTAAGGCATATTTCAAGCTGAAAATTGATATGCCTACAGGCAACGCTGACCTTGAAAAGAACTTCATTGATTTCTTCGGAAACGAGGAAACAAACGTTGCCGACAAGCTGAAAGCTGTTAAATTCAACCTTGTTATGAAGAACGGTGACAGCGATCTATTCATCAAGGCAACAGGCAGCGACGGCAAGTATACATTCAGCTCAACTGTTTCACAGGCTAACGCTACAGATATGACACTTGACGCTGACGGAAATATCCACGTTTCAGGTCTGCCGCAGGGCAGCTATTACTGGAAGGAAACAACTACAGCTAATGGCTATGCACTGAAAACCAAAACAGACGTAACTGTTGAGGCTGATAAAACAAGCAAAACAGTAGTAGATAATCAGAGAACATCTGTAGACAAGGGCGAACTTGTTATCTACAAAACCGATGAAAGTGGCAAAAAGTATCTCAGCGGAGCCAAGTTTGAGATAACAGCAGCCGAAGATATAGTAGTAAGCGGCGGCATAACGATACGCAAAAAGGGCGACATTATCGACACAGTTACAACCGATGAAAACGGAAAAGCTGTTATTACAAAGGACATCTATCAGGGCTATAGCTACACTGTTACAGAGATAGAAGCACCTAAAGGCTATTCGCTGAACAGCGAGCCTCAGACCGTGAAGATAGCAACAGATACTGCTGATTTTGGATCAGAAGTGTCTGTTAAGAACTCACCTTGGACAGCACCTTTCATCATCACCAAGAAAAACCTCGGCGGTGAGCTGCTGCCGAACTGCGAGTTCGAGATACTTGACGAAAACAAGCGTCAGATAACGACAGGCATTACTGATGAAAACGGCGTTGCAACGTTCTCACTTGGCTACGGCAAGTATTTCTACCACGAGATAGCAGCACCTGAAGAGTACATCATTGACGATACATTGTATCCTTTTGAGATAACCGAAGAGGGCGTATCTGTTTATGCCAAAATGACGAACTATCTCAAAGAGTGTTCTATCAAGGTCACAAAGAGCACAACAGGCAACCTCAACATTAAGGATATACGATTCGTTGTCAAGGGTATCTCCGACACGAACAGCGACATCGAGCGTGAGCTTTTCACCGATGAAAACGGCGAGGCACTCTTTGAAAACCTCCCTATCGGCAAGTACACAGTAACAGAGGACGGCTCTACAGTTCCTGCGGCTTATCTTGTAGCTAACGAGCAGACCGTAACTGTCGAGTACAACACAACCGCAGAAGTCAAGGTCACCAACGAGGAAAAGACCGGTTCAATCAAGGTTCAGAAAAGAACAGAGGGTCAGAAGAATGTTGAGGGTATCACATTCTATCTGAAGGGTACATCAGACAGCGGCAGAGAGATAAACATTCCTGCGACTACCGATAAGGACGGCATAGCGGTCTTTGAGAACGTACCGGTAGGCACATACATGGTTATCGAGGACGAAGAAACTGTTCCTTACGGCTATCTTGTTGCCGATGAAAAAAAGGTCACTGTTATCTACTCAGAAACTGTTGACGCAGAAATAATCAACAACGAGCAGACAGGTACTATCAAGGTACACAAGAGAACAGAGGGTGATCTGAATATTTCAGGTATAACCTTCTATCTGAAGGGCACATCAGACACAGGACGTGAAATAAACATTCCGGCTGAAACAGACAAAGACGGCATAGCAAAGTTTGAGAACGTGCCAATAGGTACATACAAGGTCATCGAGGACGAAAAGACCGTTCCATACGGCTATCTTGTAGCCGCCGAAAAAGAGGTCACAGTAACCTATGCTGAAACTGTTGATACTGACATTTTGAACGCTGAGCAGACAGGTACAATTCAAGTGCATAAGAAAACTGCTGATATGACGAACGTTGAGGGCATTAGATTTATTCTTTCGGGTGTATCAGACACAGGCAGAGAGATAAACATTCCTGCGATCACCGACAAGGACGGTCTTGCAAAGTTCGAGGGCGTTCCGATAGGAACATACACTATCACAGAGGACGGCAGCACAGTGCCTTATGGCTATCTTGTTGCCGACTCAAAGCAGGTCACAGTGGCATATGCACAGACAGTTGACACAGATATGGTCAACGAAAAAGCACCCGACACGCCGAACACTGGTGTAATGGACAATGACTCAGACGGCAGAACAGCACTGTGCAGCGTGGCTATCATTCTCGCAGGAGCTGCGGTCCTGATGTTCAGCCGAAAGAAAAAGGAAAGATAATTGATGCTGTCTGAAAAAGATAGCTAAAGGGGATCAATTTATCTATACATGAAGAAAGCCCCTGCAACTGGGCAGGGGCTAGGGAGGTAGTAATATGAATAATGAAAATGAACTCCATGATGTAACTTTTAAAATCAGGTATCCTAGCAAAAAGGAAAAAATTTTATATGCGGTAAAGTCCATTTTAATAGATGAGTTGAATATTCTTGTTCAAAGTATTATCACAGCTGCAACATTATGCTTTCTTGCTGAAAACGGATGGTCTATATCTCAAAAAAACAATGTATTAATAGTACTTCTATTCGTTGTATTTTTCATTTCACAAATATTGATGTGTTTAAGAGTTTTAACAGGAAAATACACCTTAAAAGAAATTATAATTAGAGAAGTAAAAGAATGAGCATATTTAAAAGATTGGAAAATCACTATAAAAGTAAGAGCTACTTGACATATCATGCGGCTAATGAGCATGAACAGCTGCTGTTATTTTATCCAAATTATAAAAGCACAAAGATATACGTCATACATAAAAGTGACGACTCTAAGTGGTTTGACCTTGGTTGTCTTGAAAAAGGCGCTGATGAAAAGCTCAGTGTTCCGTTTTATGACGGCTGTGATAACAAGTTTGATGAAATGATAGCGAAAATGAAAGGCGTAGATAAGGCAGCTGAGGACTACAGGTTTACAATCTTTTATGACCCCGACTCAAATACTTATTGGATAGACAATTCATTGCAGTTGTTTTTTGAAAATCAAGAAGCTGTCATCACCACATATTTAAAAGAAAATGGATATCATTTAACAATAATATAACATATTTATTTTCAAAGCACAAGCAGTTTAAATAGAAAAAAGCCCCCGCAACGGGGCAGGCGTTGGGGAGGTAGAGTAATGTGAACACTCTTTTTTTGATTATATGCTATGTACTTGTAATAGGATCTTGGTCTTTGTTGTGGTCAATATACACTGGTGATCCTTTATATGCTTGGCGAAAACCAATTGAACTTACGAAGAAAATAGCAAAGCGTTTCAAGGTGAAATCATGAATATACTGTATATCTTATTCGTTGTATTTTATTTGTACAATTTTGTCTCCCTATTTAAACTAAGAAAACGTGATAAAAAGGAAATAAAAATGATAAAAGAACAAAAAGTCATAGAATGCATAGCTGACGAGCTGAAAGAAAAAGGGTATAATGTAAGACTATTAAGACGTATTGATGATTGTGCCGCAAGGTACATAATGTTTTACACTGATAAAAGATATTTTGTGACAGAGATATCAGAAACAATTGATTTGAGAGATATGGTACGTGATATACCTGAACTAATGCTAAATGTTGGCGGTCTTGTGTACTGCGGTGGAGTAGTTTCACTTATGTTTCATATCTTTTTAGAATGGACCAAGGATATCACAAACAACATCTGCTCAGAGATTGATGAGAAAAAAGAGCATTATCCACAACTGACAGAGCAAGAGGTCATGACATGGATAAATAATAACAAAATTATAATAATAGGAGCTGATAAGAATGGTAAAAGTACGCATAGAGGGTTTGCCAAAAGAAGTTGAAAAGTTCACAGAACAGCTTGAAAAAGACGGATATGAGTTCTTACAGAAAAGCGAAAACTATCCGAACAGAAATTCAGTTTATATCAGAAAATATGTGGAGATAATGGTTGATGATGAATAATATCATAAAGATTTTCAAAAAGCACCGCAGAAATCACTATAGTGGCATGGGACAGTGTTTTTCATTGATAGAGCAACAGCTCTGTACAGAGAACTTGATAATTCATGACCCTAAGTCTAATGTCATAGCTGTGACAAAGCGAGAAGATTTTGGAGGTAAAAATGAATGAGTATAGATACTTTATAGCAGACGATAACAAAACAGGAACTCTGATTTGCAGTAATGAAATAAAGGGCAAAGATATGCTGCTCCTTGTCGGACACATTATCTATTTGTATAATGCAGCATCTGTTGATGATATCGTAGACAAGCTTGTAACCATGTATGGCTTTAGTGTTATGAAGGAACATATTACAGCTCTTGACCTCAACACTAATCCTGATACGCCTTATACATACTATGACCTTATCGATGAGGGTGGCTATTGTGAAAGTGATGGATATATGTACACCGATATTAACAGAATAAAAAAACTCTTTTCAGGAGAAAAATCCCAGAAGATGTTACGCACTATCGGTCGATTTAATGCTAAGAAAGGATGAGATTCTTGTCAAATTATAAGCAATTAAGGTTTATCATTTCAAGAAATGGTGACAAGGCAAAAACTGTTCTCAAAACTTCATACGATATTGTAAGTTTACCATACTTGCTAACATATGTTATGGGACTCTTTTTTGAGGAATATGCGAACGAAGGCGTTGGCTTTAGCACAAGTGAGCTTACTAATATGCTTTTGACTATGTACCCAAAAGATTTTGCGGTATCAGCGGAACAGGCGGAACTTGTTCTTGATGATTTAGAAACATGGGAAAGAAACTGCAGTTCATATGATATCATAAGAACAATAGGCGTTTTTAAGCCAAGAAAATTAAATTACTTTGAACAGCTATTTTGTGAATTAAAGAAACACTTCAAGCAGAATGGATTTCATGCCGTGTATGCCGAAACAAATGAAGAAAGCCTGATTATTTTTTACAGACCCAAAAGTAATCAAAGGGTATTCGGAATACGAAGAAACTGTTATTCAAAAAATGGCAATAGCATAGAAATTGGTCTTTTAATAAATGAAAACACATTTTTGTGGTTTAAGACAGCAGCTATCGTTTCCTATAAAAAAAATTTAAAATCGATATTCAATGATGTGATACAGGAAATAAATAAAATCACTATTGATGAAAAAGCATTGCCACAAGATATTTTTCTTAATCCTTATGTGGCGTGTTTGGAGTATCTAAGCAAATATGGGTATTCAATAAAAACTATAGAATGGGAGTAAAAGCAATGAAAAAACTCAAAAAACATTTCTTCTCAAAGCTTGCAAAACTACATAAAAGGAATAGTGATAGACCACAGATGTATAACTTGAAGGGAATATCTTCTGACGGAAAAGTTGTGGAGTTCCCGTATATTTCTGCTGATAAATGTGGAGTAATCAATATAAAAGGACTTCCCGTTGGAACATATAAGTTCACCGAAGTTATAAATGAAACACAACAATAATAATTGTAAACCTGAGCGTGTGAAAAAATTCATACACTCTTTTATTATATAAAAATTATGGAGAATATTCAAATGAAAAAGCTAATCAAGCGTAATTTCTACAACATCACTTTTATTATCGCAAATGCAGTCAACTCGATAATTGTTGTCAATAACAAAGCAGATTGGTCAACTCCGTCAGAGTATATTAGGGCAAGAATACTACCGATTATGATACTTCCTGCACTTATGGGATTAATCTTTATATTAGCTGAAAAGAGAAAAGAATAAGGAGCTTTTGGAACGGCTGTTGTAATGTTCAGCTGAAGGAAAAAGGAAAGGTAATTGATACTGTCTGAAAAAGGCAGTAAAAAGGGGATTTATCATACATAAAGAAAGCGCCTGCAACGGGGCAGGCGCTGGGAGGTAGAGTGCTAGCAATCCTTGTATATATAATATTCGTAAACTTTCTCTACAATAAAAGGTGTATATGAAATCAAAAAGAAAATCAGTTGATACCACAAAATTTGAGCAATCACATACTCCAAAGCATAGTCAATACTTGTGTGGATTGACATAATAACAGTTAATAAATAAAGAACTGCAACATAAGGTAATATCATATTTTCTATATCATATGTGTTCTTTATAAGACTTTTATGTTTGTACAGCAAATTTTTGTCTGTAACATTTGATTGATGTATATCTATTGTGAAAAGCAGAGAATACAAGCTTTCAAGAAAAATGCCAAGACAAATCAAAACAACAATTATGGCATAGTTATATTGTATACAGATTTTTATAATGTCATACGAATTGTCATTACTAAACAAAAATTTATCAAGGTTCAGCTTGAAATCTCTATCAATTAAGCAAAGCTGCAACGCTAAAGATATGACAATAATATATATACCATTCTTTTTAGGAACACCGAAAATACTTTTTATTAAATCAATCATCTTTATCACCACCTTTCACTTATAAAGTATAAATGTTATAGACAAATCGGTCAAGAGGTATTTATGAAACACAACTATGAATTTGTAAATTTCAAGCTATTAATGCTTTCGCTGTTTGTATTTGCAGGCATTATCACTGGTATCAGGGTAGTGTTTGAAACAAACTTGGAAATGCAAATTAAAATATTCATTTCTTGGTTCTTTGTTAAAGCACTGATAATACTTGCAAATATAAAGTACATAAAAAAATGCTTTCATAAGCTGTCCGTAAATGGTGATAGCTGTTTCAGCCAAATTGAGATGTTACGCAATACATATATAATAGGGTGTGCTGTTACTGCTATAGTGTTATTAGTCTTTTGCAAAATATAAGAAAACGAGGAGGTATAAAATATGATAAAACTAAGAATACAGGGTTTACCCGATGAGGTCGAGAAGTTTTCCGAACAGCTGAAAAAGGACGGCTATCACTTTTTGATGGAGAGTGATGACTATCCTAACAGAAATTCGGAGTATGTAAGAAGATATGTGGAGGTAATGCTTGATGAAGATCAGGATCAATAGGGCTTGCAGAAAACGCCGTCAAGACCGCCGCAGTGGTATGGGACGCTGCCTTTGTATTGAGCCAAAGCGTTTATGCAATGAAAGCAAAAAGCTGATAGTTGTTGACCCTATGTCTAATGTCATAGTCGTGACAAAGGAAAAAGATTATGGAGCTAAAAATGAATGAATATAGATACTTTATAGCAGACGATAATAAAACAGGAACTCTGATTTGCAGTAATGAAATAAAAGGCGAAGATATGCTGCTTCTTGTAGGATACGTTATCTACTTTTACAATGCAGCGTCCGTTGATGATATCGTAGACAAGCTTGTAACCATGTATGGCTTTAGTGTCAGGAAGGAACATATTACAGCTTTTGACCTCAACACTAATCCTGATACACCTTATACATACTATGACCTTATTGATGAGGGCTGCTATTGTGAAAGTGATGGATATATGTACACCGATATTGACAGAATAAAGAAACATTTTTCAGGAGAAAAATCACAGAAGATGTTACGCACTATCAGTCGATTTTCCAAAAGAACATTTTCCTAGAATCTGTTAGTATACAGTTGTAATATATTTTATCGTCAGAAACAAGTTTGTTTGACACACTATGATTAGTTGAATAGTAATAAATGTTTAAGAAAAACACAATCAAATTTTATTCTTTATGAATTTCTTAAACACAAACAAATAGATCACTAAAACAGATGGAAATATTAAAAATAATAGCTGATATTCCCAAAAATGCGAAAGCAGGTAATGAACTATATATTGGTAATTCTTATGAAATGACACAATCATCACGAGAAAACATAACATTTTAATTGCATTAACTAGACGGTATCTAGTAACCTTTTTGTACGGTTTTAAATCAAAACACACAATGGATTTGTCATATATAGTCATATCAATATTATGTTTACGTGATATTGAAATAATTATATCACTAACGTGCAAGAAAAACCACCAGCAGAATAATAGCCATGTAATCAAGTATACAAGAACTGTCAAGCCCATAAGAATTGGATATACCCTTGCGTCCTTAAAAATTACCGGATCAAGCATTGATTTTAAATCATTGTCAAATGAACACATTAATAATGCTAACAATACAAAAATCGATAATTTATAATTGTTGTAAATATTATTTATGATATCTTTTATAACGTCCATTATAAATACGCCTCCTTTCATCTATAAAGTATAAATATTATAAATTGAAAGGTCAATACAATATTTTTTACAAAGTTATAAACTTACACATACATAAGTGTGTCACAGTGACACACAACTTAAAATTGCAAACACGAGCGTGTGAAGAAATTCATACGCTCTTTTTATATACGAAAGGAGAAACACCATGAATACTGAAACGCCAAAGAAAAGCAAATTTGATATTTTGGAAGAGATAATGATAAACTTTCAAAATGATTACGAAGCAGATAATGCTCAGACCCATTGGGTGAAAACCTACAAAGGGCGGCGAGAGCGATTAATTCAGCTGCAAGAGGAAGAATGTGAACTACAAGCGAATGTAATTGATGACGCTCACGATCTAGGATTTGTTGAGGGCGTAAGATATGCGCTCAATATCATGGATATGACAGATACAGGCAAGAATAAAGCGCTTTTGGAGCGGCTCTTAAATATTCTTGAAAAATAAAAGAGGGGAAACTTAAATGGATAAGCACGATAAGTATGAAGCTGTAAAACAAGCATGGCTTGAAATCAATGAGCATCTCAGAAACAATAAGCAGGATTACATTGAGTATCTCAAATTTTCCGCAAAAATGTATAAGCAGCCGTATTCAGACGCTGTGTTAGTATTCCAGCAGGATAGGAATGCAACAAAGATCGCTGAGTATAAGAAATGGGGACGACTGGGGCGATATGTAAGACGTGGTTCTCACGGCGTTGCTGTTTTTGGCAAAAATCACACTTGCAGATATTTATATGACGTCACTCAGACAGGCGGCAAAGAGTTGCCTGAGATGTGGACACTTACTGACCGCAATACACCTGAGCTACTCAATACGCTTAATAACCGATACAATATAAACGCAGGATCGGTCAAAGAATGTATCGAAGCAATGACAGCAAACAGTATTAATTCTGCGCCTATTGCTGAGTCAGTACAAAATGCAATATCTCAAATGGGACTTGACACAAAACAGGCTGAGGTATACCGCCATTCACTGGATTCTGTGGTGCAGTTCGTTGTTTCTCAAAGATGTAATCTTTCAGGTAAAATAAATCTGCACGCCGATGTTGATGTAAGCGCTCTTGACCTTATCAAAAATGCAAGAGATATGATTCTTTTCAGCAGAGCTGTTCAGCACGCTGCCAAAGACACGCTGTTTGAAATTGAAAAAGAAGTTATCGCCATTGACCGCAAAAACGAAACTCTTGACAATGCCAAAACCGCAAAGCAAGAAAGCACATCGGATAGGGTTGACGATATACTCAAAGACCTTATAAGGCTTAAATTTTCGCAAGACCAGATACTTGCACTAAAGCAAGCGGTTGTGGCAGCTGCACAAAATGGTGAACATAATATACGGCATTGGGTAAGCGTCCGATATTCGCCCGACGAACTGCGGCATATATCATCTTTATTATCTGATTACTATGCTCAGAGTGTCATTGAGCAAACACTCGATCCAAAGGGCATACTCAATGATTACTATACATATGTAAATGAGCTCAATGGTCGGCTGAAACTGTCAGATATGTTCTCTAACCATGAATATAGTGATGAACAAAAAGCCATGCTGCAGCAGGGTTTTTCTGAGGGAATTTCTATTACTGTTCTTAACGAGGTCGATGAACGGCTAACGGTAGACGAGATAAAAACATTCTTTGAGATGTTTCATCAGGCAGTTGACGGACAGATAGATCCACATGATGTTCAGATATATCTTGATAAGGCTGTAATAGAGCATTCAAAGCAGAACGTTCAAGCGGTTGAAGTCCAGGACAACTCTGTTGACACAATCTCAGCAGATGTTACTCAACAGGACAAAAAAATAGAACCATCAAGAATTATAGGTTTGGCTGAAAACCAGCTACGCCCTGCTGTTCCTAATAGCTCTACAAGCAGTATAACAGACTCCTCTGGAGTTGTCAAGAGTGAAAAAACATTTGCTGAACAGATAAATGATGTTTTAAATGGCGTATTCCCAAAATACTCAAATCTAAAGGTTTGTGATACACCACAAATTCTTGTGGATATCGGCTGTGATCGGCTTCCTATGTTGTATACGCAAAGACATTTAAAAGACGCTCTACATGAAAAATCCCCGAACAATGCACATTGGCACGGCTTAACACTAGAACAGATATGTAATATCCCACATCTTTTAGAAAGCCCTGCCATAATAATGGACTCACTTTCTCCAAACAAAAGTGCTGATAAAAGTATAGTAATTTGTTTAAATAACGTTGATAATGATAATGCACCGATAATCGTAAGTGTTAAACCAAATGGGCAAGGCATTTATGAAATGGAAAATGTATCATCAAACTTTATCACAAGTATTTATGGAAAAGAAAATGGGTTTGCAAACTATGTTGAACGTGCTGCAAAATCAAATAATATTCTGTTTTGGGACAAAGAAAAAAGCCAAGCACTGTTCTCGTGTCAAAGGCTCCAATTGCCTGAGGCGATAAACAATCTTGACTCTAATATTATTATACACCAAAGTCGCAATATTGTCAAGGGTAAGCAACAAGAAAATAGTGCCGATATAAGTTCAAATGATGTTAAATCATTCACTACTTTATCCGAGCCTACGATAACCTGTGAATGGAGCGAAAGCAACTACTTTGAGGACGGCAAGACCTACAGTGTTGCAGAATTTGACACGCTCATGGAACAGGCTGACAGTGAAATGGTGACAGGAGCAAAGGATGCAATAGAGAAGTACGGTTCAGCAAAAGCATGGTATGAAGCAGACGCTGATGACGAATTCTCACAGTTTATGGGCTATGATAAGGTCAAGTTTACTATCAATATGCCTGACGGACAAACGATCACTGAACGCCAGGACGCAGGGGACGGATACGGCGGCGTTATTGATTTTCTGAAAAGATACTCAATATACAACTCGATCGTACCTGAGCTTGAAGCTGCAAAAGCCGCACATATGGCAAACCTAGTCGATGAAGTGCCTACACCTACAAATGAAACACAGCCTGAAATAGACAAGCTTTTGGGCAGGCTTAAGCTTGATTGTGATTACTATCTGAAAACAGGTGCAGAAAAGCACTTGTGGGCAGAAACAGTTGAAAAGCAGATAGCTAAGATCAATGAGCTGTATGAGAAAATGCCTGAAAACGCCTACTTCACAAGAGAACAGATCGACGATTATGAAAAGAAAATGCTTGCGATAAAAAATGGTGAGGTTGAAAAACCTATACCATATGAAACACCTACAATCGCTGATAATGTTCTTTCTGAAGAAAAAAAGACAACACCGCCTGTTTCTGAAAGCGTTCCTATATCTCCTACATCTGATGAACAGATTTCACTCTTTGAAACACCTCCTGTTTCTGAAACCGCCACTATACCTGATAAAGATGTCAAAACCGAAAAGGTAGAAAAGCCAAGGAAAAATGTCAAGGCAAGCACATACCACTTTGACCCTGATAATGTTGTTGTGGGCGGAGCTGCCGCTCGTTGTGACGCAAATATAGCCGCTATTGAAACTTTACTGAAAATAGAGAATGAAAAGCGGCTTGCGACGCCTGAAGAACAGAAGATAATGGCTAGATACTCAGGTTGGGGCGGAACTGCTCAAGCTTTTGTTGCAGATAATGAGAATGTTTCTGCTGACAGTTGGGGAGCAAGGCAGACTCGTTTAAGAGAGCTTCTGACCACTGATGAGTATAGTGCTGCAAGATCATCAACACTGACAAGCTTCTATACACCGCCAGAAGTCATAGACAGCGTATATCTTGCTTTGGAAAGATTTCAATTTGAGGGTGGAAACATCCTAGAGCCTAGCATGGGCGTTGGAAACTTTTTTGCAAAAATGCCTAATGAAATGAGGGCAGATTCAAAACTTTACGGAGTTGAGCTTGACAGCATTTCAGGACGAATAGCCAAGCAGCTCTATCCAGAGGATAATATCCAGATAAAAGGGTTTGAAAAAACAACATTCAAGAATAACAGCTTTGACGTGGTCATAGGTAATATACCGTTTGGAGATTATGGCATTGCAGACAAAGCCTATGACAAATACCACTTCAAAATTCATGACTATTTCGCCGCAAAAGCAGTAGATAAGGTAAAGCCTGGAGGAATTGTTGCCATTGTGACTTCAAAATTCACAATGGACAAGAAAAATGATAAAGCAAGAAAGTATCTTGCCGAACGCTGTGACCTTTTAGGCGCAGTAAGACTTCCCTCTGGAACGTTTAAAGACGCAGACAGTGTTACAACAGATATTATCTTTCTGAAAAAAAGAACAACAATGACATCTGTTATACCAGACTGGGTACACGTTTCAGAAACAGCCAACGGCATTCCTTGCAATCAATATTTTGTGGATAACCCTGATATGGTACTTGGTACTATGTCGTGGGACGAGCGTATGCGAGGCAAATATGGAGCAGATAGCAAGGTAACGACCTGCTATGCAAACAATGACACTCCATTTGCGCAACAGCTCATAAATGCCATTTCAAAAATTGATGGCATTATCGATACTGTTGAAACTGAGATTGACAATGGGGCAACTGAGATACTTCCTGCTGATCCAACTGTCAGGAACTTCACTCATACACTTGTTGATGATGATCTTTACTTCCGTGAAAACGAGATAATGGTCAAGGTCACAGAAACAGGTAAAACGCTTGAACGTATGAAGGGGCTTCACGACCTCAGACAAGTGACTATGGAGCTTATCACTGCTCAGGCTGACGGCTGTACTGATGAGCAACTTGCGGAACTTCAAAGAAAACTTAACACCGCATATGACAGCTTCAATGCAAAGTTCGGAAACATTACGGACAGCGCCAATTCACGCTGCTTTTCTAATGATGATGACTACAACACTTTAGCAGCACTCGAAGTTGTCAACGTGGAAAATAAGACAGTTGAAAAGGCTGCAATATTCACAAAGAGAACGATACTTCCAGATATTCCAGTTTCAAAAGTTGATACAGCACTAGAAGCACTTCAAGTGTCAATGGACAGATTGGGAAAGGTCGATATTCTCTATATGTCACAGCTCACAGACACTACGCCTGAAAAGGTTATTGCTGACCTTGGTGATGAAATATTCAGAGATCCTGCCAAAGTTAAAGACAATGACCCATATTCAGGCTATACGGAGTCATCTGAATATCTGTCAGGCAATATCCGTGATAAGCTGAGAATAGCTAGAGATCATGCGGAGCATATTGACAGCAACTACAACAAAAACGTAGAAGCTCTGATGAAAGTTGTGCCAAAAGACCTTGAAGCCAGCGAGATATCCGTAAGGATCGGCGCTAACTGGATCGATGTCGCAGATTACAACAATTTTTTAAACGAGTATGCACACGCAAACACCTATTACTACCCTGTCACAAGAACAAAGCTTGGAGAATACAAAATAGATGGTAAAACATCTGACCGCTCAGTTGCTGCCACTGAAACATTCGGAACATCAAGAATGAACAGCTATCAGATATTTGAAAATCTTCTTAATCAGCGTGATATTTTAGTTCGTGACAGACGAGAGGAGGGCGATAAGGTATGGTACGAGATAAACACTAAAGAAACACAGCTTGCAAAAGAGAAAGCTCGACTAATGAAAGAAGCGTTCAGAAATTGGCTGTGGGAAGATATGGGCAGGCGTGAAAAATACGTTGCAAAGTACAACTATCTGTTCAATTCCATAAGGGGCAGAGAGTATGACGGCTCACATCAAACCTTTCCAGGCATGAACACATCAATAACGCTGCGGAAACATCAATCAAATGCTATAATGCGTGCAAAGCTTGGCGGAAACACACTTTTCGCACATGAGGTCGGCGCAGGAAAAAGCTTTGAAATGGTTGCCACTGTAATGGAGAAGAAACGTCTTGGTCTTATAAATAAAGCCTGCGTAGTTGTGCCAAAGCACCTTACGCTGCAAATGGCAAGTGAATGGCTGCGGCTTTATCCAAACGCAAAACTGCTTGTGGCAAAACCTGAAGACTTTACCAAAGCCAATAGAAAGCGTTTTATTGCAAGATGTGTTACTGGTGACTATGACGCCGTGATAATGTCATTTACTCAGTTTGAAAGGATACCTATGTCAGATGAGTATAGAGAGCAGTTCATGCAAAAAGAACTTCACGATATCATGAGTGCAATATCGGAAGCAGGAACAAAGGACAAAACATCAGTAAAAGCCCTTGAACGTCAAAAGAAAAACATAGAGGAAAGGCTTGAAAAGCTGCTTTCTTCTCCAAAAGACTCATCATTGTGTTTTGAAAAGCTCGGCTTTGACTATCTTGTATGTGATGAAGCACATAACTATAAGAACTGCTTTGTTTCTACCAAAATGTCAAATGTGGCAGGCGTACAGACTACAGCAGCACAAAAATCAGAGGATATGCTGATGAAAACTCAGTATCTCAACAATAAGTACGGCTGCAACAATATACTTTTTGCCACAGGTACACCTATAAGCAATTCTATGGTAGAGTTTTATGTCATGCAGCGTTATCTCAGACCAGATCTTCTCGAAAAAGCAGGATTGCAGAACTTTGACGATTGGGCAAGCACATTTGGTGAAGTTGTATCACAATTAGAGATAAAGCCTGCAGGAAACGGCTTTCAAATGAAAAATCGTTTCAGCAAATTCGTAAACATACCTGAGCTTATGCAGATGTATAAGGAATTCGCTGATATTCAAACAGCGGATATGCTGAAACTTCCTGTGCCAAAGATTGAAACAGGCAAGCCGATAGTAGTAACCTCAAAGCCAGACGAACGTCAAAAAGCATACATGAAAGAGCTTGCCACACGTTCTGAAACGATACACAGCGGTACTGTCGACCCACGGCAGGACAATATGCTGAAAATAACTCATGAAGCACGCTTGCTCGGTCTTGACACTAGATGTATTTTCAAAGACGCTCAGCCTGCACCAGACAGCAAAGTGATGAAGCTTATCGATAACCTTGAAAAGAACTATAAAAACACTATGACAGAAAAAGGCGTTCAAATAGTATTCTGTGATATCGCTATCAACGAGGATGAAACACACTTCTCTGTGTATAAAGCTATAAAACAGGCACTTATGGAGCGTGGAATACCAGAGAAAGAGATCTGCTTTGCAGGCGACGCAAAGACAGACAAGGCTAGGGACGAAATGTTCAAAAGCCTGCGCAAAGGCGAAAAACGTTTTATCATCGCAAGCACTTCAAAGCTTGGAACTGGCGCAAATATTCAGGATAGGATCTGCGCAATTCATCACCTTGACATACCATGGAAGCCCTCTGACCTCACTCAGCAGGACGGACGTGGCATAAGACAAGGCAACAGATTTTCGCAAGTCGGAATATATCACTATCTTACAGAGGAAACCTTTGACGCATACATGATGGGCATTATAACAAACAAGGCGAAATTCATAAATCAGATCTTGACCTCAAAAAGCCCTGCAAGAGTTTCAGAAGATGTTGACGAAATGGTACTTACATACTCCGAAATGCAGGCTATAGCAAGCGGTAATCCTATGATAAAAGAGAAAATACAGCTTGACAATGATGTTGCAATGCTGAAAACCCTTGAAGCAGAACACAAAAAATCAATTTACAAAATGCAGGAGTTGGCAGAGAAAATTTTGCCGAAACAGATAACACATTACTCTGAACTTCTCGCAAAATCCAAGAGTGATATGTCTAAATATCAGGAACATCAGGCGTTAAACAAGGAGTTTGAAATGACAATAGGCGGTGTCAGATACGATAAGAGAGAAAATGCAGGAGAACAAATTGCCGTGGCAATGGCAAAATGTACTGCCACAGGTGAGCCTATAGAGCTTGGAACGTATCGTGGCTTTAAAATCACAATAGAACGAAATCCGTCAGCAAATACATTTTTTGAGCTTGATACGCCTTGTATCGCTGTTCTCCACGGAGAGCTTACTTATTCATGTGACGTTGCCACAGATAATGGCGTGGGAAATGTCAGAAGAATTGAAAATCTTGCAGGAATACAGATAAATCAGAAGCTGTGTTCTCTTGAAGAACAGCTTGAAAAAGCAAACAAGGATCTTTCAGAAGCTCAGCAAAATATGCTCAAACCATTTGAACATGGACAAGAATTAGCCGAAAAGACAAAACGTCTTGAATATGTCAATGCACAGCTCAGCGGAAATTCTCCGAGCAAAGCTCCTATAACTGAAACAAAAAAAGCCGTGAGGTTTCGATTTCAAGACGGCAAGTATCAAGCGGATATAGGCTCAGAAGATAGATCCATGTGGGCTGATGTCATTAACAAAGGCGGAAAGCTTACTGCTGCCGTTGGACGAGAAATTTATACACTGTCTGAAAAAGAAAGCGATGAGTTCCGAAACTTTGTCATCAACGGCGGCGTCAGCAATTCAAGTAAAAACAACAGCATAGTAGAAAAACTCCAGCCTAAGGGTCTGAGATTATAATGAGAGGAGGTGAGGGTATATGATAGACAGACGATATAACTCAGGCAAACAGTTCGTTATGTATTCAAAAGAAGAGATCGAAGCAGCAAGGCACACCGATATGGTAAGATTTCTTGAGCAGCACGAAGGCTTTTCCTTTAAGACCTCAGGCGGCTGGCTTATATGCAACGAACATGACAGTCTTAAAATCAACCCCGACCGCTATACATGGCACTGGTATTCAAGAGATCTGTTTGGAAAAGGTGCTATCGACTGGCTCTGCAAAGTTGACGGATATGGTTTCAGAGATGCTGTATCACGACTCATAGGGGATAGCTGCAGTATACGAGCCTCACCCGATTTAAAAGCCAATGAGCAGCATTATCCGAAAAAAGTTAAGAAGCCAAAAGCTGAGCTTACACCGCCTCAGCCTATGCAGGGCAAATGCCGTGAGCTTTACGCCTACCTCAACATCACAAGAAAGCTGCCTGCCGATATAATTTCATACTGCGTCAGCAATAAGCTTATTTATCTTGATGTAAAAAAGCGAGCTATATTCTGCGGCTACGATAAGACAGGAAAAATGCGATTTGCCGAGGCGAAAATCACAAATACCTTTAACAAATACTATCCGCAGAATATTGAAGGCAGCACTAAGGATTATAGTTTTTATGTTTCCGCAGTGCCCGGCTCTTATGGATATGACCCTGCAAAGATATATGTGTTTGAGGCTCCCATTGACCTGTTGTCACACGGCGCTTTAATGCAGCTTTCAATGAGAAAACAATGCTCAGCTATCGGTCAAGGGGACAAATACCGTCCTGACTGCTGGCTTGGCGTAAACAGAGTATCCCTTTCAGGCTGTTCTGACATAGCACTTAAGCAAAGACTATCTGATGATCCTCGTATCACACAGATAGTCTTTTGTCTTGATAATGACGAAACAGGACAGCAGGCAACGGAAAAGCTTATGAACAAATATTCACAGCAGTATACCGTTTCAGTCAGCATACCGCCTTACGGCAAAGACTGGAACGATACACTCAAGGCTGTGGTGTCAGCACATTCAAAACTAACAGATAAAACAAAAACGGAGGAATGAATTATGAAACTGAAAGAAAAAATCAAAGAAAAGAGCATAAAGCTTAGTGCTCGTATATTCGGAATTATGACAGCTTGTCTGTCATCAGCCATTGCAGCCTTTGCCGATGTTGAAACAGACGCAACCTCAGGTGTATGGGCTTCGGTCGCCACCTGGATCACCAAAAACAAAAATGGGCTTTCCATTGCAGCCAAAGCACTGCTTGGACTGTGTCTGGTCGGCGTTGTTATATGCCTCGGTGCAAGCGGCAAAAACGGCATATCCTCAGTCAAGGGATGGCTTATCGCTATCGGCGTGGCTGCTGCCCTGCTCGTTTTCGGTGACGCTTTCCTTGACTCAATATATGTAGCTTGATCTGCACGGACACATAATTGTGTGTGTCCGTAAAAACGTTATTTTTAACGTTTTTACGGGCATACACAGATAGACAGAAAGGAGTATTATTTTGAAGTACATGAAAAGCAAAAAGGTATGGTATCAGCTTATATTCATCACCGCCATTGTTATGAGCGGCTGCGGCAGTATACAGGCTTGTGCAGCAGAACTGGGATATACAGGGTGTTCCTCAGAGATTTTGAAAATGGTAACAATAAAGAATCATTTTCGTGATCTGTTGATAAATATAGAATTTAACATACTGAGTTTTCTTTGTGATGTGATAGATTACTTTGATAAGGCTGTCAAAACATTACTCAAACTCAATTTCTTCGACTACCTGTCGGACGAATTCAGCTTAAGTCAAATGCAAACAATTATTCTGTCTATCATGAGCCTTGCACTTGTTTTTGGAGCGTGTGCTCTCGTGATATTCAGAAATAAGATCAAGGTGTCTGATTTTCTGATGAGTATTTTGGTTGCAACTATACTGCTTGTGGCTTTTCCGGCATTCATATCTTCTTGCAACTCACTTCGCAGCAAGGGTATAACAACAGCACAGAACATAAAGATCAATGATCAATCTGAACAAACAACGGTCGACAAAGACGGCACAGTCACTGTCGGAACATTGGGCAAGGATCTTCTGGCGTCGGGAATATATGACGTTGAAAACAGCGTTGATAATAAGAAGATGATGACTTACCTCGATACTGTGGGCAGTTCAGGAAATGTAAAGGACATTCAGATAACAGGTGGAATTGAGCCTGACTATAGCAAGTCTTGGACTACCCGTTATCTTACAGATATACATGACGTATATCCTAAGCAGAAAAAGTACAATAGTCTAACCACAGAGAATATGATGTCCCTTTTAGGACTTGAAAATGAATATAATGTTCTAAAGAATGCAAATGGAGAGCTTATACTCAGTGCAGATTATGGTGCAAATATGCAGGTATACTGTTCTGTATACAGCACATCAGGCTCAATATACGGAAGCGTTCTGTCTGAAAAAGATTATGAAACATTTTTGTCAGCTTCTATTGGTGACGCTTGTCCTTATGGTGCTACACTTGGAGATCTGCATTATCCAGACGGCAGCAGGATAACAAATGTCATTAACTATAATACATATCTTCGTGACCTTATAGCAAACCACCCTGCTGTAGCTGCCGCAGGCAAAACGCAGGAGGTAGGAGCAAACGCACATACTGTTGAGGAAGCACTTGACATTATCAAAGATGATGTTATAAGGGAGCTTAACATAGCGGCAAATACAAATACCGCCAAAGATGCAGAACCAGTAAATGCAGAATATCAATCTTTTCCTCTTTTTGACGAGGAAGATTATGATGATCTTAATTCGGTAGAGCAGATCATACGCAGAAATATAACCAGCGGCTACACGGTTGACTGTTTATATTATTATCATATCGACTTCTGGTCAACCTTTGTGCTTATGCTTGCAGTGGCTATCTGCCTTATTTTCAGCGGAATAAAAATAGCAACTACGCTATTTGAAATAATGTTTGCACAGCTCATTACACCCTTTATCATAGCAACAGACCTTAACGGCTCAGGCAGAGCTAAAAAAGCTATCCAGAATATGCTGCTTTCAAACATAATTCTTATGATAGTTGTAATTCTTTTAAGAATATACATAGCCGTTATATGGGGCATAAAAGGTTCGGAATACGGCAGCAATTTTGCGGTAATGCTCATAGTTATAATAGCAGGCGCAAAGTTTGTTATAGACGGTCCAGAGGTGTTGACAAAGCTGTTTGGCATTGACGCAGGAGTTAAATCAGGTGCAGCCACAATGATGGCAATAAATCAATCAATGCAAATGGGCAGTTATGCCACAATGGGACTTGCTCGTGCAGGCAGCACAGTTATCCACGGTGCTGGAAGTGTTGCAAAGCATACCGCAAGCAGTGCTGTTGGTGCAGCCAAAGGCTTTGCAGGAGGAATTTACGGTGGCGTACAAGGAGGCTCAACTGTACCCGGAAAGATAGGAAAAGCCATAGGCGGTGCGTCGGCAGGTACTGTTGCAGGAGCGGTCGGAGGTGCTTTCGGACACACTGACGCAGGAGCAAAGGCAGCTTATGCAGCAACAAATCCAAGCTCAATAAAAGATACATTCTCAAATGCAAAAGACAACATTGCCAATAACGTAAAAGAGTCTGTAGGAGAGGGCTTTTCATCAGGCGGCGCAGGCAGCGCTTCAAAGGGTGCTGACGGAAAGGACGGCTTAAATGGCACTAACGGCATGAATGGAGCTAAAGGCGACAGAGGTGCGCAAGGCGCAGCAGGCAAAGACGGCACAAATGGAACTGACGCAAGAGCCGATAACAACAATGGAAACAGCAACAATAACAGCAATAATAACGGCACATCTCAGCCTGCCCGTGGCAGTGGCTTTGACGCCCCAACACCATCAGGTGAAAATAGCAACAATGCCGCAAGCAAGAGCGGCAGCGGTTTTAATATTCCAAATCCTGCAAGCAGCAATAACGCCAGTGCAGGAAACGGCGGCAGCAGCTCTGACGCTCCAAAACCGACAAACAGCAGCAACAGCAGTGAGCCGAATAATAACAGCGGCAGCGGCTTCAATAAGGAAGGAGAAAACTAAGCTATGGGAGTAGTACCGAAAAAAACTAAAACGGAGCAGCGTATATTTAGACACATAAACCTTACCAAAATAGTTGGCTTTATAGTTACTCTTTTGGTAGCCTCGCAGTTATCGGGAATGTTGGTCAGCTCTAAGCTTGGCATTCCTTTTATCATATTCTGTGGCGCAGTGTTTATTATTATGAGCGGCAAAAGCCCCTCTGACCCCTGCAAATGCTTTGCAGAGGCTTGGCTTGAGTGGCTCAGCTATCTTATGACAAATAAAACGCTGCATAAGCACAAGGAAGGAGAACAAAATAATGAAAAAGAAGTCATCGACATTGAAAAGTAAAATCGAAACTTCCAAAGGCTTTGCGAGAGAAAAAAAGACCAAAAAGCTGAAAGATGATCCGTCAAGCATAATGTCACGTCTGTCATTTGAAAGCATACATAACGGAATAGTCGAGCTGAAAGTAAAAGGCAAGCCGCTCAAAATGGGCGTGCTTGCGGTATCGGGAATGGATATATTTGACCTTAATGACTATGACCGCAACACTGTTTTCAATAATTTTGCGAAAGCAACATTATCCATAGGCACAGGTCACAAGTATGTTTTCACATCAAAAACGCCATATCTTGCTAACCAAAAAGCTTTTATAAAATACAAAAGTCAGCAAAGCATAAACAGATATTCCGAATATCTGCTCAACGAACAGTACGAGCTGTTTGACAGCTTTGAGAGCAGCCATTTTGACAGGATGGCGTATCTTTTCATATACTCCGATGACGAGAAGAAAATCTATAACGGTGCACAACGTTTTATCAGCCATATGCGAGATATAGACATATCGTGGTGTTCCGATGATGAAATAATCGTCACGCTTAACAAGCTTATCTGTCTGAATACAGAAAATCAGCAGCTATCTGAAAAAGGCAGCCTGAATGAGATTATTTTACCTGAGAAGATAACTTTTCGACCTAATTACTACAAAGTAAATGATGTATATGCACAGACGATAGTTGTTTATGATTATGCAGCGGAAATCGATGACCTCAAGCTGGCTCAAATGGTAATACAATCTGATGATACCATAGTATGGGATATAAGCATATCTGAAAAGGATAAAGTCATAGATGAGATAAGTGCATCCCTGCGTGAGTTAGAGTCACGAGGAGGAATTATTCAAGATGCTGCCGATAAGATAGATACAAATACCGAGTATCAAAAGCTTGAGATCATTTATCAGAACATAAAAAACGGCAATGAGCAGATATATTATGTTACGCTCAGGTACATTCTGAAAGACACCTCACTTAGCTCTTTGAGCAAGCGTTCAAAAGAGCTTATCCACGAACTGCAGCTCAGCGGTCTGTCTGCGTATATACCGACAAATACCACACAGCATGAGTTTCTTTCTGTTATCGATGATAAAAGCAACACTATTCAGACACCGTTTCCTGTTTTTGATACACTGTCAAGGCAGTTTCCTTTCTATTATCAGTCACATATCGATGATACAGGACTTTTCTTTGGATTCACGGAAACAGGCGGTTTGAATATTCTAAACACGTTTAAAAGGACAAAGAACCGTAACTCATTCGATCTGCTTGCGTTCGGTCTGAAGGGCGGCGGAAAATCAGTTACTTTCAAATCAATGCTTGAGGATCAGCTGCTTTTGGGCAATAAGGTAATGGTACTCGATATCGAAAGTGAATATCAGCCTATGGCTAAAGTTTACGGCGGTCAGACAATAAAAATCAACAACAGCTCAAAAATAAATCCCCTTCAAATATGCAAGGTGGTCGATGCAAGAGTTGATGATGAGATCTCACCTGAGGACGAGGCAAGAGAGAATTTTGCCACAGAGATGTCACGAATACGCACATTTATGTCTATGTATATACCTGAAATAGATATGTATACTATGGAAATCTTCATGGATCTTGTGACAGAATGTCTATCCGACAAGGGCATTTTCCCCGAAACAGATATAACACTTTTAGAGCCTGATAAGTTTCCCTGCTTTACCGATGTGAACAACAAAGTCACTGAAAAGCTGTCACAAACAGATTCACTGCCTAAAAGAAAATATGACGCATACTGCAATATACAAGTATACATAAAGCAGCTTTGCGGCAAGGGTGCATACGCCGGTATGTTTGACGGGGCAACGAACATTGATGTAAAAAGCAACGATCTTATCATCTTCGATGTTAAGAGCATCAGTGAAATGGCTGACAATGTTTATAACGCACAGTTGTTCAACATACTCACTATAATGTGGGCTACCATATGCAAAAACATAGGATATAATCAAAACGTTATCAATCCATGGGATATGCGAAACGTTGTGTGCCTTATCGATGAAGCACACCGTTTCATTTCCGTAAAATACCCTCAGGTAACGGAGTTTATAGAAAAGCTATGTCGCCGTACACGAAAATATTTTGCAGGGCTATGGTTCGCAACGCAGTCGATACTTGACTTTATCCCAGACGGAAATCTTGCGGCAGCCGGCTCGATCAAGGTTATTTTCTCACTTGTCCAGTACAAAATGATACTCAAACAATCGCCGGAAAGCATTGAAATTCTTCATCAAGCCTTTCCTCGTTTTTCATATGCAGAGCTCAGAGAAAGCACAGCATTTGAACCGGGACAAATGCTTTTGTCGTTGGACTCGGATAGAGATAAGCTCCATTGCAGAAGAATAGTCGGAGCAAGACAGCTATTGTATATGGGCAATGCTCAGGACAGGATCGAGATCATACACAACTGCTTTTCTCATTATTATAATGAGCACACTAAGCAGGAATACGGTCTTATGCTGAGAAAAATGGACGCTGATTATTTCAGAAAATGCTTTCTTGCAGAAACATATTCTTACCTAAAAATCGAACAGCACATAAGCCAATATATCGACACTGTGATCATTCAAATGGTTGATAATATTATAAAAGAACTTCTTCAGGCAGCTGGAACGGAGGCGACAAAATGAAAGTAGTAAGTCCAAAAGCGAGCAGTAAGATATATAAGATATTCACTATTGTTACTGCTGTTCTGGCTGTTTTGTTTCTCACATCCAACAGTTGGATAGCCTCACTTACATACAAAAGCAAAAGCAACGGCTATAACAAAACAATGTCACTTAACGGCTATAATATCAAGGTGACAGACGCAGCGTATTACGACAATGTATGCGAATTTGTCATAAAGTGCCGCCTTTCAGGGTCTGACACTGGAGCTACATATCCTGAGGTTACGGCTGTAAATTTTGACGACGACCTTACAGATCATAAGTTCACAGCAGGCAATAAGTATGACGATTATTCAAGAAAGATCACAGTAAAAAATCCGCCGTCGAATTTCAAAATAATGCGTGTGGTTATTAAAACTTCTATGCCTGACACAAAATATGATGACGCATATGACGAGTTTGGTGAGAAGATACCGGCGCACACCGAAAAAGGGAAAACTATCACACTTAGAGTAACTATAGACAGAAAAGATATGCAGACCCACGCCGTGAAAATAGTTCCGGGGTACTCTGAGGAAAGCTCAAATGCGAACACAACAAGCAGTTTATACAACTCTGAAACATCTAAAATCACGAGCCAACAAGCTGTAGCAGTGACAACACAAGCTACAGCACCAACCACACATGATCTGAGTGAAAAGGCTGCCGAAGCATCTCAAACGAGCAGGACTACCACGGAGAAACGACAGCCTGCAACAGCAGAAATGAACACGCAGCCTGCCGAAACAAGGGATTGCAATGAGCCTGCATATGCGCCGCCGCAGACCACCGGCACGACACATAAAGAGCCTGCATATGCACCACCGCAAACCACAGCAGCAACACATAATGAGCCTGCACAAGCTGAAACCACCACAACACAGGCAAGGGTATATTCCATAAAACTCACAACAGAATTTGAGTACAATGACGTTCAGATCAAGATAGGCGAGCACACTCAGCTTCGTGCAGAAGTCAAACCCGATAACGCCGTAAATAAAAACGTAAAATGGGAAAGCAACCGTCCAGACATAGCAACAGTCGACAGTAATGGAAGGGTCACAGCAGTTGCAAAAGGCAAAGCTATCATATCCGCAGTAACAGAAGATAAGGGCTTGCAGGCAAGCTGTATGGTGACCGTCAAGGAATAGAAAAGAGGTAATAAAAATGCTATTTAACAACTCGTCAAATAAAATAAGAATCATAGGATTCTTGGTTTCAGAAGTAAAAATCATCAATGCCTATGCAATAGAATTTCTTATAGCCGTACCGAGAAAAGTCAAAAAAGGAGAGCAAGGATTTAATGATGTTTTCACTGTATATGCCAACGAGGCAAGCACGATCTCCTTTGCAAAAAATCATTTGCACAAAGGCTGTGTAGTAGTTGTAAAGGGAGAACTGAGGACCTTTACGGACAAATCAGTGAAGATATGCAGCAGTGATATAACCATTTCGTCACAGAACAAGTGAGGTGAAAACGTTGGAGAATATTCTTTTTGAATACCCGGTACGAGAAGAAAACAGTTCATTAGATGAAGAATTTCAGGTGTTAAAAAAGCAGCTAACGAAGCTTAAATATGCCGTGATGATATCATCTTTTTGTGCATTGACAATGTATTTTTTATCTGCATTTTTTGCAAAAGCAGAACTGATTTTTTATTTTCTGACAGCACTTTTTGTGTTTATCGCAATGATAACAGGCAAGATTTTTGTGCGGTATCCTAAGCATCTTTTGCACATAAAAGCTACAGAAAATGAACTGCAGCTTGCTTACTATAAAGGCAAAAAAAGCACACACACCTTTGCATATAGTGAAATAGAAGAAATACATTTTGCAGATAAAAGTTATACGGCTGTCTGTATTAAACGTGAGGGCAGAAAGCCGATATTGTTCGAGCTGAATAAGGATACACCTGAGCAGGGCTTTTTCCTTTTTACTATTCAGAAAATACTGCCTGCTGTTTGCAAAACAAACAGCAAAGAGATAGTAAAAAAATATGGTGATGAAGATGATTATTACAACAGAATTTACGAGGGGAATAATTAAAAATGGATATAAAAATAAGAAATATCTCTCCACAGGTCATAAGCGAGATAGACAAAATAGCCAAACAAGAGGCTGTTTCGCAAAACACCCTTTATAATAAAATCATTTCTGACTATGTCAAATGCAATGACGATTTTGTTATAAACATACTTCCTGCTATCGTTCGCTCGCTTGTAAACAGCGAGCTTGAACGCTTATCTGAGGGAGCAAAAACAACGATAAATAATGTGTATATTGCAGCACAAAAAATGATGAAAACAACAGAAAAAATCGAAAATCTGCTTACAGAAACGCTTAAAAATTCTGAAGAAAACTCAATTACAAATGATGAAATTTTGCGGATACTCGAAATTTCAGACAAAGATAATTCATAAACAGGGCTGTTTTGTTTACGCAATAGAAATATATACAAATTGTTACAGCAGTAAAAGTATATACTTTAGATATACTTTTACATAATAAGGGATATTTAATATATCCAAAAGATATATCAAGCAAAAAAGCGGATATAAAAAGGATATATAATTGAAATGTCTACCAAAAAACGTATATCAAAAAGATATACTTATAAGTTGCATGGGGGTCATGGCAGCACACTTTAAACCTCGGTTTTACCGAGGTTTACAAACGGCGTGGGGGTCACGCCTTTATGCTCTTGAGCAACCGATTTTAACTTAGAGTAATAGAAATTAAATTCAAAATCAGAAAAGGACTGATAAAAATGCCTGTAAAAAAATTAATTACACTTACAGAGGAAAATTTTCAAAAACTGCAAGAGATACAACGCTTGCGAGGAATTACAACAACGAGCGGCTGCGTGACGGCATTGATAAATGACGCATACAATAGTGACCACGATAAAACCGCCGATGATACACAGCTGAGAGAGATCGCAGCAAATGTAGATAAGCTGCTGATGATCGCACGAGAAAGCGAGAGCATGATATATCAGGAGCGTGACGGAATCAACACACTCCTGCATTTTTACGAGGTGCAGGAATACCAGTCGGCAGACAAGCGACTGACAGACAGCAAGCCCCACGATGTGCTTAATAAGTCTGCTGAAAATTATCAGCAACTTGTGCACCGGCGATCACTCGACAAAGGTGTTTCGGCACTGCAGGATCAAGGCAATGAGGAGAATGACGCTGAATGACCCCAAATATATTTCATAAATGCAAATTCGTGTACAACTGGCGTATAAGCGGTGACGGCGGCACTGTGCTGTTTGACTTTCTCAGTTATATGCTGCGTCCAGAGGCGTTCGAGCCCAGCAAGCACGCTGATGAAATGGAATATGTATATTCGGAGTTCATACCAAACGAAAAGAGTCAGGCGAAGGATATAAAAAAAGAACGATCCTATGGAGCGTTTACAAGCACTAAAGATAATTTGACCGCCGCTGATCTGGATAAGATACGGCAGCAGGAACGAGCAAGCCGTTCAGAGGGCTGCCCTAAGTATGCAGGTGTTATATCATTTGATAATGCATATCTGCGAAAAAATGGTTTCATTGTAGGGAATCAGCTAGACAGACAAGCACTTGTGGACGCTGCACGAAAAGGCATTAACGCTATGATAGATAAGACACAAAAGCTTGACGCAAGCAACTGTTACTGGGTAGGTGCGATCCATGTAAACACAGGCAACGTACACATACACTATCAGCTTGTGGAATATCACCGGCTTGAAGACAGACGCATTACATACAAGAACAGAGGTCAGGACAATTTTGAGCAGGAAGCATTAGACGAACTAAAAAGAGTAATGACACACTGCATTGACAAGAGCATAGCAGCACAAGAGCTTACAAGATTTCAAAGAGATGTACTTGCTCCGAGCATCAAAAGTGAATTTGCAGGAAGTATTCAAAAAATAAACGCACTTATCGACAAGATTCCTGATGACCTAAAAAACAGCGGCAATCAGTGGTGGTATGCAAAACAAAGTGAACCCATAAAAAACGAAATTCAGAGCTGCATACGGTCTGTAATATCTGAAAATCCCACATTAAGTATTATGTTCGACACATATCTCCATAAGCTTGACGAAATACAAGCAACGTTGTTTCGCAAAAGGTACGGACAAAATTCAAGGTGGGCAAATTATAAAGAAAACGAGCTTAATGGCAAAAACGGAGACGGCAAAGACGGATTTTATTCACGAGTCGGCAATTCGTTTCTGAACATCTGCCGAGAATACTATATGACAAAGGACAAGAACATACAGATCGACAACAACATCCCAGAGCCGAAAACGTATCTGTCTGAAAAAGAAAGCGAAGGCTTTTCTGAGAAAAATGAGCCTGACTACAACAACGGTATTTCCTCGCAGAAATCAAAAGTGTATCTGTCTGAAAATAAAAAAGATGATTTAGAGGATGCTATGCCTTATGACTCTTTAGAAAACTCTGATATCCCTGATGATTTGGAAATGTACCTATCTTCAAGAAATTATGATGAGTTGTATGAACCAAATGCTCCTGACTACAGCACGGATATTTTTCCGCAAGAGCCTGAAGCGTATCTGTCTGAAAATGATAAAAGCGATCAGGCAGTGGAACGTCTACGCATAGATTGGAGCAAGAACTATAAGCTTGCCCTCGACTATATGTACGGAAATGAACAGAACAAATCAGCAGTCATAAAGAAAGACCCCGAAAAAGCTTTTGAAATACTCTCAATAGAAAGCAAAAGCGGAAATATTATCGCAACATATGACATAGGCAAGCTTTATGACAGCCAAATGCTAAAATCCAATGACGGCGATACATTAAGTCAGCAATATTACAGCAAAGCCTTTGAAGATTTTCACAAGCTGCTGTCCATAGTAAGCATGAGTGATGACAAACGTGATAATTGGACAAAATCCTATCTCAACTATCGTATAGGTAAAATGTACGAATATGGGCTTGGCGTTACTCAAGACTATAACTCAGCCATAGAGCATTATAAGCTGTCTGAAAACAAATATGCTTATTTTGCTCTCGGAAACATATACAAATACGGCTCTGGTGTTGAAACAGACTATGCCAAAGCATTTGATTATTATATGCGCTCACTAAGCAGCAAAGGCGGAATGCCGTTCGCAAGTTATGCCGTAGGACAAGCTTATGAACTGGGACAAGGAGTAGAAAAAGACCTATCAAGTGCGCATAATTTTTACGCTGAAGCTTTAAAAGGTTTAGAGAAAGTATTCACTAAAAACCATGACGATAATATCAGCTACAAGATAGGTATGATGTATCTGAATGGCAATGGAACGGATATAGACCTTGAATGTGCTGAAAAATATCTGCTGCTCTCGGCGGACTCCAATAACTATAAAGCACAATATATGCTCGGTAAGCTCTATCAGAGCGACAGCAAAAAAGATCTTCAAAAGGCTGAAAAAATTCTGATAAAGGGTGCTGAAAACGCACAGGATAAAACAGGATTGTGTGAATATAGTCTTGGCAAGCTGTATCTTTCACAAGAGAGATATGACAAGGCGGCATCATACTTAGAACGTTCAGCAGCAAAAGATAATTACTATGCAGCATACACTCTCGGAAAACTGTATCAAGAGCAATTTAACGATAATACACAGGCTGAGAAATACCTTCTTCAAGCTGCCGATCACAAAGACGATACTATGGGTATAGCAGCTTATCGCCTCGGCAAGCTGTATCTGTCTGAAAATAACAGACGAAAAGCATTGCAGTATTTCACGAATGCCGCTGACAAAGATAGCATACCTGGAATGTATGCTGCAGGAAAAATTCTTCTTGACAGCAAAAAAACAACAGAAGTTTCAAAAGGGATACGCTATCTTTCATCAGCCGCAGATAAAGACTTTGAGCCTGCGATATACACTCTGGGCAAATATTATAGCTCATTCAATAATACAAAAGCTAAAGAATACCTTAAGCGTTCTGCGTTTGAATACAACGATCCAAATGCCCAGTATATACTTGGCAAAGTGTATCTGTCTGAAAACAAGCACAAAATGGCTGAGGATTGCTTTCGCAGATGTGCTTTAAACGGCAATGACAGCGGTCAGCTCGCATACGGATTAATGCTGCTCCGTGACGGTCAGAACAAGGCTGCATTTCAATGGCTGAGAAAGTCAGCACGCTCAGGCAATGACATTGCTAAAAAGATAATAAGCGGCAAAAAAACAGATATACCATTTGAATTCAGACTGGCAGGCTGTATGCAGGCTCAGAGGACACTTCTTCATAAATCATCAAATATGCTGCGTAAAGCATTAAAATCAGAGGAGGCAAAGACAGCACGTCTTATGCGAGAATTTGAGATCGAGCAGGAAATGGCGAAAGCCAAGGAAAAAAGCCGCAGCGTTTGACAGGAGGAAATTATATGTATATAGACAAAATAAAACGTATACTCAATGCTGCTATAGCAAAAATACTATGTGTGTTCGGCTGGATCTATGATCAGGCTATGCGTGTTCTTAATGCAGTAAACAAAACACCTATTGAAAAAGACAAAGACCGCAGAAACATCAGAGTAAAGCAGTTTGCCATTGCAACATCGGTAGTCTACATTATCATTAACAGCATTTTCATCTATGTTATAAAGTCATTGAGAAGTATAAGCGCCGTCAATGGCAGTGCAGATTATTCAAGAACGCACTTTATGCCGTGGAATATCATTGTTCCACCCGGATTTATGATGTTCATTTTTGAGATAATTCTTTCTCTTATAGTTGGTCTGGGAATAACGGTAAAACTGCATACACTCTACCGAATGAAAAATGACAGCAAGAACGTTAAGGGTGACAACAAGTTTATGGAGGACAACGAACTGTTAGATCATTTTCTGGCAGTGCCTATGGATAACATCACTTCAGCAGAAAAGGCAGGAATGCTCATAGGAGAAAGCAACGGCGTCTACTACATCGAACCGGGCACATACAACACAATGACCGTAGGTGCTCCACGTTCCGGCAAGGGTGAATGCTACGTGCTGCCAAGCCTGAGGCTTATGGCGAATGCAAAAGAAAAGCCCTCTGTTATCGTTAATGATATGAAAGGCGAGCTGCTTGAACTGACCTATAAGGAATTTGCCAGAAACGGCTACAAGATAGTTACTCTTAACCTTATCGATACTGACCGTTCGGACTGTTGGAACCCTCTTCAGCTTATTATTGACGAGTACCTCACAGCTAAACACGGCAACAATGACTTGTCGCAGACTTCAAAGCTCGTCAGCTCATTCGCTCACTGCCTTACAGACGATACCCAGAGCGAGGCTATATGGACAGACTCCGCAAGGTCGCTGCTCAGTGCCCTTATATACTATTTCTTAGATAAAGGCTATGAGAAAAATGATATGTCCTGCGTTAATATGTTCAGTATCACAACATTCTTTACTGAATTTGGAATTTACAATACTGTTATCGAGGACGAAAGCGGCAACAAGAAAGAAGTCAACGCACTTGATGAGCTTTTCAACGCACTGCCTGTGGGCTGTCTTGCAAGAACATCCTACTCTACGTCAAAGTTTTCTCAAGGCGAAACACGTTCATCGATATATACTGTACTTTCGGGTGACCTTGAGATATTTATGACAGATATGGGTGTGCAAAAACTCACATCGAAAAGTGAGATAAAGTTCAATGATCTTATAGATATCGACAGACCCTGCATTATATATATGCTCGTTCCATATGAGGAAAAATCACGATACGTTATCGCCTCGATGTTCGCAGATCAGTCATTTTTGTATCTCGCAAAACAGGCAAGAAAGTTTCCGGACGGAAAGCTGCCAAGGAAAATAGAGTATATGTATGACGAGTTCGGACAAATGACTAAGCTGCCTGACCTCAGCAGTAAAATGAATGCCTCACCCGGTGCTAACATTCTTTTCAATCTATTTCTTCAGGACTACGGACAGCTTAAGAAATATGAAAAAGAAGAAGATGGCATAAAAGGCGGCTGTAACATTCAGATATACATATTATCTCTTAATGGCAATACAAACAAAGCGTTTTCTGAAATGATAGGCAATGAAACAGTAAACTATTTGACATTCAGCGGCAGCCTGTACGGATTTTTAGATCACCAGGGCGAACGAGTTGACAGCAAGGCGCTGCTCGATACAACACAGCTCTCAAAGCTGCCGTTCGGCACTGCTATTGTCAAAAAGATGCGATGTGAACCTATAAAGACCAATATTACGCCATATCATCTGCTGCCTAACAAAATGCCACGCATACCTATAGACGAGCTGCCGATAAAATCACGCAACATTGACCTTTCAGCAGCAATGTATCCATATGACGAGCTTTGGGACAGTCTGGGCGTAATAGGTTATCAGTACAGATTAGACAGCCTCAAAAAGACCGCTGAACGTGCTATGAATGACTACTATATGCAGCTAGGCAAGATAGATCAGATAAAGTCAGACGGCAGCACTGTGCCCGAAAGTATGTATAAGGCTGCACTTGAGTTTGAGAAAAATGCCGGTGCGGCTCAGCGGCAAGTCATAGAATATCAGCAACAGGTGCAAAAGCTAAATGAGTTTCGTGCAAACGAGGCACGAAAGATCTTTGCAGAGGCATATGGAACAAGCGGCTCAGACGAAGACGATGGTGATTACACCGATCAGGACGAGCTCTATTTTCCGGGAGAATACCCGGACGATGGTCCGTATGTCGATATCACTGCCCTGCTATATAAGATCAACGGACTTGTAGGCAGCGAGCTTGGAGGATTTCTTTCAGATCAGAACTATGCCGCTGCAAGGGGCTACATAAAGAAAATACAGAAACGTCCTGATATACGCAGCAATTTTGTTGCCGATGAATGGGCGGCACTGGAACAATACATTAATAATGAGGAATTGAAAAATGCGAATACCTAACAGCTTTGTTACACGTTTTACACAGGCAGCAGACTTGAAGCTTGCCTGTGTATTCTATAGTCTTATCCACAAGAATACAAAAAGAAATCTGCTTGGCTATGAGATCACAGTCAAGCAGTCAACCCTTATGTCACTATGCGGTTGTTCGTTGTCAACGGTAAAGCGTACAGTCCGTTCTCTCAGCAAATGCGGTTTCATAAAATCACAGAAACGTCAAATGACTACACCCGGCAAGCTCGGAACATATACATACACTATTGATGCCGTATCTACAGCTTCTAAATATTTCACCATGGATAAAAAGCTTATGAGCAGATTGAATGGAAATGAATTCAGAGTTTATGCAGTGTGCTGTAAGCTGGCTGACAGCTCGCACAAGAGTTTTTTCCAAAGCTATAATGATCTATCTAAGCTTCTTGGCATGAGCCGTCAGGACGTTCTCAGGACGATAGAAAAGCTTGTAAAAGGCAAATTCATTCGTAAGAAGAAAATCAGAACTCGTGCAGGTGATTTTACAGACAACACATATACTGTCTGCATATATGTTCATCACAGCAGAATAAAAAAAGCCTCCCGCCGCTCGAGCAGGAGGCAGAGCATTCATTGCTTTACAATGAACACACCCATTAAAAACACAAGTTCATTGTATAACAAAAAATCGGATTTGTCAATAGGTTTTAAGAAAAAAATGCGGCTTTCGGAGATTTTTTTCTTAAAAAGGGGTAGTGGGTAAAATGAACTGTCTATAACTGACCCATTCTTGATTATCTGTCTGAAAACAGATATTTGATGTTTCTGTATCTATACTTGAATTATTTTTTTTAGAATATGCACGCTTTTTATCAAATTTCGCCTTCTTTTTCAGACAGATATTGCTTTGCTGCTGTAAAAATCTCTGCTTTTGTTGTAATATATTATATATTCTAAAAACAAAGGGGATCATTATGACAACTATTGAAGAATTAATCAGCGAAAAGGAAGAGCTTGAAAGGCTTGTGGTAAAGCTTGCTGCGGAAAATCAGCAGCTCAAGGACGAGATTTCTGAGAAAAAGGCAAATGATATTCTATTTGCAGATCTGATCGAGCAATGGCTCAAAAGCCGAAAGATGGCGGTAAAAATCAACACCTATGAGGCATATCGTTCCCAAGTGTATGTGCACATCGTGCCATACTTTCGCAGCAAAGGCACAATGCTTTCAGAGATCACGCCCGGTGTGCTTGAGGAATATTATCTAGTCAAATACAACGCCGGTCTATCGGGCTTAACGATACGCAAACATCACTCGAACATCAAAATGGCACTTAGATATGCGGTCAAGAACAGTTTGACAGACCACAATGCAGCCTTGCTTGCGGAACTTCCCTGCACTGACCGTTACTGTGGAAATTTCATAAGCACAGATCAATTTGAGATAATTCTTAACAAGGTCAAAAACACTGACCTCTATACGCCTGTGTTTCTGGCAGGAACTATGGGACTCAGACGCAGCGAGGTTCTGGGGCTGCGTTGGTCAGACATAAACTTTGAAACGCAGACTATGTGCATACAGCATACTATAGTCAAATGCATTAAAGATCACAAGATAACTTTGGTGTTTTCAGACGTTCCTAAAACCAGAGCAAGTCGCAGAACCTTGCCTCTCCCCTCAGGCGTGCTCAGATACCTCAAGGAGCTTAGACGCAGGCAGCGCGATAATTACACGGCTCATCGTGACAAGTATTCACGAGAATATCTTAAATACATATGCGTTGACGATATGGGGCTGATCGTCAAGCCCGACGATCTGTCTGTTGGTTTCGGCAGGATAATGGCAGAAATGAATTTTCACTGCCGTTTCCACGATCTTCGCCATACCTGTGCCTCACTGCTTGTTCAGCACGGCGTTGAGCTAAAGTCCGTGTCGGTCTGGCTCGGTCACAGCAGCATAGCTGTCACCAGCGATATATACACGCACCTTACATATCGTGAAAAGCTGAAAGTCGCTGAAACGATCGATGAGTATATGAAAGATGTCAATGTGTCACGGTGACACATTAGATAAGCGACTTAGTTTTTAATACGTGTTGACAAAATACGTGCAATGTGATATGATAATTATAGGATATATTCAATATCGAAAGAAGAATAATATGACAAATTTCAATGATTTTCTTAATGCACAACTAACTGTTCCTGAGCTTAAGGCAGAATACAATTCTATAGAGCCTGAATTTGCAGTAGTTCAAGCGTTAATTGACGTCCGTAAAAAGAAAGGTATAACTCAGCAGCAACTTGCCCACCTTTCAGGTATTGCACAAGGTGATATAAGCAAAATTGAAAATGGAAATGCAAACCCGTCTATAAAAACACTTCAAAGGCTTGCCGCTGCTATGGATAAAAAACTTAAAATTGAATTTGTATAAAATAAAAATCCTTGGTGTGTCACAATGACACACTGTCTAGTGACACAAAAACGGAGTGATTTTAATGTCCAAAAATAAACTTGTTTCTCCTGTTCTCAAATGGGTGGGAGGAAAAAGGCAGCTGTTGCCCTCTATAAAGCTCATGCTACCTAAAAGGATAACCTCGTATTGTGAGCCTTTTGTTGGTGGCGGTGCTGTTTTGTTTGATCTGCAGCCTAAAAAAGCAATAGTCAACGACATTAACATCGATCTCATTCATGTATATACTGTTATAAGAGATGATGTTGACGCTCTTATCGAAATACTTGAAACCTATCCGAATGAGGAAAGTTTCTACTATGAGCTTCGTAATATTGATCGTGATAAATCAAAATACGATAGGCTTAGTGACATCGAAAAAGCGGCAAGGGTTATTTTTCTCAATAAAACTTGTTATAATGGTTTATATCGTGTAAACAATGCAGGAGAATTTAATAGTCCTTTTGGAAAATACAAAAATCCAAATATCGTTAATGCTCCTGTTTTGAAAGCCGTAAGTAATTATTTTAACTCTGCTGAGATAACATTCAGTTCAAACGATTTTGCATTATCACTTGAACAAGTACGGAGAGGAACGTTCGTATATCTTGATCCGCCATATGATCCAATATCAGATACCTCTAGCTTTACTGGTTATTCAAAAGGCGGTTTTAGCAGAGAACAGCAGATTAAACTTCGTGAGTGCTGTGATATGCTTAATGAACGTGGTGTAAAATTCATGTTGTCAAATTCTTCAACTGAATTTATAAGAGAACAATATTCTGATTATCATATAACAACTGTACAAGCCAAAAGGGCAATCAACTCAGTTGCAAGCAAACGTGGAGATGTTGATGAGGTAATAATAACAAACTATGAATGACACAGATAAACTTGAACATGAAACCAGGAATGACGCAGCATGGCATTTATTATTTGAAAAATACGATATTCTACATCAAATAGAACAAGAAGGGTGTTTTCAAATATCTGCTACACAAATTAAAGAGTTTCGTGAGCCACGGTTAATGGCAAAATTTGATCACATTATCAATTTGCCTAAATTATTCAAACAAAATAAGCTCTCCATACTTCCTATTACTCGTGGTGATTATATCATTTCTCATTTTGATGCGTATCATAAATTCGAGCCTATGTCACCCGAAGTAACAAGAATAAGCTTACCATACTACATTCAAAGTTTAGATGTAGACTCTATCACCAGTGAAGCAGTTGCTTTAAATTGTGCTTATGTGTCGGGCATAATAGCAGACTTTCTAGAAGATGAGCAACTTGTTCCAACTGTAAGTGGCAGAATGGGATCTGGTAACTTCAATTTTGAGATCAAAGATGTTCTATGCAATGACAAAAGAAACATTGAAGTACATAATTCTCAAATAGAGATAGATGCAGGATATGAGGGATTACAAAAGCTTGCACTAATTGAGGCAAAGCGAGATTTGTCGAAAGATTTTCTTGTAAGACAGCTCTACTACCCTTTCAGGACGTGGAAAGATCGTGTAAACAAAGATGTCAAACCAATTTTCCTTGTGTATTCCAATGGCATATTTCATTTATATGAATATCAATTTTCTGATCCAATGGAATATAGTTCACTGACACTTGTCAAGCAGAAAAATTATTCTGTGGAGGAAGATATGACTATTACATCTGAGGAAATCAATCAATTACTTGACAGTGTACCGATAATTGATGAGCCTGAAATATCATTTCCACAAGCAGACAGTTTTGAACGAGTAATAAATCTATGCGAATTATTAAACGAACACCCTATGACAAAAGATAATATTACAATTAATTACGCATTTGACGAAAGGCAAACAAATTATTATACCGACGCTGCTCGCTATCTTGGGTTAGTTGACAAGCAAAGGAATGATAGCATTACATTTTTCTTAACGTCAAAAGGAAAAAACATTTTAAAACTCAGCTACAAACAAAGGCAATTAGCTTTTTGTGAAGCTATATTATCACATAAGGTTTTTTCAGAAACTCTTAATTTATGGTTTAGTCAGGGAGAAATCAACAAGCATGAAATTGTTGCAATAATGAAACAGTGTAACCTATATAAAGTGAAAAGTGACGAAACATATTATCGTAGGGCTTCAACAATTAGAAGTTGGCTTGAATGGATCGTGGAATTATTATAACGAAAATACCCCTAGTGTGTCACGGTGACACACTAGGGGTTCTTTTGCATTTATATATAAAATATATATTTTTCGCCATTAATTTCCGCAAAAGTATTGACAAATTGACAAAATGGTGGTATAATTAATGTATAGAGGAAATTAAGAGGGCATAAAAAAACGCACCCTCTAAGGCTTATAACCTCTTGCAGGAGATTATAAGCCCAGCAGCACAGATGTAAGAGGCAACTGTGAGCTTTCAGAGAATGCTATCCTCGTGCTCTATTATAGCACGTTGGAAATAGATTGTCAAGGGCTTTTCACGATGTCAAACATCTGGAAAGCTCTTTTTGCTTTTAGCTGCTGATTCAACTCATCAAAAATGCAGCTTGAAAATCGAATATCGTAAGTCCTCAAATAAGATTGAGATGAGGTCAACTGATGTGAAACACAAGCACAACAAGACATTGAGTTGTCTTTAAGTCGCTTAGAGCCATGACGTTCGTTACTGTTCAATCACGCCGATCAGGCATTCTTAACATTTCAGAACATGAACACGAGCCAGCCAGTAACAGTTAAGCTAACTGCAAGCCTATGTGCCGACGCCACTATGAATTAACATCAGATGATTCGCCCAAGCTCCACAATGAGCAGCTGCCTTGACAAGGTCTAAGAGCGAAACGAAACAAATGTCACAAAACATATCCTAGCTTGTTACTACAAGCTTTCATATATGCTCAGCAAGGATACTTAAAGATACTTGCTGAGGAAAGTCCACACTTTTATATCCTGTGGATTTTCCTTTGTGAGTATCGAAAATGATTGGTGCGCCAGAAGGGACTCGAACCCCCGACCTACTGGTTCGTAGCCAGTCACTCTATCCAGCTGAGCTACTGGCGCATTCAACTCTAATATTATATCATATGCAAGCACCCTTGTCAACAAGTTAATTGAATTTCTCCACTTATTTTACAGAATGTTCACATCGTTTCTCGTAGCTTCACACCTTTATCATCCCTTTAAATGTCATTGTTTTTCACACTTTTTGTCAATCAAGGGTTTGTAATCATTTGTAATACTTTTTCGGCAAACTGCTCTGTTTTTAACCGGAATTTTTGTAGATTATTTATCATTCTATGCCCTTGACTTATATTCTGATTGTGGTATAATAGTAAATGTTCAATATTATGTTGTGATAAAATAAGTCAACCACAATATATAGTGGTTGAGTAGGATAGAATGAAAGGAAGAGTATAGGTGAAGATAATAAAAAGAAGCGGCGCTGAGAATACGTTCGATAAGGAAAAGATAGAAAATGCCGTTGCAAAAGCTAATATCACTGTGGAGGAAAAGGATAGGCTCTCTGAGGGAGAAATAGGAGAGATAGCACAGAATATAGAGGACAAATGCTCTGAAATGAATAGGGCTATGGACGTTGAAACTATTCAGGACTGGGTGGAAGCCGATATCATGCGCCACGGCAAGTATACAGTGGCAAAGCATTATATCACCTACCGCTATGAGCGTTCTATCGTCAGACAGGCGAATACTACTGACAAGCAGATACTTTCTCTTCTTAACTTCGAGAACGAGGAAGTCAAGCAGGAAAATTCCAATAAGAACCCTACTGTCAATTCAGTTCAGAGGGATTATATGGCAGGTGAAGTGAGCAAGGATATCACAAGAAGATTTTTGCTTCCTGACGATATAGTTGAAGCTCACGAAAAAGGTCTGATACATTTCCACGACGCCGATTATTTCGCTCAGCATATGCACAACTGCTGTCTTGTAAATCTTGAGGATATGCTCCAGAACGGCACTGTCATAAGCGAGGTCATGATAGAAAAGCCACACAGCTTCTCTACAGCCTGCAATATCGCTACACAATCTATCGCTCAGATAGCTTCTTCACAGTATGGCGGACAGAGTATCACACTTTCCCACCTTGCTCCGTTCGTTCAGATATCCCGTGATAAATACCGCCGTGAGGTAAAAAAAGAGTTCGCAGAGCTTAATATCCCTGCCGACGAGGATACTATAAATAAGGTAGCCGAAATGAGAGTAAAGGCTGAGATAGTTCAGGGCGTTCAGATGATACAGTATCAGGTCATCACTCTTATGACAACAAATGGCCAAGCACCTTTCGTTACTGTTTTCATGTATCTTGACGAAGTACCTGAGGGGCAGACAAGAGATGACCTTGCGGCTATCATAGAGGAAATGCTCAGACAGCGTATCCAAGGCGTAAAGAACGAAAAGGGCGTTTACATTACACCTGCGTTCCCTAAGCTAATATATGTCCTTGAAGAGGACAACATAAGAGAAGGCTCAAAATATTGGGAGCTTACAAAGCTTGCTGCAAAGTGTACCGCAAAGAGAATGGTGCCTGACTATATAAGCGAAAAGAAAATGAAGGAGCTTAAGGTAGACAAGAATGGCAATGGTCAGTGCTACCCTTGCATGGGCTGCAGAAGCTTCCTTACAACATATCTTGACGAAAACGGCAAACCTAAATATTACGGCAGATTCAATCAGGGCGTTGTTACAATAAACCTTGTGGACGTTGCCTGCTCGTCATATAAGGATATGGATAAGTTCTGGAAGATATTTGATGAAAGACTTGAGCTTTGCAGACGTGCGCTTATGCTCCGTCACGAAAGACTTAAAGGCACTCCGTCAGACGTTGCGCCTATCCTTTGGCAGAACGGTGCATTGGCAAGACTTAAAAAGGGCGAAACAATCGACAAGCTCCTGTTCGGCGGATATTCCACCATATCACTTGGCTATGCAGGTCTTTGCGAATGCGTAAGATACATGACGGGCAAGTCACACACAGACCCTTCAGCAACGCCTTTTGCACTTGAAGTTATGCAGCACCTTAATGACGCCTGCGCAAAGTGGAGAGCGGAAACAAACATTGATTTCAGTCTTTACGGCACGCCATTGGAGTCCACAACATACAAATTTGCAAGATGTTTGCAGAAGCGTTTCGGTGTTATCGAGGGTGTAACAGACAGAAACTACATCACAAACAGCTATCATATCCATGTTACCGAGAACATCGACGCATTTGACAAGCTCACCTTTGAGTCACAGTTCCAGGCTCTCTCACCAGGAGGAGCTATCAGCTATGTGGAAGTGCCGAATATGCAGAACAACATAGAGGCTGTTCTTGCAGTTATGCAGCATATTTACGACAACATCATGTATGCAGAGCTTAACACAAAGAGCGACTACTGTCAGAAGTGCGGTTTTGACGGTGAGATAAAGATAGTAGAAGATGACGGCAAGCTTGTATGGGAGTGTCCGAACTGCGGCAACAGAGATCAGAACACTCTAAACGTTGCAAGGCGCACCTGCGGCTACATTGGCACGCAGTTCTGGAATCAGGGCAGGACTCAAGAGATAAAGGAAAGAGTTTTGCATTTGTGATTTCTTTGAAAACATAATTAAAACCCAAAAATTTTTTCAGCTAAAATCGCAAAATTTTGAACATTATAGCCGTTAAAACCCAAAAGTTCAAAAGTCAAAACTCGTCAAAAAAATGAACATTATAGCAAGGAAAACTCAAAAACTCAAAACTGCAAAATCCGAAAATAATGAACATTATTACTGACATAAAACAGCAAACAGCATATGACTATCGGGGCAATACAAAATCGTATTGCCCTGCGTTGTATGTATGAAAGGAGCGGAAAATGAATTATTGTGAGATAAAGAAAACCGATATCGCCAATGGCTCAGGAGTGAGGGTCACGCTGTTCGTATCAGGCTGCAGACACCACTGCAAGGGCTGTTTTCAACCTGACACTTGGAACTTTGACTACGGCAAGCCTTTCACAGATACCACCGCAGACGAGATAATTGACGCCCTCTCAAAGGGCTATATAAAAGGACTTACGCTCCTTGGTGGCGAACCTATGGAGCCTGAGAACCAGCCTGAGCTGACAAAACTCCTCCACCGTGTGAAAACTGAGCTTCCCGACAAGGACGTGTGGTGCTACACAGGCTGTACCCTTGAAACTGACCTGCTTGCAGGCTCAAAGTCCCCATACAGAACACAGTACACAGACGAAATGCTGAGCCTTATCGACTACCTCGTTGACGGCGAATTTGTTCTCGAAAAGAAAAACATCTCACTGAAATTCAGAGGATCTGAAAATCAGAGGATACTTCATAAAAAGGACGGGGTTTGGGTGAACAGCGAAGATATATAGTAATAAAGATATTGGAAAAGCGACCATGTTTTGCATATGGCCGCTTTTTTTATTTGCAGTCCAGACAAACGGACAGTTGATGTGTTATAATATAGTCAAATAAAGAAAAATGGAGGAATATATCAATGAGTTCCATAAACCTTGAAAACCTGACTATGCCCGAATCGACAAGCTACGTCTGTCTATTTAGAAATTGCTATGAACTTGAAAGTGTAAAGCTTCCCAAAAACGCAACGATCATTCATTCTTTGATCTTTGACGGATGCTACAATCTAAAAAATGTAGACATACCTGACACAGTAACTACTATTGGCTTTTGTGCATTTCAGGATTGCGGCATTGAAAGCATCACTCTCCCAAGCTCGCTGACAACTATCGGTGAAGAAGCTTTTGGAAAATGCACCAACCTTGAAAGTATAACCATACCCGATTCTGTAACAATAATTGACGAAGGCGCATTTAAAGGTTGCACCAAACTAAAGAATATAACTCTTTCAAGCTCACTGACAACTATCAGCAAAGAAGCGTTTTGTAATTGCACCGAGCTTGAAAGTATAATTATACCTGATTCTGTAATAAGCATTGACAATGCCGCATTTAAGGGTTGCACCAAGCTAAAGAACATAATTCTCCCAAGCTTATTGACAGCTATCGGCTTTGAGGCGTTTAGTGACTGCACCAGTCTTGAAAGTATAAATATACCAGATGGAGTAATTTCTATATGGGAAAAGGCTTTTGAAAACTGCACAAGCCTCAAAAGCATAAAAATACCTGATTCAGTAGAGGACATTGGCTTCTATGCCTTTAAAGGCTGCAAAAATCTTAAAGACATAACTATCCCAAATAGCGTTACGCTCATAGACCTGAGCGTATTTGAAAACTGCGAAAGCCTTGAACACATAAAACTGCCTGAGACGGTAACTGAGATACGCAATAGTGCGTTTGAGGGTTGTAGAAGTCTTAAAAACATCACTCTGCCTGACACAGTTAAAGCCATAGGCGAACATGCTTTCAGCGAATGTACGAGCCTTGAAGACATAAAAATACCTGAGTCCGCAAAGGACATAAGATGCAATGCCTTTAGTGGGTGCAAGAAACTTACAGACATAACTGCCCCAAATGGTTCGCTTGTCATATGCGACAGCGAATTTGAAAATTGTGAAAGTCTAAAACAAGTAAAGCTACCTGACTCAGTAAAGAAAATAACCAATTGTGCGTTCTCAGGTTGCCGAAGCCTTAAAAACATTACCCTGCCTAATGCGTTAATAAGCATAGGGTGTTATGCTTTCGATGAATGTACAAGTCTTGAAAGCATCGAGATACCATATGGCACAACTGATATTGGACATTATGCGTTTCATCAGTGCGAAAGTCTTAAAAGCATAACTCTTCCTAATTCATTATATTACATTGGCGAACACGCATTCAACAATTGCGAAAGCCTTGGACACATAAAGCTGCCTGATTCAATAGATAATATATACAATAATACTTTCGCAGGCTGCAGTAGTCTTGAATACATCACCATTCCCGACGCAGTCAAAAGCATAGGCAGTTATGCTTTCAGCGAATGTAAAAGTCTTAAAAACCTTGAGATACCATATGGCGTAACAGATATAGGCTTCATGGCATTTTATAACTGCAAAAATCTTGAAAACATAACTATCCCGACTTCATTAAATTACATCAATTCATATGCATTCAGCGAATGTGAAAGCCTCGAGACCGTGACCATAATATCAGACTGCACCAGCAAGATCATAGACGTAAGAGAACTTGATCTTGACACCATGGATCAGTGGATATTCCTCTATTTCTGATTACTCCGCCTTGACAAAGCGTTGCTGATAAGATATAATGAAATTATTGTAGTAAAATTATAGAAGAATGGAGTACCTGATATGGGAAAAATAACATGGAGAAGCACATTTGAAGATGTGCAAAAACTGTTAGAAAATGGTGACGAAACGTTTATACAACAGATAAAATACTTGAATAGTAAGCAATTTCAAACAGAAACAGATAAGGGTTATCGGCAAAGAAATTTCCATTTTTTCATGGCGATAGTTTTGCAGGGGGTACAGTCAACAAAAGACAAAAAACATATCTTGAATTTTCTTCATATATTGTATCCTGACCCCAATAAAAAAACCTATGAAAATCCTTCAACGTGGTCAAGAAATGCTGGTAATTTTGTTGACGGGAAGGGAAATAACCTTGTTACAAAAATAAATGATGCCTTAAGGTTAATACCTAAAGATACCGAAATGGACGTTTTTAGAACGGGTGATTGGGTCAATTTTAAAGACAGCAGTGGAAAAGCTATCTTTAGGGACGCCAATAATAACATCATATTTATTGACGGAGAAGCTGACGCTAAACAGAAAATGAGACAAGTAGCAGAATTTCTAATAGATGGCACTCAAATCACATCTGGCGGATGTTTTTCACTTATGGTAGATACATATTCACTGTTAAAAGCAAACAAACAGCTCATTTTAAACGGCGCACCTGGCACAGGAAAGACCTTTTCCGCAAGAAATGAAATTGCCGACAAGCTGTTGGGCGAAAACGCTGATAAAAATATACAAATGGAAATGGTGCAGTTCCACCCCTCATATGACTACACAGACTTTATCGAGGGCATAAGACCAAACCTTGCAAACGAAAGCATAGGTTACACATTAAAAAACGGCTCTTTCAAGTCATTTTGCAGAAAGGCCGGCGTAATAGCGCGTATACAGGCTTCAGGCAAAAAGGTGACGGAAGACACCATAAAAGATTTTCTCAAGGGCGAGGATGAATCTATTGTTGATTTCTGGATAAACAAAATAAACGAGGAGGGCTTTGATGCAGAGGATATAAAACCAGCCGACCTCCCTCCTTTCCTTTTTATCATTGATGAGATAAACAGAGCGGAGATATCAAAAGTCCTTGGTGAAACCATGTTCTGCTTGGACGCAGACTACAGAGGAGAAAAAGGCAGGATAGCTACGCAGTATTCTGCGCTGGCAACTGGCGAAACATTCTATATAAATAAGGATAACGATAAGTTCTTTATCCCCTCAAATGTGTATATCATAGGCACAATGAACGATATCGACAGAAGCGTAGAGGTCTTTGACTTTGCTTTAAGAAGAAGATTTGCTTGGCATGAAGTCACCGCAGAAGCCGTAATGGATAAGGTCTTAAAAGAAATGGGCGTAGATAATGCGCTTGGCAATGATTATGATGATTATGTATTAAAAATAACAGCCCTCAATAATTCCATTGATAACACCCTTAAACTTAACAGACATTATCACCTCGGGCCGTCATATTTTGCAAAGATACTGCTGTATCTTAATGGAAATAGCTACCAAGAGGCAAAGAAGGAAGTGTGGGATAACCACCTCTCTCAGATATTGTATGAGTATGTAAAGGGCAAGAGAACTGAAAGCGAAGTAGCGAAAATAGGTGAGAATTTTAAGGCTTGATCGGAGGAGCAAAATGGATAATCATATAACGATCAGTCTTAAAGATAACCAAAGCTATGATAACGCGTATTCATTGGTCTATGATGATGAGGCAACTGATGAAAAGGAAATACCCGAAAGCTATTGGGAGGATATCAAGCAGGTCAGCGACCTAAATCAGATAAAGGGCAGCAATATCATCACCATACCTTCTCAAAGCCGAAACAAAAACAAAGAGATATTTTCACGAGTCAATGACAAGCTTTTCACCTACAATTGGGTGGGCGTGCTGTCCTGCAGAAACAAAGGTGAAGAAATTGAAGCTAACTACCGAATAGAGATAAGGTCACGCTTTGACAAGGACGATAAACAGTATTTCCTGCTCTATCTATTGTGCAGTGTATGCGGCATAAATGTTTTTGACCTGAGCGTAAACAGTGAATCAGAAAGCGACTATACTGCCATAATGGTGCTTCTGTTTCTTAGGAAGCTTATGGAAGCCTACGAAGACGGAATATACAAAGAGTATGTGCGAAAGAGATACAACGAGTATGACTTCAAGGGCGTTATGGATATCAACAGGCACATAAAGATAAACAATCCCTTTTTAGGAAAGACCGCATATTCCACAAGAGAGTATTCTTACGACAACGATATTCTATGCCTCATACGCCAAACTCTCGACTATATCAAAGACTATTTCCCCGACATTTTGAAAGGCTATCTCAACAACAACGTTATCCTCAACGAGATAATAGACGCCATAGAAAATGCAACGCCCTCATATCGAATGAACGTGAACTATTCCGACTCCATGAAGTGCAGAAGAGAGATAACCCACCCTATGTATCAGAAGTACGAGGACGTAAGAAAGCTCGCATTGATGATATTGCAGGAATCAGGTCAGAACGTGTTTGACGATAAAGAAGAAGACACCTTTGGCATACTCATTGATATCTCATGGCTGTGGGAGGAGTTTATCGCTGTCAAGCTGTTGAACGAATATAGCTATGAACATTTGCTTACCGACAATTCCAAAGGAAGCCTGCAATGGTCTAATAAAGAATATTGGTATCCTGACTACATAGAAAAGGGCAAATCCGATTCCAAAAGAAACGTATTTGACGCAAAATACAAGTTCTGGGAATGGAATAAAGACGCTGATATCCACCAGCTATTGTCATATCTTTTCCTGACAGGCGGTGACACCTGCGGAATAATCTATCCCTCTCAGGACGAGCAAAGCAAAGTAAAAAAAAGGAAATAAACGCCTTTGCCTCATTTTATAATGCCAAGCCAAAGATATATGCGCTTCCCCTTTTTATCCCGCAAAGCGAGTATGATGACTATGGAGAATATTACAAAAAAATCAATATATCCATACAAGCATGGAAGCAAAGCTTCTCAGCACAGATAGCCACATATTAATAAAACAAAACCGCTCCCCGTGACATCACGAAGAGCGGTTATTTTTATTGCGTAGGTGCGACCTAAGGTCGCCCGCCTTGAAACTTTTATAAGATAACTCTACAGCCTTACTTTTCAGACTTTGTAAAGAATATCGCCTTTATAAGCTGGATAACGAGCATAGAGCCAAAGCTTAGAATGTATATCCATGCAAACTGCATACCTGTCATGTCTGCTATCTTGAAAAGTCCTTTAAGCGGTGGAACGAGCAGAACGGAGTTTAAAAATACCATTCCAAGACCGAACGCCATAAGACCGAACTTGTTGTTGAAAAAGTCCTTTGAGAAGATAACAGGACCTTTTTTCTTGCAGGAGAATCCGTGGAACAATCTTGCAGAGCAAAGCACTGCGAATGCCATCGTCATACCAAGAGCTGCGCTTGTCTTGTTTCCCATAAGGAAAGCCGAAGCTACTGCTATCGCTATAACTACGCCATACAATGCGATCTCGCCCAGGAAAGGACGTGTGAGTATAGATTCATTTGCGTTTCTTGGCTTGCGTTTCATGACCTCTTCGGAGTGAGGTTCAAGACCCAAACCGATAGCAGGAAGCGAGTCTGTAAGCAGATTAATAAACAGCAAATGTATTGCCGCAAACGGAACAGGAAGTCCAAGCAGTGAGTTGAAAAGCACCACAAGAATTGCCGCAAAGTTGCCCGAAAGCAGGAAGAGTATAGCCTTTTTAATGTTCTCGTAAATGTTTCTGCCGTTTCTTATGGCCTTGACTATAGTTGCAAAGTTATCGTCTGCAAGCACCATTGAGGCAGCGTCCTTTGAAACCTCAGTTCCTGTGATGCCCATTGCAACGCCCACATCAGCCTGCTTTAACGCAGGTGCGTCGTTCACACCGTCGCCTGTCATGGAAACTATACAGCCGTTTGCCTGCCAAGCCTTTACGATCCTTATTTTATGCTCAGGTGTAACACGAGCGTAAACAGCCTTGTCCTTTACAAAGTCAACAAGTTCTTCGTCTGAATAAGCGTCAAGCTCGTGACCCTCAACAGCCTTTGAGTTGTCGTCAAGAATACCTATCTCACGGGCAATAGCCGAAGCCGTAACAATATGGTCGCCTGTTATCATCACTGGCTTTATGCCTGCCTTGCGGCATTCCGCAACAGCCGCCTTTGATTCCTCTCTCGGAGGATCCATCATAGCAATAAGACCGACAAACTCCAATCCGTCCTCGTCCTCTGGACATACGGTATCCTTGTCGAATTTTTTCTCTGCAAATGCAAGTATACGCAAACCTTTTTCCGAAAGCTCTGCCACACGCTGAGTTATAACAGCCTTTTCCTCGTCGCTTGAAGTTATCCTGTTTATAAGAACGTCAGCCGCACCCTTTACATAAAGCACCTTCTCGCCGTCAATAACGTGCAGAGTTGACATAAGCTTTCTGTCTGAATCAAATGGTATCTCAGAAATTCTAGGGAGATCTTCCCTCACCTTGTCAGTGTCGATACCAAGCTTTGTGCCAAAATTGATAAGAGCCGTTTCAGTAGGGTCGCCTATCTCAACGCCGTCCTTACAGCTTGAATCGTTGCAAAGTATCATGGCTCTTGTCATAGTCTTGACCTTTTCATCGTCAAGATCAACAGCGTCAGTGTCGATTATCCTGCCGTCTACCATTATTTTTCTGACCGTCATCTTGTTCTGAGTAAGAGTACCGGTCTTGTCAGAGCATATTACAGAAACGCTGCCCAAGCCCTCAACAGCTTGAAGCTTTCTTATGATAGCATTTTCCTTTGACATTTTCTGTGTACCGAAAGAAAGCACAATAGTAACGATAGAGCTGAGAGCCTCAGGAATAGCCGCAACAGCAAGTGCGATAGCGAACATGAACGAATCCATAAGCTTGCCGCCACGAAGCACACTAAGTCCGAACACTACTGCACAGACAATAAGTATAGCAATGGAAAGCTTTTTGCCGAACTCGTCAAGCGTGTTCTGGAGAGGCGTTTTTCTCTCTGATGCGTTTTGGATAAGCGAAGCTATCTTGCCCACCTCAGTGTCCATACCCACCTCAGTGACAAGCATTTTTCCTCTGCCGTATGTGACAAAAGAACCTGAATAAACCATGTTAGCACGCTCAGCAAGAGGCTTTTCGCCCTCTATATCGCTCATATCCTTGTCGATATTAACGCTCTCGCCTGTGAGTGCCGACTCGTTCACCTGAACAGAAGCGCACTCTACGAGTCGTCCGTCTGCACATATCTGGTCGCCCGCTTCGATAAGAAGAATGTCGCCCACTGCGATCTCCTCAGATGGGATAATGACCTTTTCGCCGTTACGAAGAGCCTTAGCCGTCGGCGCAGAAAGCTTTTTAAGGTTCGTCAGTGACTTTTCAGCCTTGACGGTCTGAACTGTACCCAAGATAGCGTTCATTGTGATAACAACGAGAATTACCGCACAGCTCTCAACGTCTTTCATGAAAGCTGAAACTATCGCCGCAATAATGAGTATAAGCACAAGGAAGTCCTTATACTGCTCTAAAAAAATCATGGGAATGGACTTTTTCTTGCCCTCCGTGATAACATTTCGTCCGAACTTTTCGCAGTTTTTCACTGCCTGCTCGGTTGAAAGACCATTTTCACCTGATGAAAACTCAGTGTAAAGCTGGTCAAGTTTTTTCTGATACTGCTTCATAAAATACCACCTTTTTTATTTTTTCCTGTAGTCGCTGCCGATATACCCTTCAAAGCCTCCTTTTCTCATAGGCTCAGAAAAATAAACGCATAAAAAATCGGCAAGACGTTTATTGGGTAAACTGCGCCTGTGGCAATTTAATCAATAAAAGTCTCGCCGTTTAGATATGCAGCGGTCCCTCATCGGAACGTACTGACGCAAACATAAACGGATCTCTCCGCCAGCTACTCTCTTTTACTATGAGGTTATTATAACCTATATTTTTGATTTTGTCAATAGTTTTTTATATGTTTTATTGTAAATTTGCAACTCATTTGCTTGATCTCATTTTCAAACACTGCCCTTGATTATTATTCCAAAAGATGATATAATAGCATTGGTGATAATAATGAAAAGGAAAATACTTGTAGGTCTGCTTACCGCCGTTATCTTTTTGGCTTGCGCCCTTGTGATAAATATAACCCCAAAGGTGGAGAAAGGTTCAGTTGTGCTGACCTGTGACGGAAGCAAATATGAGCTTCCCGGCACTGAAAAGACACGATACTGCAATGGCAAGAGCGAGAGCCTTTCCGCTGAAAAGAGCTTTGAAGATCTGCTCTCCTCTGTACCGTCATTTAATATAAAGGCAGATGTAGATAAGGACGGCAATGTTACCCTTAAAACCCCTATGTCCGTAGAAGCCACAGGGGACAGGCTCGGTGACGTGCTTTACACTGTCTACAGCTATGACGGAAAGGTGCTTGCCAAGGAGTCCAAAAAGCTGGAGCTTCCGAAAGAGGATATTGACGGCTGTCTTGTGAAAATAAAAATTACATGGGGCAAGAAAGACACAAGCTATCTTGAAGAAGATTACTGGTTTGCCGCAATGTACAATACCGAAAGATAAACATAACATCAAGATGTTGGGGCAACCTCTGGTCGCTCACTTTCTTTCTGTAAACTTTCAGACAACAAAACGTCGGACGAATTTGAAAACGTCCGACGTTTTTTTAACATATTTGAAATCCTATTATGCCCACCATACAAATAACGCTGCCGATAAATCTCAGCTTTGTGATAGGCTCTTTTCTTATGAGCGCTATAACAAACAGCGAACACAGTATCATAGGCTGGATAAATGACGCACTCGCAAGGCTCACAGCAATAACAGCGTTCTCCGCAAGCAGACCTGCCACATTCGGGATCTTTGTAAGCACAACCACCCATGCGCCCTTTTGATTTTTCTTGAATATCTCCAAAGGCTTCGCCCTTGGCAGAAGTATGATAGCCATAAGTATAAGCGCAAAGAACAGCGCCATGGTCGAGGATATGTAATTCTCTGACGCTCTTACAACTATGCCGTAGCCGTATCTTGCCAGCAGATAGAACACCAGAGGAACAACTATCCTGCGGTAATTTATATTGCCGCTGTCCGTTCTGCCTGATTTTGCGATAAAAACAAGTCCTGCAACAGTAAGCACGATAAAAAGGAACTTGAAAATGCTCGGCTTTTCACCAAGGAAAATATCCGTTGCATAGGACATGAAAAGGGTGATACCAAGCCAAGCCTTAAGCTCAAAGGCTGATATTTCGTCAAGGATAATAGCCGAAAGCTTAAATTCAAGGATCTTCGACAAGCACAGCAGACCTATGGCCGCAAAGGATTGCCAGCTAAGCGTAATAGTCCTGTCGAGGAAAGGCAGACAGCAAGCCATGAAAACAGCCGTTGCCGCCGCCATTAAGAATCCAAGCTCATCGCCGTTGAATTTTGCCGTTGAAACAGCGTACTTGTCACTAAGGGAACATATTGTGTAGCATACAACTACAAGTATAAGCAAAAACATTATTTTTCTTCTTCCTTACTATATGATTTTCTAAGACCTGTATGCTGTGAAACATACGAAATAATGGGCGACCCAAGGTCGCCCCTACGCAAAGCCGATTTATCAGTTCTTTTTATTTTTCACAAGCCATACTACCGCCAAAATACCAAGTATCACTGAGAACAGAGTAGCAACAGCAAGACATATCCAGCTTGCATACTGACTTTGTATAAATTCGTTCTGCGATTGGCTTCCTATAAGGGTATCTACCCCCGATTGCGAGCCTAACGCTGAGAACAGTATTATAAATGCCATTCTCACATTCATTACGCAGGCTATAACGCTGTAAATATGCACTATACCCTGAAAAAGACACACTCCGCAGTCGTCCTTTACATAGCTTTTCACTCCAAGCACCGCACATACCACCGACACTGCCGTGTAGATAATGAACGCCGCAAAAAGCACTATCGTTGGCACTTTTGCCCCCTCGGTTTTCACTATCATGCTCATAAGCCCAGCCATACACCCCATGAACACAGCCGCTGCCGCAAGCCCTGCAACAGACCATTTTCTGTATAAAAGCTCTGACTTTTTTATCTGCTCTTTCTTTATCTGCTTAGGCATTTTCTTCCTCCGCCTTCTTGCTTTCAAGCTCCTCCTCAGATATCTTGAAGCGTATCCTGTCTATTTTCTGCTCGTCCTCCATTTTCACTGTCATCTCAAAAGGCGGACAGCTTATAACTTCATTCTGCTCAGGAAGTCTGTCAAGCATATCCATTATCCAGCCACCGAGAGATGTTCTTTCGGTTTCGATAGTGTCCTCCGGCAGTCCTATCCTCTCAAGAAAATCCGATACCGAAAGCTCCGCCGACGCCTCATAAACGCCGTCGCTTATTTTCACAAGGGAGGTATCCTCCTCGTCGCTTTCATCATAGATCTCGCCCACAAGCTCCTCTATGATATCCTCAAGGGTACAAATGCCCTCAGTACCGCCATATTGGTCGAGCACCACCGCCATATGCACCTTTTTGCGCTGCATCTGTTTCAGGATCTCAGAGATCTTGCGGTTTTCAGTTATGTAAAGGGGCTTGTTCATTATAAGGCTTATGTCCGTTTTACCCTTCAGATACATTTCAAAAAAGTCAGCCTGGTGGATAAGTCCCACAATGTGGTCTATATCCTTGTCATACACAGGAAGCCTTGAAAACTTTGTCTGCACAAAGCGTTTTTTTATGCTCTCCATATCCTCATGAAGCTCAACGCCCTCGATATTTACTCTAGGCACAAGTATCTCGCTTATGGTTATCTCGTCAAAATCCAGTGCCGAACGCACAAGCTCCGACTCCTGCTCTTCAAGTACGCCCTCGTCCTGAATCTCGTCTATGATATATTTAAGCTCTTCCTCAGTAACAGACGGCTCGCTGTTCTTGTTGCCCACAATCTTTGAAACACCGCTTTTTATGCCCATAAAGATAGCCGTTATAGGTGTGATGATGAACATGAATGCGGAGAGCGGAGCCGCCATAAGAATAGAAAACCGCTCAGAATTTTCCTTTGCAAGGCTCTTAGGCAAGATCTCACCAAAAATAAGCACAAGCACTGTCATGACTACAGTAGCCAGACCCACACTTCCCTTGCCGAACTTCTCCGTAAAAAGCACCGTTGCAATAGAAGATGAAGAAATGTTCACCACGTTGTTTCCAACAAGTATAGCAGTGAGTGCCTTGTCAAAATTATCGCATATGTTCATTGCCTTCTTTGCAGACTTGTTTCCGTCGTCTGCAAGTTTTTTAAGCCTTATCCTGTTGCACGAAGAAAACGCTGTCTCCGTTGCAGAACAAATAGCAGACAGCATAAGAAGCACAGCGATGATAACAACTTTCATAAAATAAAATTATCCTTTCAGGTCAGAATATAAATTTGCTGCCCTAGTTATAAAAATAGCACTAAAGGCAGTCATGAAAACTGACTACATATAGTTATCATAACATATTTTTTAACCAATTGCAACAGTATTGTTGAAAAAACGATGTAAAAGAGTTATAATATTCTTTGTGTTCATAATATTCATATGCACAAAAGGAGATAACAGAAATGGCAAAGAAAGATAAGGACATTTTCGACAAAATAATGGACTGGAAGATATTCGGCTGGTTCAGACCCTTTTACGTCAAAAACAAAGAAATGCTTTTGTATCTGTTTTTCGGCGTACTCACTACCGCAGTCAGCTTTGTGACCGCAGGCATCTCAAAAGTGCTTTTGGAGCAGGCAGGCATAGGCAAGGGTGGTGTTTCCACCACAAGCACCGTCATATCATGGATATGTGCAGTTACTTTCGCATATGTCACAAACAGGATATGGGTTTTCGAGTCTGAGGCAGAGGGCAAAAAGGCGATAATCTCCGAAGCGGCTTCATTTTACGGCGGAAGGATATTCACACTTCTCGTAGAAATGTTCATGATGTGGCTCGGCTACTCACTTCTCAGCTTCAACTATTGGGTAACAAAGATAGTGGCAAACGTTGTTGTGCTGATACTTAACTATGTCATCAGCAAGCTCGTGGTATTCAGAAAGAAATAAGCATACAAAAAAAGCTGTCGGCAAAAAATGCTGACAGCTTTTCTTTTGCCCCAGTTGCCACGTTGCAACCGACTAATCTCTGTACATAAGCGTGACCGCCATGCCGTTTATCACGCCCACTACAACTCCGCACACAATGAAAAACACCTTGATAGGCAGGTCAAGCAGAAGCGAGATAAGCCCGAACACGATAACGAACGCCATTGCTCCGCCTATCTGCACAAGAAACTTTCTTTTCACAAGCACAGGAAAACGCTCAGCAAGCTTTGCGGTCTTGTTACCCTTGCGGTCAATTATCCTGTAAATAAGCTGAGTCAGTGCCATTGGTATTCCGATAAATAAAATTGCTGTTATAAGTTTGTCCATTTTAAATTCCTCCATTTTTCACTTAAATTATAGCTTTTTGTATCAAAAAAGGCTGCCCAAGACGCAATCCGTCCGTGGGCAGCCTCATTGCTGCATATAAAATTTCTTTTATCAACAATTAAAGAACTCTTACGCCAACAACGCCCTCGATAGACTTGAAAGCGTCAGCGTCAACGTCGCCTGTAACATCGAGCATTGTGTAAGCCCAGTCTTTCTTAGACTTGTTTACAAGGTTCTCGATATTTGCGCCCTTGTCAGATACAACAGATGTGATCTGTGCGATAAGTGCAGGAACGTTCTTGTGAAGCACGCAAACAAGGTGGTCGCCTGTTTTAGCAAGCTCTGCATTAGGGAAGTTTACAGAATTCTTGATAGTTCCCTTCTCAATATAGTCGATAAGCTCGTGAGCCGCCATTGTTGCGCAGTTGTCCTCAGACTCAGGTGTGGAAGCGCCAAGGTGTGGAAGAACGATAACATTCTCCTCGCCAAGAACAACATCATCTGCAAAGTCTGTTACATACTTTGCAACCTTTCCGTCCTTGATAGCCTTTACAACTGCCGCACTGTTGATAAGCTCGCCTCTTGCAAGGTTGATAAGACGAACGCCGTCCTTCATCATTGCTATCTGAGCTTCGTCGATAGTGTTCTTTGTGTCAGGTGTATAAGGAACGTGGATAGTGATATAGTCACTGTTCTTGTAGATATCGTTGATATCAGCAGTTACCTTTACAGCAGGATCAAGCTGGATAGCTGCGTTTACAGAAAGGAATGGGTCATAGCCGATAACGTCCATGCCAAGTGCAACGGCTGCGTTTGCGATCTTTCCGCCGATAGCACCAAGACCGATTACGCCAAGAGTCTTGCCCAATATCTCAGGACCTGCGAACTTAGACTTGCCGCCCTCAACTGTCTTTGGAGCGTCAGGAGTGCCCTTGAGTGATGCAGCCCATGCAGCAGCCTCAGTTATCTTTCTTGAAGAAAGAAGAAGCGCACAAATAGCAAGCTCCTTAACAGCGTTTGAGTTTGCGCCAGGTGTGTTGAATACAACGATTCCCTGCTCTGCGCACTTCTCAACCGGGATATTGTTTACGCCAGCACCTGCTCTTGCAATAGCAAGCAGGCTCTCAGGCATTTCCATATCGTGCATCTTTGCTGAACGTACCATTATAGCGGTAGGATTTTCAGCATTGTCGCTTACTGTGTACTTAGCCTTGTCGAAAATATCTGTACCGCAAGCGGCGATCTTATTCAAAGTCAATATGTTGTACATTAAACTAACCTCTTTCATCTATTTAAGTGATAATTCTTACAAACAGGCAAAGAACAAGTATTACAGCGAAAAGAACGAGAACAACTTTGCCTTTTGACTTACTTCTTTCATTAAGCTTATCACGCCAATCGTCCGGATTGTTTTTGATCAAATCAGCAGTGCTTATCATATGAAGCAATCGATGAAGCATTGAAATTTCACCTCGATCAAATCTGATTATGCGTTCTCAGCCTCGAACTTCTTCATGAACTCAACAAGCTTTTCAACGCCCTCGATAGGCATTGCGTTGTAGATAGAAGCTCTCATACCGCCAACAGTTCTGTGACCCTTGAGGTTTACAAAGCCTGCTGCTGTAGCCTCAGCAACGAACTTCTTGTCAAGCTCAGCGTCGCCTGTTACGAATGGAACGTTCATAAGAGATCTGTCCTCAGGAACAACAGTGCCCTTGAAGAGCTTGCTCTGGTCAAGATAATCATAGAGTATCTTAGCCTTCTTCTCGTTGTGAGCCTTCATAGCCTCAAGACCGCCCATTTTCTTTATCCACTTGAATACCTTGCCGCAGATATAGATTCCATAGCAAGGAGGTGTGTTATAAAGAGAATCTGCGTCAGCCTGAGTTTTCCACTTGAGCATTGTAGGTGTGCCCTCGAGAACGTCGTCAGTGATAAGATCTTCTCTGATGATAGCAATAACAACGCCGGCAGGACCAACGTTCTTCTGAACACCGCCGTAAATAACGCCGTACTTTGTTACGTCAACAGGCTCAGACAGGAAGCAGGAAGAAACGTCTGCAACAAGTGTGTGACCCTTTGTGTTAGGCAGAGTCTTGTACTTTGTACCATAGATAGTATTGTTTTCGCAGATATAAACATAATCAGCGTCCTCTGGGATATCCAGATCTGAACAATCAGGGATATAAGAGAAAGTCTTGTCAGCAGAAGAAGCCACAGCAACAGCCTCGCCGTATTTCTGAGCCTCCTGATAAGCCTTCTTAGCCCACTGACCTGTGATTATGTAAGCCGCTTTCTTGTTCTTCATAAGGTTCATAGGAACGGCTGAGAACTGCTGAGAAGCACCTCCCTGAAGGAACAGCACCTTGTAGTTATCAGGGATACCCATAAGATCTCTGATGTCCTTTTCAGCTTCCTTGATGATGTCATCGAACGCCTTGGAACGGTGGCTCATCTCCATTACGCTCATACCTGTACCCTTATAATCGAGCATTTCATCGGCAGCTTCCTTAAGCACTTCCTCAGGGAGTACAGCAGGACCTGCGCTGAAGTTATATACTCTACCCATTGTTAAACCCTCCATATAAATTAGTTTCATTATTTATAAAGACTATAAATATATAAATTAATAATATTATTATATGCCTTTTATAAAAAAAAGTCAAGGGCTGTCATATAAAAATACTCACTCGTCATAAGTTTTTGTACATATCAGCACATAAAACAGCCCTGAAAACGTGCATTTTTACACCTTACCTATGCCGTTATATATAATAAGCACTGAAAAGCATGAAAAATCAGAATAATACTAAAACGTTAAAAAGAGGTTAAAATTTTTGGTATTCCTTGAAATCTCCATATTTGTGTAGTATAATGTAATCAATAAAATGCGACAGTTGTAAAAAAGTCGGGGAACAATTGTCACTCTCAGGGAAAGAGGATATATATGCAAAAGATATTTTATGTTTCAAGAAACGAGGACAAAGCCCATGATGGAAAAGCCCCGGATATGGACAGATTTCAGCGAGTTGAAAAGCTCAACAGTCTGATCGCGGCAGGCTGGGCTATAAAAGAAATGAAAAGCGAAAACAACAGCACATTCTTTGTGCTTGAGAAAGCAGACTAGACTTAAAATGGCGGTATAAGACCGTACCCTGCCAATAACGCAGACACGACGTCCCGCCAGCAAGTTCGCCAGGTCTTTCAAAAAACTTATAGGACGGTAGCCCCACCGTCCTTTTTTATGTGCAGATAAATTTTGCGAAAACGTTTTATGGGTATTGCATTTCAGAGAGAAATATTGTATAATTAATGTAATCGTTTTAGCAAAAACAAATGATACTATACATAATTATAAAGGAGTAAAAAACTATGGCTTATGTAATCGGCGTAGACTGCGGCACAAGCGGCACTAAGACGGTGCTTTTTGACGAAAAGGGTACTGTTATCTCTTCTGTAACTATTGAATATCCTATGTATCAGCCTAAAAACGGCTATGCAGAGCAAGACCCTGCTGACTGGGCAAACGCAATGATAAACACTATCAAGGCTGTTATGACCAAAAGCGGCGTAAATAAAGAGGACGTTGCAGGTGTTGGTATCTCTGGACAGATGCACGGACTTGTTATGCTCGACAAGGACGACAACGTTCTTAGAAAGTCCATAATATGGTGCGATCAGAGAACTGCCGCAGAAGTTGAAGAAATGAACGAAAGGCTCGGCAGAGAAAAGCTCATCAAGATAACAGCAAATCCTGCCCTCACAGGCTGGACGGCTGCGAAAATCCTTTGGGTAAAGAACAACGAGCCTGATATATATGAAAAGTGCAGACACATTCTTCTGCCAAAGGACTATCTGAGATTTATCCTCACTGGCGAATATGCAACAGAGGTTTCCGACGCAAGCGGTATGCAGCTTCTTGACGTGCCAAACCGCTGCTGGTCAAAGGAAGTCTGCGATACGCTTGGCATTGATATGTCAATGCTGGGCAAGGTGTACGAGTCATGCGAGGTAACAGGCAAGGTCACAAAGAAAATGGCTGAGCTTACAGGACTTAAAGAGGGTACTATAGTAGTAGGCGGAGCAGGCGACAATGCCGCTGCGGCTATCGGAACAGGCGTTGCAGAGGACGGCAAGGCGTTCACAACTATCGGAACATCAGGCGTTGTATTCGCACACACTTCTTCTATCTCTATCGACCCAAAGGGCAGAGTTCACACCTGCTGTGCAGCAGTACCGAACGCATGGCACGTTATGGGTGTTACACAAGGCGCAGGACTTTCGCTGAAATGGTTTAGGGATAATTTCTGCAACGCAGAGAAAGAAACAGCAAAGTGCATGGGCGTGGACGAATATTATCTCATGGATAAGGAAGCAGAGAAAGTGCCTGTTGGTGCAAACAGACTTCTCTATCTGCCATATCTCATGGGCGAAAGAACGCCGCATCTTGACCCTGACGCAAGAGGAGTATTCTTCGGACTTTCCGCAATGCACACAAAGCGTGATATGCTGAGAGCAGTAATGGAGGGTGTTTCATACTCTCTCAGAGATTGCGTTGAGGTATTCAGAGAAATGGATATCAACGTATCCGACATGATGGCATGCGGAGGTGGCGGAAGCTCACCGCTGTGGAGATCAATGCTCGCAGATCTTTACAACTGCCCTGTAAAAACAGCTTCATCGAAAGAAGGTCCAGCCCTTGGCGTAGCACTTCTTGCAGCAACAGGCGCAGGCATTTACTCATCAGTACCGGAAGCTTGTAAGGCAGTAGTAAAGACCGACAAGGTACAGCAGCCTGAAGCAGAGCGAGTACCGGAGTATGAGAAATACTACAAGCTTTACACAGAGATCTATCCTGCGCTGAAAGCAGAATTTGCAAAGCTTGCGAAGATGTAATATAAAACCAAAAGCTCCGATTTGCTGTCGGAGCTTTTTTGTGTTAAAATATTTTGACAACTAAAAAACGGCTCTCCACAATAGCGGAAAGCCGTTTTTACATATTGGTCGGAGTGACCGGATTTGAACCGACGACCTCTACCACCCCAAGGTAGCGCGCTACCAATCTGCGCCACACCCCGATATCGTATATATTATACCCGATTTGGATACAATAGTCAAGAGTTTTCAATCAAAATAAAAAAATTGCAAAAAAGGTATTGACATTCACATTCATTTGTGATATAATAAGTAAGCACTCAAGAGAGAGCACAAAAAATATCGCGGGATGGAGCAGTTCGGTAGCTCGTCGGGCTCATAACCCGAAGGTCGTTGGTTCAAATCCAGCTCCCGCAACCATTTATTTAAAAGGGTTTTAGCTAATTAGCTTAACCCTTTTTTAGTGCAAAAATCGGCAAAAGTTGCAAAAAAGTTGCAAAAAAGTTGCAAATTTTTTATTTTTCTTTTGATAATAAGAATATGAGTAACGAATTAAATGTGTTTGTAAATAAATTTATAGCCAATCATAATATTGCCTATGAAGGCAATCAAGAAGAAGAATTTAAGAAACTGGTAGATTATTTTCATAATGGAATCTATACGTTTGATAGACCTGATGGATATTGTATACAAGGGAATAATGTACTACTTATTGAACATTTTGAGTTCGATTCTTCCTATAAAAATAAAAAGGGAAGCAAAAATAGACAAGAATTATTTAGAACATCTAATTTCAAATCTACTAATAATGATGAAATACAAATATATAAAGATGAAATAAATTGCGATTTTACAATAGAAAACTACATAAATAATGCTATAAGTAATTTAAAAAGTCATTATGAAAAAATTAAAGATTATGAAACAAATTTAAAAAATAAAAATATTATAACAACAGAGACTACTATTGAATCTTTATTTTGCATTGAAGATACTACTATTTTAGGAAATATAGATGCCAATAATGGTAGCCCCTTATTTTTATTATATTGTGAAGAATTTATTGAAGAAATAAGGAAATGTTCTAATTTGTCCTATATTATATGTGGCAGTAGTTTTGGGCAAAATGATTACACTTGGTTTTCTTCCGTTTCAAATATTGATAATTACACTCCAAAATATAACAAAGATAATATTACTATCGCAAATTTAACACCTCAAACAATGACAAGTATTATTAAAATATAAAAATTTTTATGTTCCAAATCTTTTAATATTTGAATTTGTTTCAACGGTTGTATTAACAATATTATTAAGCAAATTTACGCACTTATCATTCACTTCCAGCAATAAATGGGTATACAAATCCATTGTCATAGTAATTGAGGAATGCCCTAGTTGATGTTGAACATATTTCATCGGGGCACCATTAGCAAGTAATAAACTAGCATAAGTATGTCTTAAATCGTGGAATCTAATTTTATCAATTCCGGCTCTGTTTAAAGCAGGCAAAAATCTTCTTTTTGCCAAATTATCAGCACTTTGATAGTTCCCATAAGAATTAGGGAATACTAAATTTAATTCACTATGCGGGCAAGCTAAACGCCATTCTTTCAAAACTTTTGCTAGCTCATTAGACATATCAATCACTCTGATTTTACCGGTTTTTGGAGTTCCTAATCCTCCATGAGTGTAATTTTTATCTACTGTAATTTTCTGAGTTATCCAGTTTATTGAATCCCAAGTCAAAGCCAATATTTCCCCCTTTCTCATGCCAGTAAATATTGCAGTAAATAACAAAGTATTCCAAAACAGGAAAAAAGTTAGAAACATATAAATAATTTAATCAAATTTGAGTAATCTCCGGACAATTTTAAGGCTTGTTAAATCCCCAATAGGTATAAATACACCATGAACATCATAAAAACCGATTTTTTAAAGAAATAAAATTTACTCAAATTTAACCCTTGCTACATAAGGCTTTCAGAGTCATTTTTTAAATTTTTATTTTTGTTGAATGTTTGTGAAGTCTTAGGTAAATAAAATTTATCTATAAAACATGGTGGTAATTAATTAACACTTATATATAATACATCATCACATATGGGGGGGGATTTCTATATGTAATATAAATATACAAGTAGGTACAGAGTGTCGTTTTTATGTATAATAAATTTATGGGAAACTCAATTTATTGTTCGGATAGTAATTTAAAAAAAATTAGTGCCAATTTTAGGCAAGCAAATGAATATGAAAAAATAATTTTTGGTTTAATGTGTCTAGAAATGCTATATGATGATGAAATTATATCTGTATATCATGAGTACAATGCGCTTTTACCTTTTGATGATGTCGTAATATGTTACCCAAACAGTATAAACTGTTACCAAATAAAATATACGAGCGATAGCAATGGACTAATAAAATATGATGATATATTAAATAAAAGTGAACTTAATATTGATATAAGCAGGTATAAAACCGTATTTGAAAAATATAGAACATATCCCAATGTATATTTTCATATTTATACTAATAGAAGTGCAGATGAAGAATTCTGTAAAATTTTGTCAAATGAAAAATTTTCTATAAATTTCATTAATAATAAAGAACAAAAAAATAAGTGGCAAGAATTAAAAAATAACTCCCAAATCGAATCAAGTGAAGATTTTGTAGCATTATTGAAATCTATACAATTTGATTTAAAACAAGCTTCGTTAGATATAAAAAAACAAGAATTAAAAAATAAATTTTTCAGATTAGGTTTAGACGAAAATGCCTTCAGTAAATATTTAAATGCATTAAATGATTGGTGGTTAGAGAGTTATACACGGAGTATTACTAAAAAAGATATTGAAAATGTACTACAAATAAATAATTTATTTATACAACAAAAATTTAATATAGATTATAATCTTTTCATTGATAATATCAGTTTTAAAAGACAATTAAAAAAAATAATAAAAGAAGGACACAATTATGTAAGTATTATCGGGCCTCCGGGCAGTGGGAAATCAACTTTCATAAATAATTTTGTTGAGAATGAATCCTCTCAAATAATTAAGTATTTATGTTATTCAAATACTGAAAACAGTATTATTGATGTTGAAAATAGAGCAAATATAAAAACATATGTTGAATATTTTATAAAACAATTTCAATTAAGATACAATTATATATTAGAAGAAAATGATAATCATAGAAGATATGAGTATTCCGAACAAAATTATATTGACTCAATAAAAAAAATATCTTCTCATCTTGAAACACAAAGTACAAATTTAATTATTATGATAGATGGTATTGACCATGTAATTCGTTCAGGAGTTAAAGATAATTTTTTAAAATTACTTCGTCAAAGTTGCAAAAATATCATATATATTATAACTGCACAAAATGAAGACTATTTACCTAATAATATAAAAAATTACTGTCAAAATAATGGTGCATTACTAAGAATTCCTCTATTTTCAAAAAACAGTTGTATACGATACTTGAATAAATATTTTAAGGAAAATAAAGATAAAGCATCAATCATAATTAGCAATATTGATAATATTTATGAAAAATCAGAAGGTTTACCGCTGTATTTGAGATATATTGCAGAATATTTAAAAAATATAGAAATTGCTGATTTAAAAAAAAATCTAGTTTGTATAACAAATATTCCCAACCAAAACATCCAACACTACTACGAATCTATTTGGGAACAATTTGAAAATGATTCAAATATTAAAAAAAGTTGTGCTTTTATTGCAAATTTAAATTTTGATATAACAAAAGCTGAATTATTTAATGTATTAAACATATCTTCTTTTGATGGTGAACCTATATTATCAAAAATTCGTCATTTATTGAATATAAAAGAAAATAGTATAAAAGTTTTTCACAATAGTTTCAAAGAATTTATAAATAATGAATTAACGCCAGAGCAAAAAAATGAGATTCACAACGATTTATATCAATATTTAAAAACGACAAACATATTTGATAGTGTAACATATAACTACATATTTGAATATGCATGGATATGCAATGATTATAAATTTTTATATGAAAATATAACCTCTGATTTAATAGAGCAAGCTTTTATTAAAGGAAAAAATGAAAATCAAATAAAAGAAGTAATAACATTTGGACTTAAAGCATCTGTCGTAGAAAAGAATTTCGTGGAATTTGCAAGATTATCTATTTTGTATGCAGAATTAGACAAGAAATATACAGATTTTCATATTAGTAAATTAGATTTGTATAATGTTTATTTAGCAAAAAAAGATTTTACAAATTTATTTAACTTATTTTCAAAAAATTCAATTGTACTTGATGTAAATAATGATATTGCCCAAATATTAATAAACCTTTCTTATGAATCGTTATCAGATAATATGCAATATTTTTGTAATAGTTTAGTAAATAATTTCATTGATAAATACATAGATATTACAGAAAAAGAGAAAAATCATTACATCGATAGAAATTTAGAACAAAAAGTTTTTGAATTACTTGCAATATATACTAATAAATATAGATATCTTTATTATTTAATAGAAGATTTCAATAAAACTATCATATATGGAGATATAGTTAGTCTTAATCCAACTATTAATCAATTTAATATAATTTGTGAACATCTTTATCGGTTAAATAAATATTCTCAAATAAAGTACATAAATAAAATTATTAAAAAATGCTTTAATAATTTCCCTGTATATGAATATTGGTTAGTACAAGATTTGAGATTAAAAGCAAAGTATAAGGAACTCAATACTTTTATTTTTACTAATCATATTGACAAAATAAAAGAAACGGATTTAATAATACAAGCATTAAAAGTAGGTATTGATGCAGGGATTAACAATGAAATTATTTCTAAATATTTATATAGGTTTGATTATAATATAGAACTTAATCCTGATAATATTCGATATGGTGATGGTACTCGGCAACTTAATTTATTTAGAGATTATATATCTATATGTTTATATTGTTCTGAAAAAAATAAACTTGATAATTTATATTCCCGTTTTATCAAAGGCTGTGATTGGTTAGCTTTTTATTATGAGATTAATTATGAACTCTTTATAGGAATATATGGTAAAAGGGATACTAATTATTTTCTTGAAATTCTTGAAAAATTAAATAACAAAAAGAAATTCCCACATGAAAGAATTTTTGAGTCTTTTGATATAATAAAAAAAGATTTACCAAATTTTTTAAATATTTTATTTAAGAATATAAATGTAACAAATGATAATATACAAACTATAAAACAAAAAATTATTAACTTTTTCCAATCTGAAATAATTGATACTCATTATGGAATAGGTATAGTTAATGTCGATTTTATATCAATATTCGAAATGATAGATTCTCTTATAAAAATTGACAAAGATTTTATTCCTATAGAGTTTTTTATAAAATCTTTAGAAACTAAAATATATGAAGATGTTTTAGAAACTAATGAAAGAACGGCTCATTATTTAAGACTTTCTGCACTATCATATAGGGCAAGATTCAATGTATTAGGTGATGAATACTTTGCAAAAGGCATAAAAAGTTCAAATGGTTATCACAATCGAAAAGATGTTACATTATTCAATTTAATTGAAACTCTTGATTTGATAAACAAAAAAATAGATAATAATACCTTTTTAAATTATTTTTATGAGATTGCAAAATGCTCTAATTGGTTATTCACAATAACAGACCATAAAGAAACTCGTCATATAAGAAAAGATGTATTTAATTCTGCCTTCAATCATGATTTTAACTTTGGATTATATCTATTGAAACAATACCAAAAAAGAATTTCTGATTGGGAAATCTCTGATTGTATTAATTATCTTGTTGAACACTATAATGAGCAAGAATTGATATTACCATATGTATTAACTCAAAGTATTCAAAATGATAGTTATAGTGAGAACAATTATCAAAAACGGTTTGAGGCGAGATTAAAACTCTTTAAAAAAGTATCATTATCTTCTAATAATAATATTAAAAATTGGTTTTATAAAAGCATTACCAAATATTTACAATGTGATATTCCCTTGTCAAATGATAGATATATATTGATAGAAAAATTTAATAATGCGATAACTGAAACTGGTTTTTTACCACTTAAGAATATATATATTCCCAAAGATAAAAAAAATAATAGATATGAACCAAGAGATGAAAAATATGAATACAATGGAAAATCTTATTTAGTAAAAGACTTAGTAAATATTGCAAAAGAAAATATTGATAAGTATATTGAATTATATACATATACACTTAATAACCAAAAGAGCTTTTCTTTGCGACAAGCACTAGAAGAAGAACTGAACAATATTATTAATAGAATAAATAATATTTCTGATTTGGATAAAATATACTCTTTTATGTTATATAATGAAAAAGTTTTGACCTCAAGAATAGGTGATATATTTGAATGTTTTGCATATAAATATAAAGATTTGGGTAATAAGATTAAATATATTGAAGCTCTAGAAAAGTGTTTTGGGAGTTCTATTGAATATGGCTTTAAATATTTTACAAATGTAAGAATGGATATTCTAAAAATTCTTATAGAAAATGATTATGACAAAACAATAAATTATTTGCTTAATATATCATTAGATACTATTTTAGTGTATCCGTACCAAGGTAAAGTATTTCAACAATTTATTATTCAAATTTTACTAAATTATAGCAAAGGAAGTTTGATAAAAGACTGTATAAAAATATATGATAATTTTCACAACGAAATTTTAAAAGAATTTGCCTTTTTACCTCATAAAGAATTTTCTATAAATTATGATTGGATTAAGGATTATAAAATTGGAAATAATAACAATGATTTATTATTAGACATAATTTTTAATGAATGGTCTGATTATTCTTATTATAAGAGGCTAGAATATACTCATTTAATTAGTGATTTAGCTATAACTTATCCAACTATGGTTATACCTAAATTATTTGAAAATATTAGTGATAAAAATTATACATTATCGCATTTATCCGCTTTAGTTATAAATCACTTATCTATAAACAATTCTAATTTATTAGAGCAATATGAAGAAAAAATAGAAGAAAAAATCATAAATTTAAAACATTTTGAAATTAACTTTATGATGATTGATTCATTAAATTACATAAATTCAGATAGGGTTAATAAACTTATTAAATCTTTATATTATTCAAATAGTGACTCATTTAGCATTCTATTATCAGATGAGCAACCTTCTCAAGAATTTATTAATAAATTTATGCAATATATACCTAAAGCTTTTACTAATTATGTAAAACAAGTATCAAAAGAAATAAATATACAAGAAAACACTATATATCATGATATTGAGGAAATTTTAATTGCAGATAATATAGATTATAATTTAGAAATTAATAATCACCAAAATCTATATGAAAACTATTGTTCAAGAGGTTCAAATAAATTTATTCCATTTGAAGATAATTACGGGAATTTGGTTTACCATGCTTTAAATATGGTATTAGAACAATATTTACGAGATTTTGGATACGGTATAGATAGTCATCAAAATCTTCATGAAATATTAAAAATCTATGATAGTAGATTCTTTAATAAATATCAATTACCAAATATGGATTATAATAAAACTTTTCCTGAAGAAAATAATATTTCAGGATGGATTAATTTTGAAGATGTAAAAGACAATGTAAAAACAATCAAACTTAATGATATTGATGAAGATGAAATTATAATTATTGATGATTATAAAACATCAAATGATTTGTTCCATGAGCAAATTGATAGTTATTTTGCATATGATAAAAAAGAACCTTTTTTATCTTGCTCTTTTGAAAATATTTTCAATATCACAACAACTAATATATTTTATTTGAATCCTGCTATTCAAAATAAATATAAATTAGAAGCTTTTAACGATATTCCAAACTATAAGAATAGTAGTGGAATACAAATAAAACAAGAATTATGGCAAAGTGGTATTGAAGATAATGACATGTCATTTAAATTTTTAGCGCAGGGAACAAAAGTTACAATAAAAAAAGAATTTCTTAAACAAATATTAGAAAATGAAAATTGTAAATTATCAATTGTAAAATTTATGAAAAGATTTTATAATCCTGAAACATATAAAAAAGAAGAAAAACAAGCAAATAGAATAATGGTCACAATAAAGATAGAACTATAATATTATTTCCCATGCCTGCTCTTGTGCTATAATAGGTGCATGGAAAAGGTTGATTATAAAAACGAACTTATAGAAATTAATACTCCTGTCAGGCTTGGTGCGTATGGTAATGATAATAACGAAGTGTTATTAGAAAAATACATATATAATCTTAAATTGTCAGAGGCTTTTTATCCTGCCTTGTCATTATTAGAAATCACTTTAAGAAATAGGATTTGCAATGCCATTGAAAAACTAATCTGCAAAGATTGGCTTATACAGGAATTAAGCAAGCAAAATATTTTAGCCGATAAGGAATATCAAAAATTATTGGAATCTCAAAACAAAATTAAAAAAGCAGGCAAGAATGTAACTAATGATAGATTAATTTCTGAAATGACTTTAGGCTTTTGGATTCACCTTTGCACTAAATCTTATAAACCTAAATTATGGGACAAAAGGGGCTTTTTTGAGTCGGTTTTTCCTAATTATGCTACCAATGGAGAATTAAGAAAGATTGCACCTATTCAAAATGATTTACTCGCTATTTTAAGATTAAGAAACAGGATATTTCATCACGAAATAATAATTAACGGAAATAAAACCCCAAAACAACAATATCAATTAGTTTTAAATATGTTACACTTGCTATCATCAGGCATGGAAACCTTGTTAGAAACTATTAGCAGATTTGACACTATAGACAAGCAAAAACCCTAGCGACTCTGCAAAGCAGGACATCAATCTAGGGCTATCCACTAACATTTTAAACTATTACAGACATTTTTTCAAGTGTTTAGAGAATAAAATTAATACATCTTAATTATTCTTTAAGTATTTATAAATTACTTGTCTTTGCCCTTTGCCAATTTTGTACTCAAAACGGCCTGTTCGCTTGATTATACCTTTCTTCCTCAATTCTTTTATCCACCATTCAGCTTGCTCCAGGGTTAAATCCAAAGCTTTTTCCATTTTACCCCTTGTAAACTCTAATTTTGTCTTTACCCAAGAAATTACACTCTCAGAAGATACTTTTATATTCTGCTTTTTAAATTTCCATATTCATTCGTAGCGAGCTCCCGCAACCATTTGATATAAGAGGATTTCAAATATTTTGGAATTCTCTTTTTTAGTAAGTAAAGTTTCAATTGTTCCCAAGTAAAAGGATATATGTATTTTAACAACCAATTCCTTTTTTCATTCTTGTCAGTTTGAGAGCCTATGTATTTCCCTCTGTAATATGCTGCTTGGGGGCGATTCAATTCTCTTGAAATTATCTACCTAATTCTTTGGCTATCTTGCGGACACTCAAGCCTTCGCAATGAAGTATGGTTATTCTACTTCACTCAATAGAACTTAAGTGCCTACTTGGTTTCATGTTTACTAACTCATTTTTTAGTTATTCTACTAAATTTTGGGCGTTAGTGTTGCGACTACTTTTGATTTCACTCAAAACATACTAAAGTGAATTTAAGCAGTAATCACAATTCAGTAATAAGTAATTTGTATATGTTTTTTATGCTCTAATGCTTCAGCCTCATTTGTTGCTTTATCTGGGTGATATTGCAACACTTTTTTCCGGTAAGCCATTTTTAAATCGTTTAAATCAAATTCTTCTGGTAACTCTAATAATTTTATATATTCTTCCACTATTCCTCTTTCTTATTTTCTTATTCCGAAAATTATTTCGCGATATAATTTAAAGTTTTTTGCGTGCTATTGAGTAAATATAAAAGTCAACAGGAATATTAACTACCGCAAATCATTTGTTTATATTCAAGGGATTGGAATCCGTGTTTTTTGTAGATTTTGCATACCAAGTCATTTATTGGTGTATATTCAAGTCTTAGTCTGGAAACATCATAATTACATTTTAAATATTCTAAAAATTTTCCTCCAATACCTTGACCCTGAAATTGAGGCAATACATATATTTCTTCTAGCCAAATAACTTCCCCACCAGACTCTTGAGAGTATGTTTTAGCTAAAAGTGCATAGCCAACTTTTATCCCTTCTTGTTCCATAATATAAATCTCTGCAAAAGGTGATTTTCCCATTACAACCTCAAAGGTTCTTTCAATATTTTCAACGGGAATAGAATGTAACACGGCATCTGAATTATAAAACTCCTTAACAGAATTTATATAAAATGCTCTATCTCCTTGATTCGCTTTTCTAAAATCAACCATAGTTCACCTATTTTCTTTTTTATATTTTTCTAATATTTCTACAAGTTTTGCAAAAACAGGTTGCCATTCTCCTTGGTTTTCAACCTGTATCGGAGTGCAAGAATTATACCAGCCAACATTTTCTCCTGCTAATTTATACCAGCGGTAATTAGTTTGCTTATTAAATAAAGCATATGTTTTAATTCCCAATGCTCCCGCAAGATTTAAGATTACATTATCTGTTGTAATAATTAAATCCATATTTTCTAAAGCCACTGCCGTATCAGTAAAATTATCAAAAGTTTTTCCTAATGACACAACTCCTTCAAAATTTTCATCTTCATCATATTGGAATGAATAAAAATCAAATCCTGAAAGAGCAAATAAGGTTTTAAATTTATCAATAGTCAAATCTCTTCCAAAATAATTTGCACTCATATCTCCGTGATAAGCAAATCCAACTTTAATTTTGTCATCATTCTTTAAATAATTCTTCGCATAATTATTTACTAAACATTTAGAAATATTTAAATATTTATCTGGATATGGAATATTTTCAGTTGTCGTTTTTAAAACATAAGGACAATCCAAAATTCCAATCCAATAATCATAATCTAAAGAATTCAAGTCCTCAGAATCTGAGATTATATCAATGCCCTCAGAAATAATAGTAGAATTTTTTAGCAAATCGAATAATTTATCTTGAACAACAAAAATAATTTTTTGAGCATATTTTTTCAATAACGGTACAAATCGGCAATACATAAAGGTATCCCCAAAACCTTCTTCAAAATGTACCAGTAATTTTTTTTGCGAAATATCTGTTTCCAAATCCCATTTTTTTTCAATTGGCAAAAAAGTATTTAATGCAGATTTTCGATGTTTTAAATATTTATGACCTTGCATAAAATCTCCACAAGAAATAAGAAATAACCCATAATTATAAAAATCAGTATCCGTAGGATTATTTTCTAAAAGTTTTTGGTAATAAATATTCGCTTTATCTTTATTGCCCAATTTTTCATAATTAAATGCCAAACCATGTAAAGTCAATCTATCAGTAGGTTTCAAAGAATAAGCTTTTTCATAGTAAAGAATTTGTTCTTTTAAGCTTTCGTCTCCATAAAGTCTAGAATATAAATTTGCTAAAATTGTGTAAACAACGGGCTTTGTTTCATCAATTTCAATGTATTTTTCATAATACTGAATAGCTTTTTTTAAATCTAATTTAACAAAATTATTAAAATTCCCTAGGGTTAAAAATAATAGAGGTTTATTTTGTTCTTTTTTAATATAAATATCCAAAAAACATTTGCTTAAATCTGAATTCCCAAGAATTTGTAACTCTTCTGCAATAGAAAAATAATCTTGTGCAACAAGGGGTGCTTTTACTATCAAAAATCTAAAAAGAACAAGGCTATCCAAAACTTTTTCATTCCTTGCAACATCTAGTGCGAAGGTTTTAATTGTCATAAATAACTTATTCTTCATTTCGTTAGGAGCATCTTGCTTCATAGGTTGAAATTTTTGATATACATTTAATACTTCAGGAACAACTCCCAATTGAGGAACTTTTTCTAATATGAAATTGTCAAAAGAGTTCAACAACTCTTGAGGAATATCATTTCCCGCAAGAGGAGTTGAATCTTTTAAAAATAAATCTTTCAGCAATTCTTTTTGCATATTTTCTACCACATATTATAGTGAACTCGTGACATATCCGCTCTATCAACAAAGTGATTTTTATCTTCACTATAACCTAATGCGATTACAGAAAATGGAATTCTATCCTCTGGCATGTTGAAGCATTTTTTTAAGCTTGAACTTCTTTCTTCATTTGGATAAAAGCCCATCCAACAACCTCCAAGGCCTTCATTTGCAATCTGTAATAAAATATTTTCGGTACACGCACCTAAATCTTGAGGAAGGAATTCTGCGGATTTTTCACTTGTTGGATGCCCAACAACTACTATTGCAACAGGAGCTTTCGCAACCATACCAGACCAAGGACTCATTGTTGAAATTTCATCTCTTTTGTCTTTATCTGTAACAACTACAAATTCCCAAGGTTGCATATTATGTGCAGATGGAGCTTGCATTCCAGCTTTTAGAATTCTTTCAATTTTTTCTTGCTCAACTGGTTTATCCAAAAAACGTCTAATAGATCTTCTTGTAAAAATAACATTGTTTTCCATATAAAACTCCTTTTATTATTTATGCACAATTATTATAACATATAATTTCTTTTAAACTACTTGACTAAAAAGCATAATGTAATACTCTAAAATAGTAGGTTATAAAATCAAAAGGAGCAAAGAATGAAAGTATTATTATTAAATGGTTCTCCTCATAAAGAAGGTTGTACATATACAGCATTAAAAGAAATGGAAAAGGAATTTCTAAAAGAAGGAATTGAAACAGAGATATTTTATATTGGAACAGATGCAATTGCACCTTGCAGGGCTTGCGGAGCTTGCAATAAATTAAAAAAATGTGTAGTGGATGATAAGGTAAATGAATTTATACAAGTTATGAAAGAATGTGATGGGCTTGTAATTGGTTCTCCTGTTCACTATGCTTCGGCTAGCGGAGTAATTGCTCCATTTTTAGATAGAGCATTCTATGCTGGTTCTAGAGCAGGAAAAGATACCTTTACTCATAAACCTGGCACATCAATTGTAAGTGCAAGAAGAGCTGGTACTACTGCAACTTTAGATCAATTGAATAAATATTTTGCAATTAATCAAATGCCAATAATTTCTGGAAGATACTGGAATATGGTTCACGGTTCAACTCCTGAAGATGTTCTTAAAGATGAAGAAGGTTTGCAAAATATGAGATTTGTCGCTAGAAATATGATTTATCATCTTAAATGTAAAGAAGCAGGAGCAAAAGCTGAAATCTTACCTCCTGAACAAGAAGAAGTAATAAAAACAAATTTCATCAAATAATTACATCAGATAAAAAGTAGAAATGAACAGATATAATTTTATCTGTTCATTTTTTATGAAAAATTTTAAATTAAGGGGTTGACTTAGAGTAACTATCAGGTTGTAAAATATAATTATAAAAAGTTGAAAAAGATAAATATGGAGATTACAAACATATGATTTTAGACAAAGTTAATTCGCCAAAAGATGTAAAAGCTCTTTCTATTAGCGAAATGAACTCTTTAGCAAATGAAATGAGAGAGTTAATTATCAAAAAAGTTAACACTATTGGTGGTCACATGGGACCAAATTTAGGGATAGTTGAAACAACAATTGCGATGCACTATGTATTCAATTCACCAGTTGATAAATTTATATTTGATGTTTCTCACCAATGCTATACTCACAAAATTCTTACAGGAAGAAAGGAAGGATTTACAAATCCAGATAATTACCTAAAATACACTGGTTATACCGCACCAGAAGAAAGTGAACATGATTTATTCAAAATTGGTCACACTTCAACTTCCGTAAGTTTAGCTTTAGGGGTTGCAAAAGCTCGTGATTTAAAAGGGGAAAATGGGAATGTAATTGCACTAATTGGCGATGGTTCTTTATCTGGAGGTGAAGCCCTTGAAGGTTTAGATAATGCCGCTACATTAGATAGCAACTTCATTGTTATAGTGAATGATAATGATATGTCTATTGCGGAAAATCACGGTGGATTATATGGAAATCTAAAAGAACTACGAAAAACTAATGGTCAATCAGAACACAACTTTTTCAAAACTTTAGGATTTGATTATTATTACGAAGAAGAGGGAAATAATATTGAAAAACTAATTCAAGCATTTGAAAAAGTTAAAGATACAAATCATCCAGTAGTTTTACACATCCATACGCAAAAGGGTCATGGATTAAAAGTTGCGGAAGAAAATAAAGAAGCTTTTCACTGGGTTTTACCAGGAGTGTTGGATAAAAAAGATGATGCTTCAGCCTCAATTGTTGAAGATTACAATTCAATTACAAAAGACTTCATTTCTAAAAAATCACAAGAAGATAAAACTGTAATTACAGTTAATGCGGCAACTCCTGGAGTTTTTGGATTTACTAAGGATTACCGTGAATCTCTTGGGAATCAATATACTGATGTTGGAATTGCAGAAGAACACGCCGTAGCATATTGTTCAGGATTAGCAAAGAGTGGAGCAAAACCTATTTTTTGTGTGATGAGTTCATTTATCCAAAGAACATATGACCAAATGTCACAAGATATGGCTCTAAATAATTCTCCATTAACAATGCTTGTATATTGGGGAGGTTTATCTGGAGCAGATGCAACTCATCTTTGCTCTTTTGACATTCCACTAATTTCCAATATTCCTAATATTGTCTATTTATCACCTGCAACAAAGGAAGAATATCTTGCAATGTTGGAATATTCTTTAAATCAAACTGAACATCCAGTAGCAATCAGAGTTCCAGCAATTCTTATTTCAACAGGTGAAAAAGATACCACAGATTATTCAATTTTAAACAAATTCAAAGTAGAATCTCAAGGGGAAAAAGTTGCAATTTTGGGACTTGGCAATTTCTTGGAATTAGCTAAAGAAGTTAAAGAAGAACTAAAAAAACAATTTGGATTTGATGCAACAGTTGTTAATCCTAAATTCGCATCAGGTATTGATAAAGAATTGCTTGAAAAATTAAAAGAAAAACATTCAATAGTTATCACCCTTGAAGATGGTCAAGTTGAAGGTGGTTTTGGCGAAAAAATTACAAGATTCTATGGAAATTCAGAAATGAAAGTTCTAAACTTTGGCGGTGAAAAAGAATTTACCGATAGAGTTTCTTTAGATGAGTTATACCATCGCTACCACCTAACTAAAGAACTTATTACTAAAGATGTTGAAGCAATTTTATAAAAAGGATGAAATACTATGTACACAATTAAAGAAGTTGCAGAAAAAATGGATATTTCTGAACACACTTTGAGATTTTGGGCAAAGAGTGGATTTTTCCCATTCGTTAAAAGAAATCAAAATAACATAAGGCAATTTTCTGATAACGACCTTGAATGGGTAAAAATAGTTAAATGTTTGCGTTCTGTTGGAACTGAAAACAAGGCAATAAAAAGATATATTGACCTTTGCATTGTTGGAGATTCGACCATTGAAGAACGATACAAAATTATCCTTGGTACAAAAGAAAAAGCACTTATGCAAATGGATGAATTAAAAAAACAACTAGCTATTTTAGAATATAAAGAAAACTTCTATAAGAATCTAATAAAAAACAATCTTAAAGATACTTGGAATCCAATGAATAGTGTAACACCTAACGATAAAGTTGGTTAACTAAAAAAGAGCGAGGAATTAATTCCTCGCTCTTATCAATTTAGACTTTATTAAAATCTCTAGGTTTTACTCCATGTAACCAATTTGACTCAATCTGTTCTAATGAAATTCCTTTCGTTTCGGGAACAAAGAAATAAACAAACAAAATACAAAGTAATGATACAACTGCAAAACCCCAGAAAGTATAAGCTCCGCCAATTCTATGGATTAGAATTGGAAAACTTCCAACAACAAAGAAATTAAATGCAAAGTTTGAAACAGTACAAATGCTCATTGCAACCCCTCTGATTTTTAGAGGAAAAACTTCTGAAACAATAATCCAACCAATAGGTCCTAAGCTCATTGCGAAACAGATGATATAAGTAACTAAACTTCCAACGGCAACCCATTTTAAGCTGTCACCTAAAACACTTGAAAATGCAAAAGCACAACCTAACGCAGCTAAACTTAGCATTACACCTGTCAATCCGAAATACAATAAAGGTTTTCTTCCAAGTCTATCTGTGAAGAATACTGCAACAATTGTCATTAGGAAGTTGATAACACCAATCCCAGTTGTAGCATATATTGCGTTTAAATTAGAATCAAAACCTGCGATTTTAAAAATTGTTGGTGCGTAATAAATTATCGTATTTATTCCTGTACAAATCTGAGCGAACATAATACCTATGCCAACAACAAATGGCATTATCATCCACTTTTTAAATCTGATTTTTTTATTTGAATCTTCAGATTCACTTGCTAAAGTCTTTTTAATTTCACCAATTTCAACATCAGCGTTGGCATTAGGGTCAATTTTTTTGAATACTTTTTTAGCTTCCTCATCTCTATTTTTGCTTACAAGCCAACGAGGAGTATCACTCATCAAACTCATTCCAACAAGTAATACCAACCCTGGAAGGATTCCAGCTAATAACATCCAACGCCAACTATATACTGCATTTGCAAATGCTGCATTTATAAAATATGAGAACAAAATACCAGCAGTAATTGCCCATTGATATAAAGAAACTAACGTTCCTCTAATAACTTTTGGTGAAATTTCTGACAAATATAAAGGAATAACAAAATTAACAATCCCAACAGCTAAACCAACTAATATTCTTGAAGCAATTAGTACATAAACATTAGGAGCAAAGCCACAAAGAATTGAACCGACAATAAAAATTACAGCCGTTGCCATAATAATTTTTTTCCGTCCAAAAATATCTGCCAAAACACCATTTGTCGCAGCACCAATAACTGCACCAATCAATACAGAACTAACAACTATTCCCTGCATTGAATCTGATAAATTCCAAGAATCATTGATAAACAATAACGCTCCAGAAATTACACCCGTATCATAACCAGATAACAAACCTCCAAGAGATGCAACAATTGCAACGACATAAAGCCATAAAAACATAATTTTTCTCATACTCAAGTTCCTCAGAAAACGATAATCTCTACTTATATTTTATACTATTTTTCAAAAACTCAACAGACTATTTTTACAAAATGTTAAGAAGTTTTTTGTGGAAATTTTACAATGCGACTTCGGTAATTAATGCAGATTTTTCGTCCAATTTCGGAATTTTTATTGAAAAAGTATTCTTTGTCCCAATATTATCAAGACTGATTGTGCCTTCATGTGCTTCCAAAATTTTTCGACAAAAATATAAACCCAAACCAACTCCACTATTTGATTCTAATGGGTTTCCGCAAACATATTTATCAAAAATATTCACTTTCAAACTCTCAGAAATTTCTTCACTCTCATTTTTAAAATCAAAAACATAAAAACCATTTTCCAACTTAATGGAAATATCCACAACGCTATTTTCAAAAGCATAATTTATCGCATTGTTGAGCATATTACCAATAACTCTGCGTAATTGATTTTCGTCTGCATACATCAATTTTTCATCTTCTGTTAATTTGGAATTAAACCGAATTTCTACATTTTTAATTTTACCCAAATCTCTAACCTCTCTTATTGATTTGGTCATTAAAGAAAGAATATCAAATCTAGAATAAACAAGTTGAATAATTCCGTTATTTTGTTTACAAGTTTTCAAAAGAGTACAGAGCATATCTTTCATATATTTCGCAGATTCAATAATCAATGCCATAACCTCTTGATGACCTTCGTCTATTTTCCCATAATACTCTCGATACAACATTTCAAGAGAACTAATTTGAGCCTGCAATGGATTTTTCAAATCGTGTGATAAAGTAGCCAAAAATAAATCTCGTTGATGTTCTAATTTTTTATCTGCATCAATATTTTTTGCAATAGCTACTAAGCCATTAATTTCATTATTGGAAGTTAAAATTGGAGCTTTATGAATTTTGTACCAGTATTGTTTCCCATCAGAACCTTTTACAACCTTTTCTTTTCGTAAATGCTTCTTGTTTTGCAAAACATAATTATCTTCATTTTCAACTTCTGGCAAAGCATCTTTCATATCGATTTCAACCCCATCAGAATAAGAATCAATACCATTCAGAACAAAATTCCTAGATTCATTATTTGCAACAACAAGATTTCTATTTTTATCTTTCATGTAAACAAGAAGAGGTAAATTCTCCAACAACGTATTAAGTTGATAATTCTTTTCTAGCAATCTTGTTTTCAAATTTTCTTCTCTTGTTACATCTCGAGAAACCGACAATACACCACAAACAATTCCATCTCTAACAATTGGAGTCGTTGTTTGTTTAAGTATTTTATTAACCCCGTGTATCTTATGTCTGAAAGTATAACAGTTTGTTTCTAATTCGGAGATTGCCTTTTGGGCATTATTTATTACAACTTGAGCACTCTCATTAGTAGGGAAAACTTCATCAACAGACTTCCCGATAATTGGAGTTTTTTCATCTCCTTCAATAATAGATCTCAAAAACGCTTTGTTATAAGCAATATACTTTAAATCTAAATCTTTTACAGTAATTATATCTTCGCAATACTCAAAGATTGCATCTAATAAATGTTCTTTTCCTTCAATATCAATCATAATTTGGATGTAATTTTACCACACAAGGATAGTACTACTATATTAGTAACCGTACAATTATCCAAGTGGCTAATATTCCAAATTATTGATTAGTATCTATTTTAAGTTCAATCTAGTGGAAACCTTTATCTGAGAATACATCAAAGTAGTAATCATTATTGCTTGAGAATAATCTATCATCATGCCCTGCAACTTTTAATTCCATTTTATATCTCAAAGTATTGTTATTTTTCCCTGTCTTTTTAATCCCAGAAGAACCCCATTCTCTAGCAAAACTAGCTAGAGCATCTTCAAATCCCTTAAGGTAAATAAGACAAGTTGGATATTTATACTTATCTGTAATTGCCTTTTTAGCTTTAGCACTAAATGTAGCAGTAACAGTTTCAGAGCCAGAAGTTTTTATTTGTACAGGTGTATCTACATTCAAATAATCTTGTTCAACTATTGATTTCAAAATTGCCTTGTCAACAGAATTTTTCTGATCAAACATATCTATAAAATTAGAAAGCTGAGTTTTATTTTCAGAACTCAAATTCATATAATCATCATACTTGCATAAATACTTTACAGCCTCACTCTGAGTGGCAGTTTTTTCCATAATTTTATCTAAAACTTCTGGATATTTTGAGTATTTAACACTCTCTGGATACATTTTTGCAACTTCTGAATTAATTAAATAGTGACCAGCTTTTTCAACATCAATCGTTCCATCTTCTCTCATCGCAAACTTTTCAGCTTTTGCTAAAACTTCATCACTTGTTTTTCCTTCAGATTTATAGAAATTATAAGTATCCCAACGCATAATACTTTGTTCTACCGCATTTCTATTGAGAATGTTTGTTTCTTTGTCAGTATTTTTATTTATCAAGGAAATCAAATATTTTGCATTTTTGCAATCATCTATTGATTTTGGTCGATAATCAGCACAAGAATTTGCAATATCAGCCAAATCGTTTTGATAAAGAACATTCATGGCATTGTCAAAATCTTTTTTTACAGATTTCAATTCTGAAGAAACCTTTTGCCTAATTTTTATATCTTCTTCCGCTTTTTGCCTTGCAAGTTCATTTAACTTATTTGTTCCTTTGGGAGCTAAATCTTGTTCTTTAATATAATCTACGGCTTCTTCCATAGACTTTTTACCTTCCCTAACAGAATCTAATTCTCTCAAAAACTTCGATAAAAATTTCATATCTTCTGGGGTAAAATCACAACTATCAAAATCAATAATCTTACCCAAAATTTCTTCATTTTCGCCAATTCCACCATTAGCAAAGAAATCTAATCTAGCTCTAAATTGGTTAACATCAAAATTGTCATAATCTTTCTGTGCATAATCAAGAGCTTCCCCAGATTTTACAAACGAGCGAACCTTTTCTGGCATTTTCTCAAATTTATAATCTGAACCTCTCAAATCAGATAATGCAACAGAAATACCATCTTTTTCGTATTTTATTTCGTTCAATTTTTGTCCTTCAAGATAATGTTTTCTAACTACTGAAGTAACAAAATCATCAAAATCAGTCCTCAAAAGTTTCAAATCTAAATCACTAACTTGAGGAGTTTTTATCTTGCGGACTTCTGGAATTGAAGACATTCCATTAGTTGCAATACTTTCATATCTTTCAAAAATTTTAACTGCCGTATAAGGGAAAACCGAATCAAATAACTCTATTGGGTTAGCATTATGTTTCATTGCAATATCATAAACTAAAGCCCCGACAGGTTTTACACAATATTCACTAGCTTCCTCTACTGAAGCCATATTATCTGCCAAACCCTCATAAAAATCCCGAGTTAAAACACTCTCAATTTTCCTTGCAATAACTTCTTGCGGAGAAGCTGGAGTTTTAATTTTCGGGTATTGTTTGTTCAAATCTTCTATTTTTGAAATATTTTTTAACTCCCTATAATAATCCGTCACAACTTTTGACAAATTAAAATCATCCTCAACTACCGCAGATTTTAACTTGTTCAACAACGGATAGTCCACATTTTCAGCGACTTGTTTTTTATTTCTTGCACCATCTGGACTGTATTTGAATTTTGAAACTTGAGTTAACTTTTTCTGAAGTTTTTGGATTTGTTCAAATTTTTGTTGAGGATTTAAAACTTTATCCTCTGCCAATTTTTCTGCTTCTTCTAAAATTTTTTCCTGACGCTTCATAGCTTCTCTAAAGAAATTCATAACTCGACGCATAACTTTCATTGTCATTTCTGCTGTATCAATATCTTGTTCTTCTGTTTGCAAAAGTTCAGTAATTTGGCGTAACAGTTTTGATTTTTCCGCATCCAGATTTATTTTTTTAGGCTTTACTCCATAAATTGAACCAAAAGCTATTTTTGAATAATCCAGTTTTGCATATGGCGAAACTGTTGTTGGACTAACGGAATTTGTATTTTTATTATTAGGTTTATATATTGATTTTGAGTTATCAACTGGGGCGAATGTAATTTTTTGAACTAACATAATATTTCCTTTATACCTATAATAATAAAACAGAGGAACTAATTTTTTGATAGAGAATTTTAAATATTTAGAAAATTTTACATTTTAATTCCCTAAACTTAATAATAAAATAATATACGGAGAAAAGCACAATATAAACTAACGAGGCGAGAGTTTTCAACTCCCGCCTCGTTGTACCTAAAAGCTGTTAAGCAAAACATAGACTACAAGGCTCAAGAAAGACTACCCCCCCCCCGAGATAGGCATTATCATTGATGTTTAGCCTATTTTTCAAAAATTTAGCACTTGGTTTCTCAATTAGATAATATGTTAACATCCCTACTATTATAGAAACAATGAATATACTTACAATATTTATAATTGGATGATATATAACAAAATGTTGGCATTTATTCATTATGTAAATGTTCCACAAATCTTTTATTAAATAATGAGAAAGAAAAATTGAATAAGTAAATTTTCCTAAAAAACTAGATACATTATTTTCTAATAATTTCGACAAAATCCCTTTGTGAAGTAAGAAACAAATGAATAATAACAAGAAAATAATACGAATACTCTTTCAAATATAAAAATATGGTTAATTATAATATCAATTATAAATATACTAATATTGGGACTTATTATTTATAAATTTTTCTTTGTATAAATAATCTGCACCTTGAAAATTTGAAAAAGAGAATTTTGAAAAATTTTTGATAAAAATGAACCACACTTTAACAATAAAAATTCTCTAAATAAAATCACATGCTAAAACCCGCCCTATTGAGGCGGTTTTTGTAAATTCTATCTTCACTTTTTCTCTAAGTTCCGACTAAAAAACGGAGAAGGTGGGATTCGAACCCACGGTACAGGTAACCCCATACAACACCTTAGCAGGGTGCCGCCTTAAGCCTACTCGGCCACTTCTCCAAGATTCATCGTATTTAGTTATCATTCTCCGACTTGCGGATTACTGAAACTATTGTACCATAAATATTTTTTTTCGTAAATACCCCATTGTTTTTCTTCCATTTTCCTCCAGTTTTCTCCACTATCCTTACTATTGACCATAAATATTGCTTGACTTAAGATATTAATAATATTATTAGAGAGGTTTATTTTATTATGATTGAAATGAAAGTTATGGGTATTGCCCTTGATACAAGAACTGGTTCTCCTATCGTTGTCCTTCACGACAAAGAAAATAGACGTGCTTTACCTATCTGGATTGGCTCTGCTGAAGCTAGCTCTATCATCAGAAAAATCGAAAACTTATCCGTTACCCGTCCAATGACCCACGATTTGATAATTAGCATTATTGAAAAAACTGGCTATAAACTTTCAAAAGTTGAAATTAATGACGTTGAAAAGGAAACTTACTACGCAACAATCTTTTTAGAAGATTCTGAAGGTAAAGAAATTGAAATCGATTCTCGTCCATCAGATGCTATCGCTGTTGCAATAAGAATCGATGCACCTATTTTTGTTACCGCAAATGTTCTTTCTAACGGCTCTGTTTCGACTGATAGTGCTAAAGATGCAGAAGAAGCTGAAGAATTTAAAAACTTTGTACAAAGCATTAAGCCTTCTGATTTTGCAAGACTTATGAAGGATAATGATCACCATGAAAGCGATCAATAATGAATCAACAAGATCTCATAAAAAAATGCAAAATAAACAAAGACGCAATTGATACTCGCCCCTTCAAGGACGAGTATTCTTCTACTGTCGTTATGCGACACAAATCTAACAACAAATGGTTTGGATTAATCTTCACAATGGACAATGAGCTTTGCATAAATCTCAAATGCCCACCAGATTTAATACCAATTCTGAAAGACCAATTCCCCTCTGTCAAACCTGCATGGCATATGAACAAAAAACATTGGTGTACTATTGAAGTTAATAATATTCCTCCTGAAACGCTCTCAGAACTTATAAAAATATCTTTTGAAATTACCGCCCCTAAGAAAAAACGTTAAGATTGTAAAAATATTTTATAAAATTGAAAATTCTCCAACGTTCAATCCTTTATTAATTTGAGAGAGATTAATTATGTTTAACAAAATTGACGAAATACAACGACAATACACTTATGCAGTGCAACCTGTCAAATTATTTGAAACACAGAATTCAAACTTGGCACAAAAAAGCTCATTTGATTTTATAAATCAAATGCAAAAAAGCGGAAATAATCCATTTCACCCAGACGTTTCAAACTCATATAAAGGAGGCAAACTTGATATTATGGGTTAATTAAGCAACCCAAACGTTGTTTGGAGTATGATAACCAGCCAATAAAGGTGTTCCATCAGAATTTTTTGTAGGAACAGTGTCCGTTATTACAGGTGCTTTTTCATACGGAATAGCTGCATAACCAGCAGTTTTATAAGCCTTTGGAGCCACAACAGCTTTAGAAGCATTAACACTCCGAGTGCCAGTAAGCCCCAAGAAAGATGAAATTAAATTTTTCCCTAAATCAACAGCCATAAACGCCTCAATTTTTCCCTTATATATTATTTAAGTATATTTTTGAACAAAAATTGATTAATTTATAGTGTATTATTAAGAATTATTAACATTTCTTACATCAAAAAGAAATTATTACTGTAATTTGGCTTAAAAATCGGCCTATTAAAATTCAATTTTGGAGGTTCACCATAGTCGAAACTTTTTTCTTTTTTGTCCTTAAATCTGGTCAAACCAACGGCAGGGACTTCATCTTTAATAAAAAACTTTAACAATTCCAACATATACACTTCCTTCTTTTTTTGTGTATAATGTTTTTAATGGAATTTGAGAAAAAGTCAAAAAGGAGATAACACTATGGCAGAAAAAGTTACAAAGGAAATGAATATTTTAGAAATCGCACAAAAACACCCAGAAAGCATTGAAGTATTTCACAGATATGGTTTAGGTTGTATTGGTTGTGCAGCAGCTAGATTTGAAAACTTAGAAGCTGGTGCAAAAGTTCACGGATATGACCCAGATGCAATGGTTGCAGATATCAACGCTTTGATTGAAGCTGTTGAATAAGGTTTTCTATAATAAATATTTAAATTTAAAGACGGCGGAAACAAAATGTTTCCGCCGTCTTTATTATTTAACTTCTTTTTTAATCAATTATTTTTTCAAAAAACCTGCCATTGTTGGAGCATTTGTTGGGATATTGCTTGCTGAAACAGGCTTCACATCCATTTTTTGAGAAGCATCAACTTTCGCATTAGAATTAGCATCAACTTCATTAGCTTTACCTTCAGCTAGAGCTTTTTCTTGAGCCTTACGTTTTTCTGTCATTTTTTCGCAGAAATCTGTAAGCCACATAATCAAACCAGGAACAAATACAATTGTTGATAAGAAACCGAATGTTGAGTTACATGTCTTAGCTCGTTTCAACAAACCGTTATTGCCATCGAATGATTTATACAATTTTTTGATTAATTCATCTTTATTTTCGTTAGCAACTTTCAAAGCTTCACGAATTTCACCAGAAGTAGCTTCCGCAAAAGATTTTCCTTTTACATTCTTAACGATTTCACTTACTGTTGCGTGGATATTTTTATCGATTGAGAATGCTTTTTTGATATTACCGCCACTATTTTCAATGAAGTCCATAAAGCCATTGATTCCGCCTTTATAATCTTCAATATTAGTGTATTTAGACATCAATTGTTTACTTGACAAGATACTATGGTGAGTATCGTTAGGGTTCAAGTAATCGAGAGTTCTTTGGAATACATTTCTTCCGTTTTCTGTCTTAGAATTAAGTGCAAGACCAGTAACTTTAGTAAATCCATCTGAGAACAATCTAGCAAGAGCTTTTGCACCAAATAACAAAGCTGTGAAAGCAGTCATATCTCTAACTACGATTTCACCGTAATCGTACTTGTCAGATGCGTTATGAAGTCTTGGAGGAATACAGAAGCCATATAATAAAACAGGCATTGCTGTACCAGAGATGATTGGTCCGTGAAGTTCAAAAATATCAGAAATAGATTTTGCATGTTTTCCGTTGATAACTTTATCACCAACTTTTTCCATAAAGCCAGCCATGCCGCCAGTAAATGCTACATCTTTTTTCTTTTCGTCAGCTTTTTCTGCATTTTTAGCTTGTTGATTTTGAACTGGTGCATCTGCTTCATCTTCATCAGCAAAAGCCAAGTTCTTACCTTTTGAACCCATGTTGTATAATTTAGGGATTTGAGTATAGAATGCAGCAACCGCACCAAACAAACCTAAGTTTGTAAATACTCTTGTACCCATTCTTCTGCTTGTAAAGTGTTTTACAGCATCTTCAATAGAAGAAGTAGCATCTTTTGTCAAAACTTTTTTCACATTGTTGGCAGCATCACCAAAGTAATCTCGCATTGCGTTAGCTAAATCAGCGATATTACCACCTTTCAATTTACCTTTTGAAGAAGTGATTTTAACACCCATTTCGTTAACAGTACCGCCAACTCTATTTTTCATCAAACGCATAAATTCATCTTCTACGGTGCCACCAAGCTCTTTAACACTTTGAGCTTTAGCTTTTTTATTGAGAGATTTATCTGATAAGATTTCTTCAATCTTAAGTTGTCTTTGAGTTAATTTTTCGGCTGCTTGTTCAATTTCGGCTTTAGTCATTCGTTCAGATTCTTTGATTCTAGAATCTTTATTTACTGTATTTTCGATAACTTCCGAGAATACATCTTTGTAGAATGCTGTTTTGTCTGCATTACCAGCTTTTATTGCATCTACGTTATCTTTAGCAAACTTAGTGAAATTCGATTGTAAGCTGTCTAGGTAATCAAGTCTAACATTATTACCTGTGCCATAATGTTTTTTAATATAGTTAAGCATGAAGTAAGGAATAGCAAATGCACTAGGTCCAGTGATAAGTTCACGTAAACCTTCTTTACGAGCATAAGCCCAGTTCAATTCACGTTTTGGCTTACCATTTTCGTCCATGATAACATTGCCATCTTCGTCACGTTTTTTCTTTCCGCCACGCAACAACCCTTTACCAACACGAGGGGCAATAAAACCAAGACCATCTTGGATAATAAATGAAGCAGCATAACCTCCAGCTTCAATAAAATCCATTGTAGAAACAATCATGTTTCCACCAGTAAAAGCAACCTTGTTATTGTTATGATTAACATTTGGATTTACAGCTTTTATTTTTTGAGCATTATTATTCTTTGTATTTATACTTGGTATGATTGGTTGTACTGACATAATCCCTACTAATTTAAAATCTTCTACAAAATAAAAAAAACAACAAATCTTTCTAAATTGCCATTTTTCTTGGGTAATGTTTCAAAAGTTTTACATTTTATAATATAAACTTTTAGAACAAGTGTACTTATTATACTTAATCGTAAAAAAAATTTCAAGTGATTTACTACAATTATAACATTTCGTAACAAAAATAAATTTCTCTCGTTTGACAGAACTCCATATCCACGCTACACTACTGGAATGGAAGTTAATGTAATTGGTGCAGGTTTAGCGGGTTCAGAAGCCGCATTACAACTTGCAAAAAAAGGATTTAAAGTAAATTTATACGAGATGCGTCCTTGCGTAAAAACAGGGGCTCATACAACAGAAGATTGTGCAGAATTTGTATGCTCTAATAGTCTTGGCTCATACGATATTACAAACGGAAGCGGACTCCTTAAACACGAAATGGAAATCTTAGGCGGAGAACTTATTGAAATAGCTAAAGACTGCCAAGTTCCAGCAGGAAACGCATTAGCAATTGATAGGCACAAATTTTCACAAACCGTAACCGAAAGAATTGAACAAAATCCAAATATCAATTTAATTAGAGAAGAAATTACTAAAATCCCAAACACTCCAACAATCATAGCTTCTGGACCATTAACAAGCTCTAATTTTACGGATTCAATCAAAGAATTTACGAAAAGCGAATATTTACACTTTTTTGATGCGATTGCACCAATTGTTGAAATCGACAGTATAAATTTTGATATCGCATTTTGGGCAAGCAGATATGACAAAGGTGAAGCTTCATACATCAATTGTCCAATGAACAAAGAACAGTATGAAAAGTTCTATAATATATTGATTAATGCCCCACGCATTGAGCAACACGACTTTGAAAAAGGGGCTAAATTTTTTGAAAGCTGTTTACCTATTGAAGTTTTAGCTTCTCGTGGAGTTGACACCCTTCGCTTTGGGCCAATGAAGCCAATCGGTTTAATCGATAAAAGAACAGGCGAAAAAAATTACGCAGTTGTACAACTACGTCAGGATAACTCCGCAAAAACACTATTCAACCTCGTAGGCTTCCAAACTAATTTAAAATGGGGTGCTCAAAAAGAACTACTACAATCAATTCCAGGACTTGAAAATGTAAATATAGTAAGATATGGAGTTATGCACAGAAACACCTTCATTAACTCTCCGAATTTACTTTCTCCAACTCTGCAAACAAGAGAAAGAAAAGATTTATTCTTTGCAGGTCAAATTACTGGAACTGAGGGTTATACAGAATCAATCGCCTCTGGGCTTTTGGCAGGGATAAATATGGCAAAACTTCTAAATGAAGAGCCATTATTAGAACTCCCATTAGACACAATGCTGGGAGCTTTGACCCACTATATTACAAACCCAGAACACAAAAACTTCCAACCAATAAACTCAAATTGGGGAATAGTTCCACCCGTTGAATTGCCCAAAAAAGAACGTAAAAATAAAAAACTCAAGGGCGAAATGATGGCTAATCGAGCAATAGAATCATTAAAAAACTATTTGAGTTAAACATTTTCACTTACAATTTTCAAGCAGATAACGCAAGCATTTCCAACTCTTGTCAAGTCTAAAACTAACCCAAGTGGCTAGTCGTATTTTTACGTAAGTAAAAATACGGATGTTTACAGAACTTGAATAAATTGGTATAATGATAAAGTTGGTTAAGGCTCACGCTCAGGAGAATAAAAACTCCCAAAAGTTTTAAACTTTTTGATGGTAAAGCTGTTTGCCAACTCGACAAAGCGAGTTTCTTACGTAATGCTTGAAAATCACTCCTTTTTGTCTTAAATTTGGGTTATGTATAACGATTACAAAACAGTTTTAGACGAATTAAAAGAACATTCGCACTTCAGAAATTTGAAAAATTTTGAGGGAAAAGATGAAAAATACATCTACTTTAAAGGAGAAAAACTTCTAAATTTATCCTCAAATAATTACCTCAATTTCGCAGATAACAAAGAAATTACACAAGAATTTTTAGACTTTGCAGGAGATAAATTTTCGCTAGGAAGTGCTTCTGCTAGACTTTTAACTGGAACATTACCTGTTTACAAAGAATTGGAAGAAATGTTATCTTCTTTGTACAAAAAAGAAGCAACACTGCTTTATAACAGCGGATATCATGCAAACGTAGGAATATCCAGTGCATTAAACAGAAAAGGAGATGTAATCTTTTCGGACAAGCTTAATCACGCTAGTATTATTGACGGCATGAAATTGTCAGAAGGAAAGTTTTTCAGATTTCCGCATAACAACATGACCGCACTCGAAAATCTTCTTGAAAGAGAAAGAAAAAATTTCAACAACGCATTCATCATTACAGAGAGTGTATTTTCGATGGATGGGGATATTGAAGACCTAAAAAAAATTGTTGAACTCAAGAAGAAATATAATTGCATTATGATTATAGATGAAGCCCATGCTTTCGGGGTTTTTGGAGAAAAGGGTCTTGGTGTTGCAGAAAAGTTAGGAATTATAAATGACGTAGATTTAATCGTTGGAACTTTTGGAAAAGCTGTTGGTTCAATGGGAGCATTCGTTACAGGTCCAAAAATTTTGATTGATTTTTTGATAAACAAATCTAGACCTTTTATATTTTCAACTGCACTTCCACCAATAAATATTGCTTTTTCAAAGTGGATTATTGAAAACAAATTTCCAACAACAAAAGCTAAAAGAGAGAGAATGCTCACAATTGCTAAAAAATTCGGAAGTGAAAGCCATATAATCCCAGTTATTATTGGTGAAAATAAAGAAACTGTGGATTTGTGCGAAGTTTTATTCCACAATGGATATTTCACCCTTCCAATTCGCCCTCCGACCGTACCTGTCGGGACTTCAAGACTCAGATTATCTTTAACCTCTGAAATTGAAGAAAATGAATTACTGATTTTAAAGGAGAAAATTGATGAAGTCTTGTTGGCTAAATAATCAAAATAACGAAAATTTAATAGTATTTTTTGCGGGTTGGAGTTTTGATGAAAAGCCATTCAAATTTTTGCAATGCAACGATTTTGACGTACTTTTCGTATATGATTACAATGATTTTAAACTTCCAGAGGAATTAAAAAACATAAAAAAATATAAACATAAGTATCTTATAACTTGGTCAATGGGAGTATTTGTTGCAAATTTATTCAAAAATTTATTTTCCGATTTTGAATACAAAATGGCAATCAATGGAACAATTTCACCTGTCGATAATGAATTTGGGATTCCTATAAAAATGTTTGAATTGACACTTAAACATGCAAAAATAGGACTTGAAGGAAAGTTTTATAAAAATGTTTTTCAAACAGAAGAAGAATTTCAAGAATACAGCAAAACACCAGTAGGAAGAACAATTGAAAATAGGGTATCAGAGCTAGAAAACTTATACACTGAAATTAAAAACCACAAAGAATTAGAAATACAAAAATTCTATGATTTTGCGATTGTTAGCGATTTTGATAAAATTATTCCACCGAAAAATCAAATTGCCAGCCACAACCAAAATAAAGTGAGAGTGTTAAGCTTACCATATGGGCATTTCCCGTTCTACCACTACTCTAAATGGAATGAGATTTTAGAATGCAAATAGATAACAAACACATAAAAAAACAATTTGAAAAAAGTATGCAAGATTACGACCAAAATGCCACAGTTCAAATATTGATGGCATCTAAGTTAGTATTTGAGTTATCTAAAATTTCTACAACATTTGAAAACATCTTAGAGCTTGGCTCTGGAACAGGAGTTTTGACAAAACAAATTGCAAAAGAGTTAAATTTTTCAAACTATTTTGCAAACGATTTGGTTGAAAAATCAAAACATTACGTCAAAAAATTCATTCCTAACTCAACCTTCTTTTGCGGGAATGCACTAAAAATCAAACCGCCTAAAAAAGGTGATTTAATAATCTCAAATGCGATGTTTCAATGGTTCCCATCGTTAGAAAAAGCAATTCAGACTATTTCTAGCAACTTAAAAACCGATGGAATTTTAGCATTTTCAACCTTTGCCCCCGAAAATTTTAAAGAGATTACGAATTTAACAGGACTTAGCCTAAAATATCTTACAGAAAAAGAAATTGAAGAGGTTCTAAAAAATCAAGGTTTTGAGATTCTATATATTGAACAATTTTATGAGGAATTAAAATTCAAAACCCCACTAGAACTTTTAGCCCATATGAAGAAAACAGGGGTTAATTCTCTTTCTGAAAAAACATGGACAATTGCAAAAGTAAAAGACTTTTGCGACAAGTATTCAAAAAAATATCCAGAAAATAAACTAACTTATTCCCCAATCATAATAATTGCAAAAAAGAAATAAATCTTGTTTAAATTCTAGATATTTTATGAAACTATTAACCAAATAAATTCAACAAATGGAACGAGCCGTCTTCAGACTTTCTTTCGATTTTTTCAATATCCGAAATATCATATCCGCCACGAATATAGTATTCTGAATCCTTTAAATCATGTTCAATTATACGTGAATTTTTATCTTTGCCAAGCGGATATGGAGAAAATTCAGCCTTATCTTTAAATGTTAATCGATACTTGCCGATAGTTGGAATTTTCCCATAATTTGGATCAGAAGTAACGTCCGTCAAATGCCCGCCGTGACAAGGTCTGGAACTTGTTACTTTTTGTCCTGTCAAAAGTTTTTGGAGTTCATCTTTGCCTACGTAACGATAAAACCGTTGTCTTTCACCCCCGAGAACTATCCTATCGACAACATCTCGAGAAACTCCATCTTTTGCATATATTTCATAAATACATTCAAGAAATGGATTTGTTTCCGCTTCAACTTTTGGAGCAGTAGTCTGAGCAACAGATTTTGCAGCAGTTGCAACTTCAGAAACCCCTTGACTTGGTTTTACAAATCGTTTAATTATTGGCAAAATTTTCATTAAATTTTTACTCCTCGAGCCATCAAATCAGATAATTCTAACACCGCTTGTTGCAAACATCTCGGAATATTTTTAAAAACTTTATTCATTTGCTCTGGAGTAGAAAAAGCTGAAATCGCTAAATCATGATATTTATGCAAAGATTCATTATAACCAGCTCTAACAGCAGCGTGTTTCAAGCCATATTGAAATCTAATAACTCCATTACCAACATCTTTTTGAGTACCATTAATTAATTTACTAAGACCCTTATTAGTTGGGGATGCCCATCCGTGTGAATACTTTGGAGTAACAGCATTTAAACCAACTCTTACAACTTTTCCGATAAATGAACCCATAATTTTTTCCTCCTTTTATATTTTTACCTTATCCTTTTTATTTAATATATTTTTTAAACAAAATCTGAAGGAATAATCATTTCCTCGTCGTCAATCGCACGCCCTGATTTTTCCATAAATTCCGTAAAAATGCCTTTTTTAGCATTTTGTGGTGGTGGATCGTACAACCCTTTGACTTGTACAGGCTTTGCTTCTGCAAACATTCCCTTCATAACAGCCATTGCGTCTTTGTCAGCATTCAGAGTTTCTTTAAAATCATCAGGGTTAATCGCACTACCAATTTCTCTATTCTGTTTTATAGAGTTGTGCATAGCTCGATTACTCTTTTTTGCCTCTGCAAATATGCCACAATCCACAGTTGGAGCTTTTTGAAAGGCTTTTCTTAGCATTTTTGCTTTAATTTTTTTAGGTAAAATAGCCCTAAAAAGAAAACCTAATATTTTGTTTTTCATCTAAATTTTCCTTTCTTAAAATATTCTTATTCAATTATATTATTTATTTTACCATATATAATAAAACAAACAAGAGAATTTTTATAAAAAAACGAGAAAGCATATACCACAAAAATGTGATATACGCTTTCCCGTTAAGTTATCTTAGCATTTCTGCCAATCAAACTTTGCTTTAGGAATGAGAAGCCTTCTTCTTGTTACGGAAAAAGAGCAGCGCCTTCCAGAAGCCAACGAACACAACGAACAGGAGTACCCAGTAGATAGCCAGGGTGCAGTAACCAGTGAACAGAGTCGCCGGCTTGTTCAGCTGCAGATACAGGGTACTACTCTCCAGGAGCATGTTCCAGCTGTATGCCGCAGAAGAAATAACTGCAAAGGCCATCACAACAGTGTTTTCAGAAAAGACCTTGATCTTGGCGTGCTTCAGCCACTTGGTCTTCACGAAAACGTACAAGATATCGAGGACCGCTACCAGGACAAACAGCTTAGCGGAGACAAGGACTACATCCTTAGCCACGCCATCAGCATAGACAATACCTGTCAGCAGGTGGATATACTTGCTGCCATCCAGCAGCTTGCCAGACGCATAGTATGCGAACTGGTTCATGAACATCATCGCGAAGATGTACTCCAGGCCTGTAATAAGGCTAGCGAGCAGTGCGTAGATCTCCGTAACCAGCAGGACAGCACCAGTAAACTTGGCGGTCTCAGCGTTCATGAAGTTACGGCCGGACACGTTGTTGTGCATCATAGTTGCACCTCCATAATTGTCTGGAGGTTTTGCACAGCCCCCCAGAAATTTACAAAACTTCTAAAGTTACTCTGTGCAAGAACTCAAGATATTATTATTGTAACACATTTACATAATTTTGTCAATATCAGCCTTGCTATCTAAATATGGTAAAACTTCACTTAAAATTTTTCCTCCAACAGGAGCTGCAACTCCACCACCTTGGTGTCCACCTTCTCCTGTTGGATTATATAAAGTTATTAAAAGTACTATTTGGGGATCATCTGTATTTGCGACACCACAAAATGACGTAACATATTTTCCAGTATTAACTCCATCTTCTGATGTTCCTGTTTTTCCACCAACTTGATATCCTTCTACTTTTGCATTTTTTCCTGTTCCTTCTGATACAACACTGTTCATCATGCTTAATACTTTTTCTGCATTTTCTTTCGAAATTATTTGTTCTCCTGTTTCAATTGGCATATCTTTTTTTTCACCTGTTTCACTATTTATAATACTTTTTACTATTCTCGGCTTTATATATGTCCCTTTATTGGCAATACTTGAAACTGCTGTTACCATTTGTAATGGTGTTATTTCAAATCTTTGCCCAAAACTAATTGTTGCCAATTCTACAGGTCCTGCTTTTTCTTCTTTTATGAATATACTATTTGCTTCTCCTGGTAATTTTATTCCAGTTTTATTAAACAGTCCAAATTTTCTTAAATATTCATAATATTTTGTTACACCTATTTTTTGTCCTAGTCCTATAAATACTGGGTTACAAGAATTCATTAATGCTAATCTTAAACTTTCTGACCCATGTGGTCTATAATATCTCCAACATTTTATTCTTACTCCTGCAACTTCTATTCCTCCTGTGCAACAAAATTGTCCTTGTTTATCTATATCTGTTACTATTCCTTCTTCTAATGCTGCAGATGATGTTATTGTTTTAAAAACTGAACCTGGCTCATATGTATCTGATATTGCCTTATTTCTCCACATTTTTTGCATTGCTGTTGTTCTGTCTTGTGAATCTAGATTTTTCCATTCTGCTTTTTGTTCATCTGTATGTGGTTCATACGGGCTATTTAAGTCATATGCAGGATATGTTGCCATTGCTAAAATATCTCCATTTTTAGGATTCATAGCTATTATACTTCCACCATCTGTACAAACATTATCTATACACGCTTCTTCTAAATATTTTTCTACAATTGATTGTATTGTCATATCTATTGTTAATATTAAACTATTTCCATCTATTGCTGAAATATATTCTTCATCTCCTAAACTTTCTCCTGCTGCATTTGTTTGTCTTTCAATCTTTCCATTTGTTCCTTTTAGTTCATCATTATATTTTGCTTCAATTCCATCTAATCCTTGATTATCATTTCCACAAAATCCAATTACTTGTGCTGCTAAATCTCCATATGGATAATATCTTTTAGAATCTTCATCAATATTTATCCCTCTTGTTATTTGATTTTCTTCCATCCATTTTCTTAATTCATCTGTTTTACTTTTTTCTACTTGCTTTACTATTGTTTCTATTGAGCTTCTTTTTTTTAGTCTTTTTAAAACTTTTTCATAATCTAATTCAAATATATCACTTAATGCTTTTGCTACTTTCTCTTTGTTTTCTTTTGATATATTTGTTGGATTTATTGTTACTGCTTCTACACTTGAACTCACTGCTAATTCATATTTTCCTGTTGCATCATATATTGTTCCTCTTTTTGCTGTTATTTTTCTACTTTGTGATTGTTGACTTGTTGCTTGATTATTCAATTCTGCTCCCCATACTAATTGAATATATCCTAATCTTGTTGTTAATAATAAAATTATTACTATTACTACAAATAGTCCATTTCTCATTTTCTTTTTGCTTAATAATGATATTGGCATAAAATCACCTCTTTTGATTTTATGCCTTTCTAAATAAAAAAAGAATAGATCTTATGTCTATTCTTAATTTTTTTTACTTTGTTGTATTTAATTTTTCTGCTTTTTCAATTTGTTCTCTGTCTTTATTCATTAATTCTACAAATTGAGATTCTACATTGTCTAATACTTGTTTAAATGAACTTACTAAATTTCTAAATTGTGATCTAAATTCATCTGCACCATCACATTGTAATATTATTTGTTCTACAGTTTTTTGCATTGAATCCATAAGTTCTTTTGCTGAACGAAAATCTGATACGATTTCTGTTTGATATGGATCAACTTCTGATTGTAAGTATCTCATTCCTACATCATTAAATATTTGGATTTCTTGGATACTTTTATATCCTTCTTTTCTTGCTGTTGCAACATTTTGTTGTATGTCTATTCCAGAGAAGTCATTAGCAATAGCATCAAACATGTATGGTATTTGGGATACTATTACTTCTAAGAATTTATTAAATTGTGGTGCTAATTCATTGAATTTGCTTACTAATTCATTATATCTTTTACCATACCAATGTGTATGCATTTCTGCAACTTGTTTATATACGTCTAATATTCTATCATTTATTTCTAATGCTGTATTTCTTATTTTGTTTGCTTGATTTGGTATGCTTTCATAATCTATTTTCAATGGTGAACTCATTTTTTACCTCCTTATTACATTATTTTTTATTTAATGCATCTATTTTTTGTTGTATTTTATCTAATTTAGCCTGTGCATCTTCATATTGTTTTGTAATTTTATCATGACTTGCATTATCTGTTTTTAAACGACTTTCCATACGTTCATAATTTTCTTGATATTTATCTACATTCTTTTTAGCTGTATAAACTGTTTCCATATTATATTTTTCTGCCGCTTCCTTTGATGCTCTCCATTCCTTTTCAGCATCATTTGCAGTTTTAGATGCATCATAAGTTGTTTTTTTACGCTCTAAATCTTTTTGTGCTTCTGCCAATTGAACTTGTAATGTTGCTAATTGATTAGTTTTATCTGCAGCATTTTGCTGTTGACCATTTGCATTATTAAGCTCTGCTTGTCCATTATTCCCTTTCTTTCCATCTTCAGTTATATTACCTTGCAAATTCGCCTTATCTCCAGTTAGAATAGTTTCAACCTCTTCTGTACCAGCTGTAGCAGTTTCTTTTTCATCTGGTTTAGCTTTTATTCCAAAAAATCCCAAAGCTGAAGTTAAAAATGTATGTACACAATCAACAGCTTTCTCACCAAATGCTTCATCTATTGTTGGACCAACTACTTTTCCTACAACGAATGCACCAGTAGTACCAATCATTCCTCCGCCTAGTGTAGACGCAACTGTTGTACTTACAAAAGTTTTTACAACAAAAGCTCCTGTATCTACAGCTGTTTGTACAATCCAACCAGTTAATCCATACACATCCTTTTCATCAAAGCCATCTGACAAATCGATACCAACATTCCCTAATATAGAATTTGTAGTATTTTTGACCATATTAACAGCCCCACTTACTATTGGAACTGAAAAAGCCCTTATTGCTCCTACAATAAAACCAGTTCCCTCATTTAATTTTTGTTTCACATCAATTGTAATACTACAAATCAAAAAATCCCTAGGAAATAATTTCCTAGGGATAAAGGATTACTGTTTATTCACAAAGCTTTGTGAAAGATGCCGAATTTCAAAAATATCAGGTTGCGATGCTCCAATTCTGTCTTCTTTTTCAGAATTTCCATAGAACCCACTGATATGAAGCTGTGTAAAATCTGTGATTTTAAAAGCCTCATTTATCAGCAAATCAATATCTGTTAATTCTTCCGTTGTATGACCACCTGTTTTCTTGTAAACTTCATGGCTTGCTTTTCCGCTTTCAGCTTCTTCCTCCATTTTTTGAGATTTCAGTTGAATTTCAATTTGTGCACCAGGGATATTAGTAGAATATGCTGTTATTGACAAGGTAAATTGCAATGCTTTATATCCATTTTCTTTGGGATGATGGATATAGTCTTTTATTTTTGACTCATCAATAAAAAATGGCGTATCCATAATTTCTGCAACAACTTTTTTATCAGCCTCCATAATTTCAGTGCTTTCTTCTACCCACTTTTTGAATTCTCTTGCCATTTTAATGTTTCGAATAACCAAAACATTATTAATGGTATCAAAAATATGCTCGATCATTTCTTCAATTTCTTCTTCAGAAGCATCATTAAAGATGATTCCTTTTATTCCAAAACGATCTCGAATACTTGTTGAGAGATTCATATTTGCTTTGCGCAAAATTTTTGTGAGTTCGCTTTCAAATGATTTGCATCTTGCAATCAGTTCAATACAAGTTGTTTTCCCATCAACAGAATTCATCCACAAAATGAGATACATTATTGTTTTCAACAAGTAACTCGTTTCATTTTTCATCTTAATGGTCATTTTTCGGTAGTTGATACAGCCTCTCAAACCATCAAGAAAAAGATAAAACTGTTTTGAATCTTCTTCAGGTACTTCCAGATCGGTCAACAAATCGTATTCTTTTTGAGCCCAACTCAAAATATCATTCGATTGTTGTGCTGCTTGTAAGTGTTTTTCTTTGAGTTTTAATACTGTTTCCTCAGATAGTGGTGAATATTTTTCTGTACTCCGCGTCATGAATTTCATCCTTTCTACTTACGTATTTACGCAATTATGTAAATATAATACCATAAATTCTAAAAAAAGTATAGCATTTACTTCTAAAAAGTGATATAATTCAAGCGAATTATAATGGTTTAAGCCAAAAAGGAGGAATTTTAAATGAAAACTGTGCCAATTACATTATTAACAGGATACTTAGGAGCTGGAAAAACAACTCTTATAAATCATATTTTAAATAATCAAGATGGTTACAAAGTTGCTGTAATTGTTAATGATATTGGAGAAGTAAATATAGATGCATCTTTAATAGGAAAAGGTGGTATTGTTACTGAAACAAATGATAGCCTTGTTCCTTTACAAAATGGTTGTATTTGTTGTACTTTAAAAGTTGATTTAATGCAACAAATTGTTGATTTAGTTAAAACAGGAAATTTTGATTATATATTAATAGAAGCTAGTGGAATTTGTGAACCTATTCCAATTGCTCAAACAATAACTGTTTTACAAGATTCTACAAAACAATATGGATTACCTAAAATTTGTAGATTAGACAATGTTGTTTCTGTTGTTGATGCTTTAAGATTAAGAGATGAATTCAATTGTGGTGAAGAACTTGAAAAAGATGAAATTGATGGTGAAGATATT
>ERZ773157.26-NODE-26-length-182836-cov-20.389275_pt1 | contig 182836 bp, 163 predicted proteins | sample MGYA00511480_ERZ773157 | MGnify/ENA primary metagenome ERZ773157 (study PRJEB29015, sample SAMEA2737863) | human gut metagenome | biome: human gut; feature: human-associated habitat; material: faeces | place: China | collected 2012 ... | reverse complement strand
AGTGTGGTGTACAGTTAATAGATATGGTATATTTGCAAAGATGTTTATAACTTCCAGTTTAAGAAGTTTATGGGGACTGTCCCAAAGGTGACATCATATTGAATTAAGAAGAAAAACAGTAAGAAGGGACAGAGAGTAAATATGAGCTTTCTGTCTTTCTTTTGCCTTGCATATCAATAATTGATCCAGTAGACCAATTTTGATTCGTGTGGAATTATGTTTTGTTCAGTTGCATCTGGCTCAGTTGAGACCGGACAAAATGATTGAGGACAGACACGTCAATTTGAATTGTTTATTTTCATAAAATGTGTTACAATCAAGTTAGCTGGAACTAATTATATTGCAAAAAAGGTAAATGTATGAGTGAAAGAATAAAACCTACTATCAGTGGCAGTGCTGAGACAATGCTCCAGAGCTTTTATGCCAGAGCCCAATATTCCAAAAGTAAACATAATAAATTCTATGATGCAAAGGCGGTAGAATTAGTCGACAAAATTGATTATGATTTTTCTACAGCGGCTAGGGATTCTACTATGGGGAAAGGGGTAATTGCCAGAACGGTAGTTTTTGATGAATTAGTAAAGAATTTTATAGAGAAAAATCCTTATTGTACGGTGGTCAATATTGCCTGTGGTCTGGATACGAGATTTTATCGCATGGATAATGGTAAAATCACCTGGTACAATCTGGACCTGCCAGAAACGATAGCAATCCGCAATCAGATTTTCGAGGAATCAGGACGTGTTTCTACGATAGGAATTTCTGCACTTGACCCTGCATGGTCAAAAGAAGTAAAAGTGAGGGGGAAAATGCTTTTTATCATTGAAGGATTATCAATGTATCTGACAGCAGAAGAAAACGGTAAGATATTAAAAATAATAAAGGACAACTTTGATAATGCCTGTATTCTTATGGAGTGTCTGGCAAAGGCATGGGTAAAGAAAGAAGGAATAGAAAAATCCATACAGCAAACAGGCTCAAAATTTGTCTTCGGTGCAGATCATTTTGAAGACCTTGGGAATATGACAACAGGGTATCATAAAATAAAAGATGATAATATTCTTCGTGGCATGGAGTTATTTTCATCTGCATACAGACTTTTGGCATTATTACCGATTGCAAAAAAGGTTACGCAGAAGATTCTGATATTTGAAAAGGACTAACTTTTGTTGGAGATGGCAATGAAGGAATGTTTGCATTCGAGAAGCAAATGCGTGTGTGAAATTCCAGTTTGCCGAATTCAAAAATTTATTATGAAATGAAAAGATAGAGTGTATAGAGAAATCTATATGCTCTATTTTTTGCCCATTTTTAGAAAAAATGAAAAAAAATATTGACATTTTGTTACTGGATAAACACAACATATTCATATGTATCTGGCCGTAAGGTCGTGAACAAGCCAGTTGGGTGATGTTCCTGGCGGGCTTTCACCATTATGCCAGAAGCCTCATTTATATATAGGGAAAGAGAGGACATAATGTTAGCAACGGTAAAGGGAAATGTAAAAGAGAATACAGTAGTTATCGATGATGAAGAGATTGACAATTATATGGAGGAGATGCGATAAAACTGCTTGCTTATATAATAGCTGCGATAATAATTCCCGAGAGATAATGGAGAAAAAATTAGCTAAATATGTATAGAGAAAGGTAGTATGTTATGGGATTAGCAGATTTATAAGTCTGATTCTTAGACACAAGCCAGAAACAATAGGAATAACTCTTGATGAACATGGATGAGCTAATGTTAAAGATTTAATTGAGGGTATAAAGAAGACACGTCCGTTTGACATGGATATGCTTGAAGAAATCGTAAGGACTGATAACAAGCAAAGGTATTCATTTAATGAAGATAAAACTCTTATAAGAGCTAATCAGGGACACTCAATTCCTGTTGATGTTGAACTAAAGAAAGCAGTGCCACCGGATATTTTATATCACGGAACCGGAGAAAAGTATGTATCTTCTATTGATAAAGAAGGGCTACTGCCTAAGAGCAGGTTATATGTACATTTATCTAGGGAGGAGGAGACTGCGGTAAATGTCGGTAAGAGACATGGAAAGCCTGTTGTATACAAGGTGGATGCCAGAAAGATGCAAGAGGATGGTTTTGAATTTTTCTTATCAGTTAATGGAGTGTGGCTTACTAAGGAAGTTCCGGTTAAATATATTTTCAAATTAGCAGTATGAAATTAAAAATCATTTATAAAATGTTTTCTGCAAGCATTTTATAAATGATTTTTTAATTTGTGGTCCAATGTACTATATATGATATAAAGTATATATTTAATGATTAGTAATTATCTGCGTGAACTTCAAAATAGCTTTGTTGGTTCTTCAGCTGGCTTGGAAAAACCTTCGTACAATAAAAAGACATATGGTTAAGAATTTGTTATAATAAAACATAGAAATACAGATAACGTATTCAGATAATCCACTTGAGTGCTTACAGACAATAACAGAGGATGGAATTATCGCTAAGATACAGTAATAAATGAGGAGAAATATGACAATCAATGAATATCAGAAATTAGCAATGTCAACATTAAATCCCGAACTCACAAAAAAGGATGTAATGATAAATAGCGTAATGGGGTTGTGTGGTGAATCGAGTGAGGATATTGATATAGTTAAAAAGTGGATGGCACAAGGACATGAACTTGATAAGGAGCATTTGGCTAAGGAACTTGGAGATTTAGCGTGGTATTTGGCTGAGGCAGCAACAGCACTTGAAATACCTTTAGCTGATATTTTTCAAGCAAACATAGACAAATTAAAAAAGAGATATCCAGAAGGATTTGATATTCAAAAATTATTAGTTAGATTACAAGGGGATTTATAAATCAAAAGTTGCCTTACAAAAGGTATTAGATGAAACAAAATTATTATTTGACTCGTTAATGCAGAAATTTTTTGGATAGAAGAAAGGAAGAATAGTATTGGGAAAAGATAACAAAATACAATTATTTGAAAATCAGCCTATTAGGACTGCGTGGAATGAAGAATTAGAAGAGTGGTATTTTTCCATAATTGATGTAGTGGCAGTATTAACTGAAAGTAAGGATGCAAATGCATATTGGAGAAAATTAAAACAAAGGTTGATTAAAGAAGGAAATGAAACCGTGACAAATTGTCACGCTTTGAAAATGAAAGCAGCTGATGGAAAGAGAAGGCTGACAGATGTTGCAAACACAGAGCAGTTATTGCGAATAATTCAATCTATTCCATCAAAGAAAGCAGAACCATTCAAGCTGTGGTTAGCACAGGTTGGAAGAGACAGGATTGAAGAAATAATTGATCCGGAATTGACAATTGATAGAGCTTTGGAAACATATGCAAAGAAGGGCTATCCAGCGGATTGGATTAATCAGAGATTGCAGACAATTCGTGCCAGAAAAGAGCTGACAGATGAATGGCAGGCTCATGGAGTGCAGAAGGGAAAGGAATATGCAATTCTTACAGATGAAGTGACCAAAGCGTGGTCAGGAATGAGTACTCGTCAATATAAGAATTATAAAGGATTAAAGAAAGAGAACCTTCGTGACAATATGAGTACATTGGAACTTGCACTTAATATGTTAGCAGAAGCAACGACAACGGAACTCACAAAGGTACAGAATCCATACGGATTGGAAGCAAATAGAAATGTTGCCAAAACTGGTGGGCAAATAGCCGGTGAAGCAAGAATGAGAATAGAAAAAGAGACGGGCAATCCAGTGATTACCAATCAGAATGCAGCAAGTTTGAATTCTGTTGTTACTGGAATGATTGAAGAAGTAACTAAGGCTGAAGAAAAATAGTAATAGAATGTAGAATTGCCAGAGAATTTGGCATAGGTGATTAATAATAATGAGGCGGCATATGTATCTTATATCAGCATATTTTGATGAACATGTAACAAATGGATTGCAGAGGTTAATTGATAATATTGCAAAAGAAACAGGTAATACTTATATGATTGAGAATAATGTTCCTCCGCATCTGACAATTTCAAGCTTCGAAACAAGAAAACCTGATAATCTTAAGGAAGAATTCATGAAGCTTAATAAAATAGGTGCAGGAGAGATAAATATATTTTCAATCGGGCAGTTTCTGCCGTATGTTATGTATGCTACACCTGTTCTGGACGAATATTTAATGCATCTTTCCAATGAGGTGTATGATATATTTTCTGTAAGAGAAGATGTAACAATTAATCGTTGTTACAAACCATATAACTGGTTTCCACACATAACATTGGGGAAGAAACTTGAAAAAGAACAGATGATAATGGCAATGAGAGTATTACAGACACATTTTGTTTCAATAAAAGGGAAAATAGTAAGGCTTGGATTGTCACAGACTAATCCACATAAGGATATTATACAATTTAATATATGATAGTGTAACCGGGGGAGGGAGAATGGATTTTAGTTGATACTGAAGATGAGATGGTGGCTATTTTTTACAACAGAGGATATATTTTATGCAACAACAGAAATTATTAAGCCTTATAAGACAGGCAATAGAAGATTACAACATGATAGAGGAAGGCGATAAGATTGCCGTTGGAGTATCAGGTGGCAAGGATTCGCTTGCATTGCTGTATGCAATGAAGATACTTAACAGATTTTATCCGAAGAAGTTTGAACTATATGCAATCACCTGTAATGTTGGCTTTGAGGGAATGGATTTTACAGGAGTGAGGCAGTTCTGTGAGAGCATAAATGTGCCATATGAACAGGTTGATACAGAGATTGCAAAGATAGTATTTGAGGATAATAAGGATGAAAGACCATGTTCACTGTGTGCGAAGCTTAGAAAAGGCGCAATGTATAAGAGGCTTGGAGAGCTTGGAATCAATAAGATTGCATATGCACATAATAAGGACGATTTTATAGAAACAGCATTAATGTCTCTTATATATGAAGGGCGGTTTTACGCATTTCCACCAGTTACATATCTGCCGGAGGCAGGGGTTACGGTTATACGGCCAATGATGTATGCACCGGAAAAGGGTGTAGCTAATTTTGTGATTAATCAGGGAATCAAGGTTGTTAAGAACACCTGTCCGGTTGATGGTTCGACTAAGAGGGAATATGCCAAGCAGCTTATGGAGCAGATTAATAGAGATAATCCGGGAACTAAGGACAGAATTATGCATGCAGTTGTGAACGGAAGATTTGAGGACTGGCCAGAAGTGCATAGAAATTAAAAATAACTGTTGATACAACACCAATGAGATAATAGAATAATATTAAATCTATTTATAAGGAGATACGAACATGAGAAGATTTTATGAAGGCAATGATAACAAGGGTTATCAGGAAGTTGTAGATAAAGAAGCTGGCTTGGAATTAATAGGTTTTGATTTGATAAGACTTGAGCCGGGTGAAAATGCGGTTTATGAATCAGGGGAATATGAAATAGGACTTGTTATTTTACAGGGAACATGCAGTGTTAAGGTTGATGATGTCACATTTGACAAGCTTGGCTCAAGAAGAAGCGTGTTTGACGGCAAGCCAACAACTGTTTATGTTCCAAGAGATTCTAAGTATGAAGTTACAGCAACCGGAAGCATGATGCTTGAAATCGGTGTGTGCAAGGTTAAAGCAAGAAAGAAGTATGAAGCTTTTGTAATAGATGCAGGTGATGTTACAACTGAACACAGAGGCAAGCTTAACTGGCAGAGAGATGTTAATGATATTATCACTTCAAAATATGAGGGAAAGGTTGACAGAATTGTGCTTGGCGAGACTTACAGCATGCCGGGACAGTGGTCAAGCTATCCATCACATAAGCATGATACAGACAATCTTCCATTTGAGGTAAATATGGAGGAAATCTATCATTTCAAGGTAAATCCGGGTCAGGGCTTTGGCATTCAGGTAATGTATAGTGACGATATGTCATTAAGAGAGAGTTACATAATAAAGAATGGTGACAGCGTAGCGATTAAGAATGGCTATCATCCGGTAGCAGCAGCACCGGGATATCAGGTATATTATCTCTGGGTAATGGCAGGTGTTGATACAAGACAGCTTACACCTTGTGATGACCCTGACCACGCATGGGTAAAGGCTGTTGAGAAGATGGTGTAATGTATTTTGAACAAGGCATATGTGGAATCAGATATGAAATAAAAGGCTTAATTAAAAGCTGAACATTAAAGGCTGAATATTAAGAAAAATATTGAAACTTTTTATCGATAATGATATATTTAGTGTATAAAATTTTAACAGATTCGAGGTAAAATAATAATGATTTACGCATCACTTAATGCAAAAAAAGGTAACTACCAGTACCCAGCAGCTATTAATACTGCACTTGAATTTCTTGCAAAGCCAGAGACAGCTGAGCTTCCAGTAGGAAGATATGAACTTGATGGAGATAACATTTTTGTTCTTATTCAGGATCAGACAACAGCTCCAGTTGAGAATAAGCGTGCAGAAAGTCACAGAAATTATATTGATATCCAGTATCTTTTCACAGGAAAAGAAGTTCAGGGATATGCACCACTTCTTCCAGGAGTTATAGGTGAAGAGCCAGCTGGTAAAGACAATATCTTTTATGAGACAGTAGAGAATGAGCAGTTCGTTACATTACATCCTGGTGAATTTACAGTATACTTTACTAATGATATCCACCGCCCTAATTGTACAATGGATGAGCCTGTTAATATCCATAAGGCAGTTGTTAAGATTAAGGAAAGTCTTATTAAGTAAATGGAATAGTTGACTTGTTGATACAATATAATATTTAAAACAGAAGCACCATAAGAAGCGAATGCAACGTATTCTTCTGGTGCTTTTTGTATTATTGAAAGACAGAATAAATGGAAAAATGTTGCTATTAGTTATGTATGCTTGTATAATACAGTTAAAGGTTTGTTATTAATTTAACATGCGATGGGGGTTATTTAATATGTTAGCAGAGCAGGTATTGGCATTAATTATTTTCATTTCTATGTTTGTATTGATAGTTCTTGATAAGATAGAGAGGCATTATGTGACGCTTGGATGTGGTGCATTGACGCTGATTGGGGTATTTGGAATTATCATGAAGTCGCCGGAGGCGGTTATTGGTACTCTTAATTTAAGGAGCATATTTACAACAGGTTTCTGGTATCAGTCCGGAGCTGCTGAAGAGGCAGTAACGGGGATTAACTGGTCGACCATTATATTTATTGCGGGTATGATGATTATGGTTGAGGTTATGGCTGCTGCCGGATTTTTCAGATGGCTGTGTATGCTTCTGGCTAAGGCTGTACACTATCGTACAAGAGCATTGTTTATTACATTTATGATAATGTCTTTTGGACTGGCTATGTTTATAGACAGTATAACGGTTATATTGTTCCTTGCAGCTGTATCTATTGAGCTTGCCAAGCTGTTAAAGTTTAATCCGGTGCCAATGATTTTATCAGAGATATTCTGTGCTAATCTGGGCGGCTCGGCAACAATGTGCGGGGATCCGCCTAATATAATTATTGGTACGTCACTTAACTTTTCATTTTCAACATTTATTACGCATACAGGACTGATTGCAGTAATCAGTCTGGTATTTATTGTGGTATATTTTCTTATAGCATATAGAAAAGAACTGGAATCATCACCAGATATTGATAAACTGGCTGAATCTATGCCAAGTCCGGCAGAGACTATTACTAACAGAAGAGATTTTGCATTAAGCTGTGTTATATTCATGTGTGCAGTTGTAATGCTTGTAACGCATGCGCTGACAGGACTTACGGTTGCATTTATAGGACTTGTTATAGCAATATTTTCACTTATTGTATCAGGCAGGAAGGCTTTACATATGTTGAAGTCTATTGATTATAAAACACTTTTGTTCTTTTTAGGACTGTTTATTGTTGTAGGTGGACTTGAACAGACGGGCATATTAGAGATTATTGCTGCATTTATAGGTCGTGTGAGCAAGGGTAATCTTAAGCTTATGGTTGCAATTATTATTATTATTTCAGCATTTGCAAGTGCACTTATTGATAATATTCCTTTTGCAGCAACTATGGTACCGGTTATTAAGAGTCTGGCTGCGACACAAGGGGTTGACCTTTCTGTTCTTGCGTGGGCACTTTCTATGGGAACTGATGTAGGTGGAAGTGCAACACCTATAGGTGCATCTGCTAATGTTGTCGGAACATCAGTTGCAGCTAAGAATGGTTATATGATTGGTTGGGGTAAGTATTGTCGCACAGCTGTTCCGGCAACTATAATAGTTGTGCTTATATCTATGGTGTGCATATTTGTAAGGTATTGTTAATTCTTCGTGCACAAAATGTGTACAGAAATGGGGGTTTTATGGGAGAACAGTTGATTATTTCTATAAGTCGTGAATATGGAAGTGGGGGACATGAGATAGCAAGGAAGCTGGCTGACAGATTAGAACTTGCATTTTATGACAGATGCATGTTGGACGAGATTGCAGAACAGATGAATGCTGATGTGTCAGATTTTCACAAATATGATGAAAAGCCGGGAAACCGTCTCCTGTCGAGGCGTGTAGGTAATCACACCAATTCTTATGAAGAGATTATTGCCCAGTTTCAGTTTGATTATATCCGTAAGAAAGCTGAGAGCGGAGAATCATTTGTAGTAGTCGGCAGATGTTCAGAGAATGTACTTAAGGATTATGACTGCCTTATATCCGTATTTGTAACAGGTGATAAGGAGCATAAGATACAGAGAGTTATGGAGCATTTTGACTTATCCGAATCAGAGGCATATACTAAAATGCGTAGACACGACAGAACAAGAAAACAGTATCATAACAGATACTCAGAAGGTAAATGGGGAGATGCAACATATTATGATATGTGTATCAACAGCAGTCCTCTGGGAATAGAGAAAACTGTTAATGTTCTGGAGAATTATGTGAAAGAAAGAACAGGTAATCAGGAGCTTTAATTATGAAATACACAATAGACACACATACTCATACACTTGTAAGCGGTCATGCATATAACACAATTGATGAGATGGCAGCTTACGCAGCAGGTATAGGAGTTACGCACCTTGCGATAACTGACCATGCACCCAAGATGCCGGGAAGCGCAGGTATATTATATTTTTCTAATATGAAGATAATTCCAAGAGAAAAATGTGGTGTCAGGATATATATGGGTTGTGAAGCTAATATTATGGACTATGATGGAAATATTGATCTTAAAGAATATGGACTTAAGGGCTGTGATGTTGTAATAGCAAGCCTTCATATTCCATGTATCAAGCCCGGAAGTATAGAGCAGAATACGAATGCATTAATTAAAGCAATGGATAATCCATATGTTAATATTATAGGACACCCTGATGATTCAAGGTATCCTGTCGATTATGAAAAGCTTGTAAAGGCCGCTAAGGAAAAGCATGTGCTTCTTGAACTTAATAATACATCATTGAATCCGGATGGCCCAAGACAGGGAGCTTTTGAGAATGATGTTAAGATGCTTAACATATGTAAGGAATTAGGAGTCTGCATATCTATAGGAAGTGATGCACATATAAAAGAGGGAATATGTGAATTTGACAGAGCCTATAAGGTTATAGAAGATACACAGTTTCCAGAAGAACTTATTGTTAATAGTGATTACAGTTTATATGAATCATATATTGGAAAGAAGAATTAAAATCCATTTCATTTCTATTATGAATTATTAGAATCTTATAAGTTCAACAAGAAATACTGCTACACATGACGCTACAGCAACAGTTGTAAGACCTTTGCCTTTCAAAGCAAATATTACGGCTGTCAAAAGCCCTGCAGCTGCACCAACCCACCAGCTGGTTGCGTAGAATATTGCAGGAATTGTCATTGCTGTAAGAACTGCATAAGGTATGTAATAAAGAAAAGAACGGACAAAGCGGTTGATAATCTTTTCCTTAATTGCAGTGAAAGGTATAACTCTTATAAGGTAGGTTGTGCCTGCAAGTATAAGCAGATATATAAAGAAAATACTGTTTTTCATAAGTTCCTCCAATAAGATTAATTATTGCTGTTATCAGCTTCATCAGATACCGGAAAGAATATTGAACCGATAATGGCAGCTGTGATAGCAACAATTGTTATTGTTATACCGCTGGAAATTTTAGAAAGAAGCGGTATGTAGTAGAATAAGCAGCTAAGTATAATTGCAATGATTACGACAATCAGGACGGGGCGAGCTTTCTTCATCTCTGGAACAACCACGGCAACGAACATTCCATAGATTGCAACACTTAAAGCACTCATAAGGCGGTCTGGAAGGATATTTCCAAGAATAGCACCAATAAATGTGCCTAATGCCCAGCCCAGATAAGGCAGGGTAGCAAGTCCTGCAAAGTAGCTGCGCTTGATTTCGTCTTCTTTAGTTGCTACTGCAAATATTTCATCAGTTATAAAGAAACCGAGAAGCCAGCGGTATATGCCACTGAAACGGCTGTCGGCTTTCTGTCCGATTGATATAGACATGAAAGAGTATCTTATATTAATAGTAATCTGTGATATAAGCATCTGAATGTACTGTCCTGGATGAATCATAATGCCGATTCCTGCAAATTGTCCGGCAGAGGTCACTGTTGTCATAGATATGAGAACGGCCTGCCACCAGCTAAGACCAAAGGATACAGCCATAATTCCAAAGGTAAAAGAAACTGACAGATATCCGAGTGCAATTGGTATGCCGGTTATTAGTCCGCGTTTATAATTATTCATTTTATTTATCTCCATGTATACAATGTCTGGGTTAATATAGTAAAGTCATTTTTATATTCTATCATACATTTGCAATAAAAGCACTTGAGAAATTTTAATGCATAAATTGTCAAAAGAATGTATAACATACATGAATCATATGTTATAATATGGGAAAATACGTAAAAATTACAGGGGCAGGTTATGAAGATAAGAGAATTAATGGCACAGGACAAGACTACTTTGTCGTTTGAGGTGTTTCCACCGAAGAAGGATACGGATTTTGCCAATGTTGAGAAAGCAGCATTTGGCATAGCACAGTTAAAGCCAAGCTACATGAGCGTTACATATGGTGCAGGAGGAAGCACTAAGGGACATACAATAAGACTTGCGGGAGATATCCAGAAGAAGTTTAGCGTTCCTACAATAGCACATTTAACATGCGTATGTGCAACTAAAGAGAGCATAGAACAGGCACTTTCACAGATGAAGGAGGCAGGAATTGAGAACATTCTTGCATTAAGAGGAGATGTGCCAAAGGATTTTGAAGGAAATGCATTTACAGATTTCACACATGCGTCAGAACTTGTAAAGTTAATTAAGGAGAACGGTGATTTCTGTGTGGGAGGCGCATGTTATCCGGAGATTCACCCGGATTCTGCAAGCAAACCGGCAGATATCGAGGGACTTAAGAAAAAGGTTGAGGCAGGCTGTGAGTATCTTACAACACAGATGTTTTTTGACAATAATATATTCTTTAATTTTATGTACAGAGTGCGTGAAGCAGGTATAACAGTTCCTATAATTCCGGGAATTATGCCTATTACAAGACAGGTTCAGGTGAAGAATGCAGTGAAGCTTTCAGGATGTAATGTGCCGGAAAGATTCAAGAATATTGTAGACAGATTTGGTGATACAGAAGCTGCCATGAAGCAGGCAGGAATTGCATATGCAACAGACCAGATAATAGACCTTATTGCTAATGGTGTTAAGCATATTCATGTATATTCAATGAATAAGCCTGAGGTTGCAAAGGGGATTCAGGATAACCTTTCGGAAATTATCAGATTATAATTAAAAATGTTTAAGAAAAGGGCAGAGAAAGCGGCTACCGACCGGCTTTCTCTGCCTGTTTGTTATCGTACATATATTTATCAGCTTTATCAAAAAGAGTTTTTAAAGTGCAGTCCTTATAATCAGAGGAGAATGCACAACCGTGAGCGTAACTTATCTTGAATGCCTTTCCAAGTTCATTGAATTCTGATATTTCATTGTCAAGACGGTTAAGTATTTCGGTAACCTCGTCCTTGGTAGAGTTATATATTACTGCGATAAATTCGTCACCGCCGTATCTGCCGACAAAATCCTTAGAGGGAACAACATTTCTTAAAAGTTTTGCAAAATTAAGAATTAACTGGTCGCCAACGGAATGACCGAGGGTGTCGTTAGCTTTCTTAAGATTATTGAGATCAAACATAATACATGCAGTGGAATCAGTAATAAATTCTTTATTCCTGAAGATTTCTTCACATTTGCTCTTATTAGGAAGACCAGTGTGCAGGTCAAGAAATGCCTGCTTTTCAAGCTGCGTATTTTTCTTGTTAATAATAATTGCCTGAATAGTCTGATTAATTATAAATATAATTATAAGAACCATGTCTATTGCTGTAAATGTCTCAAATAATCTTAAATTCCAAGCAATTCTTTCAGAATAATTCTCAGCGGCAGATACGGTCTGGTCGGCAAGATGGAAGTATTCCTCACTTAAAATTACAATATTAGTATTTTCATATCCATATTCACGGACTTTATATATCTCGTCCTTTAACTGTGACCAGAAAGCAATCTGAGTATCAAGTTTTTTCTTATAATCATTGTCATCAAGGCTTATAAGATTATAGTCGCCATCTTCATATTTAAGGTCCTCAAGAATACCGTCAAGATAATTGATAAGTTCATCATCTGAATTGCCGGTGATTTCGAGCTTGACTTCTCTCTGGGTAGCACCTCTTACAAGACCTGTATAATTAATAACTCTGGCAGTTCCCTGTAATTTACCGATAAGAACCATCATGGTTGCAACAAGAACAATAAGAATAATGAGAAGACAGCTTTCAATAACAGTATTGATTGTTTTTATATGTTTTCTGTGTTTGTGTATTTTCATATCTCACCTTATAAAATAATTGCTATATAAGTACCATTAAAGCGGTACTTTAGTACTATATCAATATGCTGCTTAAATGTCAATACAATAAATATAAATTATGAATGAATTTGATTGAAAATGAATGAAATTAGCAACGACATTTATCATTATGTAAGTATACTTATGTTGTGCATTGACACATAAGTATTGCAATATTAAAATTAATTCGTTTGGAAATTCTAACCCGACAGATAATAAATTATGCAGGTTAAATATTGGAGGAATCATATATGTCAAATATAAAGCTTGGAAGTCATGTGGGAATGGCAGGTAAGGAAATGTTTCTTGCATCTGCGAAGGAAGCGGTATCTTATGGGGCTAATGTATTTATGTTATACACAGGTGCGCCACAGAATACAAGAAGAAAAGAAATAAATGAGCTTAATATAGAAGCTGGCTGGAAGTACGCGAGAGAACATGGGATTGAGGAGATTATTGTACATGCACCTTATATAATCAATCTTGCAAATACAGTTAAGCCAGAGACTTATGAGCTTGCTGTTGAATTCCTTGAAAAAGAAATTATAAGGACTGCTGCCATGGGAAGTCATATAATGGTTCTTCATCCGGGAAGCCATGTCAATGCAGGGGTTGAAGCCGGAACCGCACAGATTATCAAAGGACTTAATACAGTGCTTAACCAGAACGATGATGATGTGTATATTGCACTTGAGACAATGGCTGGCAAGGGAAGCGAGATAGGCAGGACATTTGAAGAGCTTAAGGCAATCTATGATGGCGTTGATAAGAAGGACAGATTGAGAGTGTGCTTTGATACATGTCATGTTAATGATGCTGGTTATGATTTAGTTAATCATTATGATGAGGTATTTGCAGAATTTGACAAAGTGATTGGTCTTGACCAGATAGCAGTATTTCATATCAATGACAGCATGAATCCGCTTGGAGCGCATAAGGACAGACATGCCAACATTGATAAAGGAAATATAGGATATGAGACTCTTCACAGACTTGTCCATGATGAAAGATTCTTAGATGTTCCTAAGATTCTTGAGACCCCATGGGTAGCAGTTGAGGGAACTGATAAGAAAGAGCCTCCTTATAAGGAAGAGATTGCGTGGCTGCTTAAAGATTAATAAACTGTAGGAAAGTATGTTGTGAAAGGCGGGATAATAATATGTCAATACCAGCATATGAAGCAAAGTCAAGATTAATAGATGGTAATAAAAGATTTATTAATGCTACAAGCAATCCGGGAGATGTTTCGCTGGAAAGGCGCGTGGATACATTAAAGAATGGTCAGCATCCATATGCGATTGTTCTGTGCTGTTCGGATTCCAGACAGGTACCGGAAGCAATATTCTCAGCGGGAATAGGGGAACTTTTTGTTATCCGCGTGGCAGGAAATGTAGTGGATTCGCATCAGCTTGGAAGTGTTGAATATGCAGCAGACCATCTTGACTGTAAGCTGGTGGTTGTACTTGGGCATAATCATTGCGGTGCAGTTGAAGCGGCAATAAAGCATGACCCTGACGGACATATCAAGTATATAACTGACGATATCAGGGAGGCTATTAAGGAAGAGAAAGACGAGTATATTGCAACATGTCTCAATGTAAAACACAGTGTTAAGGTGATAGAGGAGAACACGGATATGAAGCTTCTGGAAGAAAAAGGTCTTGAGGTTATAGGAGCAGTGTACCATCTTGAGGATGGACATGTTGAGTTTCTGGAGTAAAGAATGGATGAATGTAACATTATCAGACTAAATAATTTAATATCGTATATATCCCCGACGGAGAATCCTTTATCTGCTAATGTGGTAATGATACAGGGAAAAGAAGCTTTGTGGCTGTATGATGTCGGCAACCACCCTGATATTCCACAGATAATAGAACAATTCCGTGATGGAAGAAATGTTAATGTTATATTGTCACATTTTCACGAAGACCATATCGGTAATCTTCCGGGTATGGGCGTTGATGAGGTGTATCAGGGAAAGTATACCCATAGGCACACTGGCATGGGAACAGTCGTAGAAGATGACATTTATATTCAGGACGGGGAAGCAAGACTTCATATATTTCCATTGCCGTCAAGCCATGCAAAGGGCTGTGTTGCGTTGGAAGTTAATGACGAGTGGTGCTTTCTTGGAGATGCATTGTACTCTATGCAGAAATGCGGACATAACTTGTACAATGCAGGCATATTAAAAGAAGAAATAAATGTATTACAGAACATTAAAGCGGAGAAATTCATGCTGAGTCACAGGACACCTTTTGAAAAGCCAAAGGGGATTATTATGAGGTGGCTTGGTGAGATATATGACAGAAGGGTTAAGGGAGAGGTGTATATTGAGATCTAAATATCATTTTATTATAATCGGCTCAGGCTGGCGGGCCTTATATTATGTATGCGTAGCAAAGGCTCTGCCTGAAATATTCTGTATTGATGCGATGTATTGCAGGACGCAGGAGAAAGCGGACTTAATTGCCGGTCAGTATCAGATACATACAACTACATCTATAGAAGAATGCGCGGCATATAAACCTGATTTTGCAGTTGTGGCTGTTAAGAAGGACGCCATATGTGATGTTTCAATGGAATGGCTTGACCGTGGAATAACTGTTTTATCAGAGACTCCGGCGGCACTTGATATGGATTCGCTTAATAAACTGTATTCTTATTACAAATGTGGTAAAAAACAGGTGGTTGCTGAACAGTACAGGGAGTATCCTAATATTAAAGCATCATTAAAGCTTATTAATGAAGGAATTATTGGTGATGTCAGCTGTGTAAATGTGTCACTGGCGCATGAATATCATGGAATAAGTCTTATAAGAGCATTTCTTGGAGTTAATCCGGGAGAGAAGTATACAGTTTCAGCTAAGACATATGAGTTTCCTACAACACAGACTCTTACAAGATATGATAAGTTCACTGATGGCAGGATTGCAGGAAAGAAAAGATGCGTCGCCACATTTGAATTTGAAAGCGGGAAAGTGGCATGGTATGATTTTGATTCGGAGCAGTACAGGTCACCAATCAGAAAGAATACGCTTAAAGTTCAGGGTGTAAGAGGTGAGCTTGTTGATGACTGTGTATATTATCTTGATGAGAATAATGAAGGTCAGGCTGGCAGAATCATAACGGATTCCCATGTGATTAATACAGGAAATTCTAATCCTAATTTTGAGAAGATTCGTGAAATTAAGAAAATTTCATTTGATAATAAGATTATATATGAGCCGGAATTTGGATTGTGTGGTCTGTCAGAAGATGAAACAGCAATCGCAGTGATGATGAAGAATACGGCAGAGTATAGCAGAGGAAATGCGTCTGCACCATATAGTATGGAGGATGCCCTTGCAGATGCGTATGCCGCCATCTTACTGAAGAAGGCTGTGGAAACAGGAGAAGTGGTGCATAGTTAATATAATGAAACGGGGTACATGGTATGCAGAAAGAATTGTTAAAGGTGGCACTTATAGGTGTAGGAAGTGTTGGAAAGAAATATGCCAGAATGATAACAGCGGGAGAAGTTCCGCATATGAAATTATCAGCTGTGGTTATAAGAAGAGATGAACTTATTGAATGGGGCGAATCACTTGTTAATACTGATGGTGATAATGCAAGGATATTCAGGAGTGCAGAAGAATTATTTGAGACAGGAGAATCATGTTATGATGCAGTTATTATAGCAACTCCTCATAAAACTCATAAAGAACTGGCTTTGAAAGCATTTGCAAAGGGAAAAGCAGTGTTATGTGATAAGCCGGCAGCGGCAGATGTAGGTGAAGCACTTGCAATGCAGAAGGCTGCCAGTGAAAGTGGCAGAATATATGGAATGATATTTCATCAGAGGCTTTACCCTAAATACATCAGGATTAAGCAGATGATAGATAATGGTGAATTAGGAGATATAAAGAGAGTATGTCTTATTAATTCACGATATTTAAGAACATCATACTATCATAAATCTGGCTCATGGAGAAGCAGCTTTGCAGGTGAAGGCGGTGGAGCACTTATCAATCAGGGACAGCATATTCTTGATATGTATCAGTACCTGTTTGGAATGCCACAGAAACTTTTTGCAGCGATTCCATTTGGAAAATACAACGACTTTATAGTAGATGATGAGGCTACTATCGTTATGGAATACGACAATGGAAAGACAGGCACATTTATACTATCCACAGGCGAAGCCTGTCACGAAGAGCGACTTGAGATTATAGGAACGAAGGCAAGAATTCTTCTGGAAGACGACACGCTCACCATTACAAGACACAGAGATGTATGTGAGTATATCAAGAACGAAGAAGTCAACTCAAGGCAGAATATGACATTCGCAGAGGAAACTATACAGTTCGAGAAAGCATCTGAGCCATATGCACAGTTATTTGAAAACTTTGCAAATGCGGTGCTTAAAGGTGATGAGTCTTATCTGACCGTTAAGGGTAGTGAGGGAATTAATTCACTCATGTTGTGTGCCAGTGCTTATTATTCAGCATGCAAGGGCATAAAAGTAGAACTTCCGCTTGAAGCCTCAGATTATAAAGAGCTTATGGATGAATTGATTAAGAAAGAAGAGGGAGAATAGATTTTAAATCTGACCATATAAATTTAACTCAAAATGACAATGTACACATGTCACTTTATCTGTTATTCTTATGTGCAATTAAAGTATGTTGATATAGGAGGCAGATAAAATGGAAGCACAACAGACACAGTCAGTACAGCAGGGGATTAAGAAAGAAGGATTTCATATTACTGTAACACAGATGTGTGTAACAGCAGTATTTATGGCACTTACATGTGTTGCAACAATGGTGGTGCAGATTCCTATTCCTTTGGGATATGCACATTTGGGAGACAGTGTAATACTTATATGCGCATTTTTCTTTGGACCGGTTGTTGGCGCACTTGCTGGAGGAATCGGTTCTGCGATGGCAGATATATTAACTGGATTTGCAGTATGGGCAGTTCCAACACTTATAATAAAGACAATCATGCCAATAATAGCATGTGCAATATTTGGCAATATGAAAAGTAAGTTTGACAGATGTAAGGTTATTTCAGTAAAAGGAATTGTTGGTGCAGTTTTTACATTACTTTTCATGACATTAGGATATGTTGTATTTGGTGCAATAATAGCAGGCAGCTTTGCAGCAGGATTAGCTTCAGCACCAGGACTTCTTCTTAAATCAGTAGTTAATATGGTTGTATATCTTTTTGTGGCAACAGGAATGTCTAAGATTCTTGGCAGAAAATAGTCAGTTTTAGAGTATGTAGGATAGATTTATAGTCTGTAGGGTGGTACTTTTGGGTACCACCCTTTTTCGTGGTTGATACACGAGGAAGTTTTACTTCCTCTAGAAGATATTTATCGTGGAGGTAACTCAAAGTCAAGGAATCCTCATATGCAGATAATGTTAAGATTAGTAGGATTTGGAGATAATGCTGGTTCTGGCTTCCCAACAATTCTTGAGGTATGGAAATCAGAAGGGTGGATTGAACCTCTATTAATAGAGGATACAAATCTTAATCAAGTGACACTTGTGATGAAGATGGAAAAGGAATCTGATGAAGAATTAGCAGAAAAATCAGCAGATTCAAAAAATATGAATAGGTCAGATTTATCAGCAAGACACAAACAGATTTTAACAAATATGGATATAGGTGTTGAATATAGTATGGAACAGATAGCAGAGAAGATTGGATTAAAAGGTCCTAGAACAAGACAACTATTAAATGAATTAGTGAATAAGGAGTTATTAGCTTGTGTTGGAACAACAAAAAGAAGAAGATATATTAAGACTGTTGATTGAAAAACATATGATACCTATCAGTAGTCGCAAATCCAAAACCTTTATAGGTCAAAAATCACATCGACTACTATATTAGTTGCAAATTACACCTATAAAGTAACTATAATCAGTAATCTTATAGGAAATCCAACTCCAAAACTCCATTTTAGACAGCGTAAGAGGGCAAATCAGCCTATAAGATGCAATATATTTATTTTCTTATAGGAAGCCCTGACTCAAAAAGCCAAGATTTACCACCACATCCCCCAAAAAATGAGAAAAAAGCCGCCAGCAGTTAAGCTGGCGGCTTAAATTAACACTTACATGAGGTATAGCCACAATCACCGACGGTGGAAGAGCTGTTTGTCAGCGTACATTGCTGAGTCAGCATTTTTTACTATTTCAATAATATCGATTCCGTTGCCGGATGCAACACCGACAGCACTTTTAAAAATAATCCGTTAAATATACGAATACACGCATAACTTATATTTTAACATTTAGTTAAATCGATTTCCAGCTTTTTTAATTCTTTTAATTCTCTTATAGTAAAGTATCCGCATACGATAGCAGCGGCAGCGTCTGCTATAGGTCCGGCATACATAACACCGTCAATTCCCATGAATATAGGAAATATAATGATAAGTGGCAGCAGGAAAATAATCTGCCTTGTAAGCGACATAAATACACCAAGCTGTGATTTGCCAATTGAGTTAAAGAAATTGGAAGTTACAGGCTGGATGCCATTAACAATTGTCAGAAACATATATATTCTGAAATATCTTTCAGAGAATTTAAAGTACAGGTCACTTCCGTTACCAAATATGCTGATAATCTGTCTTGGGAATATCTGGAAGCATGCAAATGCGATTAAAGACAGGGCAGAAGCTGCACCAAGTGCAAGAAGATAAGTTTTTCCTACACGGGCGTACTTCTTTGCACCATAGTTAAAACCTATAACAGGCTGTGTTCCCTGAGATATTCCGATAACAAATGACATGAAAATCATATTAACTTTAGTTATAATTCCGGCGCAGGCAAGAGGAATGTCTCCACCGTATATTGATTGTGCGCCGTAGTGTGACAGCGTATTGTTCATAACAATCTGTACAACGGTCATTGCAATCTGATTAAAGCAGGCACTTGCTCCAAGAATAAATATTTTCTTACAGTGGGCAGCAGATACAATAAAACTTTCCCTGCTAAGTTTAATTGTCTTAAAATGAAACATATAACGCAGACTGATTGAAAATGAAATTATCTGGCCTGTAATTGTTGCAAGAGCAGCACCAGTCATTCCCATGTTAAAGATAAAGATAAACAATGGGTCAAGAATAGTATTTACTATGGCACCAGCAAGCATAGATATCATGGAATATCGTGGGCTTCCATCTGCGAGAATAAGCTTGCTCATACCAGTGTTTGCAATTAAGAATGGGAAGCCAAACGCAGTGATTCTTGTATATGCCTTTGCATAAGGAAGTACATCTTTAGTTGCACCAAAGAATTTAAGCATAGGTGTTAAGAATATAGTGGTTACAAGGAACAGAAATATTCCAAACAATGCCATAAGCACAATACCATTGCCGGCATATTTTTCAGATTCGTTCTTTTCACCGGCACCAAGATACAGCGAGAAATTAGTCGCGCTTCCTATACCGAGAAGAAGCGATATAGCTGTACATGTTGTTGAAAGTGGAAATGCAATATTAGTCGCAGCATTTCCAAGCATGCCGATTCCCTGGCCGATAAATATCTGGTCGACAATATTGTAAAGCGCTGTCACAAGCATTGAAATAATGCATGGAATTGCAAAACCAACAAGCAGAGTGGATTCTTTTTTATATCCAAGTGGATTATCTTTTGTGTTCATAGTCGCTGACTGATTATTCATAATAAAACCTCTTAATTATTATACAATATTATTAAAAACTGATAATAGCATAATTGATATCATAACATATTATGTTAATAAATGTGTAGCCAGATTATTAAAATGTGCTGTTATATGCTTTGCGTTTGTGATATAATTCATGTCATGTAAACATATAAAGCCGGAGGGAAATATGGATAATTATTCAATTAACACAAAATGCGTCCAGGCAGGCTATACTCCTGGAAATGGTGAACCAAGACAGATTCCTATAATCCAGTCTACTACATTTAAGTATGATACAAGTGAGGATATGGGAAAACTTTTTGACCTTGAAGCAAGTGGATATTTCTACACAAGACTTCAGAATCCAACTAATGATTATGTGGCAGCTAAGATTGCAGCCCTTGAAGGTGGAAGTGCAGCAATGCTTACTTCATCAGGACAGGCAGCTAATTTCTTCGCTTTATTTAATATTTGCGAAGCTGGAAGCCATATAGTAGCATCATCTTCTATATATGGAGGAACATTTAACCTTATTGATGTTACTTTGAAGAAGATGGGAATTGAAGCAACATTTGTTGACCCTGACTGCACAGAGGAAGAACTTAATGCAGCTTTTAAGGATAATACAAGAGCAGTGTTTGGTGAGACAATTGCTAACCCTGCACTTACAGTATTAGATATTGAGAAGTTCGCAAATGCAGCACATGCACACGGTGTACCACTTATCGTTGATAATACATTCCCAACACCAGTTAATTGCAGACCAATTGAATGGGGAGCAGATATTGTAACACATTCAACAACTAAATATATGGACGGACATGGAGCAGCAGTCGGTGGAGCTATTGTAGACAGCGGAAAGTTTGACTGGATGGCACATGCAGACAAGTTCCCTGGACTCTGCACACCTGATGAATCATATCATGGAATTACATATGCCGAGAAGTTCGGTAAAGAAGGCGCATTTATAACAAAATGTACTTCGCAGCTTATGAGAGATTTAGGCTGTATACAGTCTCCACAGAATGCATTTATATTAAATCTCGGTCTTGAATCACTTCATGTGCGTATGCCAAGACATGTTGAAAATGGACAGGCTGTTGCAGAATTTCTTGAGAAGCAGGATAAGGTTGAATTCGTTAATTATCCGGGACTTCCTTCTAACAAGTACTATGAAACCGCTAAGAAGTACATGCCTGATGGCGGCTGCGGAGTAGTTTCATTCGAGTTAAAGGGTGGAAGAGAGGCTGCTGAGAAATTCATGAAGAATCTGAAGCTTGCAGCTATTGAAACTCATGTAGCAGATGCGAGAACATGCTGCCTTAACCCTGCAACATCAACACACAGACAGATGAATGATGAGCAGCTTAAAGCCGCTGGAATTCCAGCAGGACTTATACGTATCTCATGTGGCCTTGAGGATAAGAAGGATCTGATTGCGGATATTGCACAGGCGCTGGAGGCTATCTGATTCTAATACAGAATTAAAATGTTTTATATGAATAAAGTCGTTAAAATGATGAGATTATTATAAATAAAAGTCATCATTTTAACGACTTTTTATTTACAATAGAATGTGTACATGGTACACTCGGATTATGAAATATAATTATTTATCATTTAGTTTATTGCGAAACAAGTTCGCAATTCTGATTAAAAATACGGTAATAATCCTGAAATGCAGGATTATTAAGACGAAAAGCTGGTGCTTTTTAAATTTAGACATGACTAAAAGACTTCCCAGATAAACTGCAAAGAAAAGATTGTATGGATATGAAAGATTAGGTAGTCAAAGGCTTCAAACTCCGAATATATTGTTACTAATGAATTAATCTTATCAGCAATGAGGACAGAGACAAGCTGAGTGATTCCTGCAAGAAGCAAATCAGCATGGAGTGTTTTTTCGTTCTGCGTATTGAGGTTTGCAATGCATAAACTGTCCTTGAAATGATTAAATGACTTTTCTACATTTACTCGGATATTGTAGGTGTCTTGCAATTCCTGTGAACCACATTCTACACAAGGATAGGCATGAAGGTTTTTTGATAAATGTAAATTATTCACCGCAGGAAGAACTGGTGCATGGATTTTCACAATTACACTTGCGGAAGGACCTCCCAGTGTCCTTATTATACACCCATTTCATTTTTGGATATACATATTTCATGGTAGGAAGTTTGCTCTGCAAATGGGATTTGTTTCCTTCCCACTTTATGGGAAGTGATGGATTATGAGGACAGCAGGAAATATCGTTTTTATTGATTGTGTAGTTATTACCTTCGCCGGAAAGTCTTGTTTTCAAGGGAATAAAAACTTTTGAAATGTCTTCGTTTCAGTAAGCTGTCATTTCTGAAATTTCATTTGAGGAAACAGCACATCCAAGTAGCCATTGAAATTTATTTACTATAAGAATACAAATGATACAAAGGGAATTTAATGACATAATCAAAAAACAATTTTACAGATATGTGAAGGGGGCAAGAGTGAATGATAATAGGTGTAGATGCGGATGGCGTTTTAACTGATATGCAGCTTTTTAATTATACATACGGAAAGCTTTATTTTAAGAAAGAAATAATAAATCCAAGTGCATATTCTGTCAGGAAAATATTTGAGGTAAGCAAATTTCAGGAAATATTGTATGGTCTTGTTTACTTTAAAAGGTATTGTACAGAGTGGAAGCCGCATGAAGGAGCTGCGCAAATTATAAAAAATATGAAATTATCTGGAAATACAATTTGTGAAATTACAGCCAGAAAATTTGTCACTAATAAAGGGTTGCTAGGAGCAAAGAGTAGAAAATGGTTTGAGGATTGGTGTAGAAGAAATAATTTCAGCTTTGATGAAATTATCTATTGCTCAGAAAAATATGGCCCTGAAGAAAAGTATCGGGCTTGTATTGAAAAAAAGGTTGATGTGATGATAGATGATAGACCTGAAATAATAACTTATCTTTCGTCAAAAGGGATTAAAGTTCTGATGATGGATGCACCATATAATCAACAGGTAGCCGGAGATAATATTATAAGAGTTTTTGGCTGGGATGATATATACCAAAAGATTTCTGATTTTGGAGTATAGTGAGGAAAAAACTTATGAAGATACTGATTAATTACAGTGAAATGAGGCAATATGGTACATTAAAAATTGTGACCAATAAGTATTGTGGGAAAAACATTAAGGTATATATATACATAGATTTGTCTAAAAATATTGACTTTGATAAAGCGTTATCAAGAAAAAGAGTAGCATATAAATATGAAAGAAAACTCAAAAGAAGGGGCTGTAAATTTCATCGGGTTATAGTTCCGACCGGGGATAGCATTAATAATATTATAGAACGTAATAAAATAGATGTTTATTTGACAAATGATTTAGAGATTATGGAGCTGTATTCAGATAGCAAATATGTAAGATGTATTGATGCTAAAATGGATGTGGAAAGAATATGTGCGCAGATAGATTCTTATTTACTTATGGATTCAAAATCTCTGCTTAAGAATAAAAAGACTACACAATATCCATCAAAGGATAAAATATGGCTGTCAGCATATAATATTCAGGCACAAAGAGAGTATGAAAGATTAAATGCTAATAATGATTCAACAATTTTAGATGTGATTAAAGAGGTAAACAAAGATTTCCTGTATGAAACAGCCATGATTTATTATGGAATAAAAATTTCATATGGAGAACTAATAAATAATATAAACAGAATGTCCAGAATGCTTATGGGTGAAGGCATAAAAAATGGTGATGTGGTAAGTATATGTACGCCAAATGTTCCGGATGGAATATATTGTTATTTTGCGGCACAGAATATAGGTGCAATTCCGAGTATGCTACATGTCTTTTCGTCACAGGAGGATATGAAATATTATTTTAAATTAGAAAAAACTAAGCTTGTTATTGCAATAGGAATGACAAAAACTTGTGAAAATATAAAAGCTGCTGTTAATGGCACAAATATAAGGGTCATTATAATACCTATGGATTCTTCGCTTTCATTTCGTTCAGTAGAAGCAGTAAAAATGAAATTAGGAATATCACTAATAAAAAGATTACATAAAGGAAAGCATTTTTTTGAAATAACAGATTATTCCAGATTTCAAAATATAGAAGATTGTTGTAGAAAGCATAAGGGGCAGAAATTGATAACAGCACATAATGAGATAGCGACAGTAGTCCACACTGGAGGAACAACGGGACGTGGAAAATCCGTTATTTTGACACATAAAAATATTTTGTCAAATGATAACGCTTTTGAGGCTACAATACAGGATTTTGAACGCGGAGATACAATACTTGCCATTCCGCCATTGTTTCATGTACTAGGATTAAATAACTGTATATTATTGATTCTCAGAGCGGGAGGGAAAGTTGTACTGGTTCCCAAATATAATAAATATAAAATATCACAATTATGTAGAAAGTATCATCCCGAAATGATATTTGGTGTACCAAAGATAGGCAGGGATTTTTTAGAATTTCTTGATGAGAACATAAATTTATCACATTTAAAATATTATGTTCTTGGTGGAGAGGAGATGAGCAAAAGCTTTATAGAGCAAAGTAATAAATTCCTCCAACAACATGGAGCCAATATATATTGTGACCAGTCACTAGGAGCTACGGAATGTTCATGTTCAATGACCAATACATTCAAAAATAGTTATGTACCGGGTAGCTGTGGTATTCCATTAATTAATTTGGATATGAAAGTTGTGAAAGCGGTTGGAGAAGATATAAGAGAGTGTGATTATAACGAATATGGAGAGATTTGTTTTTCAGGACCATCTGTTATGAATGGTTACCTAGAGGAAATAAGTGAAAATAAAAAATATATAAGACAACATTCAGATGGAAAAATGTGGTTTCATACAGGTGATTTAGGTTATATAAGTGAAGATGGTATTTTGTTTTTTGTTGGTCGAATTAAGGAATTGTTAAAGATAAATGGGGAACAGGTATATCCATCAATAATTAAGCAGGTTATAATGCAACATAATTCAATTAAAGATTGCGCAGTCATTGGTACACATGATGAGGTTGGACATAAAAGGGTACTTGTGATTGCCGTTATGAATGAAAATGATAAATATAATCAGGAAAATATAAATCATGAATTGATAGATATGTGTAAAAAACAATTAATTCGAGAAGCTGTGCCGATGGATATTGTATTTAGGGACAAATTGCCAGAAACAAATATTTATAAGTTAAACATTAATGAGTTGAGAGAGGAGTATACATAAAATGTTTAGAGATGGATTTTTTGGATTTTTAAAGATTGTTGGAACTCCGTACTTAAAGATAAAATATAAAATTAATGTCAATGGCAAATCTAATATACCAAAACAGAATGGATTTATAATAGCGTCCAATCATATTAACAATGATGACCAATTTATTATTGCAAAGGCATTGACAGGAAAAACATTCAGTGGGCTTGCTTCAACAACAATTAAGAGAACATTCAGAGGTCGCTTGTTCAGCATATTAGGCGTTGTATATGTTGATAGAAATAATACCGATGATAGAAAGAGAGCGAAACAAGAGTTAGAAATAAAGCTTTTAAAGGGCGAAAATTGTCTGGTTTTTCCGGAAGGGACAAGAAAGATAAAACATCCGGAGTATAATAATGAACCTTTAATGCCTTTGAAATATGGAGTTGTTTCAATGTCTCAAAAAACAGGTGCGTCAGTTCTACCCATAGGGTTGAAGTATGAAGGTATGGTTGTAACAGTAAATATCGGGGAGATATTTTCTGTGCTTACGGAAGATGATTTGACAGAAGCCAATAACAGGTTGAGAAACAGATTGATTGATTTGTTACAGTAAATAACTGATTTCAAGGTTGTGAGAATGCAAAAAATGGTGACAGCTTGAAGAAATCGAATGAATATTTTAGAATATAAACAAAAAATGCAGAAATTCAGTTTATCAATAGAGTTGGCAAAGGAGAAACAGAAAACATGAATTTACCCATCAATAGAAAAGCTATGGCTTAGGTATTACAGCAAGCAGGGTATAGAAGCGCAGTTGTTGCAAGGCAATATGTATGATTATTTTGTTGAGAAAAAATAAGAACAGGATGTCCAATGTAACATTTGCATATATGGGAAGAAATGTAAGCTTTAATGAGTTTTTCGTCAATATTGAAATGACAGCAAAAGCATTTTGCAGGGTAGGAGTGAAAAAAGGAAGCATTGAGAGCATATGTGTATTGACAATGCCTGAATTTCTTTATTATCTGTATGCCTTAAATTGTATAGGGGCAATATGCAATTTTATTGCGATGAATGTCACACAGGAAATAATGGAAAGACAGATGGTATCATCAGGGTTTTGAGGTGCTGGTTGTTATTGATTTTATTCTTTCGAAGGTAAATGAATTAATTGAAAAAGAAAAATTAAGAAGATTATTGTAACTTCCATTAGAGATTCCATGCCACCATTTTTATCATTAGTTATTGCTTATAAATTTCACAGTAATTATAAAAAATAATGCACAGGTTACAAAATGGAAGGATTTTGTAGGAAATGGCAGAAAGAAAAATCAAAGTATGAGGATTCTAATGAGACGCTCCTGGCAATAATTGAGTATACAAGTGCCACAATAAGGAAACCTAAGGACGCGGTTTTGGTAAATAAGGCAACTAATGCCATAGCGTTTAACTATGCACACATGAATAATATGCATGTGTTCAATAAAGGTGAGATATACATGGATATTCTGTCTTCATCTTATGCGTATTATGTTTTTTTCAGGGTACATATGCCTTTATGTCTTAGACTTAGGGGTGTTCTGATACCTAATCTGGCACTAGAAACGTTTCTTGCTTATTTTAGAAAATATAAACGGAATCATTTTGGAGGAGTACCATTACATATTGAAAATCTGATAAAGGATTCCAAGGTTCAGAAGATGGATTTGTCTTTTATTAAAATCATTGCTTTTGGTGTTGATGGGGTTGACAGAGAATGGGAAAAAACGGTGTTAATCAGGAATGTGGTATGACCGAAATGGCGGAATTGTTTTGTGCATGTGCACATAAGTATGATTTTATGCTTGCGTTTGTGAAAAATAATATCAAGATAATCGACATGGCTACAAAGCGGGAATTGCGGTATGACTAGGATGGAGAGATATGCGTTTCAAGACCTGTTGAGTCCACATACTATTGATGTATTGCCGACAACGCAAATGGGGAAGGTTGATTGTGGGAGACTAAAGGAGAAAACAATATGAAAGATGTAATTAAAAGCGGAATCCATGATTTGGATTTATTAAGGTCAAGTGAAGAAAACTATATCAGGTATATATATGAGTATATAGGAATATATCAGAAGTATATATCTGAATGTGATTATAAAGAAGTTATTTTTGAAAAATATTATGAGGAACACCGCAATATTACAGAGTATCATTTTGTCAACAAGGGCGTGCAATTTTTGGGAGAAATGCTGGAAAAAGCTGATGTACCGATATCTAATAGAAATCTCCGCAGGCTTGGGAGAACTTACAAGGGGTTTCCGGTAATATTGAGTGTTTATGCTGATAAAGTTATAGAAACAGCATTGAATTACATAAGAAAAGATGACCTGCTTATAAAGACATATGTAAATAAAGTGTTTATGTCTGGCAATGCAAAAGATAAATTAAATTTTCAGTATGAATTGTTGTGTAGAAGAATTGAAAAAAATTGGACATATAAACCATATCAAGATTTGAAGAATAATATAGATGATATAAATTGGGAGTAGAAATATATGGGTATACATTTTTATAAGATGGCTAATTCATCTGTTTTTTCTTATGCAGCAATGAAAGCACATTTTAATAAAACAGAGGATTTCTGGCAGAAATTCATCAGCAGTTTTACGAGTACGGTGTTCAGTGCGTGTGTTAGTTTAATTATCGGCGTTGGTACATGGAGTAGGCTGGGGGAGTTTGGCTTAATAAGCAAAGTGTTGATTGTTGTTTTGGCAATCTTAGTTGTGTACTTTGCAGTTTATTTTTTGACAAGTATTTTTGTTGATAAAATTGAATATGTTAGTAAAATTTTTATAAGAAAGAAAACTAAGGAAACTATTGAGGACAAAATTGAGGAGCGCTTTTATACGGAATTGCAGTCGATGGTTATAGTGGCAATGAGCTTATCAGAACGGATTATCAATCCTCCTGAGGATGGAGTAAGAGCTGAGTATAAGCAGAATTTGGATGATATTTATATTTACCAGTGTCTACATTATTTTCATAAAGTATGGGAAATAATCCATGATGAAATTCAGGTGTATGAAAAAAAGTCATATGTCAACGCAGTAGGTTATGATATTATAAATAATATGAATTGTGCTGTAATACGGCAGTTAGAAAACTTGAGAAAGAGATATGACAGCGGAGAGGGCAAATGTATTGATGGAAAGGAAATAAGCAACCAGATTGGAAGAATTATCGAAAACTATAGAAAATTATTAGAGGAATAATAAGGCTTATAGGTATTTGAGAAGCAAGTTCGTAATGTTGATTGAAAACAAGGATATAATCCTGCAATGCAGGATTATTGGAATAGAGAGAGGTGGTCATTAATTTTGAGTATGACAAAAAACTTCACAGTTACTACGAAGCAGATAAATATATAAAATCTCAATTTTATGCAATCATAGGTTTAAGACTTTGATTGTATTTATGTTGTGTTGTGTAGAGATTATTACAATGGTACACATGGTGTTTTATCCGCTTTATTGTATTCCCATTTCATTTTTAGGCAGACAAATTTCATAGTAGGAAGTTTACTTTTTAAGTGCGATTTACTCCGTTCTCTTTTCACAGGAAGCGAAGAATCATGAGAACAGCATGAAACTCCATTTTCATTGATGGTATAATTATTATCTTCCATAGAAAGTTTTAAGCAAAGTGAAATAAATGCTTTTTCAAATCCAATTTCACTCCAAGAGGGTTGTAGATTTTAATCGTGTCAAATACAGCATCATCAAGAAAAGTCTTAGGACTGATAAGCGGGTGCTTTTGAAAGAAATCAATCAGAACAGGAAGCAGTGCTTTTGAATTTGCAAGAAATTTATATTCATCAGGAACAATACCAAAGCCATAGAAATCGCGTAATTCTTGAGAGTATTTCAAGAAAATAATCAGGAGCATATCAATCAGAATTGAAAATATACGATTAATCAGAAAAGCCTTCAGCATAGGATAAAGCTGGTGGTTTTGATGTCTTCTGATTGAAGCGTGAAAATGAATAACAAAAGAAACAGAAACAATTTCATCAAGGTTAATGGATTCATCAAGAAGTGAAAGAAACTGATATTTGTCATTGTTAAATTTATTTTGGCAATCTTCAAAAACTTCTGCCAAAGTGAGCTGCTAATATGTTATCATATAGGTATATTTTCTTTCGAATGATGGTTATTAAGTTTCTCATTAATTCTATTTTACAATAAACCTTGAGGATATATTTTATTTTTAACAAGAAAAATGGCGTATTTATGTGGCTTTTGGTGTTCCGTAAACGCATAAAATATTTATTTAGATAAGGAGCAATTATTATGGTAAAGCATGTTATTTTATGGAAATTAAAGGACGAGCTTGCAGGAGAAGAAAAAGAGCAGGTTAAGGCAGGCATTAAGGAAGGACTTGAAGGTCTTGCAGGACAGATTCCGGGACTTATAGAGGTTAAAGTAAGAACAGAGTGTCTTCCAAGTTCTACAGCAGATGTAATGTTGGACACAACATTTGACAGTGTGGAAAGTTTAAAAGGTTATGCAGTACATCCTAAGCATGTGGCAGTTGCAGACAGCAAGGTAAGACCTTACACAGCAGTAAGATCATGCATGGATTATGAAGTTTAAGAATTAACAGCAATATTGGAGGACATAATTATGGAACATATTTCAAGAAATGACGCATTTGAATTACTTAAGAAGTACAATAAAGACCCATTTCACATTCAGCATGCATTAACAGTTGAAGCTGTTATGAAGTGGTATGCCAATGAATTAGGCTATGGCGATGATGCGGAGTATTGGGGAATTGTAGGACTTCTTCATGATATTGATTTCGAGCTTTATCCTGAACAGCATTGTATCAAAGCACCAGAACTTTTAAGAGAGGGCGGCGTATCAGAGGATATAATTCATGGAGTAGTTTCTCATGGCTATGGAATTACAGTTGATGTTGCACCTGAGCATGAGATGGAGAAAGTGCTTTTTGCAGCGGACGAGCTTACAGGACTTATATGGGCAGCAGCACTTATGCGTCCATCAAAGAGTACTAAGGACATGGAGCTTAAGTCATTAAAGAAGAAATATAAGAGCAAGGGCTTTGCAGCAGGCTGTTCAAGAGAAGTAATTGAGCGTGGAGCAGAGCAGCTTGGTTGGGGACTTGATGAACTTCTGACGAAGACTCTTGCAGCAATGGCTGCCTCAGAAGACATCATTAATGAAGAGATGGAGAAGGAAAATGTTTAATACTCCAACAGATTGCTACAATTATATAATTGAGAATGACCTTGAAATGCCAGTGCTTGGTGCAATGATGAATCATGTTGGTGGATATTCAATAGCAGAGATTGCGGACGGAAGATTCCATAACAGAGACGGAGTAGTTTCATTTTCATCACCGGGTTATAAGATAAACATTCCTGTTACTGATGATGAAATAGTTACGGCAGTGCTTAATGGGCTGTATGTAAGTGCATTTATATCAAGAAATCAGGATAAGTACCAGATACATTTTCTTGTATCGGGATATCCTGTCGATATGAAATGCCGCTACGAGGAGCATATTGCAAAAGGTGTGGTAAAATACATGATAATGTCTACTATTGTTGCGTGCAGATTAGATAGTGAGAAAAAACTGAAAGAATATATAGCAGATTAAATAAGAGAGCCAGGATATACGGACTGACAATGGGGTTGAAGTTCGTATATCCCGGCTCTCTTTATGAGGGGGAAAAATGTTTTTCAAACATCCGATGGCTGCTGTATTGGGAGATTATTCAGCCATCTTTTTTATGAAAAAGTTTGTCTGTTGTCTTTCGACATTGTTAATATTAAATGGGAAATGTGAAAATGAGTTGGAAAGTTTGTGAGAATTTTGTGAACAGTGATTTTATTTGATAAAAATAATAAAAATTGTAAAAAACAAGTTGATAATTTTCCAAACTCTGAGTATAATAATAGTACCAAGAGAGAAATCTCTTCCTGATGACAGGACATGAAGCATAAGGTGTTTGCTTCCGTTGCACTGGCAACGTAAAAACTTTGCATTTACTCTTAAGCATAGAGGATAATCAAGCCGGACAGGTGAGAAGCCTGTGATTTTGGTGGCAAAGCACCATAATGAAACCAGTTTTTAAAGATTTGAGTTATTGAGGAACCTTCGATGGGAAGGTTCCTCTTTTACATTAAGGAGAATTATGAAGTATAAAATACAGAATACAAGAATGCTGAGTCCAACAGAATTATTAACGATATTGTGTAAAGGTGCAAAATTGTATTCAGAGTATGCAGATACTACTTTATTATTTATATTTAGAGAAAAAAAGTCAGATGTATATGATTATTATGAAGTAAGATATGGAAAAAATAATTTTATGCATCTGGCAGGAATTAAAAGCGAAACATTGAGTGCGACAGCATTTTATGAGGCTTGTGAAAAGCAAATAATAAAAAGAGAAGATTGAAAACCAAGAAGAGATTCAAATACTATGTATGCAAAAGCAGCTGTTATGGAACAGATGTTGAATTTGCGAAACAGCAAGTGTTATAAGATAGGCGCAAAAGATTTGGTGACGCGGGATAATGATTTTGAAATGGCTACAGGTAATGAATGTGGAGTAATCGGGTATGATTCAAGGATAAAGAAAAAAGGAACGCAGATTGTGGACAATACCAAAGCACCGATTCCAACTACATTATTGAATAATCCTATTACAGCTTATTGTACAAGACCACAGAAAATAATGTTTATTCTGCAGAAATATGAGGGGGAGAGTACATATAATAAATTATTTTATGAAATAAAGAAAGACTTGTTTCAAACAGAGAAAAAGTTCTTTTCAGATGAATTAAAAAAATTAATAACAATGTAGTATCAACTACAATTAAAATATCGTATAGAATAAGGAGGACACATTTACATGAAAGAGTTAAGTAACAGATCAGCAAATTTTACAGACTCTGTCATCAGAAGAATGACAAGAGTTGCTAATAAATATGGTGCAGTTAATTTATCACAGGGATTTCCTGATTTTGAGCCGCCAAAGGCTATAACAGACAGGCTTGCAAGAGTTGCAGGCGAAGGACCTCATCAGTATGCATTGACATGGGGAGCTAAGAATTTCAGAGATGCAGTTGCTAAGAAATATGAACATTTTTCTGGTGTTAAGATTGACCCTGAGACAGAGATTGTTGTCACATGCGGAAGTACAGAGGCAATGATGGCTACAATGCTTAGTATTACTAATCCGGGTGACAAGGTTGTAATATTCTCGCCTTTTTATGAGAATTACGGTGCAGATACAGTTCTTTCAGGCGCAGAGCCGATATATGTTCCATTAGTTCCACCAGAATTTCATTTTGATAAGGAAAAGTTAGAAGATGCATTCAGACAGGGCGCTAAGGCATTAATTCTGTGTAATCCTTCCAACCCATGCGGTAAGGTGTTTACAATGGAGGAAATGCAGACAATTGCTGAACTTGCTAAGAAATATGACGCATATGTTGTTACAGATGAAGTGTATGAGCATATTGTATATGCACCTAATAAGCACATTTATATGCAGTCGCTTGAGGGCATGAGAGAAAGAACGATTGTGTGCAATTCGCTGTCTAAGACATACTCAATAACAGGCTGGAGATTAGGTTATGTTATTGCTAACCCACAGATAATCGACAGAGTTAAGAAGGTACATGATTTTCTTACAGTTGGTGCAGCCGCACCATTGATGGAGGCAGCAGTTGTGGGATTAGAGTTTGGTGATGGATATTATGATGAACTTGCCGCACATTATGCACATATGAAAGAGGTATTTGTAGGCGGTCTTAAGAAGCTGGGATTAAAATACACAGACCCACAGGGGGCATATTATGTGCTTGTTGATGTGAGTGAATTCGGAGTTAAAGATGATGTGAAGTTCTGCGAATGGATGACACAGTTCGTTGGTGTGGCGGCAGTTCCGGGGTCAAGCTTTTTCAGGGAAGATGTGCATAATCTTGTGAGATTTCATTTCGCAAAGCAGGACGATACACTTAATGAAGCAATAAAGAGACTGGCAACACTTAAAGAAAAAGCGATGAATGCCAAGAATGTGGACTGGAGATAATTCATGGAAATATACTTAAAACCGATAATTTCAGCGTGTTATGTGTTCCCGGTTCTTGCCGTGCTTTTCACACTGCCGTACATAATATACGAATATCATAAATATGGCTCGATACTTGTAATAAGAACAGGGGTTGTGTACACATTTATATTCTACATGATTACCTCATATTTTATGACAGTGCTGCCGCTGCCTCCGATTGATTCTGTGACACCGAATTCGGCATGTATGCTGTTAGTGCCATTTGACGCGGTAAGAAGAGTCATTGCTGCTGCGAATATTAATTTATCGAATCCGGCAACATATATTAATCTGTTCAAATGTGGTGACTTCTGGCAGATTGCTTTCAATATTCTGCTGTTAGTGCCATTTGGTGTGTATCTGAGATACTATTTTAAGAGAAAATGGTGGCAGGTGCTTATAATGTCATTCTGCTACAGCCTCTTTTTTGAGCTTACGCAGTTGTCAGGCTTGTATGGAATATATCCTTATCCATACAGATTCTTTGAAGTGGACGACCTGATATGTAACACACTTGGAGGAATGGTGGGCTTCTGGGTTACTCCAGCGGTTGTTTTCATGCTTCCAAAACGTGACAGAATGGATGAAGTTGCTTACAACAGAGGACAGATTGTGTCGGAATTCAGAAGAATAATAGCATGGGCGTTGGATATGCTTGTAATAATGGCTCCAGTTGCCGTATTTTTTGCAATAGACAAAGAAAAGTTTATGACTGCTGTGTACGATGTGAGATATATGGTTGTCATAGCGGTATATATAACTATTGCATTTGCAATAGTAACAAGGCTTACTAAAGGAAGGACGATTGGTAAGGCACTGGTTAATATAAGATTGGTGAGGGCAGAGAGTAAGAAAGCTGATAATAAGGCAGCAGATTACGAAGCTGAGATTATTGAAGCTGATACTCACAGAATAGTGAATGTTTTCAGGCTTATGGGAAGATATTTTATTCTGTATGTTATAAGCCTGCCTTCTCCTGTATATGCATATAATCTTTATCATGCAGCACTTATGGCTGATGGGTGGAGATTCTCTGTCAGTATAGCAGTATGTGTATTGTGCCTTATGGTTACGGCATATTTTGCAATAGATTTCATATTATGTCTGTTCAGCAGTACACGGCAGATGTTTTATGACAGGGTGATGGGAATTACGCATGTCAATATGGTGAAGCAGAAGGAAAAGATATCAAAATAAATTGAAAAACATAACAAAATAAACTCAAAAAATACATTGACATGTTAGAACTGACATGTTAGTATACACATAGCAAATAATTATGCAAATATGGTACAGAATAATAATGTTGTTATGTAAAAGGAGGATTTTTGTTATGGATATGACATTGAGATGGTATGGACCAGGATACGACAGCGTAACACTTAAGCAGATCAGACAGATTCCAGGCGTAAAGAATGTTATTACAACGCTTTTTGGTAAGCAGGCTGGGGAGCGGTGGCTTCCAGAGGAAATAGCGGAGCTTAAAAGGATTGTTGAAGATGCCGGGTTGGGAATCGCTGGTATTGAATCTGTTAATGTGTCAGATGATATTAAGATTGGCACAGCTAAGGCAGATGAGCACATTGACAATTATATAAAGACACTGCAGGCTCTTGGAGAAGCGGATATTCATGTGGTATGTTACAATTTTATGCCTGTATTTGACTGGACACGATCAGAACTTGCAAGAGAAAGAGCTGATGGTTCAACGGTGCTTGCATATAATCAGGATACAGTTGATATGATTGATCCGGAGCATATGAAGGAATCAGTTGCAAAGATGTCTAATGGATTCGTAATGCCAGGATGGGAACCAGAGCGTCTTGACAGATTAAAAGAACTTTTTGAAATGTATAAAGATGTTGACGCAGAAAAGCTGTTTAATAATCTGGTATATTTTCTGGAAGCAATTGGTCCGGTATGTGAGAAGTATGATATAAAGATGGGGATTCATCCGGATGATCCTGCGTGGCCTATATTTGGACTTCCAAGAATTATGACAGGTAAGGATTCTGTTACAAAACTTCTTGATGCTGTAAATAAACCATATAACGGAATAACACTTTGTACGGGTTCATTTGGCTCTAACCAGAATAATGATATTTGCGAGATTATTAAGGCATGCAGAGGAAGAATACCATTTGCACATGTGAGAAACCTTAAATATAATTCGCCTCGGGATTTTGAAGAAGCAGCACATTTATCATCTGATGGTTCTATGGATATGTATAAGATTATGAAAACATTATATGATACAGGGTTTGATGGTGTTATAAGACCAGACCATGGAAGAATGATATGGGATGAGGTGGCTATGCCAGGTTATGGTTTATATGACAGGGCTTTAGGCGCAACATATCTTAATGGCTTATGGGAAGCTATTGATAAATCATCAAAGTAATTATTAACATTGGGTTTTTATGGCGGAATGGAGATTATTATGAAACTTTCAATAAATGGTATTAAGAATACGACAGATTGGGAAAAGGCTGGCATAAAGCTGCCTTCATATGATGTTGAAAAGGTTGCAGAGGATACAAAAAAGTCACCTGTATGGGTACATTTTGGTATTGGTAATATTTTCAGGATATTTATTGGTGGAATTGCAGATTCATTATTAGAACAAGGAGTTTCAGATAAAGGCATTACATGTGTTGAAACATTTGACTTTGATGTAGTAGATAAAATATATAAGCCATTTGATAATCTTGTTATGGCTGTTACATTGAAGGAGGATGGAAATACAGAAAAAAAGGTACTTGGTTCACTTACTGAAGCTATTAAGGCACAATCATATTCGCAGAAGGAATGGGAAAGATTAAAGGAGATATTTGCTGACCCCGGACTTCAGATGGTGTCATTTACTATTACAGAAAAAGGTTATGCGTTGAAGGATTCTAAAGGGGAGTTTTTCTCTTTTATCAGGGAAGACATTGATAATGGACCAGAAAAATCAACATCAGCAATGGCAGTAACAGCAGCACTTTTGTATGAACGCTTTAAAGCCTGTAAGGCACCGATTGCAGTTGTATCAATGGATAACTGCTCACATAACGGAGAGAAACTTAGAAATTCGATAACCGAGATGGTAACTGAGTGGAATAAAAAAGGATTTGTTGGTAATGATTTTGTTGATTATGTGAATAATGAAGAACTTGTATCATTTCCATGGTCTATGATTGATAAAATTACACCAAGACCAGCAGATAGTGTTGCTAAAGCATTAGAGGAAGCAGGTGTTGAGGATATGAGTCCGGTGATAACATCTAAGAAGACATATATTGCACCATTTGTAAATGCTGAAGGACCACAGTATCTTGTAATAGAAGACAGGTTCCCTAATGGCAGACCTCAGCTTGAAAAAGCAGGTGTGTTTATGACTGACAGACAGACAGTTAATAAGGTTGAGCGTATGAAAGTAACAACCTGCCTTAATCCGTTACACACAGCCTTAGCAGTATATGGATGCTTATTAGGATATAATCTGATTGCTGATGAAATGAAAGACAAGGAACTTTCAGAGCTTGTGAGACGAATTGGGTTATCTGAGGGAATGCCTGTGGTAATTAATCCGGAGATAATTTCACCACAGAAGTTTGTGGATGAAGTTCTTAATGTAAGAATACCTAATCCTTTTATGCCTGATACACCGCAAAGAATAGCAACAGATACTTCACAGAAGGTAGGAATACGATATGGTGAAACAATTAAGTCATATGTCGCAAAGGACGGAAGTGCCAAAGAATTATTAGCGATTCCATTGGCAATTGCAGGATGGTGCAGATATCTTCTTGGAATTGATGATAATGGCGAAAGCTTCGAATTGTCTCCAGATCCGATGGCGGATGAATTAAAGAAGCATTTATCAGGTATAAAAATAGGTGACATATCATCTTATACAGGACAGCTTAAGAATTTATTGTCAAATGCTAATATATTTGGTATAAATTTATATGAAGCAGGAATTGGCGATAAAATAGAAGAGATGTTTGTTGAAGAGATAGCAGGAAAGGGTGCTGTAAGAAATACACTTAAAAAATACCTTTAATATATATAACAAGCAGGCTCATAGTATAAGAAAGGCCGCAGGGTTATGGAAAAATCATTAAACGAAGACACATACGAAAAATTAAAATACGATATCATGAATTTCAAGCTTGTACCGGGAGATTCAATAAGTGCACAGAAGATAGCTGTAAGGTATAATGTTTCGAGAACACCGGCAAGAGAGGCAATTGTTAATCTTGAAAAGGAGGGACTTCTTAAAATAATACCTCAGTCAGGCACGTATGTTGCAAGTATTAATTGCAGACGTTTTGAACAGGAATGGTTTGTCAGAAAAAGTCTTGAAGTGGGGATGGTAGACCCGGTTTTTGAGCATGTCAGCAATGATATGCTTGATAAGATGGAAGAATTAAACAGCCGTCTCATTAATTATGATAAATGTAACGAAAAAGTTCCAAGGATTGAAATCGATAATGCTTTTCATGAACTTATATATGAAAGCTCAGGAGAACAGCTTGCTGCTAATATAATTAAAATGCAGATGAGTCATTATAACAGAATACGTTTCTTAGCAGAACTTAATAGTTCTATTAGTGCTAAAACTAATGAGGAACATGAGATGCTTATAGATGCAATAAGGAAAAAAGATAAAAGAATGTATCTTCGTGTTATTAAAGGACATATTAACAGAATTTTTAATGAGATTGATAAGTTAAGAATAATTTATCCTGATTATTTTGAAAACAATTAAAACAACCATCTGGATACCGGAAATCAACAGGTATCCAGATGGTTGTTTTTATTTATTGAATCATTTCTCTATATTGAGAAGGAGTCATGTTTTTGATTTTTTTGAAAAGCTTGGTGAAATAATTAACATCTGTAATTCCACATTGTACAGCAATGTCCTGTATAGGAAGCTTGGTTGTATTGAGCAGGTAGATAGCGTGTTCAATACGTTTATTATTAACAAAATTAGTGAGCGTTGAGCCGGTTTCACGTTTAAACATAGAAGATACATAACTGCTGTTTAAAGCAAATTCAGCAGAAATAGTATTAAGGCTGAGATAATCAGTAAGGTTAAACGAGATGTAATTAATAATATTTTGGACAGGTTTGCTATATTTTCTTAAAGAATAAGATTGAACAAGCAGACAATATTTACGCGTGATTTCATTTTCCAGGGTTTCAAGCTGGGCAATTGTGGTACAGGATTCTATCCTGATAGCAAATTTGCGTGATATCTCATCAAGATGAATAGGATGAACATATGCTGATTGGGCAGCTTTCCTGCAAAGGGTATTAAGAATTATCATGAAATTCTTTCTATCGCGGATTGAATCTGACAGGCGGGGCTTAATTCCAGATGAATTAAGATGAGCAAGCTTGTCAATTGATTCAAAATCACCATGAGCAACATATTCCATCAGAAGAGATTCATCATTATAGCGTTGTTCTAGAACCTCAATGGATTGCTTTGTCGGTTCGGGGGTATAATCATTGTACATGTATTCAGAAGCATTTTTATTAAGGAAATGTTTTTTCTCAAGTGTGTAACTGCTCCATAATTTACTACATAAACAGTTTATAATTGCTTCTATACATCGTTCATCTGCAAATACCGGGAGTGCGGCATAATAAAGCTGCATAAAATCAGTGAATTTTGGCGGTATTGAATTGTATGAACATAAATCATCAATTCTTTGATTGGTAAACTTTTCAAATGAAAAAGGTCCGGCAAAGAAAGCTTTTTTTGAGTCGGGCAATTTAATATATATATAATCACAGGCGAAACTGTCATGAATCAGAAGAATTGTATTATTTTTGCCAGAACAGTTAATAAAGTTATGAAATGTTTCTTTATGATTAATTAAAAATGCATCACTGAGGATAGTTTTTCTTAATTCACCATCATATCTGTCATCCCAGAGAAATGGTGTGTCAATTATATAAGATGGTATTTTTATCTTAGATAATAGTTCCATGGTGTAGTCCAGATATACTTTATAGTCCATATAAACCTCCAATCTCTATCAGTTTTTATTACTATATTATAATAACAGAAGAAAACAAAAATTCAAAGCATAAAAATAAACTAACATGTCACACTGACTAATACTAACATGTTACTAAACTGATACTGACATGTTAGTATTGATTTGGCTTTTTATAGTACAATTTTTGCCATAAAAAATGTATGGGTAAAAATAATACTAGATATACTAAAATCTGTAATAACGGGTAAGTTATTTATAGGTTAATATAAAGACATAGAAAAGAGAGCACACAATAGTGCACATAATATTTAAGGACGGTCTTTAAAGAAAAAATATCTATAATATTTAATAAAGTGATGGAGGTTTTATTATGACAGATAACAATGGAAAGGTGAGGCCATTTGGTATAAAAGACAAGCTTGGTTATATGTTTGGTGACTTCGGTAACGATTTTACTTTTTTGTTATCAGCTATGTTTTTGTTGAAGTTTTATACTGATGTTATGGGGGTTTCAGCAGCACTGGTCGGTCTTATGATGATGGCGGCAAGATTTGTTGATGCTATAACTGATGTAACAATGGGACAGATAGTTGACAGGAGCAGGCCGGGAAAGAAAGGAAAATTTGCACCATGGCTCAGACGAATGTGTGGTCCTGTTGCATTAGCATCATTTCTGATGTATGCGACATGGTTTAAAGATATGCCGATGGGATTTAAGATTTTCTGGATGTTTTTCACTTACCTTCTTTGGGGAAGTATATGCTACACAGGAATTAATATTCCTTATGGTTCAATGGCATCAGCGATTTCAGACAATCCGACAGACAGAACTTCTCTTTCTAACTGGAGAACAATAGGAGCTACACTTGCTCAGACAGCGATAGGTGTTGTATTACCACTTGTAGTATATTATACAGATGAAGCAGGAAATTCAGTATTATCTGGTCAGAAAATGATGCTGGGGGCTTTGGTATGTTCAATAGGAGCAGTAATCTGCTATATGCTTTGCTACAAAATGACAACAGAAAGAGTTAAGGTTGGACAGAATACACAGAAATTTTCGTTTGGAGAGCTTATAAAGGAACTTGCCCATAATAGATCTTTAATAGGCATTATAGTATGTGCATTGGTATTTTTACTTGCACAGTTATCATTAAGTAACATGAACGCATATATTTATCCAAATTATTTTGGCAATATAAAAGCAATGTCGATTGCAAGTCTTTCAGGAACAATAGTAATACTTTTACTTTCAACATTTATTACAAAGCTTGCGTCAAAAATTGGAAAGAAAGAATTGTCAGTTATAGGATGTATTATCAGTGCAGCTTCATTTATAACATTATTTATAATTCACACTCATAATGTATGGATTTGGATAGCTTTAATAATTATAGCAACAATCGGTACTTCAATGTTTAACATGGTTATATGGGCTATGATTACGGATGTTATCGATGAATCAGAAGTTCAGAATGGTGTACGTCAGGATGGTACAATTTACTCAGTATATTCATTTGCAAGAAAGTTAGGACAGGCATGTTCATCAGGTTTAGCGGGCGTACTTCTTTCGATTGTTGGTTATACAACAGCTACAGCATTTGATCCTAAGGTTATTGACGGAATCTACAATGTGACATGTCTTATGCCGGCAGCCGGAATGACATTATTATTGCTTGCATTAATATTCTTATATCCTTTGAATAAAAAGAGAGTAGAAGCAAATGCAGCTAAGTTAAAAGAAATAAGAGCAGCTAAGGAACAGCAGTAAAAATATTATAAATATAAATCAGGAGGAATTAATTATGTTATATCCAGTTTTAACACAGTCAAGATTATTAAGCGATTTAAGCGGGGTTTGGAATTTTAAGTTAGATAACGGAAAAGGTTTTGAAGAAAAGTGGTATGAGAAACCTTTGAAAGATGCAGATACAATGCCTGTGCCAGCTTCTTATAATGATCTTAAGGAGGGGACAGATTTCAGAGATCATTATGGATGGGTATTTTATCAGAGAAATATATCAGTTCCAGAATATGTAAAGAGCCAGAGAATTGTACTACGTTGTGCAGCAGTTACACATTATGCCATGATATATCTTAATGGCAAACTGATATGTGAGCATAAAGGAGGATTTCTTCCATTTGAAGTAGAATTAAATGATCATTTACAGGATGGTGATAATCTCCTTACCATTGCAGTTAATAATGTTATTGATTACACAACTCTGCCAGTTGGTGGTAAGGCTAACATGATGAGTGGAATGATGGGGGGCATGGGTGCAGGTGCATCTGACAAACCACAGAACAATCCTAACTTTGACTTCTTTAATTATTGTGGAATTACAAGACCTGTAAAAATCTACACAACACCTGAGACATATATCAATGATATTACAGTTACAGCTGACATTGATTTCACAAAAGAAGAACCATCGGCAGTACTTAATTATAATGTTGAAATTAAAGGAAAAGATTACAACAACATAACATGTAAAGTTGAATTATTTGATGAAGAAGGCACAAAGCTTTCAGAAACAGAAGGGTCAGAAGGCACATTTGAGATAAGTAATGTAAGATTATGGCAGCCATTAAATGCTTATCTTTATAAGATAAAGGTTACAGCAGGACAGGATGTGTATACACTTCCATATGGTGTAAGAAGTGTAAGAGTAGATGGCACAAAGTTTTTAATTAATGAAAAGCCATTTTACTTTAAAGGTTACGGAAAGCACGAAGATACATTCCCTAATGGCCGTGGAATAAATCTGCCTATGAATACAAAGGATATATCAATTATGAAGTGGCAGCATGCTAACAGCTTCAGAACAAGTCATTATCCTTATAGTGAGGAGATGATGAGACTTTGTGATGAAGAAGGTATTGTTGTTATTGATGAAACAACAGCAGTAGGAGTCAATCTTCAGTTCGGCGGAGGAGCTAATTTTGGTGGAGAGAGAATAGGAACATTTGATAAGGAGCATGGAGTGCAGACACAGGAACATCATAAGGATGTTATCCGTGATTTGATATCAAGAGATAAGAATCATGCATGTGTTGTTATGTGGAGCATAGCTAACGAACCTGATTCAGCAGCAGAAGGTGCATATGACTACTTTAAGCCTTTATATGATCTTGCAAGAGAATTAGATCCTCAGAAACGACCATGTACATTAGTAAGTGTTCAGGGAACAACTGCTGATACAGACTGCTCATCTCAATTAAGTGATGTAATCTGTCTTAACAGATATTATGGATGGTATTTTGGTGGCCCTGATCTTGAGGTGTCAGAGACCGGACTTCGTAAAGAACTCTCAGACTGGGGCAAACTTGGAAAGCCTGTTATGTTCACAGAATATGGAGCTGATACAGTGAGCGGACTCCATGATACAACATCTGTTATGTATACAGAAGAATATCAGGTAGAATATTATGAGATGAATAATAAAGTATTTGATGAATTCGACTTTGTTGTAGGTGAACAGGCATGGAACTTCGCAGACTTTGCAACAAGCCAGAGCCTGTTAAGAGTACAAGGTAATAAGAAGGGACTGTTCACAAGAGACAGAAAACCAAAGATGGTTGCTCATTACTTCCGTAACAGATGGAGTGCAATTCCTGAATTTGGTTATAAGACAAAATAAATTGTTATAATAAAAATGTCATATAAAAGCTGCCACTTTATAGCAAATGAGTGGCAGCTTTTATAATGTGGGCATTTATGAAAATTTCGTAAACAGATAAAAATCTATATACTATATAAATAATTAATGATATTATAGTTAAATAAATTAATGGTCAGATATGTGAGAAAGATATCAGGCAATTAAACAGAGCTAAGAGGTTTAATATGAAGAATAATAATATGACGAGAAATCTGGGAGAGGGAAATATAACAAAGCTTCTTGCTTCGCTTGCAATTCCCGCAGTTGTAGCACAGGTTGTTAATCTGTTGTATAACATAGTTGACCGTGTATATATAGGACATATTCCGGGTATTGGGGCTAATGCTCTTACAGGGGTCGGACTTTTCACTCCCATACTTATGCTTATTAATGCATTCGCAATGCTTGCCGGTTCAGGAGGAGCACCAAGGGCAGCAATATTTATGGGAAAGAAGGACAATGATACAGCTGAGAGAATAATAGGAAATTGTTTTACATTTATAATGATATGTGCGGTTGTATTGACGGCTGTGTTCTATGTATCAGCACCACAGCTTTTAAGATGGTTTGGCGCAAGTGATGCAACGCTTCCATATGCTCTGTCATATGCAAGAATATATATTCTCGGAAGCGTATTTGTCCTGATTGTTATGGCAATGAACATGTTTATCACAACACAGGGGTTTGCTAAGATCAGCATGCTGACTACAGTAATTGGTGCAGTGATTAATATTGTTCTGGATCCTATATTTATATTTGTATTTAATATGGGAGTAAGAGGAGCAGCACTGGCAACAGTGCTTAGTCAGGCTGTCGGAGCTGTGTGGATTCTGCATTTCCTGACTGGTAACAAGACAATCCTTCGTCTTAAGAAAGCTAACCTAAGATTTGATGCGAAGATAATCGGACCGTGTCTTGCACTCGGAATATCAACATTTGTAATGTTATCTACAGAGAGTATTTTGTCAATCAGCTTTACATCAAGTCTTTCCAGATACGGCGGAGACCTTGCGGTAGGAGCAATGACAATTATAACAAGCACTAATCAGCTTATTGTTATGCCGTTACAGGGAATATGCCAGGGCGGACAGCCGGTTATTAGTTACAACTATGGAGCAAAGAATAATGACAGGGTTAAGAAAGCATTTTTTACACAGTTTAAAGCATGTGTAATATTTACATGTATAAGCTGGGCAATTATGATGCTTACACCACAGTTGTTTGCCGGCATATTTACAAGTGATAAAGTACTTGTGAATTATACAGCATGGGCATTGAGAATATATATGGCAGGAATATTTGCCATGGGATTTCAGGTAAGCTGCCAGCAGAGTTTTATGGCGTTGGGGCAGGCAAAAGTCAGTCTTATACTGGCATGTTTAAGGAAGCTTATATTGTTGATACCGCTTATATTCATATTACCATTGATTTTTCAGAATAAAGTATTTGCTGTATTTCTTGCAGAGCCGGTGAGTGATATTATTGCGGCTATTGTAACAACGATGGTATTTATGTTTAAGTTTAATAATATATTATCTGAAAATGAATAATATAAATATTTTTAATGAGTAGCAGGAAAGGGGTAATGGGAATGAACAATATGGATAATTACATGCAGCAGATGGCGGTTCTTTGTGAAAACAATGATAGTATTAACAAGAACCTGTATTCGGAGTATGGCGTAAAGCGTGGATTACGAGATGAAAATGGTCAGGGAGTATTGACAGGGCTTACTAATATATCTGACATAAAAGCTTTTGAATACCGTGATGGTCAAAAATGTCCATGTGATGGAGAACTGTCATACAGAGGATACAATATAAGAGATTTTGTTGCAGGAAGCAAGGGGAAAAAATATGTTTTTGAAGAAGGAGCATATCTGCTTTTGTTTGGAGAACTTCCTGACAATGACCAGTTAAAGGAATTCCGTGACGAGTTATCAGAGTGTATGAAGCTGCCAACTAATTTTACAAGAGATGTTATAATGAAGGCTCCTACAGCGGATATAATGGGCTCAATGACCAGAAGTATTCTGACTCTTGGTTCATATGATAAGAAAAAAGATAACTTGGAGATACCTAATGTTTTAAGACAGAGTATGCAGCTTATTGCAACATTTCCGATGATTGCAGCATATGCATATCATGCGTATAATCATTATGAGAAAGATCAGAGCATGTATATTCACAGACCAGAAAAGGAATTATCTATAGCTGAGAATTTCCTTAGAATGCTTAGACCAGATACATGTTTTACGGATTTGGAAGCAAGGGTTCTTGATATCGCATTACTGTTGCATATGGAACATGGTGGTGGTAATAACTCTACATTTACTACAAGAGTTGTAACATCCTCTGGTTCTGATACATATTCTGTTATTGCTGCAGCTATGTCATCGTTAAAAGGAAAGAAACATGGTGGCGCTAATCTTATGGTTATGAATATGATGGATGATATTAAGGAGCATGTTAAAGATTATGCAGATGAAGAAGAAATAGCTGCATATCTGGATAAATTGCTTAACAAGCAGGCATTTGATAAAAAAGGTCTTATATATGGTATGGGACATGCAGTATATTCTATCTCAGATCCAAGAGAGAAAGTGTTTAAGGGGTTCGTGGAGCAGCTTGCAACAGATAAGGGACGCAATGAAGATATGCTTTTATATAATAATATTGAAAAAATTGCACCAAGGCTTATAGCTGAACAGCGAAAAATATATAAGGGAGTAAGTCCTAATATAGATTTCTATAGTGGATTTGTATATGATATGCTTGATATACCAAGAGAGTTATATACACCTTTATTTGCTATAGCCCGAATAGTTGGCTGGAGTGCTCACAGACTGGAAGAATTAATAACTACAGATAAGATAATACGTCCTGCATATAAGAGTCTTGTAACTAAAAAAGAATATATTGACAGAGAAAAAAGATAATTTTAACACCATATTCTGATTATAATGCAGGATATGGTGTATTTTTGTATATTTTGTTATAATAAAAAAATGGGGGTGGAAAAACATATGATGAATAAAAAGAAATTATGTATAATAATAGTTATAGCTATAATTGTAACAGGATTAGCTGTTACATTTGCAGTATTATCAAAATCAGGGAAACATAAAGAAAGTGTTAATGCAGAAAGTACGGTGAATAATGAGAAACAGACTGATTCTGTGACAGAGGCAGCTAAGGCAGATGAAAGAAAACAGGTACAGACATCTGTAACAATGCAGTTTAAGCAGTCTAATTCGTGGGAGGGCAATGGCAGATTCTATGCACAGTACGACCTTGTTATTGATAATAAAGAGGCGGTAAAGATATCGGATTGGACATTTAAGCTTAATACAATAAGTAATACAACTTTAGAGCAATGTTGGAACTGTACAGTTGATACATCTGATTCAGAGTGGAGTGTCGTGCCGGTTGATTATAATAAGATAATTGAGAGTCAGGCACAGATGAATAATGTGGGCTTTATTATCAGTTTCGCGTCTAAGGAGGAGTTTACGAAATATACACTTGATTTCATGCTTGACACAGGTAAGGGGATAGTTCTTGCCAGTGATGGAAAAGCATATAAAGCTGGTGAAGAAGCTGCAGATTCAAGTGAAGAATCAACAATAGCACAGGAAGATACGAAGCAATCAGATGAGAACACAGCACAGACGGGCGGAAGTGACTCTGGAAATGATTCGGGAAATAACTCTTATACAGGAAGCAATGCAGGCATAGTCACAACAGTTCCAACAGGAAGACTTCAGGTATCTGGCACGAAATTAACTGATGAATCAGGTAACATTATCCAGCTAAGAGGGGTAAGTACACACGGAATATCATGGTTTCCAGACTATGTTAATTATGATGCATTTGCAACCTTAAGGGACGATTGGGGTGCAAATGTAGTGAGAATTGCTATGTACCCTGAAGAATATAATGGATATCTTTCAGGTGGAGATAAAGCGGCATTAAGGCAGATTATTGATAACGGTGTTAATTATGCAACACAGCTTGGAATGTATGTAATCATAGACTGGCATGTGCTTAATTATGCACCATCAAGACATACTCAGGAGGCATGTGATTTCTTTGCAGAAATGGCATCTAAGTATTCAGGTCACGACAATGTAATATATGAAATATGTAATGAACCTGTAGGTGCAGACTGGAATTCAGACATTAAGCCATATGCTGAGACTGTAATAGGCACAATAAGACAATTCGACGATCATTCACTTATACTTGTAGGAACTAATACATGGTCACAGGATGTTGACAGCGTTGTCGGCAATACGCTTGATGATGGAAATGTTATGTATGTGGCACATTTTTATGCAGGAACACATAAAGAAAATATAAGAAATAAGATAAGCACAGCACTTAATGCCGGAGTTCCAGTGTTTATCAGCGAATGTAGTATATGTGACGCATCAGGCAATGGTGGAATAGATTATGCATCTGCTAACGAGTGGCTTGACTTCATGAACAGCAATCAGCTAAGTTTTATTGCATGGAGTCTCAGTAATAAGGCAGAGACATCAGCACTTATATCATCTGGCTGCAGTGCCAGGAGCGGCTGGAGTGATGGTGATTTGTCTGAGACGGGAAGATGGTTTAAGAGTGCGATATCGGGAAGGTGATAGTTATGAAAAACCGTATTTTAACATACAGAAAATACATAGATTCATTATTACAGTCAGATAAGGACTGCGACTGGAAATACATTAAACAGGAGCATCTTACACAGGTGGCATTCTTTCAGCATGAAAGGCTTGTACACTTGATTGTAACCATAACATTTGCAATATTGGAGCTGCTGACAGTGTGCGCATATGTGATAGTAGGGGCAATTGACTCTGCATTAAGTATGCCACTGCTTGTGCTTGCGATTGCAATACTTATCCTTCTTGTTCCATACATCAAGCATTATTATCTGCTTGAAAACGAGGTGCAGAAAATGTATAAGCAGTATGACAGGATATGTGAAAAGGAACGGAAATTATGATAGCTGTTGTTGAAGATGAGAATGAATTATGTGAAAGCCTTAAAATGCTGCTGACTGAGAAGGGGTATGAGATAGTTACTGCCAGAAGCTGCGATGAAGTGGATAAATATATTGGCAATCCACAGATTGATATGTTTCTGTTAGATGTCAAGCTGCCTGATGGAAATGGATTTGACATATGCAGGAAGATAAGAAAATCAAGCGAAGTGCCAGTTATATTCTTAACCTCATGTGATAATGAGGAAGAGATAGTTACAGGGCTTGATATAGGCGCAGATGATTATATAACAAAGCCGTTTTATACTAAGGAACTGCTTTCAAGAATAAGTGCCAACTTAAGAAGAAGCAAGTTCAATGCAGGCAATATCTATAAGAAAGGTGATATTGTTGTTGATTTTGACAGATATAAGATAAGCCGTAATGGTGATGAACTAAATATATCGACTAATGAATTCGATATTGTAAGAATACTTATAGAGAATAAAGGCAGAGTCGTAAGGCGTGATGCTATATATGAGAAAATATGGGATATTCACGGTAATTTCGTTGAATATAACACACTTACCGTTGCGATGAGCAGAATAAAAGCAAAGCTTGGAACATATGGTGAGAAGCATCAGCAATACATTGAGACTATAAGAAATGTGGGCTACAGGTGGATTGACTAATAACTTTCAGGGGGATTTATGGATAATATGGTTAAGAAGAAACTGTCTGCATTCAGGAAAAGACAGACTGTTTTCGTTGTTATATATGGATTGATTAATGCGGCTGTTATAGCCGGAATTATAGTGTATTACAGGCTTAAAGAGCAGGCATTGGCAGGTGCATTGTATTTACATGATAATGCATATGGTGAAACATTTGTACGAAAAATGTTTTCATCAGGGATAATGGATAACAATATCAGAGCGGGTAGAACAGCCATGGAAAGTGCCGGATACGGCAGCCATGGCTTTTCGTATGTGAGCAGAATTAATGGAGAAATGTATGCTTTAATAGCAATAACAGCAGTCCTTTTAATTGCACTCGGTTCAGAATTATATAACTGCTACAGACTTGGACATAAGGGTTTTGTAAAGAAAGTGTGCGATGTATATGCAGATAACGAGAGGCTTTCTAAGCAGTTAGAGAACGAACACATTTATAATAAAGAGCAGCACAGGAAGATGCAGGATTTCATTGAGAATATAGCACATCAGATTAAGACACCGCTGGCTATCATAACTATGAAGCTGGAAATGCTTGAGGAAAAATGTGATGACAGTTCGCAGCGTAAAGAGATAGCTGATTGTACTGGTAATGCATTTAGAATCAAAACTTTTATAAAGAAGCTGCTTGATATAAGCCGCTTTGAGGCAGGAAAGGTTGTCATGACAAGTGATGAGGTTGATGTTGCGGCAATACTTCAGGAAAGCATTAACAGCAGTGTAGTCGACAGAAATAGAATTGTTATGGATTATGGCAATGAAAAATTATGTATGTACGCAGATGAAGGCTGGATTGTTGAGTGTTTTATAAATCTTCTCGACAACTGTGCGGAATATTTAGCAGATGACAATACTAAGGTATATGTTGATGTAACAAGAAAGAATGATGACTGCGTAGTTACGATTGCTGATAATGGCAAAGGATTAAGTACAGAGCAGTTTAACAGTATATTTAACAGATTTGAAACTAATGGCAGTGCGGCGGATTTTAAGGCGGGTATAGGACTTAATCTGTCAAAGCTTATTGTGCAGGCACATCATGGAAGCATAAAGGCTGGTAACAGTGAAAAATATGGTGGAGCTGAATTCGTTGTGACACTCCCGATGTACAGATTAAAAACAAAATATCAGTCCATGTAAGCTGGATGTAAGTTTTACAAGATATAATTATCCCAGATAGAAATCAGGGATGAGAGGGGGATGCATATGGACATAATATTAAGCGCAAAAGGTATATCTAAAACTTACACAGCAGGACAGGTAAAGATTAATGCGCTGAACCAGTGTGATATTGAAGTAAGAAAGGGCGAATTTACTGCAATTGTCGGAAAGAGTGGTTCAGGCAAGTCAACACTGTTAAGAATTCTTGGAACTATAGACAAGCCAGATGAGGGAAAGGTGTACATAGAAGGAAAAGAGATTGATAATCTTAAGAATTCAGAACTGGCAAAATTCAGACGCACGCATATTGGGTTCATATATCAGGATTATAAGCTGATTTCTGAATATACAGCATATGAAAATATAATACTTCCGTTAATTCTTGACAGTGAGGAAGCTGATGAGGAGGAAGTCACTGAATTAATGGAATCACTTGGCATAGATTACTGTAAGGATAAATTTCCTGCACAGATGTCAGGTGGTGAACAGCAGAGAGTTGCAATCGCAAGGGCACTGATTACACATCCGTCAGTTATATTCGCTGATGAGCCGACCGGAAATCTTGACGCGGCGAGTGCAGAAACAGTTGCCCAAATGCTTACTCTGGCAGCGTCTAAGTATCAGCAGACTATTGTTATGGTTACACATGACAGGCAGATGGCAGAATATGCAGACCGCATACTCACAATCACAGATGGAAATGTGACAGGGGGTGTGGGGGTATGAACAGCGAAATTATAGCATTGACATTCAGGGGAATTCGCAGGAGATTAAAAAGTATTTTAAGATCCATGGTATTAGTAGTGCTCGCATTTACATTTGTTACAGGGGTACTGCTGTTGCAGGAAAATATGTCAAACTGGCAGAAGGCTGATAATAAAAAGCATTTTGGAGACTGGTTTGTAATGTACAGGTCTAAACAGCCTCGGGAAAACGAAAGTATTAAAAATCATCCTTATACCGGAAATGTGTACACTGCAAAAACTGTGACAAGCGTAAAGGATAGAACCAATTCATCAGATATTATGATTGGTACAATGTCAGATGGCTTTATCAGTATGGGCAGTATAGAACTTGAAAAAGGGAAGATGCCGGATAATGACAATGAGGCAGCAATAGACAGGAATTCTCTTATCAGGCTTGGGCAGGGCACAGACATTGGAGATAATATAACACTCAATGATAAAGAATATACGCTGTGCGGAATAATGAACAGCTATACAAATGTATGGAATGATGGTAAAAAGCTTCCGGGAATTATTGTTACGGAAAATGAGGCAGACAATATTGCGACGGATGAAACATACATATATGCATATTCATTACAAAGTTTCTTAGATGAACAGGATTATAGCAGTATAGCTGAGAATTTAAGAAAAGAATCAGGGCTCAGGTTTAATTTTACATATAATAGTAATGTGTATGATTATAAGCCGTGGGGACATGCAAAAGTTAATAATTATATTTATGTATTTATTATGCTTGTTGGAATAACGATAATATCATATCAGATTACAATGTATAATAAGACAAGAAAAAATGTCCGATTTATTCAAAGATGCCTTGGAGCTGATAAAGGACAGATAATTTTTATGACATTAACAGAGAATATATTTATACTTTTAATTTCGGCAGTCATTGGTTTTGGTATAGCTTCTGGAACAGGATATGTCATACAGGCTTTAATAAAATATTTTAAAAATGTGTCATTTTTCTCAATAGGACAATATACCCTGATAAGGATTATTCTGACACTTGTAATTGCAGTGGCAGTCAGTTTTCTGGCGGGTATTATTACGGACAGATTAAGCAGCCTGAACAGAAAAAAACAGACATACAATTTTAAAAATGTTATGACAGAAAAAACATTTGTTAAAACTACTGCGAAAAGATTTAAGTGGTCTGATGGCTGTTTCCAGAATATAGTAATAAGAGTGTTTTCTCTGGCAATGGCTGTTATTACTGTTGTATGTGCCGTTAATTGTATCATTGCATACAGAGAGTACTTAAGGATAACGGATAAACCTGATATTGTGGGTTATGCGGTAAAAGAGACTCCCCGTTCATATACAGTTTATTATGATTACACAGCCAGTCTTGTGAAAAAAGGAGATGTGTATACTGCAGAGCAGATAGAGAAAAAAATACCTGATACATGGGAGTATTCTCCATTTCAGAATCATTCCATATCAGAATATTATTTTAATGATGTTAAATTTGGTGACAGCTGCATGTACAGGAATATAAGTGATGATGTTTTGAATTATCTTAAAAATATAGATGGCGTAGATGATATAACCATGGGATATTACGAAACAGCAAGAACATTTACATGGACAGGTATCAATACTGATAATGTTGGAAATGGTGTATCATTGGCAAGATCATTAAAGTCAGCTGGTGCAGATAAAAAATATATTTTTGCTGCCGGATATGTGGAACCGGAGGAGGACATATATAATTCTCTTAATGATTATGCTGGGGGAAATCTGGATTATGATGGATTCAAAGAAGGTTCAGAAGTTGTTGTATTTCTTGATGTAAATAATTCCGGGGTATATGATGACAGCATGAAGGATGGTGTTACTCTTAAACTTCATAATTATGAAATGGTTTTAGAAAGAAATGACAGTTACGAATCAGGCGATGAATATATCAATGCCTATAATAAATTGCTTGAGGAGACAATTGATGGATATGAAGACCAGACAGATACACAATCAATAAAAGATTATATATGTAAAAATATAACTGACCAGCAGATAACAGAAATTTTAGATGTATATGCCGAGACACATGATAATGCCTATATTATGAATATATATAATCGGTATAAAGCTGGGTATATAAGTAAAGAACAATTGCTGGATGCTTCAGGTTCAGATGAGTATTACAGTGGTGTCTGGAGGTCAATTATTTCACAGGAGTGGTGGTATAGCCAGTATGGATTTTACACATATCTTGTACCAGCAGCCAGTACTAAGGTGGTTAAAGTAGTAAAGGTGACTGATGAAATAAAAGAAAAATTCAAGTACATAATACCTGAATTTGGCCAGTATACAGTAATTGGTTCAACGCAGCTTTTGCAGAATGCATTGGACAGCCAGAATGAACTTATTAAAAAATACCTGTTTCTTGATGAGCTGCCTGATTATATGAAATTAAAGATGAATCCTAACCGGATTAATATAAAATATAATCTTGGCTCATCTGTAATGGCAACAGATAATGTTGTTTCTTCATATCTTGGTTCAGCCGGATTTGCGTATACATCATATTCAGATGAAAAGAACCAGATGAGACAGAAGACAATAGAAGCATTGATGACATATGGAATTACAGGAATTGCTGCAATTGTAATATATCTTATGGTAAGTACAATCATTCTGAAGGGAAGGCTGGAAAGGTATACAGAAAGGATTAAACTTCTTATCAATACAGGAGCAGAAAGAGATAAAATTGTAAAAATATGCATGTATGAATGTATCAGGCAATCGATGTGGTTTATAGTGTTGATGCCGTTAGAGCTTCTGATATGTCTGGTAATGGTAAGAAGATTTGTAAAATAATTATAACAATTGAGGCGCGGATTTTTCCGCGCCTTATGTTTTTAATTCGGATACTGTGAAGTAATTCCAAAGTACTCTTCAAGAGATAACCAGTCGCCATTGTTATATAACTTAGTTGCAAGGTCAACACCTACATAACGAAGATGCCATGATTCATACTGATATCCGGTAGCAGAATCTTTGCCTTTAGGGAAGCGGATACAGAAGCCGTATTTGTAGCAGTTATCATTAACCCACTTGCCTTCGTTAGTGTACTGGAAGCTGTCCTCAATAGTGTTAAGGTCAAAGCATAAACCAGTCTGATGTTCAGAGTTGCCAGGTCTTGATGAATATGTGTCTGCTACAGCAGCACCATCACTTTTAACATATCTGTTATATACATTAACCTGATAATTATATGAACGGTATCCACTGGCAATATATATATTAAGACCTTTAGCAGTTGCATCCTTTAACATAGTGTTCCATGCACTCATAAGAGTCTTGTCAAGACATGTTGAGCTTCTGTCTGCATTAACAGGCTGGTCAGGATTAGTGGGAATGAAATCCTGAGGAAGAGCATATGTCTTATTGGCAATAAGTACTCCGTCAATATAAGTTGCTCCATTAATTTCCTGAATCTGGAAGCCTTTAGAAGTAGTACCTTTGGAAACTGTATTACCAGATGGAACTACAGGAGGGGCGAATTCAGAACTGTCAGATGAAGCAGGGACTGATGTTGCATTTGCTGTTGTAGCTGATGAATTATCAGCGTTGGTTGAAGCAGGTTCTTCGACTGAACTTTCATTTTCTTTGGTCTGTGTTGATTCTTCAACCTTGGCAGTTGTAGATTCCTCATTCTTATCTGTTTTCTTGGATTTAGAACAGCCTTTCATGGAAACAGATATTATTACAATAATAATGATAAGTAAAGCAGCCGCTGCACAGGCGAGAATAATACGGTTTCTTCTTACCTGACGCTGTCTGCGTGTCAATCGTCTTTTAGTCATGATGAATTAATTCCTTTCAATTAAATTATTCAAAAGTAATTATTGCATTGTTTACTGGATATTTCAAGGATAAATGTGTTAATATGTTTACTATATTGATATGTGAAAAGAAAGGGTAGATATGTATACTAAAGAACAGTTAAAGAAGCAGTTAGAGAATATGTGCTTAACAGGTGATGAGACGATTCTTATTCATTCATCAATGAAATCTATCGGTGAAGTTGAAGGTGGGGCAGATACAGTACTTGATGCATGGATTGAATATTTCGGACATGGACTTTTACTTCTTCCAACACATACATGGAAGAATATAAATGCGGACTCACCGGTATATAATCCTAAAGAAACACCATCATGTGTCGGACTGCTTACTAATATGTTTCTTAAAAGAGACGGAGTAATAAGGTCACTACATCCTACACACAGCATGGCAGGAATTGGAAAGAAAGCGGCAGAATATCTTGCAGGGGAGGAGAACAACAATACGCCGTGTACACCCGGCGGCTGTTATGACAGGTTAAGAAGCTGTGGAGGAAAAGTTCTGCTTGTTGGAGTAGGACATGAGCGCAATACATTTATTCATAGTGTTGAAGAGGTACTTAATGTACCACACAGATTATCAGATAAGCCGATGAAGTTACAGATTGTAATGCCTGATGGAAGCATTAAGGATTCATATATGAGAAAGCATTACAACGCAGACCAGCCTCACATATCAGAGGATTTCGTTAAGCTTAATCAGGCATTTCTTGACTGTAAGGCTGTGCGTGAAGTGACATTTGGTGACGCAGAGTGTCTTTTGTGTGATGCACAGGCGGTGTTTGAAGTTGTAAGGCATGTCATTGCACCAGACCCTGAATGTATTGTGACGAGCAGTTCAATTCCAAAGGAGCGTTGGGAAGCACTTGTTAAGTAAATATACATAAAAACAGGGGCGGCAGACCAATCGGTCTGTCGCCCCAATTCCGTTATATGGAATATTATCTTATACCAAAGATAAGGTAAAGTAGATTGTAGTTGTAGAACATTACTGCTGCAACAAGTGAAACAGTAGACATAATCTTGATAAGGATATCAAGAGATGGTCCTACAGTATCCTTTAATGGATCACCTACAGTATCACCAACAACGGCTGCGTCATGTGCAGGAGAGCCTTTGCCCTGTCCTTCAATAGCACCTGACTCAATGTACTTCTTACCGTTATCCCATGCACCACCAGCGTTACCTGTAAAGATAGCAAGCATGATAGCTGAAAGAGTAGCACCGATAAGAAGTCCTCCTACGAAGTAAGGTCCGAAAAGGAATCCGGCAATTACAGGGAAGATGATAGAGATGATAGCAGGCATACGCATTTCTTTTAATGCACCCTGAGATGATATCTCAATACATGTCTTGTAGTCTGGTTTAGCCTTTCCTTCAAGGATACCAGGAATTTCTTTAAACTGTCTTCTTACCTCTTCAACCATCTTACGGGCAGCATTGGCAACGGCTTCAATAAGCATACCTGAGAACAGATATGGAAGAGCACCACCAACTAAAGCGCCGGCAAGAATAAGCGGGTTAGTGAAGTTAAGGTCAAGGCTGCTTCCCTCTGGCTGGAATGCATAAAGGAAACTAACCATAAGTGAAAGTGCTGCAAGTGAAGCTGAACCGATAGCGAAGCCTTTACCGATGGCAGCGGTTGTGTTACCAACTGAATCAAGCTTATCAGTAATTTCTCTTACTTCAGGTTCAAGCTCTGACATCTCTGCAATACCACCGGCATTATCAGAGATTGGTCCATAAGTATCAACAGAAACAGTTGCTGATACGAATGAAAGCATACCAACGGCAGCCATGGCGATACCAAACATGCCTGAAACTGCGTATGATACATAAGTTGTAATACCTAAAACAATAAGTGGATACATACAAGACTTCATACCAACTGAAAGACCCTGTGTAATAGTTAAAGCTGCACCTTCCTTAGAAGCCTGTGCAATTGTCTGTGTTGGCTTGTAATCATAACTTGTATAGTATTCTGCGATACCACCGATGATAACACCACTCACTACGCCAAGTGAAGCAGCAATCCAAGGTGATATGAAACCAATGTTAAATCCTGCAACCTTAAGAATATCTGCATTCTCGCCATTGAATAACAGATATGTAGCAACGAATCCGCCGATAATTGTAATTCCGGCAGCACTCCATGTTGAGATATTAAGATCTCTGTGAGGATTATCAGAACCCTTCTTTAAGAGAACATAAGCGATACCAAGAATAGATGCGATAAGTCCGATTGCAGCGAATACAAGTGGGAAATACATCATCTTAGAGAGCATTTCGTCTGAAACTTCAAGGTTATTAGCTACATTTGAAAGGTAAAGACTTACTGCAAGAATAATTGCTGAAGATATAGCTCCAACAAATGATTCAAGAAGGTCAGAACCAAGTCCGGCAACATCACCTACATTATCACCAACGTTATCTGCGATAGTGGCAGGATTTCTTGGATCATCTTCAGGAATGTGTGCTTCTGTCTTACCAACAAGGTCAGCTCCCATATCAGCTGCCTTAGTATATATACCGCCACCAACACGGTTAAACATAGCAACAATAGAGCAGCCAAGTGCGTAGCATGAAAGACACTGTGTGAATACATGAGCACCTCGGAGTGCCTCAATGTCAAGCATGTTAAGACCAAATCCGAATATGATGTATACAAGGAAAAGTCCTAAAAGAGCGAAACCGCCAACGCAGAGACCCATAACTGAGCCGCCTTTTAAAGCTACTTTAAGTGTTGAACCAATGTTCTTAGTGTTGCGGGCTGTATTAGAAACTCTTACATTAGCGTAAGTAGCGATCTTCATACCTACCCAGCCTGCTGATGCACTCATGATAACACCAATCATGAAACATACAGATGGCTCCCAGCTGAATTCTCCATACTGGACAGTGAATATAGCTGCAAATGCGATTGCAATAATAACAACTACTACTGCAATAATCTTGTACTCGTATGTAATAAATGCGTTAGCACCAACTCTTATGGCTGCTGCGATTTCTTTCATACGGTCTGTTCCTTCATCAAGTTTCTTAACACCGATGAAGTTGAATGCTGCATAGCCGAGCGCAAGCAGGGCTGCAACGATGACTAGAATTAATAAAGCTTCCATGTTTTTCTCCTCGTTAAAAAATTATGTCCGTTACGCGTGCCTGTAGAGATAATAAATATGGCGTCATTTATTATCATACTTCAAAACACCAACTTGTTAAAGTTTACTAAAAAACATTATGAAAGTCAAATGAAATTATGCATATTCACTATATAATTATGTTAAATTATTTAATGAAAGCGATAGGGGCACAATTGCTTAATTATTAAGAATAAGATATAATTAATGCTTAAATAAGGCACTATATATAAAATTAATTGAAAGGATAGTTTACCCTATGAAAATGAAATTAAGAAAATTAATGCAGCAGGCTGCCTCATATGTTGAGATTGTATTATCTGCATTTTTACTGATAGTTATAATGTTTCTTGCAGGGAAATTTATTGTGGAAAGCGTGCTGGGAATAGGATGTGATAATGCCACGCTTGAGTATTTCCTTGAGAATGTTATGACATTTGCAATTGGAGTTGAGTTTGTAAAGATGCTTTGCACTCATACTCCAGGTACGGTTATTGAAGTTCTGCTTTTTGCTATTTCAAGACAGATGATAGTAGGACATGTATCAGGTTTTGAGGTACTTGCTGGGGTGGCTGCAATTGCGGGATTATTTGCAACACATAAGTTTCTTTACGCTAAATCATTTGGAACTGAAGAGAAAGAAGAAAAACAAGATAAGTAGAAAAGGAAGTCTAAAAATGTATAGTTCATTTTCAAAGAAGTTTAGGCAGATTAAACCTTATGATAATTATAATGTCACAGATGTACCATGGCATGAGGCTATGGTGGCAGGTAATGGAAGGCTTGGCGTGCTTGAATCATGTGCGCCTATAGAGGACAGTCTTATATATCAGAATGTTGAATTTGTCATGCCATCGGAAGAGCCAAGACATGTGCCTTACGATGTTACAGCACAGTTAGATGAAGCCAGACAGTCAGTTATTAATTTTGATGATACATGGAATATACATGATAGAAAAAGAACGAATATGTACTGTTATCATCCAGGCCATATGATAAGACTGACACTTGAAGGAGAGCCGGATATTTCTGGTTACAGAAGATGGACAGATTATAAGACTGGTACAATAAATACTAAATTTAAATCAGACGGAGCTTCTGTTTCAAAAAGTACATATGTATCGAGAAAACAGAATGTGATTATAACTAAAATAATATCTGAAAAGTCTGTGAATATGTCGATATCAATAGATGATTTTGAGTCTATGCCGAAATTCGGAGTTCAGAAGAACAATATTCCTGCACCTGAAAGAAATATGCTGTATTCAAGATTTGTAAGAGGTAACATAATAGGTACAGTTGTGCATTATCCTGAATATGAGGGAAGTGAGCTTGCAAAGGGTGGATTTGCAGGTGTTACAAGGATATTGACAGATGGTGATATGAGGGTTTCATCAAAGCCAAAAGACAGCCGGGCGTACACTTGCATTGATGAGACTGCGCCGGTTATTAATATATCACATGCAGAGAGTATAACACTTATAACTTACACAGACTGGACAGATGATTTGGGGGAATATTGTGAGTTCAGGGACAGAGTTAATGGCAAAGATACATTTGCACTGGTAGACAAATGTATTAACAAAGTTAACAGTGTCGATATAACGGAAGAACCGGTAAGCTTAGAACATAAGAATATAGAGCTTAAGCTTGAAGGCGGATATTTTTGCGAGTCTGCTAATGAAGAACTGCTTCACTTGCAGAAAAATGAATATGACATTATGCCTCATCTGCTGGAGAAATTATATTATAACGGTCTGTATGGAATGCAGGCATGCGCAGGAACGACAGCACCAAGACTCAGCGGCTTGTGGGTTGGTGAGTGGAATCTGTTGTGGAGAAGTGCGTACACAATGGATGCCAATGTTAATATTCAGGTTTCGGGAATGAACAGCTCAGGGTTGTATGAAGCAGGTGTTGGTTATATGTGGTTTATTCTGCGGCAGATACCTGACTGGGTTAACAATGCAACAATGGTGTATGGGATGAAGGATGCAGTGCTGATTCCGGTTAATACTGACGGTCACAGGGCAATGATGGTAGAGTACGATATTAATTATCCATTCCAGTACTGGAATGCCGGTGCTGGCTGGTTACTTATTCCTATATATGAATTCTTACAGACTTACGGCGACGCTGTGATAACAACTGATGATGTGGCGCTGATTAAGATGTACGGCAAAGATACATTTGATGTAAGAAAAGATGTATATGAGCCACTACTTAAAAAGACTTATAATTTCTGGAAACAGATTGGAAATCCTGAGTATTACACAGATACAGACGGTAATGCAAGGTATGAGAAGGGCAAATGCAGCCTTAATGAGAGTGAGCATTATCTTATTATTCCATCATTTTCACCGGAGAATAAGCCTTTTGGATATCATAGTGCGATTACTGCCAATGCAGCAATGGATATCTCTGCGGCTAAAGATGTAATTAATATGTACACGGAGATGCTTAATTATACGAAGGTTGATGGATATGAGCAGGCTGTATCAGAGGCGGAAGCACTCTTAAGAATGTTACCTGATTTTATGTATGATGAGTCAGGCGCAGTTAAGGAATGGTCTATGAAGGAGTATGGCGAGAATAATGCTCACAGGCATATAAGCCATCTTTATCCGGCATGGCCGGCTTTGCAGACTCAGCATGACAGTAAGTTAGCGGCTGCATGCCGACAGGCAGTTATTAACAGAAACCGTGAGAATAAAGGAAAAGATGATACCGCTTCACACGGCTGGATACATAAGGCGTTAGTAGAGGCTCGTCTTAAAAATGCAGATGCTGTATATGATACGCTTAATCTGCTTGTACACAGTGACATATTTTACACAACTTTATTTACAGACCACAATACTGACAGGAGCAAAGGTGTATATTGTACAGATACTGCATTTGGACTGGTTGGAATTATTAATGAAATGCTTGTATATTCGGATGAACACACAATTGAACTGCTTCCGGCATGGTCAGACAAGCTTGGAAGCGGAATGGTTAAGGGACTTCGTACAAGATGCGGAATAACTATTGATGAACTTAAGTGGGATGTTAATAAGAAGAAAGTGTATGTAAGTCTTGACTGGGGTAATGCTGATGAAATTAATATAGTATGCGGGAAATACGAGATTGAAAAAATCGGACATGAAGTGAAGGCGTAATATAATGAAAAAGAAATTGTTTTTTTGTATGGTGATGGTTACTATATGTATGTGTGCATGTGGAAAAAAGAATGCTGCGACAGATATGGGAAGTAGTCATGATGAGACACATTTGTATGAATCACAGACCGATATTAGTACTGTTGAGGAGACAACACAGGAGGAAACAGCTCTGGAAGAAGTTGCAGAAGAGACAGAATGTACAGAGGGAGAGACGACTTTGGAAAATGCTGTGGAAGCTGTAGCAGAGGGAAATATTGATGCTACAGAAGAATTGAAGGAAGATGCAATGGCTGAAACGGAAGTACAGACAGAACCCGAAGTTACAGAAGAAGTAAAACCAAAGCAGATTGTTATATGTATTGATCCGGGACACGGTGGAGACAGTGAAGGAACAAAGCAGGAATATGATGGAATTCTTGTGATGGAGAAAAATCTTAACTATCGTATTGCAACAAGTCTGAAATGGTATCTTGAACAAAATGAAGGAGTTAAGGTTATTCTTACAAGAAACGGTGATTATGATTTAAGTCTTTCGAACCGTATTAAGTATGCAGTTGATAATAATGCAGATTATTTTGTTTCTGTTCATGTTAACAGCAGAAGTACCGATGAGGTTGATTCACATGGTTGTATGGTTCTTATGAGCTGTAGCAGATATCAGCCATCAAATGCAAAGGTGGCAAGCGTATATGATTCTGAGATGAGGATGGCTAAATCAATAATATCTAAATTAAATGTGTTAGGACTTCCAATAGCCAATGACTGGAATACTGAAAATACCGGAGGAATTTTGCAGAGGGTAACAACAGTAGGAGAAACATATCCTGATGGTTCGCCAGCGGATTATTATACATTGTTGTATTGTGGTACCAAGGCAGGGCTTCCTTCTATTATTGTTGAACATGCTTTTTTGAGTAATGAAGGAGATTACAGAAATTTTCTAAGTACCAATGAAAAACTTGACGCACTTGCGAAAGCAGATGCAGAGGCAATAATTGAATCTATAAGGTAAAATTGATTGAAAAAATCGGACATGGAAGGTAGAACTGATGATAACTACAACTTTATGTTATATAGAGAAGGACGGGAAGTATCTTATGCTTCATAGAGTGAAAAAGCATAATGATATTAATGAAGGTAAATGGATTGGAGTAGGCGGTCATGCTGAGAATCAGGAGACTCCTGAGGAATGTCTTGTGCGTGAGGTAAAGGAAGAAACAGGTCTTACGCTTACTTCATACAGATTCCGCGGGCTTGTAACATTTATAAGTAATGAATGTGAGCCAGAGCTTATGTGTGTATTTACGGCAGATGGCTTTACAGGTGAGCTTATTGAATGTGACGAAGGAGAACTGGCTTGGGTTGATAAAGAAGAAGTTACCAAGCTTCCGACATGGGAGGGTGACAGGGTATTTCTTAACCTTCTTCTTTCGGGGGAGGAGAGATTTTTCTCGATAAAGCTTAAGTATGAAGGCAGCAGACTTGTGGAAAAACAGGTCAATCTGTATTAAAATACAGGTTTGAATATATTCAAGAGCCAAGTGGATGTCCAAAAAGTCCGCGCGGGTATAACCGATTGGACCTAGAAGCGAATAGAAGGTAAGTGAAAGTCCAAATCGACTGCGAGAAAGTGGCAGATTGGACATTGAGATAGAGAAAAGGCATATCTTGAAAAGTTTATTGTTTATGTTAAAAAGAAAAATGAGGGCATTTGGATTGTAAGGGATTAACTTGCAATCCAAATGCCTTGATTGGTTATACACGATTTTTAATATTTAATTACTTAGGTCTTACCGTAAGTCTCTTGATAAGACCGTCTTCTGTTACTTCACGGACTGTAGCGATGGCCATGATGTTGTAACCGCCAAAGTTGGCGATGAATTCTGCCTGGGTAGAATTTACAACTTCACCATCTAAGATAGAGTATTTGCGGAAGCCGAACTTGTTACGGAAGAACATGTTGATAGCTTCACGTCCATATATATGATATTCGTTCTGGGCTGCTGAGTTAGTACAATAATCGTTGATTATTCCGTCTGGAGAAAAGAGATTGGCAAGTCCTGCGTAATCTTTGTTTTCCATTGCTTCTACATATTTTTCAATTGCTGTCATGTTTAATGCCCTCCTTAATTAATATACTTTCTCTGTGTTTAATAATGCGTCTGTTCCACCATCAACGAACATGATATTTCCATTGACGCCTCTTGCTGAATCTGAAGCAAGGAATACCATAACCTCAGCAATTTCCTCTGGAGCCATGAGGCACTCCTGACCGTACTTGGTTGGGATAGGAAGGGCATTAAGAGCCATCTTTGCTGTAGTGCTCATTGTTGCAGTCATGGCTGTGTGTACATTACCAGGAGCAACAGCATTTATACGGACACCATTGGCAGCCCATGTTGCAGATACACGGCGTACCCATCTTGCAAGTGCGTATTTAGTAGAAACATAAAGACTGTTTCCTACTGAAAGGTTAGTACTGTCCATAGAAGAAATAAGGCTTAATACACGCTTTTCATCACCGATGTTATTAAGAAGATCAACGATATCCTTGCGGCCTGCACCCTGTGAAATTGTGTTAGAAACAGTTACAACACAGCTTCCGTGCTTCTTCTTTAAAAGGTCATATACACCATTTGCAACGGCTACTGTTCCGAAGTAGTTAAGAGAGATAATGAGTCCGAGATTACCGCATGCGCCTGAAACACCAGCGTTGCATATCATTCCGTCAAGTCCGTCAGGGCACATAGTATGTAACTGATCAACAGCAGACTGTCTGCCTTCCTGCGATGCAAGGTTTACGCAGATGTCACCGTCTTTAAGATCAATATTAATTACCTTATGTCCCTGCTGTATTAACAATTCTTTAGTTTTCGCACCGATACCGCTTGAAGCACCAGTAATAGCATAGATTCCCATAGTATTTCTATTCCTCCTTGTTTTTCGAAGAAAAATCCGAACCCTTCAGGTGAGGAGAGGGATTTTCCTCCTTGTTTTTTGCTTATGAGCTTATTATAATTAGAACTGATATCTTTTAAATATCCAAAACACATATATAATAGGAGACCAGATTTGCTTACATATGATTTAGATAAACGCGGAAACAAAACAATGTACGAATATCTGTATGAACTGATTAAGGAAGATATAGCTGACGGGAAGCTTAAGGCTGATGAGAAGCTGCCATCAAAGCGAGGGCTTTCACAGCATTTGCAGATAAGTGTCAAGACGGTGGAGAACGCATATGAGCAGCTTCTTCTGGAAGGTTATATCCGATCTGAGGAAAAAAGAGGGTATTATGTTAATAAGATTGCCGTGGTTACAGGTGGTGCACCAGGGTATGCTGCTCCTGTGAAAAGATTCCAGGAGGAGACTTATCTTGCTGATTTGACGGCAAATAATATCAGGTATGATAGATTTCCATTTGCTACATGGGCAAAGGTTATGAGGGAAACCCTGACCGATTATAACACTTCTCTTCTTAAGACTGTACCTTTTAACGGTGTGCTGCAGCTTCGTGAAGCAATTGCAGACCATCTTAACAGATACCGTGGAATGCAGGTTTCAGCAGACCATATTATTATAGGGGCCGGAACGGAATATCTGTATAACAGGCTGTTACAGCTCTTAGGTCCAGATGTGAAGTTTGGTGTTGAGAATCCCGGATACCGTAAGATTACCAAGATATATGATGAAAATGGTGTGGACTGGGATTATGTTAATATTGATGATAAGGGTATGAAAGTCGATGAACTTAGAATGAAAGACATAAATGTAGCACATGTAAGTCCTGAACATCATTTTCCAATTGGTCTTGTTATGCCAGTTGCAAGAAGACAGGAACTGCTTAACTGGGCGGCGGCGGAGCCAGGCAGATATATAATAGAGGATGATTTTGACTGTGAATTCCGTATGCAGGGCAAACCTATTCCGTCCATTCAGTCGAGAGACAGAAGTCACAGAGTAATATATATGAACACATTTTCGAAGACAATGGTTCCTTCACTTAGAATAGGATATATGGTACTGCCAGAAAAGCTGATGGAAAAATATATTTCAACAATGAATTTTTACTCGTGTACTGTGTCGGGATTTGAGCAGTATGCAATGGCGGAATTTATTGAGAAGGGATACTTTGAGCGCCACATTAAGAGGCTTGTCAATGATTACAGGGGACGCCGTGAAAAGATATGCAGGATGTTTCGCGAATCAAGGCTTAGTGAGATAAGTACGATATATCAGGATGATGCGGGAACACATTTTCTGCTGCATGTGAAGACTTCCTTAAGTGATGTTGAGATTAAATGGGCAGTCAGGCAGAAGGGGATTCTGATTAACTGCCTTTCAGAGTATTGTTTCGCTGATGCGGATAAGTACCACGGAATACTTGTAATTCATTATTCGGATATGGACGAAGCAACTCTTAAGCTTGTAATTGCTGCTTTTGAGGAAATATTCCTGTAAAAAATGTGATGCAAAGCATGAATAGCATAATTAAATATATGAAAAAGGGAATCCCATAAGCAGAAAGGCAATACCTCCCTGCTCACAGGATTCCTTTTATTATAATATCTTAATCAGCCGATTCCGCCAAGAACAATTCCAAGTATAAGAACAAGGAAACATACAGGGCAGAAAATGTATTTGCATATAGGATAGAATTTATCAGTGAATTTCTTATCGCGACCGGTATTAACCTGAGTTTCAACATATTTCTTACCACATACCCAGAAGAACATAATTCCGGCAAGACCTGCACCAAGTGGGCAGATGTAGATAGAAAGTATATCCATCCATCCAGAGACAATTCCCTGAATACATATTGAAACTACAAGTGCTATTGCAGCGATTATTGCACAAGATGCCTTTCTTCCTAGATGCAGCTTTTCCTGAATAGTTGCAATAGGTGCTTCATACAGGTTGATTAAAGAAGAAAGTCCTGCCATAAATACAGCAACGAAGAATATAATTGCGACTATGTATCCGCCTGGCATTGATTTAAAAAGTGCCGGGAGGAAGATAAACATAAGTCCGGGACCACCCTGATTAAGCTGGGCACCGGTTGTTGCCATTGCAGGAATGATAACAAGAGCTGCGAGCAAGGCTGCTATAGTATCGAACAGAGCAACGCGTCCGGCAGCAGCAGGGATATCTTCATTATCTGAAAGATAAGAACCATATATAAGAGTACCATTACCAGCAACAGAAAGAGAGAAGAATGCCTGACCAAGAGCGAATATCCATGTCTTAGGGTCAGCAAATGCCTCAGGGTCAACTCTGAAAATGTATTTGTAGCCTTCTATAGCACCAGGCTGGAAAGCAACATATATTCCAAGTACAGCAAAAAGAATAAAGAAAACAGGCATCATGATTTTATTGGCCTTTTCAATTCCGCGTCCGACACCGAACATAAGGATAATAATACCAATAACAAGAGCTACAATCTGCCATACATTATTACCAAATGCACTTGCCATACTTCCAAATGAAGCAGCAAAGCCTTCTGTGTCAGCAGGTGCAAGTGTCTTTCCTGTAAAAGCTCCAATCATGTACTTAAGAATCCAGCCCATTACAACTGTGTAACCAATTGCCATGGCAAGTGCGCCAAGTACAGGAATAAAACCGATAACCTCACCAAGCTTTCTCTTATTCTTAGTTTCACATGCATATCCAAATGCATCAACAGGTCCTGACTTGGTAGCACGACCAAAACTCATTTCTCCGATAACACCAGTGAAACCAATAAGTGCAACGAATATGAAATATGGTATCAGGTATGATCCACCGCCATACATTGATACTCTTGTCGGGAACATCCAGATATTACCCATACCAACGGCAGAGCCGATACAGGCAAGGATGAATCCCCATTTGTTGTTAAAAGAATCTCGTTTTTTCATAAAACAATTCCCCCGCATATATTTTGCCAGACAGCAATATATTTAATATACAGTATATTTGCGGATATGTAAAATAATTATCTGAAATTATATTTTATTATTAAATCATTCTTTGACAATACTATATTAATCGTGATATCATTTATCATTATATGCATAGTTATAATTTAACAATATATAGGCAGGTAGGCACATGACAATTAAAGAATGCTATGATGCGATGGGAGCAGATTATCAGAATACTTTGAATAGATTTCCAAATGAGGCTTTTATTAAAAAATTTGTATTGAAATTTTTAGATGACAACAGCTACGCCAATCTTAAAGAGGCTATAGCTGCCGGAAATGTAGAAGAAGCATTCAGGGCAGCACATACACTTAAGGGTGTATGCTTAAATCTTGGATTTGATAATCTTTATAAAGCGAGTTCAGCTATTACAGAGATTTTTCGTGCAGGAGAACTCGCAGGAGCTGAGGAAGCATTTGAAGAAGTTGAGAAACAGTACAATATAACAGTGAATGCAATTAAGGCTATGTAGAGAATTGTTAGCGGCGAATGCGGTTTGTTTAATATCAGAACGCACTTTTTTCACAATTTTAATGTGTGAAAAGGGTGCGTTTTTTGTCAATATATGTTACTATGTTGTTAGTTATAAATGTATTGAATTGGAGATGCATATGAAGACGAAAAAGTACGAATCAATTATGAATAAAGCAATGAAGGCAGCAATGAATTATGAAAATCCAGATGATCAGATTAATGAATTTATCAGATTTTTTGGAGAACATATCGGGTCTGAAAGAATATACATATTTGAAGACAATATTAGAAAAAAGGTTACTAATAATACTTATGAGTGGTGTGCGGATGGGATTGAGCCTCAGATAAAGTTTCTTCAGAATGTAGATATGTCAATTATAGACTGGTGGTATACATCGTTTGATGCTGGAAGGAATATTAGTACTAAGGATATTGAGGAGATTAAGGATGAATATCCTGCAGCATATGAACTGCTCAAAGTTCAGAATGTAAAGAGCCTGGCAGTAAGTCCATTCAGATATAAGGACGAGATATATGGCTTCTTTGGTGTTGACAATCCACCAGAAAGTGAGATGGACGAGATTTCGCGCTTTCTTGATATGATAGGCACATTTTTAGTACTGCTATTAAAACAGAGAAATGTATTTAAAAAATCCAAGCGTGAGGCTATGTTCAGCGCATATTCAGCACTTGCCGGAATATATCTGTCAATGCATATTATCAATTTAAAGACAGGGGAATTTCATGAAATAAAGTCAACAGATTTCATAAGGGATAATATGATAAAAGGCGAGCATACTTTTGCAGAACAGATAAATAGTGTAATGAAGATTCTTCCTTCCAGGAAGTATGTAGAAAGTGTACTTGAATTTGTTGATATATCAACACTTCCGGAGAGAATGAAGAACAAGACTACGATTGTTCATGAATTCCTTGGAAATTACTCTGGATGGTGTCGTGAAAGATTCATAAGGGTAGATGAGGATAGCAATGGAGAACTGTGGCATGTTGTATATGCCGTTGAAGTTATCGATGCAGAGAAACGTAAGGAGAACAGGCTTTTATATCTTTCAGAAACAGACCTTATGACGGGAATAAGAAATAGAGGAAGCGGAGAGAAAGCAATTGCAGACCTTATTAAGGAAGAAACTAAGGGGCTTATGTGCCTTCTTGATTGTGATAAGTTCAAGAATGTTAACGATACATATGGACATGTTGTCGGGGATGCAGTAATTATAGCGGTTGCAAGAAGTCTTCAGAGTGTATGCAGGGAACATGATATATGCATGCGCCTGGGAGGTGATGAATTTGCAATGTTCATCCCGGGAATAACAGAAACTAAAGATGCTGAAAGCTTCACGATGAGAGTATTTGCAAAGCTTAAGGACATAAGAATCCCAGAGATGGGAGATGAGAAGATATATGTAAGCATGGGTGAAGCGTTTTATAAAGGGGAAAAGGATATTGATTTTGATGAACTGTACAGACATGCCGACAGTGCCATGTATAAGAGCAAGAATAATACAGGCTACTGTGCGACACTTGAATGCGTAACTAAGACATTTTAATCAGTTGTATGCTTTAAGAAATTAATAAGTTTTTTGGCTGCAATGCTTTCGGTATGTCTTGATTCACGAATAAGAACAATATCTCTGTCAGGTGCGGATTCGTATAGATTTACAGGAAATATTTCACCACGCATTATATATTCAGAGGCAAGCTCCTCTGGGTAGAAGCCAAGCCCTAAGTTTGCCTGAACCATTGCAAGAACCTGATCTGTAGTTGAAGCCTCCATATCAAGGTTAAAGTGAAGATTGTTGTCATAGAAGAATTTGGTGTAGTGGTCATGTGTACCGGTACCTTCTGCCAGACTTATGAAAGGATAATCCTGCAATTCCTCCAGATGAATTATTTTGTTATCCGGCTGACTGTATTTTGGACCTGCAATAAGTATATCATGGAATGAGCATAGGCTTTCAGATTTCATATCGCCAGTTAAATTAACAGGTGTGGTTACGACAGCAAAGTCTACCAGACCGGCTTTTAGAGCATTAACAGCCTGATTAGTAGAGTGGTTGGTAAGCTTTATCTTGACATCGGGAAAAAGTTCTGTGAATTTCTCAAGTTTTTTAAGAAGGAATATTCTAAGAGCAATCTCGCTTACTCCTATGCATATTGTACCACCGGACAGACTTTTGCTTTTGATAATGGCATTCTCAGCGTCTTCAAGCTGTTTCATTGCGATTGATACATGAGAATACAATGTATTTCCTTCAGGTGTAAGAGTGATGCCTTTGTGAGAACGGTTAAGCAGCTTGCAGTCAAGTTCACTTTCTAATATATTCATGCAGCGGGTTATGTTAGGCTGGTTATTATCGAGCATGCGGGCTGCTTTTGAAAAACTCTTATATTTTGCAACATAGTAAAATATTCTGTAATAATCTAAGGTCATAATAATTCTCCAATATATAATTATGATATAAGTGACATACTAAATATACATTTTACATATCAAAAATGCAATACTATAATATAGAAAAAGATGAAAGAAGGCATCGGTATGTTATTTAAGAAAAAGACACTGGATGAAAAAATGGAGAAATATGTAAAGCACCATGACTGGTATGCAATACAGGAAGAGATTACAGGAAGTAAAGAAGGAAAGATTGCAGCAGCCAAGGCACTTGGGGCAAGCGATGACCAGAGCAGTGTAGATTTATTGTTGAGATTCGTTGATGATGCAGATGATGATGTTGTATTTGCAGCATGTGAGTCGTTGAGAAAAGTTGGCTCTGAGCATGATACCGCGGATCTGCTTGCAAGAATGCAGAAGATTCCGGAAGACAGACAGGCTATAAGGGACGAAATAGGAAAGACTGTCCAGGAACTTCATCACAGACCATAAAACACATGTTTTATCATTTTTTTACATAATATAAAAGAATAAAAAATCATGGGTACAAATCAAGAAATTACTTGATTTGTACCCGTTTTTGATATTAAATAGGAAGTGGTTGCATAGTATTCAGATGGTGTAACAAAGGATGTTAATTGCGGAGGTTGGATATGTCTGGTAAATCAGAAAATATAATAGAGCTTAAACATATCAGTAAGGTATATAGTGATAATGGATTTAAGGCGGTTGATGACTTTAATCTTGAAGTAAAGCGTGGGAAATTCGTAACATTTTTAGGACCATCAGGATGTGGAAAGACAACCACACTAAGAATGATAGCAGGATTCGAACTTCCGACAGACGGACAGATACTTCTTAACGGAGAAGATATATCACAGCTTCCAGCTAATAAAAGACCGATTAATACAGTGTTTCAGCGTTATGCGTTGTTTCCACATATGAATATATATGAAAATATTGCATTTGGACTTAAGTTAAAGAAGCTTCCTAAAGAAGAAATAAGAAAAAAGGTTAAGCATGTTCTTGATATGGTTGACCTTGAAGGATTTGAGGACAGAAAGATATCTACGTTGTCAGGCGGACAGCAGCAAAGAATTGCAATTGCAAGAGCACTTGTCAATGAGCCAGAAATTCTTATGCTTGATGAACCTCTGGGGGCACTTGATTTAAAGATGCGTAAGGAGATGCAGATTGAGCTTAAGAATATGCATGACCAGCTTGGAATTACATTTATATATGTAACACATGACCAGGAAGAGGCACTTACAATGTCTGATAAGATTGTTGTCTTATCAGAGGGTAAGATTCAGCAGATAGGAACTCCTGAGGATATATATAATGAGCCTAAGAATGCTTTTGTTGCTGACTTTATTGGAGAGAGCAATATTTTCAAAGGTATTATGACAGGACACATGAAAGTAAGATTCTGTGGCGGAGAGTTTGTCGGAATGGATGATGTTCCAGAGGGAACTTTAGTTGACGTTGTTATAAGACCGGAAGATGTAATTATTACAAAGCCGGAGGATGGAACTGTTGTTGGTGAGGTTACTTCAGTTATATTCAAGGGAATGCATTACGAGGTTGCTGTTGAATCCGGAAAGTATGAGATGATAATAAGAACTACCAGGTGTTATCATGTCGGTGATACAGTAGGAATGCAGCTTGAACCTGATGGAATTCATGTAATGCTCGCAGAAGACCATACAACAAGTTTTGTTACAACAATTAATGGAGATTATACACTTGACTTTAATGGTAAGATAATAAGCTGTGATTTAACACAGGTTATTCCTAAGACTAAGATGTCAGATGGAGTCCTTGTTGATGAGAACGGTGAAAATGTAGATGTTTCAAAGTTCAGGGTTGTTGTTTCAATCCAGCCTGATGATATTGAAATGAGCGATGATGTAACAGCAGGTCTTGTATCAGGTAAGATTATTAACCTTATCTATAAGGGTGACCATTACAGTTATGTAATAAGAACTGAGTATGGTCATGACCTTATTGTAGATGATGAATATCTCTGGAATATGGATGATCAGGTTGGTCTTATCATGCCTGAAGAGAAGATGAAATTCCAGTTGAAGAAGTAGGGGGATAGAAATATGTCTTTTTCACGCAAATATCTTGGAATCCCTTATGGGCTGTTTCTTATATTATTTGTTGCAGCACCACTGTTTGTCCTTGTATATTATGCATTTACTAACGGACAGGGACAATTCAGCATGGTTAATCTGCAGAATTTTTTTACAGACCCTAATACACTTGGAACTCTGTGTTACAGTCTTGTACTTGCATTTGTTGCAACTGCAGTCTGTCTTATAATTGCTTATCCTGTAGCGTATATACTTTCACAGAGTAAGTTAAAGAGAAAAGCGGTAATACTTCTGCTTTTTGTTATGCCTATGTGGATTAATTTCACATTAAGAATTACCGCACTTAAAGAGATATTATCAATGATTGAGGGAAATCTTGCGTATTATCCGTTTATCAATACGATAATAGGAATGACATACGATTTTCTTCCATTCATGATACTTCCGTTATATACAACGCTTTCAAAGCTTGATAAAAGTGTTATTGAAGCAGCATCGGATCTTGGTGCGGATAATTTCCAGACATTTATCAAGGTTATACTGCCATTGTCTGTTCCGGGAATTGTCAGTGGTGTGTCAATGGTATTCCTTCCGGCAATGACTAACTATGTAGTTCTTGATATGCTTTATAACAGCACATATATTATGGGTAGTCTGATTGGAAGTTATTTCAGTGCATATGACTGGCACAATGGCTCAATGATAGCACTGATACTTCTTGTTATTATATGTATTGTCACTCTGGTTTCGGGTGATAAAGAGTCAGAAAATGCTGGAAGAGGAGGACTTGTATAATGAAGAAATTTCTGAAATATATGATTATATGCATTGTCCTTTTGTTCATGTATATTCCAATTCTTGTGCTTGCAGTATACAGTTTTACGGATGCCGCTAATATAGGAGCAATACATGCATTTTCAATGCATAATTATGTAACACTTTTTACGACTCCGGAGCTTATTAATATGATAATCGGTTCTGTGCTGCTTGCTGTCGGAAGTGCTGTACTTGCAACAATACTTGGAACAACAGGTGCTATAGGTGCATTTTATTCAAAGGGAAAAGTAAAAGGAGCAATGTCAGTTCTTAATCAGGTTCCTGTTGTCAATGCAGATGTAGTTACAGGTTTTTCTATCTGTATCCTTCTTGTAGTCGTATTAGGTGTCAGCAAGGATACTTATATGCCTCTTGTTGTGGGACATGTTATATTGAGTGCACCGTTCGTATATCTGGCTGTTGTTCCTAAATTAAAACAGATGGATCCAAGTCTGTATGAAGCAGCACTTGACCTTGGTGCAACACCTGTGTATGCACTTTTTAAGATAATAATACCTCAGATTGCTTCAGGCATAGCATCAGGATTTGTTATGGCAGTTACATTATCACTGGATGATTATTTCGTCGCAACCTACACTAAGCCTGCAACATTTGACACGATAAGTACTTATGTTGTTAATGCAACCAAGGGCTCACAGACTGATATCAAGACTGCTTTGTGGGCTTTATCTACAATAATATTCCTTATTGTTATTGTAGTTGAGATTGCAATTAATCTTGCACCAGCAAGAAAAGCTGTACGAGAGGAGGCCGGAGCTGATGAATAAGATTATTGGTAAGATAAATGCGTTAATACTGTCAGCTTTAATGATAGTAAGCGGCGCAGCAGCGGTAACAGGAGTGTTTAATACAAACAGTCTTACAGCGGTGGCAGCAGACGATACAATCATACTCCGTGTGTGCAACTGGGAAGAATATATTGATACAGGAGACTGGAGTGATGATGATATAATTGACCTTGAGAGCGGAAGCATAAAGGGTGAGAATTCGATAATTACAGATTTCGAGAACTGGTATTATGAGAATTACGGCAAGAAAATTAAGGTACAGTACAGTTGCATTGGAACTAACGAGGAACTGTACAACATGCTTACTCTGGGTGATGATTATGATGTAATCTGTCCTTCAGAATATATGATAATGAAGCTTATGGCAGAGGATTGGCTTGAGCCATTTTCAGATGATTTCTATGATACATCAATTACTAATAATTATTATGCTAAGGGTGTGTCTCCATTTATAAAGAAAACATTTGATGAGAATAAGATTAATGGTGAGTCATGGAGCCGTTATGCTGCAGGATATATGTGGGGAATAACAGGAATTGTATATAATCCTGATAAGGTGACAGAAAAAGAAGCATCTACATGGACTATAATTGATAACAGCAAATTCAGACGTCAGATAACGATTAAGGATAATGTAAGAGATTCCATGTTTGCAGCTGTTGGTGCAATTAAGTCAGACAAGTTAAAGTCAGCGTCATTTATAAACAGTCCTGATTATCGTGAAAGACTTGCCGAGGAGATGAATGATACTTCTGAGGCAAATGTGGACAGGATTCAGGAGTATCTTCAGTCAGTTAAGAATAATGCCTATTCATTCGAGACTGACAGTGCCAAGACTGATATGATAACAGGAAAGGTAGTCGCAGGTTATCAGTGGTCTGGAGATGCTGTATATACTATGGACCAGGCTGACGAGGATGATTTTCAGCTTAATTTTGCAGTACCTGAAGAATGTACTAACCTTTATTTTGATGGCTGGGTAATGTTAAAGTCTGGAATTAATGGCAATTCAGAGAAAAAGCAGGCAGCACAGAGCTTTATTAACTTTCTGTCAAAACCTGAAAATGCTGTAAGAAACATGAGCTATATTGGATATACATCAGTTATATCAGGTGGTGACAGTGATGTTGTATTCGACTATGTAAAGTGGAACTACGGAGCAGATGAAAGTGATACAGATGTTGTAGATTATCCTCTTGGATATTTCTTTTCAGGGGATTCTGATGATGAAAGATATATACTTAAAGTTCCAGAAGAACAGACATACAGACAACTGTCAGCACAGTATCCTACTCAGGAAGTTATGGATAGAAGTGCCATTATGCAGTATTTTGATGCTGAAGAGACAACAAGAATTAATCAGATGTGGATTAATGTAAGATGTTATAACATTAAGAATGTTCCTGTGTGGGTATGGGTTCTTGCAGGTATTATTGTTGTGGCTTTAATAGCATTATCTGTAAAACTTAAGATAAATAAGAAATATGATTGATAAGCATTTGATTATAAATTGACAAATAAACAAATGTTGCTATTATATATGTCAGACAGAATGAATCTGTATAACAGTGCAAAGGAGCACAGAATTTCTGAGAAATCAGAGGTTCTGTGCTTTTTCTTTTTGCAGAATGGAGGAAATTATGGCAACAGAATCAAGTATTATGGACTCAAACAGTTTTAAGGAAGAATATGCCTCTATGTTAAGTCCTAAAACAAGGGAAATGATTAGTAAGAGAGAAAAATATCTTGGAGGTGCTTACAGACTTTTTTATAGAAAGCCAATTAACATTGTCCGTGGAGAAGGAGATTATCTGTGGGATGATGAAGGTAACAAATATCTTGATATGTACAATAATGTTGCAGGCGTCGGACATTGTAATCCGGCTGTTGTAGAGGCTGTTACAGAGCAGATGAAAACTCTTAATACGCATACAAGATATCTTCATGAAAAGATTCTTGATTACAGTGAAGAACTGCTTGAACTTATGCCTGATGAAATTAATAAGATAATGTATATGTGTACAGGTTCAGAAGCTAATGATTTGGCTTTGCGTGTAGCAGAAGCCTATACGGGTGGTACCGGTATAATTATCACACAGGAGGCATATCATGGAACAAGTGCTCTGACATCAGGCTGTTCACCTTCACTTGGAGCCGGTCAGCCATTACTTCCTAATGTAAGGCTTATAACAGCACCAGATTATTACCGTCATGGTGGAACACCAGAAGAATTCACAGCATGGTATGCCTCTAAGATGCAGAAGACAATAGATGAATTAAATGAGGCAGGATATAAGTTCTCATGTTTCCTTGCGGATTCAATATTCTCATCAGATGGTATATATCCTGACCCTGTAGGATTCTTAAAAGCAACAGTAGATGTTGTACATAAGAATGGCGGAGTATTTATAGCAGATGAGGTTCAGCCGGGATTTGCAAGAACCGGACAGGCATTCTTTGGATTTGCAAGACACGGAATTGTCCCTGATATGATAACAATGGGTAAGCCGATGGGTAACGGAATTCCAATCTCGGGACTAGCTGCAAAGGAGGATGTACTTGCAGCCTTCAGCGACAAGCTTCCTTACTTTAACACATTTGGTGGTAATCCTGTATCAATAGCCGCCGCTCAGGCTGTTCTTAAATATATTAAGGATGAGAATCTTCAGGAACACTGTAAGAAAGCAGGAGCGGCACTTCTTAAGGCACTTAAAGAGGTACAGGAGAGACACCCTGAATCAGTAGGTGATGTAAGAGGTGCAGGTTTGTTTTTAGGATTTGAATTCGTAAAGAATGATGGTAATAAGACACCTGATAAGGATATGGCGTTGAATGTAATAGAGATGTTAAGAGATGAGCATATTCTTACATCAGTTATAGGCCATTACGGAAATATCTTAAAGCTTCGTCCACCAATGGTATTTTCAGAGAACGATATTGACTGGTTTGCAACATCGCTGGATAAATGTATTACAAAGCTTGAAAATAAATAAATTGAAAAAATCGGACACAGCATTAAACAGCTGCGCCCGATTTTTTATTGAAATAATTCTTAAGTTCAATTACAGGGTGTGGTTTTGAATATTTATATCCCTGAATGTAATCAAAGCCCTGTTCTATACAGTAACTGTTCTGGGTATCATCCTCAACACCTTCAATAAGAAGGACAAGGCCCTGTTTCTTAAAAACACTTATCATATGCGACATAAGGTCTGACACGCCATCATTATTAAGAGCTTTATACAGCAGGCTTTTATCGAATTTAATTGTATAAAACGGACATCCAATAATTCTTTCGATATTAGAGTATCCTGTTCCAAAATCATCAAGATAGAACTTGATTCCTGACTGGTTAAGCTTTTCCATGTTGTAAAGTACAGTTTCAAAGTCATCAAACATGGCACTCTCGGTAAGTTCCAGACGGATATGCTCAGGATTAATACCGTTATCATTAATTATTCCCATTAAATCATTAAAAAGATTACGGTCTGATAATTCGGATGATGAACAATTAATTGTGAGGGCATCAAAGTCATAATCATTCTCAAATTCATGTATAATCTTACACGCCTTGTTAAGGATAATTCTTGTAAGTGTATGTATACAGTTATTACTTTCTGCAAGCGGAATGAATTTATCAGGATATATAACTGTTCCGTCAAGTGAAAGCCTCATCAGTGCTTCAGCAGTACGGAAACTGTTTTCCTTAACACTGAATATAGGCTGTGCATAACATAGAACTCTGGAATCATCAAGGTCACTTTTATTTCTTATATCAAGAAGAAGCTGTTCAATCTTATAAGATTCATGAAATTGTTTATAATCATGGTCAGTTGCAAGATAACATGCATTACCAGCTTCTGAATCAATTTTATTAAAAAGGAACTTAGCCATTGCGTTTAATCTGTGACTTGAAGAGAGTACAGGATTATTCTGCAATGCAACTATTTTATAATTAATGCGGTAAGATGTGTCAGCTAAAGCGTCAGATATAATAGCTTCAACATTATCCAGAAAACCGCGTATTTTACTGTCATCTTTTATATACAGGATAATAGCGTATTCATCATTATGCAGTTTATAAATGTGAATCATATTATGAAGCATTTCTATCTTACGACAGACAGCGGCTGCACCTTCTTCAATTCTTTCATTATGAATAGCATAGTTGACATTGCTAAGCTGAGGAAATCTAAGATCCATAACAAGAAACTTACGGTTTAATGATACACTGTCAGAAAACCTTGCTTCAAAGGAATACTGATTCTGACAACCAATAATTTCATCATATGGATTACTGTGAAATAGTATATAAAATACCAGAAAAGGAAGTACATATGTAAGACTTGTAAATATTACATCCTTAATATGGTACTGGATAGTGAGCATAGCAAAATCAATTGAAATGAAAAGTAAAGAGTATTTACACATGATGGCAGGTATGGATCTGCGGTTTCTCAATATTGATATAAAGCACAATATACACATTATCAGTCCGGCAATAGTATAGAAGTCTATAATAATTGAGGCAGAGGATTCATGGTTATGAATAAAATCCCTGATAATAAGCCAGATACATCCAACAGCATATACAGTAATAAAAGTTATAATCCTTTTATTAAGAGGTGCTTTGTTGTTCACAATTTTAGTTGATAAAAGATTAATTCTTGTGTAAAGCAGACAGAGTATTGCAAGGTACAGTGTCAGAAACAGGGCACTGAAAAATATCTGCATCGTATGTTCAAATATATCAGGGTATATATCAGTAGTTATGAGAGCTGCCTGACATAAAATAGCAGCTACAGATAAGAGAACGCCATAGTATATAAGCTGGTAAGATAAGGTTTTTCTAGGATTAGAGTAAATCATAACCAGAGCAAGAAATATACATATTATTAAACTTATTATTTCTGCGGTAATGTTATATCCACCGAATATCATATGTTCCTCCTGAGTTTTGTCTGTAAAATGTTTCTTATCATTATACATACATTTGGTATTGTGGGCAATGTTTTTATTTAAAACCAGATGTAATTATTAAGGGTAAAATGTTATAATAATTTTAAATAGTGACAACATACAAGGGGGATTTATGTCAGATACAGTAATAATAGAGGAAGAAAAAGATATAGAACATATAGCAGAAAGGAAAGTAGCCGTCATTAGGAAAAAGATGATGGCTGCTTTTTGTGTTATGGCAGGAATTGCCATACTTATAGTTGCTGTTACGACTGGATTTTATGAATTAAAGTTCAGGGCACTGGCAGCAGGACTTTATAATATAGATGAAAAATCAGGAGAATATCTGATAGATATGATGTTTTATAACAGGTATTCATTGAGTGATGTATCAAAGTATAAGAGCGTAGTTATGCAATGCGGGTATACAGAAAATGGTTCATCATATATGTATTTCAGAAGTGGTCAGTGGATAATTGCAGCGGCAGGGATAATTATAATTGCAGTTGTAATGGCAGCATGTATAAGGATGATTGTAAAAATCGGACATAATGATATCTATTCATATGTTATTAATCTTGGTGCAGAGAACCAGCAGTTAAAGAAAAAGCAGAAAGCGGATGAAAGATTTCTTGTTGAGCGTAATGAAAAGCTTCAGAATTTTACAGAGAATATTGCACATCAGATTAAGACACCTCTTACTGCACTCAGTCTTGCATTAGACAGATTAGAGGAGAGCGGTGAGAACAGGGAGCTTCTTGAAAGATGTTTTGAACAGATTGAAAGAATCAGGTCATTTATAAGTAAGCTGATGACAATAAGCAGAATGGAAGCAGGCAAGATAATCATGACAGAGCAGGACATTAATGTGAACAGTATGCTTTGCGATGTTGTAAGCCAGTTACCTAAGAACGACTGCAATATAACAGTGGAATGTGATGATGAAGATTATTGTATCAACGCCGATGAAGAATGGATAAGAGAAGCATTTATTAATATAATACAGAACAGCAGCGAGCTGTGCGATAAGGTTAAAGTTAAGGCAGTATGTCGAGATGACAAATGTATAGTCAATATTAAAGATAATGGAAGTGGATTTGAAGAGGACAGGATACCATACATATTTGACAGGTTCGAGACAACGGGAAGTGCTGCTGCAGGACATGCAGGTATAGGACTTAACCTGTCGCGGCTTATTATTAAAGCACATCATGGAACAGTAGATGTGCGTAATAATGAGGATGGAAAGGGAGCTGTCATAAGGGTACAGATACCAAGATATGTTCTTAAGAGAAAGGCTGAATTGTAAGATATGTGTAAGGTTAGTGCTTTACAATATAGAAAATGTACTGGCTGGGAGGGAATATGACCAAGATACTTATATTGGAAGATGATGATTTTATAAGGCAGCAGCTTGCAGGAATATTACAGGAAAAAGGATATTCAGTTGTGGAGGCTGCCAGTGTAGGACAGTTTAATAAAATATATGAACAGGAAGAAGCTACAATAGATGTAGTCCTGTTAGATGTATATCTGCCTGATGGCAATGGATTTGATGTCTGCAGGAAAATAAGAGAACACGGAAGCCAGATAATAATATTTTTAACATCGTGTGATGATGAAGACAGTATTATCAAAGGACTTGACTGCGGCGGTGATGATTATGTTGTGAAGCCGTTCAGGGTTGCAGAACTTGTATCAAGAATAATGGCTAATGTTAGAAGAATATCAGGTGGCACAGATATTTATAAAGATGGAACTCTTACAGTAGACTTTAAGAATAAGTCAATTATTCATGCAGATAAACAGATAAGCGTGTCACCGACAGAATTTCATGTGTTAGAGATACTTATAAACAACAAGGGACTTATTGTAAGAAGAGATACATTTTTCCAGAAAATGTGGGACAGATACGGAACATTTGTAGAGGATAATACGCTGACAGTTACTGTGAGCAGGTTAAAGACAAAGCTTGGAAACCGCGCAGACGGTAAATCATATATAGAGACGATAAGGGGAATCGGCTACCGCTGGAATAATAATTAAATAAGCTTTCGCAGTTATTTGTCTATATATGTATATACTTGTGTGGATGTGTGTTTATAGTGCAGACTTGAATTGTGACGAGCTGTGTAGGAGTTAATGCTGCTATATATATAAGGTCAGTTCACAAAAGCTCGTTCAAACGAAGTGCGTTTGCTTTTGTGAACTGTAATATACTTTGTAGATAGCAGCATTTACTCCTACTAAGCGCAGGAACACTGATAGTCTGCACTATAAACACACATCCACACAGTAGTCTAAAGAACTATATAGACAAATAGCTGCGAAAGCTTATTTAATTGTAAGGTTTTTGTAAGGTTGGCATGATAAGGTATATACATAAATCTTACAGGGGGTGATGGAATGGGGATATTTAAGATAACTTTTGTCGGTATAAGAAGACGGCTGCCGCAGATTCAGAAAGCTGCATTTACAACGCTTGTAGCGGTATTTTTTGTGACGGCGGTTCTTATATTTCAGGAGAATATGTACCAGTGGCAGATGTCATCGAATAAGTCGAGGTTTGGAGACTGGTATATATGTGAGAAAACAACGAAAGAGCCAAACAAGGTTCTTGATGAGAATGACTTTCTGGAAAAGCCTTTAAAGGCAGAGAGTACGGTCCGGATATTTGATTCAGACTGGAATAACACAAAGCTTTATGTTGGAAGCATGATGGACGATTTTATGAAGCAGGGTAGAATCAGACTGGCAGAGGGAAGGATGCCGGAGGCTTCAGATGAAATAACTATGGATTGGAATACTCTGCTTAAACTTGGCTATGAGGGGGAGCTAGGACAGAAGGTAACAATTAATTATTATGAAAATGACAATATTAATTCAGATAAAGGAAGGCTTAGTGCAACATTTACACTGGTTGGAATATTAAATAATTACACAAATATATGGCAGGATGGGAAAAATATTCCAGGAGCAATTGTTACTGAGGAAAGATTAAAAGAATTCAAATGTATTATTTATAATATCTATATTTATCCATTCAAGGATTCTGTGCGGACACAGGATTATGCAAATGTATATAAAAAGATTAAGGAGGATGTAAAAAGCCAGACTGTATATAATGCTGCAGTATATGATTATTCTCCGTGGAAATCAAAAACAGTATATGCATATATGTATATAGTTGTTATGGTAATTGGAATTCTGGCTTTGACTTATCAGCTGATTGAATACAGGAACAGACGAAAGAAAGCCTATGAGTTGTTTAAGAATATGGGAATGGACAAGTCTCATATCAGGGAAATGTATATAATCGAGAATGCATTTATACTTATACCGGCGGGAATAGCAGGAATATTGCTTGCGCTTATTGCGGGAAGTGTGACAGGACATGTACTTGAAGCAAAAACCGGCTATGAATTTTACAGTGTAAATGTGGATGTTGTTATTAAAAGTGTGTGTTCCGTTATTGTTGCTGTGGTTATAGAGGAACTGACAGGATTAATATCTAATATAAAATTTTATCGAAAAAGGACAGTTAAAAAGAAGCAATATGACAGAAGAAAAGATAATATAAGACAGCACAAGAGCAAAATGAATAGGCACAATCTTGTTATGTCAGTAAGCTCAAGATTTATAAAAGAAGATGGCACTTTAATGATAATCGGTGTAAGGCTTTTTGCATTGTGTATATGTATGGTTATTATTTTTTCTTCTTTAAAGATTCAAAATGCTTTTAAAGAATATAAGAACAATGATAACATGCCGGATATATATGGATATATTGATGTTAATCAGGATAAAACGGCATTATTTATGAATTACTGGTATTATCTTAAGGATTATAATATTCTGCCTCAGAAGTCAGTGAGTAATAATGGTGAAATCACAAGCAGGTATGACATGCGTGATTATGTCTGCAAGCAGAGAATAAGGTATAACATACATTTTGATAAGATAAAGGAATTAGTTGAAGCTGGAAATATGTGGGACTGGAATGATGCAATCAAGGTTAATGACAGTGACAGCATAGGAAGGTCTCTTGGTTTTATTAATATGGGGCAGAGTAAATACTTAAAGGATCCTAACAATAATATTCTCGAAGGATTTTCTAAGGAATTTATTGACGAGCTGATGGAAATTAATGGAATAAATTCAGTGTCATATTCTGCATTTGAATCAGAAAGAAGTTGGTTCTGGGATTCACAGAATTATGAAAAAATGCAGACATTTACATTTCATTCTGAAAATGATTCATATCATAACGAGCATCTTCCTGATTATGGAGACAGGTATCTGTTTTCTACAGAATATGCACAGCCAACCAAAGAACTATATAACAGACTGGAGAAATATATAGATAAAGAGTATGTTGATTACGAAGCATTCAAAGAAGGAAAACAGGTGGTTTTATTCTTAAGAAATCTGCCAGATGGTGGATATGATGACACAATCAATGCAGGAGACACGCTGTATTATAACTATTATCAGGTAAGCACAGATACTTATGACAAGGTTTCCAGTAAATCATATTACTATTATTTTCCGTATGAGGAAGCCTTTGCTGAGGCAAAAGCGGGAAATAAAAAGAATGATGATGAACTTATTGAAATGGAGATTGATTATGATGCATGCGTAGCTCCACAGGTAGCTGCAGTAGTTAAAGTAACTGATGAGGTTATAGAGGATTTTAAGGGAATAATTCCTGCATTTGGTTATTATACCTCAATTGCAAGTATTAATATGGCACAGCAGGCGGTCGACAGACAAAAGGATGTGATGGAAAGATATCTTGGACAGGAATTAAGTCCTGACATGGATTTTGAATTATCCTATAACCAGATAAGCATTAACTACGATCTTGCATCAACATTTTCTGCAACTAATAATAAGATAGGTGTGTATTTTAATAATAATGATATTTCTTATGACAGCAATGTAGATGTTAAGAATACATACAGGACACAGCTTATTAACAGTATTTTACAGTATGGCATAACTATAATTTCAATGATAGTTGTACACCTTCTTATTATGGCAATTGTTGTGAGAAACCGCATGGACAGAAGATATGATAAGATAAAGCTTCTGCATGGTCTGGGGATGAGACGGGGAAAGATAGTAAGAATATGTATGGCAGAAGCACTGCGTGAATCTTTATGGTGTGTAATTACAATGCCTTTAATACTTTTGATGGAACTGTTAATGTATGCAGAATTTGTAAGAAAATTGTAATCAGGAGGGATAACTATGAAAGAGATAATGCTCAGAGCGGAAAATATAGAAAGAACATATCATGCTGGAAGTGTAGATGTACCAGCACTTAAGAATTGTACACTTGAGTTTGAACAGGGAGAATTTACTGCTATTATTGGAAAGAGTGGTTCGGGAAAATCGACTCTGTTAAGGATTCTTGGAAGTGTAGATGAACCGGATACAGGTAGTGTTACTATTGGCGGCAAGAAAATAACCGGGATGAAGGACAAGGAAATATCTGAATTCAGAAGGAGACAGATTGGTTACATATATCAGGACTACAGTCTGTTTCCAGAGTTTACAGCATACGAAAATATTGTTATGCCTATACTTATCGACGGAAAGAAACCTGACGAGAAAGAGGTTGATGACTTGTTAGAGGAATTGGGAATATCACATTGTAAGAATAAGTTTCCATCGCAGATGTCAGGTGGCGAACAGCAGAGAGTTGCAATAGCAAGGGCACTGATTACACATCCTGCTGTTATACTTGCGGATGAACCGACCGGAAATCTGGACGCAGGCAGTGCAGGTACTGTGGCACAGATGTTATCCAAGGCAAGCCAGAAGCATAACCAGACAATAATTATGGTAACTCATGACAGACAGATGGCAGATTATGCAGATAAGATAATAACTATTGTTGATGGAGTGTGCCAGTAGGATATCCATACATACGGAAAGGGGGATGCGTATGTCTGTATTTGAAATTACATTTTTAAGTGTAAAAAGGCGTATGCCGCAGATAATAAAGGCTGCATGTACGACTCTGGCAGCAGTATTTTTTGTAACAGCTGTTCTTATATTTCAGGATAATATGTATCAGTGGCAGATGTCATCGAACAAATCAAGATTCGGAGACTGGTTTTTATATGAAATCACATCAAAGGAGCCTAACCAGTCATTAAGTGAACATGCATATCTTAATGATCCTGTCAAAATAATGACCAGTGTCAGTATGTTTGATTCGGACTGGAAAAGAACCGGATATATTGTCGGAAGCTTTGATAAGGATTTTATTAATCAGGTCAGAATCAGTATTGATGAAGGAAGACTGCCAGAAAATGATGACGAGATAGCTATGGACTGGAATACATTGTTATCACTTGGATATACTGGTGAAACAGGTGAGACTGTAACTATCAGATATTGTGAGGAAAACAGTATATATGATGAAAGTGCCAGACAGGAAAAAGAATTCAGACTTGTTGGTATACTGGCTAATTATACAAATATATGGAAGAACGGAAAGAATATACCGGGAGCTGTTGTAACGCCGGATGCTTTAGAAATATTTAACTATAAATGCCGTAATGTGTATTTTTATTCTTTAAATGATTCTGTGAAAACATCTGATTATGCAACTGTTTATAAGAAGATAAAGGAAGATGCAAAAACAGAGACTGTATATAATTCGGCAGTATATGATTATCAGCCGTGGAGTTCAGCTAAAGTATACATGTATATGTATCTGGTTGTAATGATAATAGGAATTCTTGCACTTTCATATCAGCTTATTGAATACAGAGGAAGAAGGCGTCCGGCTTATGAGCGTTTCAGAAAGCTTGGAATGAATAAGGCTTCACTTCGGAGTATGTATATTATTGAAAATGCCCTGATAATTATTCCAGCGGGAATAATGGGACTTATACTGGCTTTACTTATAGGCTTTGGAACAGGAAAGGCTCTTGAAATTCATAATGGCTTCACATTTTATAAGGTCACATTAAATGTAATTATAAAAAGTGTTTTGTCAGTAATTATAGCAATAATAGTTGAAGAAATAGCAGGTATTATTGCAAACAGCCGTAAAAATCACATTTTAAATAAAAAACGGAAAAAGAAAAACAGCCAGAATGTAAATATATATAACGCCGCTGGTAAAAAATCAAAAATTAAGCCGTCTAATTTATTAATTACAGTAAGCTCAAGATTTATCAGAAAAGATGGAATATTTATGGCTGCCGGGCTTAGAATATTCGCATTATGCATATGTGCTGTACTTGTATTTTCAGCATTAATGATAAAGAAAGTATATATTGCGTACAAGGATAACGAGCAGATACCGGATATATATGGATATCTGGATCCTTCAGATTCAGAATATGAAATGTATATATATTACTATAGTTATATAAAAGGCTATTATAATATTCCAATACCAGATGGAGAATATTACAGTGAAGAGAGGAATGCTCTTCTGTCCAGTGAAAAAAGAAACAGATACAACATAAGCTTTAGTGAATTAAAAAGTAAGCTGACAAAAGAATCTGAGAGCCTTGATGCAAATAATCATCAGGATCTAATAGATTTTAATATGCTGCATGTTAATTATTCTAATAAATATTGTAAGAGAGGCAATACTAATTTACTCACAGGTTTTTCAGAAGAGTTTCTTACAGAGCTTGAAAAGATAGGTGGAATAAAGTCGGTAGATTATTCAGCGTATGAATCCGAGCGTACATGGTTCTGGGATAATCAGGATTTCCATAAGATGGGAATGGATACTATTTCACCCGATGATTATAATGTAACAAGACAATCGCCCGTTACAGATTATGGTTACCGTTATATATATTCCACAGAGTATGTTAATCCTACCAGAGAATTATATAACAAGCTTGAGAAGTACATTGATAAGGAATACAGGAATTATGATGATTTCGTTAATGGAAAACAGGTTGTAGTCTTTTTAAGAGATACACCGGATGGAACTTATGATGATACATTACAGGCAGGAGATACGCTTAATTATAATTATTATCCATTGTCTGTATGGCCTAATAAATGGTCTACATGGGATGTGGCATATGGAAGATATACATATCCGTTTGACAGGGCATTTTATGATACATATAATAATTCAGGAAAGATTAACCTTTATTCTGAATTTAATGGAACGCTTAAAGGAAGTGCAACATTTAACATGCACAGTGAAGAAGATTCTGAGAATCTGATAAATGGGTATGAGTCAATATTTGGCACGTGTGTATCACCTCAGGTTGCGGCTGTCATTAAGGTAACAGACGATGTGAAAGAAGATTTTAACGGAATCATGCCTGATTATGGATATTATACAGCACTTGCGGGAATGTCACTGGCACAGCAGGCAGTTGATAACCAGAGAAGCTTCATGGAAAGGATAACCGGTGATAAAATGATCGGTAATCTGGAATTCGGACTTAAGTATAACCAGCTAAACATTAATTATGATTTGTCATCAACATTTTCAGCAACGAATAATAAGGTGGCTGTATATTTTGATAATAATGAATTATCGTATTCTTCTAATGTCGATGAAAAGAATATATACAGAACCCAGCTTATTAACAATATTCTCCAGTATGGAATAACCATTGCCGCAGTTATAGTAATACAGCTTCTTATAATGGCAATAATTGTAAGAAACAGAATAGAAAGAAGAAAAGAAAGCTATAAGCTGCTGCATGGCATTGGAATGAGACAGGGAACAATAGTGAAAATGTGCATGATTGAGGCGGTACGGGAATCGGTATGGTGTATATTCACAATGCCGCTTATACTTATACTGGAGCTTCTTATGTATATGCGAAAGAATCTGGTTGAATAATTAAATATTATCGTGTATCATAAAAAAAGAGCCACTTGTTGGCTCTTTTTTTACGAAAAGGACAGGTAGTTAATATGAATCAGACATATATGAAGGAGCAGAAGATACTCCCATTGTTATTAAAAATGTCGCTTCCAATGGTAATCTCAATGATGGTTAATTCATTGTACAACATTGTTGACAGCTTCTTTGTTGCTAAGATAAGTGAAAATGCGATGACAGCTCTGTCACTGGTATTTCCGGTACAGAATCTTATAAGCTCGGTTATGATAGGATTTGCAATAGGAATTAATGCAGTTATATCATTTTTTATGGGCGCACAGAACCAGAAGCAGGCAGATAAAGCAGCCAGTCAGGGCATGCTCTTAAGTTGTATACACGCTGTTGTGCTTACCGTTATATGTATTGCGGGCATGCCGGTATTCTTAAAAATGTTTACAAAAGATGCAGAAATTGTTTCACTGGGACTTAAATATTCCAATATTGCATTTGCATTTTCAATAATGCTTGGAATTGAACTTATGTTTGAGAAGGTGTTTCAGGCAGTTGGAAGAATGAATGCTTCTATGGTATGTCTTATGACAGGCTGTATAGTTAATATTGTGCTTGACCCGATGATGATATTCGGAATAGGCCCATTTCCTGCAATGGGAATTGAAGGCGCTGCACTTGCGACAGGAATAGGCCAGACTTCGGCAGCAGTGCTATATATCATAATATATATTGTTAAGCCTATTCCGGTTAAATTCAGAAAATCGGAGATGAGAATAGAAGGTTCAATGGCAAAGAGACTTTATTCTATTGGTATGCCGGCAAGCTTAAGCCTTGCACTTCCATCTATTCTTATATCAGTGCTTAATGTAATACTTGCTGCGTACTCGGCTGTGTATGTGTTCGTGCTTGGAGTATATTACAAGCTGCAGACATTTCTGTATCTGCCGGCCAACGGAGTTGTACAGGGAATGAGACCGCTTATGGGCTATAACTATGGAGCAGGAGAGCATGAGAGAGTAAGAAAGATATATAAGACATCAATGGTACTTATATTTGCTATTATGGCAGCAGGTACAATTCTCTGTCTTGCAATACCGGGGTCACTTATCGGTCTGTTTACAAGTAATCCAGATACAATAAGTGCTGGCGAGACAGCGTTAAGAATAATAAGTGCCGGATTTATTGTATCAACGGTATCAGTTACTTCGGCGGGTGCGCTTGAAGGACTTGGGAAAGGATTTCCGTCACTTATTATATCTGTATGCAGATATGTTGCTGTAATAATTCCGGTTGCATTCATAATGTCAAGGATAGCCGGAGCTGTTGGCGTATGGCATGCTTTCTGGATTACAGAGGTGATTACATCAGTAATTTCTTATATGGTTTATAAGAAAAATGTAAAATAATTATAAAAATGTCTTCTTGACATTGCTTGAACTTGAAAATACAATAGTTGTATATGCAACAATTGGAGGTGCAAGTAATGTTGAGAAGAATTTTTTCTTATATGAAAGAATATAAGAAATACGCATGGCTGGCGCTTATATGTATAGGTGTTGAAGTTGTGCTTGAGATTATGGTACCTAAGCTGATGGCTGAACTGATTGATATAGGTGTGACCAATTCAGATGTTCCATATATAATAAACAAAGGTATCCAGATGGCTGTATGTGCAGTTGCAGCGCTTATATTAGGTGTGGGAAGTGCAAGATTTTCTGCACTTGCAGGTCAGGGACTGGGTGCTAATATAAGAAAGGCTGAGTACGAGAAACTTCAGTCTTATTCATTTTCTAATATAGATCATTTCAGTGTTTCGTCATTGGTTACACGACTCACAAGTGATGTAACTAATATCCAGAATGCGGTGTCAACAGGAATGCGTCCATTTGGTCGAAGCCCGGTAATGCTGATATTTGCAACGACACTGGCATTCCGGATTAATTCCACACTGGCACTGGTCTTTCTTGTAGCACTGCCAATTCTGGCAGTCCTGCTTATCATAATAATCGTTAATGTTGGTCCACGATATGGCAGGATGCAGGGGGCAGTCGACCTTGTAAACCGTTGCGTTCAGGAGAATCTTACAGCAGTAAGAGTTGTTAAATCATATGTGCGTGGCGACTATGAGATTGAAAAATTCGGACACGTTAATGGTAATCTTAAAAATGAATCAGAGAAAGCATTTGGAATAGCTGTGCTTAACATGCCTGCTATGCAGTTCGTTATGTATTCTACAATTCTTGGGATTCTTCTTATTGGTGGAAGACTGATTAATTCTGGACAGATGATGATTGGACAGCTTACTTCTTTCTTGAGCTATGTTCTTCTGATACTTAATTCACTTATGATGATGTCAAATGTGTTCCTTCTTATGACAAGGTCACTTGCTTCGGCAGAAAGAATTATGAAGGTAATTGACGAGCCGATTGATATAACTGATGAGAATGCAAAGGACATTGAAGTTAAGAAGGGTGAGATTGAATTTAACCATGTCTGGTTTAAATATAAGGATACCGCCAAAGAATATGTGCTGTCAGATGTTTCATTTCACATTAATGCAGGACAGACAGTCGGAATAATCGGTCAGACAGGTTCATCAAAGACGACGCTTATCCAGCTTATTCCAAGACTCTATGATGCAACTAAGGGCGAGATTAAGATAGATGGAATAAATGTTAAGGAATACCCGGTAAGACATTTAAGAGATGCAATCTCAGTTGTATTGCAGAAGAATACGCTGTTTTCAGGCTCGCTTATTGATAACTTAAGATGGGGCGATGAAAATGCGACTCTGGATGAGATTAAAGAGGCATGCAGCATAGCGTGTGTTGATGAATTCATAGACAGGCTTCCTGGAGGACTTGATGCAGAGATGGGACAGGAAGGTGTTAATGTATCAGGCGGACAGAAGCAGAGAATATGTATTGCAAGAGCAATATTAAAGAAGCCGAAGGTTCTTATTCTTGATGATTCAACGAGTGCGGTTGATACTGCAACAGAAGGAAAGATAAGAAATGCACTTGCAAAGAAGCTTCCTGATATGACTAAGATTATAATTGCCCAGAGAATATCGTCAGTGTGTCATGCAGACCAGATAATTATTATGGACGGCGGTCGTGTGGACGCAATCGGAACACACGAAAGTCTGTTAAGGACTAATAAGATATATCAGGAAATATATGAATCACAGAAGGAAGGAGCTGATCTTTAATGGCTAAGTATGTTGGATATAAAAGACCTAAAGATACGAAAAAGACTGTTAAGCATATCCTTACATATCTGGGTCATTACAAATGGGCATTCCTGCTTATAGCAATTCTTGTATTTATAAGTGCAGGTGCAGGAATTATGGGAACATTTTTAATAAAGCCTGTAGTTAATAATTTTATCGTGCCGGGCAATATGAAGGGGCTTATCATTGCTGTGTGCGGAATGGGTGTCATGTATGCGTGCGGTGCGCTCTCAACGCTTGGCTACAACAGGCTTATGGTGCATACTTCCCAGAAGGTAGTAAGCGAGATTCGAATGGACCTTTTTAAGCACACACAGAAGCTTCCGTTAAAATATTTTGATAATAATACACATGGTGAGATTATGAGTCATTTCACTAATGATGTTGATACGGTTCAGGAAGCAATGAACAATAGTTTTGCCATGGTAATACAGAGCTTTCTTACGCTTTTTGGAACTATAACTATGATGCTGGTATTAAGTGTAAGGCTGACTATTATTGTTGTTGTTTTTCTTATTCTTATGTTCATATTTATCAAATACAATGGTAAACGCAGCAAGAAATATTATCACAGACAGCAGAAGGAGCTTGGCAATATCAACGGTTTTGTTCAAGAAATGATGGCAGGTCAGAAGGTTGAAAAAGTATTTAACCATGAGCAGAAGAATTTTGAAAAATTCTGTGAGATGAATGAGAGCTTTAGAAAGGAATCGACTAATGCACTTGCATATTCGGGCATGCTTATCCCGGTAATTGTAAGTCTGTCATATTTCAATTATGCGCTTTCTGCCTGCGTTGGAGGCATATTTGTAATAAAAGGAATCATGGACCTTGGCAGCATATCTGCATATCTTGTGTATGTAAGACAGAGTGCCATGCCATTAAACCAGTTCACACAGCAGGTTAATTTCATACTTTCAGCGCTTTCGGGAGCTGAGAGAATATTTGACATGATGGATGAGACAGAGGAGTCTGACGAAGGGAAAGTAACTTTGTGCAATGTCATTAAAAATGCGGATAATACCCTTACAGAAACTTCTGATAAGACAGGATTTTTTGCATGGAAGCTGCCGGCAGGGGAGCTTATTGAGCTTAAGGGCGATGTAAGATTTAATGATGTTGTGTTCGGATATGTGCCTGAAAAGAGGGTACTTAACAAGATTTCGTTGTTTGCAAAGCCAGGACAGAAGATAGCATTTGTTGGTTCGACAGGAGCGGGAAAGACTACTATTGTTAATCTTATAAACAGATTTTACGATATCCAGTCAGGTACGATTACTTATGACGGCATTGATGTAATGAATATTGAGAAAGACGACCTGAGGCGTTCACTTGCAATGGTAATTCAGGATACACATTTGTTCACAGGAACTATTGCAGATAATATAAGATATGGAAAGCTTGATGCAACTGACGAGGAAATCAGGGAAGCAGCTAAGATTGCCAATGCTGATTCATTTATAACAAGACTTCCGCGGGGGTATGACACGATGCTTACTGCTGATGGCAGCAATCTTTCGCAGGGACAGAGACAGCTTCTTGCTATCGCGAGAGCAGCGATTGCCAAGCCGCCGGTGCTTATTCTAGATGAGGCGACAAGCTCGATTGATACACGAACTGAGCGGCTTATTGAGAATGGCATGGACGCAATAATGGAGGGAAGAACAGTATTTGTTATCGCTCACAGACTTTCGACAGTAAGAAATTCTAATGCCATAATGGTTCTTGAAAAGGGCGAGGTAATCGAGCGAGGCAGTCACGATGAACTGCTTGAGCAGAAGGGCAGATATTATCAGTTGTATACAGGACAGTTTGAGCTTGAGTAAGAGAAAGGAATAAAATATGGACAAGAAAACAAAGAATGTATTTTTTGATATAGAAATGTTAAGAAGAAGACTGATAAGACCATATTTTATAGAGCTTGGGCTTACAGTTGGCCAGGGGCAGCCAAGAATTCTTAAGGAATTAAGAGAACATGGGATTATGAATCAGAAAGAGCTGGCGGATGCTTGCCTTATGGATGTAACTACGATGTCAAGAACATTAGACAGAATGGAAAAGGATGGTCTGTTAAAGAGAGAAAATAATCCGGCAAGCAGAAGGTCGTGGAATGTGTTACTTACTGATTATGGCAGCCAGAAGGCTGATGAAGTTATCAGGATATTTAACAGAATTGATAATGTTATATATAATGGATTCAGTGAAGAAGAGGTGCAGACACTATCTGTTATGGCAGGCAAAGTTGAGAAAAACCTCTGGGAGGCAATTAAGAATGAAGAGCAGAAATAAACTTATTATCAGATGGGTGTTTTATCTTCTGGGATTACTGATACTTGCACTTGGAATTATGCTTAATACGAAAGCTAATCTTGGTGTTTCACCAATAATTTCAGTGCCATATTCGATATCTCATATCATAGGATTTAACTTCGCCAATATGACGATGATTGTATATTTTATCTTTGTTTTGATTGAGATGATAATGCATACTGTGTGGTATCTTACAGACAGAAAAGAAGCTAAGTATCTTGGAATGTATATTATAAGAGATGCCTTACAGATACCGGTAAGTATAGTATTTACCCGCTTCTTGAATGTGTTCTCAGCACTTATTCCATCTGTACATAACAACATTGTATTACAGATTGTAGTATTGCTGCTTGCTGTATTATTGACAGGAATAGGAGCAGCAATGTCACTGAATATGAGAATTATACCTAATCCGGGAGATGGAATTGTACAGGCAATAAGTGATACTACAAGGCTTAAAGGCAGAACCGGCAAGGGTGTGGGCTTCTGCAAGAATTGTTTTGATATATTCAATGTCTGCACAACATTTTTAATAGGACTCTTTACTGGACATATACTTCTTGGTCTTGGACTTGGAACAATTCTTTCGATGATTGGCGTTGGTCGTGTAATTGCAGTGTTTAACAAGCTGTTCAAGGAGCGCATGAAAGCTGTTGCTTTTGATTATGTGGAAGAGTAAATAAAAGACTGGGATTACAGGCGGAAAACCTACTAGATTAAAACCTGTGAAGCTTTTAGTAGGTTTTGCCGGCATCCCATCCCGTGAGAATACGAATTACAGACTTACCTTCTTATCAAGAAGCACGGCACTTCCGAATGTGCATGCAACCACCATTAATAACTGGAATATGGTAGCTGGAAGGCTTGACATTAATGCCTGGGATAAGCTGTCTGGATTCTTATAAAGTTCAGGCAACAAAGAAGAAATCTTAATTGTTGCATATGCAAGGACACAGAATAATATAACTGAGATAAATCCTTTAATCTTATTGTTCTGCAAGGCAGTTGAAGATAGTGTTATGGCAAAGTATGCAAGTGATATAAGGAAGAAGAAAGCTATAAGGAATGATATTATTCCAGCTACAATATTAATAATTATATTGACAACATCAATACCCATAATCTTTAACATTTCTGAGAAATTCTTGAGTGCGTCAGCCAGATCACCAAAGACACCAGCCATCATGAATATATCAAGAACTCCAAAGCCGATGAATATTGCTGAAATTACTATTCCAATAATCAGTGTATAGAGCAGCTTTGATGTAATTATGCTAAGAGATGAATTAGGTGTCATGAATATCAGGTAACTGCTTTTGCTTGAAAGTTCTCTATAATATGTTACAACTCCAAATATAAATACAATAAAATAACTTACAGAGGCAGCTATTATTAAAAGTCCTCCGAAAAGGCTTGTATAGTTAATATTTTCAGTCAGGCAGAAAAACATAAACAGAGCCTGAAGTACACAGATAATACCTGCCACGATTCCTATACCGAGAAGATTCTTTCTCAATTCGTATTTTGTTAATTTTAACATTGAAGATTCCCCCTTTTAATATGCATAAATGCGTTTGTACTGGTCAACGATTGACATGCCCGAAGCTGTTCGTAAATTTTCAGCATCTCCCTGTGAAACAATAACACCGTCTTTGATAAATACTGCGTAGTCAATAACAGCTTCAAGCTCATCAACAAGGTGGCTCGACATGATGATAATCTTATCAGGTGAAGCCTTGCTGATTACCGCATTGATAACCTGCTCTCTTGCAACAATATCAACACCGTTAAGTGGTTCATCAAGCATAATAACAGATGCATTTCTTGAAAGATTAACAGCAAGCTTAAGTTTAGCCATCATTCCTGATGACATCTTGCTGGCTTTCATGTCAGGCGTAAGCTTCATCTCATTAAGATAGTTGTAGTACTGGTCAAGTGAGAAATCCTCAAAGAAATCATCATAATATTTTCCAATATCAGCACAGCTCATATAGTTATAAAAATAACTTTCAGTAGGCATATAAGCTATGTGTTTCTTAGTTTCTACTCCTATTGGAACACCTGAAAGAGTGATGTCCCCGGAAGTGGGTTTTACCAGACCTGCTATCATCTTCATTAAAGTTGTTTTACCGCTTCCGTTAGAGCCGAGCAGAGCGTATATTCTGCCAGGCATGAAGTCGATGGAAACACCATTAACGGCAGTCATCTTCATATACTTTTTAGTAACATTTTTACATTGCAGCATAATTAAATCCCTCCATATTTTATTCGTGATAATTCTTAATGAGATTAATAATCTCATCTTTAGAAAAACCAAGGCTTGTCATTCCGGAAACGAAAGTCTCAATCATTTCACTGGAAAGTTCTGCCTTTAATGTATCAATCAGATGCACATCCTCTGATACAAATGTGCCAAGACCTCTTTGGGTATAGCACAGACCACACTGTTCAAGTTCATTGTATATTCTTGCAGCAGTGTTAGGATTGACCGTGTACTGTACGGCAAGTTCCCTTGTCGAAGGGAGTTTGTCGCCAAGCTTAATCTCTCCGGTAAGAATTCTTCTCTTAATGTCATCAATTACCTGAAGATAAATCGGTGTATTAGCCTTATAATCCATAATCCCTCCTCCTGTAATAGGTAATGTACACATGACGCGCACCTGTGTACTAGCACAATAGTACACTATAACAATATAACTGTCAACAGGAATAATAAAAATAGTAAAATTTTTAAAAATGGTGTATGATAACTTAGAAAAAATGTAGAAGGAATACAGTATTTATGACGGTTCAGCAGGCATATAAAATATTTGATGTCAGATCAGATATTACTAAGATGGAATTGAAGAAGCGGTACAGACGGCTTATGCATATGGTGCATCCGGATGCTGTGCTAAACAGAGATAAATCAAACAAAGAAAATGTATATAGATACAGTGCATATGAAATTAATGAAGCATATACTGTTCTTTTCAATCAGACTGGGCAGGAATCATTGAAGAGTAACTATAAATATGATTATAAATATTCCGAATATGATGAGAAATATTATGGCACTGATCAGGAAAATGAAGAATATGATTTTACAGCTCCAGAGAATGAACATGCCTTTTGCCAACGCAATGTGTATCATTATGCTGAAGATTACAATGGCAACAACATTGGAAGATTTAAGGTTGCACGAGGCAGATATATGTGGATGCCAGATGAGGATTTTAAGTTGTTTCTGCGCAGTATATATGAATGTAGTGAGGAACTTCTTAACAGAATTGATGAAGAAACAGGAAGAGTGCATGATTCAGAATACAAAATCATATATCAGGCAGAACTTGCATATCTGTTAGCACAGCAGTTTACTGCAACATCAGATACATTGGGAAATATTCTTACATCAATTGATGATGCTGCAAATGTATTTTATGTCGGAGCAATGCTTGAAATGTCACCTGAATCTGGATTTATCAAAGCTGGAATGAAGCTGTTTCCGGCAGGAATAAAAAAGCATAGACTGTATTTAATGACTCGTTCGGGAAAAGAAGCGGGATACATATCATTTAAAGATGACAGATTATATTATGTGCTTATTCCGATACTTGAGCAGAAGCGTGCAATGGTAAAGATAGAAGTATCTTCGAAGCAGGACAGACATAATACAATGGGAGAGAAGAAATATAAGAACATTGATTTGTGGGTTAAAATCGGAAATGATGCAACATTTCCTGAAAATATTAATATGAGAATTGAAGATTTGCTTAACAGATACCGTGAAAGCGTTTAAAAGTGGTAAGAAAAGCGGTCATATCAGAACAGAATCTGATGTGACCGCCTTTATCATTTAATTCTTAGACTGTGCGTCAGTGTTGTTGTCCTGACTTTCCGTTTTGGCTCTGTCAAGCCACACACCAAGTCCACAGGCAGCAACAGCAAGAACAATGACGATACCTACTGTTATATTACCTAACATATTATTATTCATCCTTTCAAACTTAGTCAAACATAGATATTCCGAAACGAAGCTTTCTGTAAAATTTATATACAATGGTTCCGAAAATACCCACAGTTATTCCAACGGTGGATGCAACAGATACACCTCCACCCAGAATAATACCGATTATCATTAAAATATTCATATTTATTGCCTCTTCATATAGTTGTTTAATATTATTAATAATATATATAAATAATGTATTACCAGAAAATGTTCTGATTTAATGATGATCTGTTATTTTTTGCCGTCAGTCTGGTGGATATAATTAAGAGTGACAGTGGTGCTGCATGTGATAGAATCATGCACTACGCCTGTCGATTTGAAATAGATACTGATACCGATAGCTGCACACAGACCGCAAAGTAAGAATTGGAATATGCGTAATACATTGCGGGAACTGCTTTTGTCTGCTGTAAGATTGGTGATTGATGTTCTCACAAGTCCAAGCATTTCAGTTGTACATGGCATGGTATCACTGACAGAGGCTTTTGGTGTAGCGAATACCTTAGCTTCTGATGTAGAAAAAGAGTTCACTTCAGGAATATTCACACGAGCCCTGTCGAGGCACATGCCAATAAGGAAAAATGTTATTACAAATATGCAGCTTAACAGTCTTTTAAAGCTCTTTTTCATAAGAACATCTCCTTTCCAAAGTGAATCCCATCTGCTTTACTATATCATATTCAGCAGAGGGAATAAAGAGAAAATATATGTGAAAATGTATATTTTACAATGTTTGACAATCTAATGTGAAATAGGTAAAATACATATAAATATATGCATTTTGGGATATGAAAATGCATCGTGAATCAGGAGGAATTTAATATGGCATGTTTTATAGTACCAGGTACTGAAGCTATCGTTACAACAGCGATAACTAAGATTGTTGAAAAGAAAGAGAAGAAGGAAATATGTTCGTGCGAGACAGAAGGTGCTGTAGAAGCAGTTAAGGAAGAAAAGGCACTTCCATTTTCTAGAAAGTTAAAGTGGCTTAACAATATGCTTTGGGGAGGAACAGCTTTACTTGCATTCGAGCATGTATGGCATGGCGAAGTTACTCCTTTCTTTCCATTCTTAACAGCAGCAGGCAACGCTCAGGATGCTGTGCAGATGCTTAAAGAGATGGCAACTGCCGGTGTTGGCATGGCAGTGGTTGTTACAGCTGTGTGGGTCGGTATGGTAGCAATAGCTTCCGGAGTAGAAAAGAAAGCAGCTAAGGAAGCAGAAGTTAAAGGATTGGAGAGATAATTATGACATTACTTATAGCTGTATTCGCAGCGGTTATAACTACTATTATATGGTATACTAATGACAAGCGTTCGCAGTTAAAGCTTGGAACACTTGCACTTATGTACTGGGGTGCATCACTTATGTGGATGGTAGATGCAGTTGTGGAATATATTGAACTGGGGGCAGAGTATTTTACTCCGGCATCATCAGATATGCTTAATGACGCATTTTTGGGCTTATCAGTGGTAGCTTTCGGACTTATCATATGGATTGTCATACTTATGGTTAAAGATCCGCTTGGAGTAGTACGCAAGACTGTACTTAATAAGTAAAGAAGATTGTTGGAATATGGATTTTAAGAGAAAAGAACTTGCTAAAAATGCTAAGAAGAACTTAAAAAAACATTACTGGCTGTTAGTAGCAGTCTGCCTTTTTGCGGCTTTCATTGGCTCTGAATTTACAGAGACAATGGAAGCCTTTAAAAGTTTAGGAACAGTTAACAATGAAATTCAGGGTGCAGCATCGGTTGAAGCAAATGTTGATACTGTCGCTAACAGTTCGATTGTAAGTTCTGTGGTTCAGGCAATGGGCGCAGTAATCACGGGTGACGATGATTTTGGAAGGACGCAGTCTGATGCGAAGGTTTCAGAGGCCAAAGACAATGCAACCAAGGTATTGGGAAGAACAAGAGGAGTATTTGCATCTTTAGTTAATGGTATAACATCAGGTGGAATTGTATTTACATTTGTGGATTCACTATCATCAGTCATAAGTTCAAGAAGGGCAGTAGTGCTTATACTTCTGATAGTGGCACTTATGGTATATGTGTTTATAACATTTTTTATCAAGAAAACTTATCTTGTTATATCAAGAAGAATAGTGCTTGAAACGCGCACATATGATGCTGTTCCACCTGGAAAGTTTATGTTTCTTCTCCGGGTAAAAAGATGGATGAAGGCATCGTGGGTGCTTATTGTCAATAATGTATATGAAATATTATGGTCACTTACAATTGTAGGTATATTTGTGAAGCATTTTTCATACATGCTTGTGCCATACATTATCGCGGAGAATCCTGATATGAAGGCAAATGAGGCTATAACCTTATCAAGAAAGATGATGAAAGGCTACAAATGGAGGGTATTTCTGTATGGATTATCATTCATTGGCTGGACAGTGATTGGAATGGCAACGTTAGGAGTTGTAGGAGTGCTGTTTGTGAATCCTTATAAAGCTGCATTTTATGCAGAATTCTATGCAAATGTAAGAGCAGTATATCTTGAAAAAGAACCGGAGGCGGTTAAGTGGCTTAATGATTCATATCTGTATGAAAGACCATCAGAAGAGCAGCTTAAAAATGTATACGCAGATGTATATGAACTTATAGATAGTCCGCAGCCACAGATTGATTTTGATGATTACCACAATTCGAGAATAGGAAGATTGAAGAAATTAAGAGTATTTTTAGCCAACACATTTGGCATAATACTTATTAACAGCAAGGCAGAGCTGGAATTTGAAGAAAAAAAGAAGGAAATGCTTCGTATGAGTAAGAATAAAGCAGAAGCAGTTGGAAAAGCCTATCCTGCCCGCCTTTTCAATCTTAAGGAACACAGAGTTGACCTTGAAAATACAGTGTATATGCGTAATTATTCAATACCATCGCTTATACTGATATTCTTTTCGTTATGTTTTGTGGGATGGATATGGGAGGTTACGCTTCATCTGATATCGTCACATACATTTGTAAACAGAGGAGTTCTTCATGGACCATGGCTTCCTATATATGGTTCAGGTGGAATACTCATACTGATATGTCTTAAAAAATTAAGAAATAAGCCGGTTGTGGAATTCTTTGCATCAGTAGTTTTATGTGGATTCGTTGAATATTTTACATCACTGTATCTGGAAATCAGCTGCGGAAGAAGATGGTGGAATTATAACGGATATTTTCTTAACCTTAATGGAAGAATATGTGCTGAAGGTCTTTTGGTATTTGGACTTGGAGGAGTTGCAATAGTATATATTATTGCACCGCTTCTTGATAATTTCTTCAGAAAGATTAAACTGAGGGTTGTTGGTGCAGTGTGTGCGGCATTGATAGTTGCATTCATTGTTGACATGGTATATTCCAAAAAGAATCCTAATACGGGTAAAGGAATATCAACATTTAATGATAATACACCAGAATATATGCTGGCAGAAATGTATCAGGGGGCAGAGGACAGGTATGAGGATAGAATATCTTTTAATCAGAAATTTTAAATCAATCAGAGAACTTGAGATTAATGATATTGAAGATGTACTGATTCTTGTTGGCAGAAATAATGCAGGAAAGAGTGTGGTTCTTGACGCAATAAGAGCGGTTACCGGGGATTATGAAGTTTCATTAAGAGATTTCAATGATAACGAAGGTAATATAAGCATTACAGTTCGCATCAGTATTGAAGATGAGGATCTGGCTGTATTGTATCAGAAGGGACAGGTCAGCTCTTTTAAGCATTATGACTTGTGGTATAAGGATTTTTGCAATAAACTGCCGTCGTTAAAGGATGGTATTCTTGAATTTGAGTATGTATATAGCCGTGATGGCAAGATTAAGTACAGGGATGGAGTTAAGAAAAACAATATTTATATAAAGACAGTTCTTCCCAGAATATTCTATGTTGATCACGAAAGACGCAAGTCATCAATTCAGGAAGATCTTATTATGCTGCAGGGTGGAACCGAATATGCAGATCTTAAAGATAACGTGTGTATATTTGATAAGCATAGGATGTGTAATCAGTGCTTTAATTGCATAGGAATCATTAACCGCAAGAAACCGGAACAGTTATCTTTATTAGAAACAGCGAGACTTATGCAGTATAAGCTGTTTAATTTTAATCTGGCTAATTTTGAGAACAAACTTAATGAAAAATTTAAGAACAATGGTGGCATTGGAGAAAGGATTCATTATCAGATTACATTTGATGCAGAAAAACTCATGCATGTTGATACAATTGTTCACAATGAAATGCGTGACACTGATGGGGATGTCAATGACCTTTCAGATGGACTGAACAGTATCTACATTCTGTCACTGCTTGAAACCTATGCGGAATATGGAAGTACTGTGCCATACATTATTCTGATTGAAGATCCGGAAATATATCTGCATCCTCAGTTACAGAAGATTGCAAGTGAAATCCTGTACAAGCTTTCAAGGAAAAATCAGGTTATATTCTGCACGCATTCACCGCAGATGTTATTTAACTTTACTACAAGACAGATTCGTCAGGTGGTTAACGACAGAGATAATAATACCGTTGTTACTCCGGAGGCAGATATTGATGATATATTAGATGATCTTGGATATGCTGCTAATGACCTTATGAATGTGAGCTTTGTATTCATAGTGGAGGGGAAACAGGACAGAAGCCGTCTGCCGCTACTTCTGGAGAAATATTATTCAGAAGTTATAGATGAGAATGGCAATCTCAATCGTATAGCGATAATTGCAACTAACAGTTGTACAAACATCAAGACTTATGCCAATCTGAAATATATAAATACATTATATCTTAAGGATGAGTTCCTTATGATAAGAGATGGAGATGGTAAGGATGCTGACCGTTTAAGAGACCAGCTTACCAATTACTATAAGCAGCGTGCAAAGCAGGATTATGGCAATCTGCCAAGAGTAACAGACCGTAATGTGCTTATATTAAAATATTATTCATTTGAGAATTATTTTCTTGACCCTGAGATAATGACTAAGATAGGCGTTGTAAAAAGTGTAGACCAGTTCTATGATATATTATATGCCAAATATAAAGAATACCTGTACCGCCTTGTCAGCACTAAGAAAATGTTAGAAAAACTGAACATAACAATTGAGACAAGACAGGACATCATAGACAACATGGAGAATATCAGAAAATATGTCAGAGGACACAACCTGTATGACATATTCTACGGACGTTACAAGGGTGAGAAAGAAAATGCAATATTAAGAGCGTACATAGACGCAGCTCCAAGGGAGAATTTTGATGATATATTCGATGCAATTGATAATTTTGTGTACTTTAATAATCGTAGGAATGAATCTTAATATTGTATTAATCCGAAGGGCGTCTAACTACCTTTGAATCTCTCTATGATACATGTTCTCATGGATTCCTACATCTAGTGCGAGTAAATGCCGCCATCTATAGAGCTTATTACAGTGCTGGAAATCAAACGCGCTTCGCTTGAACGAGATTTCCAGCACTGAACTTTTATAGATAGCGGCATTAACCCGCACACGATTCGGAATAAATCGAACATGCACCATAGAGAGACACAACGGCAGTTAGACACTCTTATTAATGCAGTAATTAGTTGGATGACTTCTTAATTAAGTCAGAATACCAGTATGCAGAATCTTTAGGGATTCTCTGCTGGGTTTCATAATCTACATAAATTAAGCCGAATCTTGGGTCGTAGCCACTGTGCCATTCGAAATTATCTGTGAATGACCAGTGGAAGTAGCCGAGTATTGGGACACCGGCTTTGTAGGCTTTCTCAAGGTCTGTGAGATATCTTGTCAGAAAGTCGATACGGTTGCTGTCGTGGACTTTGCCATCAAGACTTATGATATCGTTGCAGGCAAGTCCATCCTCAAATATATATATTGGAAGATTATACCGCTCATACATGTATCTTATACCATAATTCATAACTCCTGGGGTTACAGGCCAGCCAAGTGCTGTTCTTGGACTTCCAGGCTTTTTCTTTATATGTCCTGTGACACTTACCTCGTGACCGTTATATGCATTGATTCCTAAGAAATCTATAGGCTGGTGCATCAGTTCTGAATCTCCGTCTTTAACGAATGGGAGTTCTTTATAATGTCCGATTTTTTCAAGACCTTTTTCAAGATGTAATCCTGTACCTGCAATATCTGGGTACCTGCCAAGGCATGTCATATCGCAGAATATAGTGTGGTTAAATGTCATGTTTCCGGTAACAATCTTGAAACTTTCAGCTCTTGCAGCATCAATATCTTCATCACATTCACTTGCAGGAAAACACAAGTCGCCAGTGCTTGAAAAACCAGTCTTTATTGGCTGCTTTGCAACGGCACGCATCTTGGTAACAGCAAGACCGTGTGCAAGTGCAAGATGGTGTATGACTGACAGCACGCTGATGCAGTCCAGCTTCTTTCCGGGAGCATGAAGTCCATTCATATATCCAAGACCTGAGATTATCTGTGGTTCATTGATAGTTGCGATATTAACGACTCTGTCAGAAAAATGCTCACATATAAATTCTGCATAGTCAGCAAATATATAAGCTGTCTGTCTGTTCAGCCATCCACCATTATCTTCAAGTGCCTGTGGCAGATCCCAGTGATAGAGTGTTATAAAAGGCTCAATACCATTTTCAAGACAACAGTTTACAATATTATCGTAGAAGTCAAGTCCGGCTTTGTTGAAATGCACATTGCCGTCAGAGTCCTTTACAATGCCATCTGGAAAGATTCGTGTCCATGAAATTGAAAAGCGGTATGCCTGAATACTTAAGCTTTTCATAAGTGCAATATCTTCACGATAGCGGTGATAGTGGTCGCAGGCTTCGTTACCATTCTCGTTGTGTGCGATATTGCCTGGCTTATTAGAAAATGTATCCCAGATAGAAACGCCTTTGCCATCTTCGGCAAAGGCTCCCTCTATCTGATATGAACTTGAGGCAGTTCCCCATAAAAAGTTCTTATCAAACATAATTATTCTCCTTAAATATCAGATATTAACAATTACATTGAATTCCTTAGTGTCAGCATCGAAAGGCACTGTGTTTCCTGTAATTTCATTACCATTGACAATAAGAGAAGAAACTCTTTCGTGCTTAGTATTGCTGATGGTGATATTATATGTTGCACCTCTGAATTTTCTTGTGATTGTAAGTTCCTTAATAGAATCCGGCAGACAAGGGTCAATGGTGAGTCCTTCAAATGAAGCTCTTACACCAAGTATATATTGAGATATACTTGTAAATGTCCATGCAGCGGTGCCTGTAAGCCAGCTGTTTTTGGCTTCACCAAAGCTTGCGGCATCTTTGCCGGCAATCATCTGTGAATATACATAAGGTTCAGTCCTGTGTATCTCACTTATCTCTTCAAGATATGCCGGACATATTTTCTTGTATGTTTCGAATGCTCTGTTTTTATCATCAATAACGGTTTCAGCAATAGATACCCAAGGATTATTATGACAGAATATTCCAGCATTTTCTTTGTATCCAGGCGGATAAGAAGATACCTCGCCGAGTTCAAGATGATATGACCTGTAAGCTGGTTGTAAAATCATAATTCCGTACTTTGTATCAAGAATTTTTTCTACTGAATCCATAGCTTTCTGTGCGAGTCCTTCTTTGACACCTATACCTGCCATAACACAGAAGCCCTGTGGTTCAATGTATATCTGTCCATCTTCACATTCATGTGAACCAACCTTACGGCTTTCGGCATCATATGCACGAAGGAACCATTCACCATCCCAGCCTGCATCAAGAACAGCTTTATACATGTCATCAACATGGGAACGTACAGCATTTTCTTCCTCTGTAAGACCTGCTATGTGGCATATGTCTGCATATTCATTGCCATATTTTACATACATTCCGGCGATAAATACCGATTCAGCAACAGGTCCTTCTGATGGTCCGGTAGTCTGGAAAGATTCACCCGGAGCAGAAGAGAAGCAGTTTAAGTTGAGACAGTCATTCCAGTCAGCTCTTCCGATAAGTGGCAGCTTATGCGGTCCAAGATGAGTAGTTGTATAATTAAAGGATCTTCTTAAATGTTCCATAAGCGGCTGTGCCTTACTTGTATCGCAGTCAAATGCTACCTTTTCATCAAGAATGCTGAAATCGCCTGTTTCTTTAAGATATGCAGCTGTTCCTGCAATAAGCCAGAGAGGATCATCGTTAAAGCCTGAACCAATATCAGAATTACCTTTCTTAGTTAATGGCTGATACTGGTGATATGCACTTCCATCTTCAAATTGAGTAGCAGCAATATCAAGAATTCTCTGTCTTGCTGAATCAGGAATAAGATGTACGAAGCCAAGTAAATCCTGGCAGGAATCTCTAAATCCCATACCACGTCCGGTTCCAGACTCATAATAGGAAGCAGATCTTGACATGTTAAATGTTACCATGCACTGATACTGATTCCATATATTAACCATACGGCAGAGCTTCTTGTCTTCTGTGTCAACAATATAAGATGAGAGAAGATGAGTCCAGTAATCTTTTAAAGCAGCAAGAGCTGTATCAAATTTTGCCGGAGTGTTGTATTTTTCAAGAAGGGCATATGCAGGTTCTTTGTTAATGATTCCGAATGATTCCCACTTCTTATCATCAGGGTTCTCTGCATATCCTATAATGAATACATATTCTTTCTCTTCGCCCGGCTCAAGGTCAATATCGATTCTGAAAGATCCAACAGGTGACCATCCGCTTGCAATAGAATTATAAGATGTACCTTCTTTAACAGCTTTAGGCATTGCAGGACTTCCGTATGTACCGATGAAACTTTCTCTGCTTGTATCAAAACCGTTGGCAGCAGTGCTGACGGCATGAACAGCATAATGGTTACGCCGTTCACGGTATTCTGTCTTGTGATATATTGCTGACATGGCAGCGGTGCCAATATTAATCTCTGGCTGAACTTCAACTTCGCCTGTGCTGAAGTTACGCTGGAAGTTGTTGCAGTCATCAACTGCATTCCATAAACAGAATTCTATATAAGAATATACAGATAAATGTTTAACAGAATTTCCTGTGTTCTTAATAGTAAGTTTATCAAGTTCACAATTATCTCCAATAGGAACGAGAGCAGTCTGTGTAGCTTTAATGTCATTCTTGGATGAAGAAATCACTGTATATCCAAGTCCGTGACGACATGTATAATCCTCAACTGGTGTCTGGGATGGCTGCCATCCAGGATTCCATATGGTATCCTCATCTTTAATATAAATGTAGTGACCGTTGTTATCTAAAGGAGAATTATTATAGCGATATCTTGTGAGTCGGAGCAGCTTGGCATCCTTATAGAAACAGTATCCTCCGCCGGTATTGCTCTTAAGACTGAAAAAATTCTCGCAGCCTAAGTAATTAATCCATGGCAATGGAGTTTCTGGTGTAGTTATGACATATTCTTTATTGATGTCATCAAAAAAACCGAATTGCATATTATACCTCCTGTACACATATAATTTATAGAAAACGATTAAGTGCATTAAGGTACAAGCTCTAATATTGATTTTATAGTAATAAGTATATTTTAAGGCTTGGATTAAATCAATGATTATTTTGAATTTGAATAAGAATTGGTAGAAATGCACAAAAAATACAATGATATATAAGAAAATAAGTAAAATTTACAAAAGTGCTTGCATTTATATCTGATATGAGTTATAGTAAAGCTACGAAAACGATTAAGTAATGCATGAAAGGAATGAATCTATGGTATCTATGAAAGATGTTGCTGTAGAATGTGGGGTTTCAATTGCTACAGTAAGTAAAGCTCTCAATGACCATAGTGACATCAGTGAAGAGACACGCAGGAAAGTTAAAGAGGCAGCTAACAGACTTGGATATTATCCGAATTCAGCAGCCAGAGCACTTAAGACGAACCGTTCATATAACATAGGAGTTCTTCTTAATAATGGTCTTGCACATGAGTATTTTGCCGAGGTTCTTGAGAGTTTTAAGAATGAAGCAGAGAAGAAGGGGTATGATATTACATTTGTAAGCAATCACTCTAAGAAGATGACTTTCTACGAACACTGTTTATACAGGAATTTTGATGGCGTGCTTGTAGCTTGTGAGGATTTCAGCAATCCTGAAATCTATGAAATGGTTAACGGGAGATTACCAGTTGTGACCATCGACTACATTTTCAATGGCAGTACATCGGTCAATTCTAACAACGTGAAAGGGATGAGTGAATTAGTACGTTACGCGTACAGCAGGGGACACAGAAAGATAGCTTATATTTATGGAAACGTTGAATCAGAGGTTACGAAAGAACGTCTGGCAGCCTTTTATAAGACAATGGGTGAATTAGGGGTAGAAGTTCCAGATGAATACATTAAAGAATCAACCTATCTTGATTCGATAAAAGCTGAGAAGCTTACATATGAGCTGTTAAAATTAAAGGAACCGCCAACATGTATTTTTTATCCAGATGATTTATCTGTGGTTGGAGGAAAGAATGCTATTAAGAATATGAAATTGCATAGTCCGAAGAATGTGTCTGTTGCAGGTTACGATGGAACAAGATTCTCGCAGATGTTAAATCCTAAGATTACAACAATTCGTCAGAACACCAGGGAGATCGGCAAGATTGCCGCAGATGAGCTTATAAGTGCTATAGAGAATCCCAGGGCAACGATAGTAAAGAGGGTTGTTGTAGATGCGGAACTAATCGAAGGGGAAACAATTAAAAAGATAGGAAACTAAAGGTGTCGTCTAAGATTTATGGAGGGTTTTTTATGAAAAAGAGATTATTAAGTCTGGCACTTGGCACAATGATGGTGCTTTCCACATTAGCAGGTTGTGGATCAAAGGATGGTGGTTCGGCAGCAGTTAATACTAAGCCTGAGGAACAGGGTAAGGTACTTAACATTTACTGCTGGAACGAAGAGTTTAAGAGCAGATTTGAAGGATATTATAAGAATGTTCCTTCAGATGTTAAGGTAAACTGGGTAATTACTCCTAACGAAAACAACGCTTATCAGAATGCTCTTGATGCTGCATTATTAAAGCAGAAGGATGCAGCAGCAGATGATAAGATTGATATGTTCCTTATCGAAGCTGATTATGCTTTAAAGTATGTTAACAGTGATTACACACTTGATGTAAAAGATGTAGGCCTTACAGATGATGACCTTAAGGACATGTATCAGTACACAAAGGATATCGCAACTGACAGCAAAGGAAAACTTAAGGCTACAACATGGCAGGCAACTCCAGGACTCTTTGCTTACAGACGTTCTATTGCTAAGGATGTTCTTGGAACAGATGATCCGGATAAGGTTCAGGAAGCACTTTCAACTTGGGATAAGTTTGATAAGGTAGCTGAACAGGCTGCTGCTAAGGGCTACAAGATGCTTTCAGGTTATGATGATTCATACAGAGTATTCTCTAACAATGTATCAGCTCCTTGGGTTGATTCTAATAACAAGATTGTTATTGATGATAACATTATGAAGTGGGTTGATCAGACTAAGAAATATACTGATAAGGGCTATAATAATAAGTCATCTCTTTGGGATTCAACATGGGCAGCAGATCAGGGACCTTCTGGTAAGGTATTCGGATTCTTCTACTCAACATGGGGAATTAACTTTACACTTTTAGGTAACTCACTTGCTACACCTGTTAAGGAAGGTGGTAAGGAAGAGGTTGGTAACGGTATCTACGGCGACTATGCAGTATGTGAAGGTCCACAGAGCTACTACTGGGGTGGTACATGGATTTGTGCAGCAGCAGGAACAGATAACGCTAACCTTATAAAAGATGTTATGAAGACACTTTGCTGTGATAAGGCTACAATGAAGAAGATTACAGAAGATACTCAGGATTATACTAATACAACATCAGGTATGAATGAGATTGCTAACAGCGACTTCAAGTCAGCATTCCTTGGTGGTCAGAATCATATCAAGTTATTTGCTAAGTCAGCTCCTAAGATCAGCATGAAGAATATCTCTTCTTATGACCAGGGTCTTAACGAAGAATTCCAGAAGGCTATGAAGGATTACTTCGATGGCAATGTAACTAAGGATAAGGCTCTTGATAACTTCTATAAAGCAGCTATTGAGAAATATCCAAACCTTTCAAAGTAATTAGTAATTGCTAGTCATTAAGGCACAGTCATTATAATAAGTATGTTATATGGCTGTGCCTTTTTATATGGCAGGAATGGAGATATGTATGAATAAAAAGAAGAAAAAGTTTGTAAGCTATGCAAAATGGGGATACATATTTCTTATACCGTTCTTTGCAGTATATATTGTGTTTTCATTAATACCACTGATTTCTACATTTTATAATAGTTTTTTTGAGAACTATATGGTTGGACTTATGCAGGTCGGACCTAAGTTCGTTGGATTTGACAATTACAAGGCCATACTGTTTAACGGTGATACATTGCTCTATCTGAAGAATACAATGATAATGTGGCTGATGGGATTTATTCCACAGATTCTTATATCATTGCTTCTGGCGTCATGGTTTACAGATCTTAGATTAAGATTAAAATGTACAGGATTTTTCAAAACTATAATCTATATGCCTAATTTGATTATGGCATCTGCATTTGCCATGTTATTCTACGCAATATTTGCAGATCAGGGACCAATCAATAACATGCTTAACAGTATGGGATTGCCTACATATAGATTCCTTGCAGAGGTAGCAGGAGCAAGAGGATTGATTGCTCTTATGAACTTCCTTATGTGGTTTGGTAATACAACAATAATTCTTATGGCTGCCATCATGGGCGTTGACCCTTGCCTTTTTGAAGCAGCAAGAATTGATGGTGCTAATTCAAGACAGATATTTGGAAAGATTACACTTCCGCTTATTAAGCCTATTCTGGCATACACACTTATTACATCACTGATTGGTGGAATCCAGATGTTCGATGTTCCTCAGATTCTTACTAATGGTAATGGTAATCCGGATAGAACAAGTATGACGGTTATCATGTATCTTAATAAGCATCTTTATAGTAAGAATTATGGTATGGCAGGTGCACTTTCAGTTATTCTGTTTATTGTAACAGCAGTACTTAGTATATTTGTATTTAATTATATAACTAAGGATATGGAAGCGGCAGGAATAAGAAAAGCTAAGAAGAAAAAAGCAAAGGAGGCGAAGTAATATGAGTAATTCAGGTAAAGCCTCTGCAAGTGCCGATATTAAAGGCACTAATGCTGGAGTGAAAGACAGGATAATACTTACAACGGAGAGAGTGTTATGTTATATCGTGCTTATTCTTATAACATTCTTGTGCCTTTTCTCGTTCTATGTACTTATTATTAATACAACAAGATCACACCCTGATATCCAGAAGGGATTCTCATTCCTTCCGGGAAAGTCATTTATAGTCAACATGAAGAATGTTCTTGCTAATGAGAATATTCCTGTTGTCAGAGGTATGTTTAACAGCTTGTTTGTTGCAGCATGTTCAGCGGTTCTGTCAGTGTATTTCTCAGCACTTACAGCATTTGCTATTCATGCATATAACTTTAAGTTAAAGAAGTTTGCATTTACATTCATTCTTCTTGTAATGATGGTGCCAACACAGGTATCAGCACTTGGATTTGTTAAGATGATGGGAGACTGGAATCTTCTCAATTCTTACATACCACTTATTGTTCCTTCGGTCGCAGCGCCTGTTGTATTCTTCTTTATTAAGCAGTATATGGACAGTGTGCTTCCAATGGAACTTATAGAGGCGGCAAGAATTGATGGCGCAAAAGAGTTCAGAATATTTAACCAGATTGTTCTGCCTCTTATGAAGCCGGCATTGGCTGTTCAGATGATATTTACTTTCGTATCATCATGGAATAATTATTTTATACCTTCACTCCTTATTAACAAGGCAAGTAAGAAAACCCTTCCTCTGTTAATAGCACAGCTTCGTAGTGCGGATTTCCTGAAGTTTGATATGGGTCAGGTGTATATGATGATAGCATTTGCTATCGTACCAGTAATCATCGTATATATCTGTCTGTCAAAGTTCATTGTAAGAGGTGTTACACTTGGTGGTGTTAAAGGTTGATATGCTTTTAGATGACAAAGAACCGTTCCGATTTAATTCGGGACGGTTCTTTTTTTGATGTGTGTCAGTCTGGCACACGCTTCTGATTGTATGGTTATTCAAAAATGTATTCTATATATCTATCCAGATGTTCCCCTGTTTTAAGAACTGGCGAAGGAAAATTATCATGATGCATTGCATCAGGGAAAAACTGTGGTTCAAAGCATATGCCATGCTGGTCATTATACTGGATGCCATACTTGCCAGTGCATCTGCCTATATAGTTTCCGTTATATAGCTGTAAACCCGGAAAATCTGTTTTTACATACATGGTTATTCCGGTTTCAGAGTCAGTTACTTTAGCTGCATATTCATATGAGTCTGACAGGACATAATTGATATCAATGTAATCAGTGCCTACTTTTCTTGGCTTGCGGAAATCATACATTGTTCCCTCAACAGAAAGAATATCACCTGTCGGGATGCTGTGATTATCTACAGGGGTATAGCAGTCTGCACCTATTGATACAATATAGTCACATATATTCTTTACGCCGGAAAAGTTGAAATAACTGTGGTTAGTAAAATTGCAGACGGTATCCATATCTGATACTGCATCATAGTGTATTTTAACAGAATGATTGTCTGTAATTGTAATTGTCTGCGTAACAGTAAGATTTCCGGGGAAACCATTGTCAAGATGAGGACTGTTAAGAGTAAGAGTAAGTGAATCAGAACTGACGTTATATTTCCACATACATTTGTTGAAGCCACGTCCGCTGTGAAGGGTGTTGCAGCCTTCATTAGCCGTAAGATGCCAGTCTTTTCCATTGAGAGTTATGCATGCTCCGGCAATTCTGTTGGCAAAACGTCCCATAGTGCCACCAAAATTCTGCTGGTCATAATAGTATTCTTCAGGAGTATCATAGCCAAGAATTATATCACGGCGCCTGCCGTCTGAATCAGTCGTGAACAATGACTGGAATGTTGCGCCATAGTCTGAAACGAAAAGTGAAATGTCATTGTGTGAAATCTTTATAAGATGACACATTGTACCATCGGGGAGTCTGCCCCATTCTTTGATATTATATTCCATAATTCCTCCTTGTTCTTAATATACAGAATTAAAACAAGGCGTCAGATAAACGCCGCAGGTTACATGGTTAATACGAACATTATGTATGAACTAAGTATATCATTTTATACAAAGAAGTTCTATGCTTTTTTGTTAAAATATGATATATTTATTTACATGTCGGAATAATAAAATATTTTATTATAGGAGTGCAACTTGGTATGTTTTGGGCAAATTTGTTTTATATGATTTTAGTTACCACATTTACTGGGAGCATACTAACAGTGGCATGGTTTGTAACTTCATATTTACTTGATAAGACTGGTCACATTGATTTATCTTATAGTCTGAGCAAGATTGTTGTAATATTCTGGATAATACCAGTTACATATATGATTATAAAATTGATTGATGGAGTTGGTTTTGTATGGCTTGGATATGCATTTGATGTATCACCGGTAATTGTCATAGTGGCAAAATGCATTGCTGGCGTATGGATGACTGGTATAGTTGTGGGCATGGCTGTTTATATACGTAAACGCATAAAACTCTCAAAATCCAGCAGACAGGCATTTGCATGTGATAACAAGACTGAGATGTTCTTTACACAACTCAAAGAAGAACTGGGACTTGGAAAGTGCAGAATCAAATTAAGACAATCATACAGTACAACTACAGCATATGTTACCGGAGTAGTCAGACCTTGTGTTGTAATAAATGCAGAACGTTTTACGGAGAAAGAACTGAAAGTTATATTTTCGCATGAGCTTACACATATATTACATAAAGATATTTTCTTCCGATATTTAATTGCAATTGCATCTGTTTTAAATTTTTTTAATCCTGTTATGTGGATATTCTCAAAGACATTTATAAAATATTCTGAATATGCATGTGATTACAGTGTCTGCGTAAGGGTTGACGGACTGCGTGAATATTATGGGATTCTTCTTGGTATGGCAATAAAGAATAAAAATCTGATGGATATTCTGTCTGCAAGTTTATATGAGAACAAGAGCAGTTTAAGAGAAAGATTGGAGCATGTTATGAAGAGTTTTAATGTTGAGAAGAAATCAAAGTCAGTTGCAGTAATTTTATCAGCTATGTTTTTTGCAATCAGTATATTAACAGTAGCAGGAACATCTACATTAGTTGCGAAAGCATCTGTAAAGGTCGCAGATGTTACAGCAGATGTGGAATCTGAAGAAGAGATTGAAAGTATTGAATATTATGAAGCAGCTGATGAGGGAAATGATGTCATTACAGTAGTGGATGGAGATGATGCTGATACTGACGGAGTTGCAACATGTGCGTCAAGTGGAACAATTTCATGGGATATATATGCGGGAGTACGTAGGACAACATCAAGCTTTTATGCATCTGATGGTCAGAGAATTATGGTCGGAATATTTACAGTTGATCCTTTACATACAGTAAGAGTTGGTATTATCCAGCCTGATGGTTCTAAGAGATATGTTCTTCTTAATAATAATGGATCTCATATATTCGATCTTACAATGAGCGGATTCTATGCGGTATATATTATTAATGATTCAACAGAGAAAATCCATGTTGAAGGTGCATACCAGACATATTAATAGTTACACATTGTAAATGTTAGTCAGAACGGAGAAGATATGAAGATATTACATTGTGCAGATATTCATCTTGATTCTGCTATGACAGCCAATCTTGATAAAGATAAAGCCAAAGAAAGAAAAAGTGAGCTGCTGGCATCTTTTAAGGATATGGTTGCATATGCGGTTAAAGAGAATATAAGGGTTATTATAATTGCAGGAGATTTGTTTGATACAAGAAACATTTCTGTTGGAGCAAAGAAAGAAGTTGACAATATAATAATTAATAATCCGGATATAATGTTTTATTATCTTCAGGGAAATCATGACAATGGAAGCTTTTTAGCCTTTCTGGAAGAAGTTCCTGGTAATCTCCGTATGTTTGGAAAAGAATGGACAAGTTATAATGCCGGGGTTATTGATAATGGCAGCATAATAAAAAATGTTGTTATTACCGGCGTTGAGCTTGACAGTGATAATTCTGGGAAGATATATGGAAGTCTCTCGCTTAATGCAGGCAATTATAATATTGTTGTACTGCATGGTCAGGAGGCTTCTCATATTTCTAAAAATAATGCACAGGTAATAAGCCTTAAGGATTTGAGAAACCGTGGAATTGATTATCTCGCATTAGGACATGTGCATGAATACTCAAGTGACAGACTTGATGCCAGAGGTGTGTATTGTTATCCGGGATGCCTTGAAGGAAGAGGCTTTGATGAGGCCGGAGAACATGGATTTGTAATACTTGATATTGATGAAGTGACAGGAAAGTCTGACACATATTTTGTCCCTTTTGCAAGGAGAAATGTTTATGTTGCACAGGTTGATGTAACAGGATGTGCGAATACATTTGAAATAGAACAGTGTGTAAGAAAATTTCTTGCAGCTTCCGGTTATGCAAAAGAAAGTCTGGTAAAGATTGAACTTACCGGAACACTGGATGTTGAATGTGAGAAGAATACAGATTATCTTTGCAAACAGTTTGAAAGCGGATTTTTTGCATTTAAGATAAAAGACTGTACACAGTATAAAGTAGATTATATGTCGTATGAACATGATGTTTCACTTAAAGGTGAGTTTATAAGAAATGTTATGGCAAGAGAGGACATTAACGAACAGGATAAAGCAGAAATTATCAGGTATGGATTACAGGCATTACAGGGAGAGGAGATAGGCTGATGAGACTTATCAGTTGTACAATTGAGAATTTTGGAAAACTGAATAATGTTACATACGATTTTACCAATGACTGTAATACTATATGTGAGGACAATGGCTGGGGTAAGAGTACACTTGCGTCTTTTATCCGTGTCATGTTTTTTGGATTTAAGAATGAAACCAAGAAGAAACTGGTGGATAAGGAAAGAAACCGTCTTATGCCTTGGCAGAAGGGCGTTTATGGCGGAGAAATTGTTTTTGAGACTAATGGGATAGTCTATTCTCTGAGGAGAACTTTTGGAAAGAAACAGGCAGATGATGAGTTTCTGCTTGTAAGAAAAGATACTAATATGGAATGTGATGCTTTTTCTTCTGACATAGGAGAGGAATTGTTTAAGATAGATGCACAGTCTTTTGCGAGAACTGTGTTTATAGGGCAGAGTGACTGTGTCACAGCCACTACTGACAGTATTAATGCAAAGATTGGTAATCTTGCAGATAATACGGATGATATCAATAATTTTGAGACTGCAGTTGGAAGACTGACAGCAGAACTTAATAATATAACAAGCACAAGGGCTACAGGCTCTATATCAAAGAGAAAGTCAGAAATAACGCAGTTACAGGCACAGATTAATAATTATTCTGAGATTGATAAAACTATTGATAAACAGATGGCAATAAGAGATGACCTGTGCAGAAAAAGAGATGCACTTAAAGCTGATAAAGAAAAAATGCAGGAACAGCAAAGAAAGCTGAGTGCCCAGAAGGATGTTCAGGCATTAAAAGAAAAATATCAGCTGCTTGTAAAAGAATGTGATGTTAAAAAGAAAACATTTGAAAATATTAAAGGATATTTCAATGAGGATGTTCCAAAAAAGGAAGATGTTTTAAAAGAAATGAGTCTTCTTGATGAAGCGGGCAGGATGAGTGGAAAAATATCTCATTCTGATGGCGAAGGCAGCGGAATGTACAATGGGTTGTCTGTAGAGGAACAGGATAAGCTTGAACAATTAAAGAAACGTTTTAATAAAGGAATACCTAATAAGAATAAGGTTGGACAGATCCATGATATATGGGCTTCTGCCCAGAACAGGCAGAATGGACTTGTCGGCAAAGAGATGAAACTTGATATTGCCAGAGAAAATCAGAATGTCAGACTTGAAAGGGCAGCTGCATATAAGAATACAGGCTTTATTGGATTAATAGCGGGCATTATTGCAGCAGTAGCTGGCGTAGTATTACTTTTCTTTGTTATGCCGGCGGGAATTGCAATGATTGTGGCTGGGTTATGTATTGTCGGTATTTTTACTGCTATGGGTGCTGCAAAGAAAAAGCAGCATGAAGAAGAATTCCAGAGCATCAAAGATGAGTCTGAAAAGAAGATTAAGGCGATAGAAGATGATATCAATGATGACAAGAGCTTTATTGCAGGTACTGAAAAGGCTGTAAGACAGTTCTGTGAAGAGTATGGTATTGTATTTAACAGGGATAATGTTACGTGGGAATTGGCAGGTCTGAATCGCGATATAGATGCTTATCATGAACTCGGAAAGAGGATAAGCGAGGAACAGGATAAGCAGCAATTATACAGGAAAGAATATGATAAGCAGATAGAAGATATAACACATTTTCTTAAATTGTATATAAAAGATTTTAATCAAGAGGAAAGTATTGGAGAAATGCTTAGAAATCTTGACAAAAAGCTCGATGAATATTATCGTGCTAAAAGTGAGTATGAAAATGCGCTTGCAGTAAAAGCAGGTTTTGAAGCAGAAACAGATATAAGCATATTTGCCGGTGATGAAAGTGAAGCTGATAAAGTTTCACTTGAAGAACTTGCGGGTCAGATGATGCATACTGACAGTATGATTGAAGAATATTTACAACAGATAGAACAATGTAATAAGCAGCTGGAAAGCCTTCAGGTACAGTCTGATGAATGTGAAAACTGCAGACATGAACTTGAAGAATTACAGAATGTTCAGGAAGAGGAAAAGAATAAAGAAAGACTGTTGAAACTGACAAAACAGATTATGGAGGATTCAAAGCAGTCTTTTACTTCTGAATATATGGGCCCTGTAATGGCAGGCTTTAGGAAGTATTATACTATACTTACCGGCTGTGAGCCTGATGCATACAATCTTGATGCAGATACAAAGCTTACTGTCATGGAGCATAATATGCCAAGAGATATTGGATATCTTAGTGCAGGAAAGCAGGATCTGGTTGGAGTATGCATGCGAATGGCACTTGTTGAGGCAATGTATAAAGAAGAGAAACCATTTCTTATATTTGATGATCCATTTGTCAATCTTGATGATAATAATATTAAGGGGGCTATGAAGCTTCTCGACGAGATTGCAAAGAATTATCAGGTTATATATTTTACCTGCAGTGAAAGCAGAATACACAATTAGTGTAGGATATACATTTATTAAGGAGAGATACAATGGAAGAAGTTATTCAGTATGTACCTAATCTATATGCAACCTTTTGGGCACTTATACCACCGCTGGTTGCTATTGTATTAGCGTTAATTACCAAAGAGGTTTACAGTTCACTTTTTGTAGGAATTGTAATAGGAGGACTGTTTTATGGAAATATATTCCAGAGCGGGTTCAGTTTTGAAAAATCAGTTATTCATATATTTGAAGATGGTCTTGTAGGAGTATTGTCAAATCCTTACAATGTAGGAATTCTGGTGTTCCTTGTTGTACTGGGAATCATGGTGTGCATGATGAATAAAGCAGGTGGTTCGGCAGCATTTGGAGAATGGGCTGGAAGGCATATTAAAACAAGAGTTGGAGCACAGCTTGTTACGGTGCTTCTTGGAATTCTTATATTTATTGATGATTATTTTAACTGTCTTACAGTTGGAAGCGTTATGCGTCCGGTAACAGACAAGCATAATGTTTCGAGAGCAAAGCTTGCATATCTTATTGATGCAACAGCGGCACCAATCTGTATTATTGCGCCTATATCTTCATGGGCAGCAGCAGTAACAGGTTTTGTTGAGGGCGAAGATGGTTTTGGAATATTTATTAAGGCTATTCCTTACAATTATTATGCATTATTTACTATTGCAGCAATGATTCTTATTATAGCGTTAAAGGTTGATTTTGGTTCAATGGCAGTTCATGAAGCAAATGCGGCTAATGGAGACTTGTATACAACTCCTGACAGACCATATGCTAACGCAACAGAAGATGTAATTAAGGGACGAGGAAAAGTGCTGGATCTGTTATTTCCAATTATTACACTTATAGTTTGCTGTATAATCGGTATGCTATATTCAGGAGATTTTTTCAAGGGAGTAGGTTTTGTTGATGCATTTTCAGGAAGTGATGCTTCGGTAGGACTCATGCTTGGAAGTTTCTTTGCACTTATAATAACAATTGTGTTCTATGCAGTAAGAAGGGTACTTTCATTTAATGAGTCATGCTCATGCATACCGGAAGGATTCAAGGCAATGGTACCGGCAATCCTTATTCTTACATTTGCATGGACACTCAAAGCAATGACAGACAGTCTGGGTGCTAAGGAGTTTGTTGCCGGACTTGTAAAAGGAGTATCGGGCGGCTGGTTAAGTATTCTGCCTGCAGTTATATTCCTGGTTGCGGTATTCCTTGCTTTTGCAACAGGAACTTCGTGGGGAACATTTGGAATACTTATTCCTATTGTTGTAAATACATTTTCAGGAACTAACCATACAATGATGATTATATCAATCTCGGCATGTATGGCTGGAGCTGTCTGTGGAGACCATTGTTCACCAATATCAGATACTACAATTATGGCTTCGGCAGGAGCACAGTGTAATCATATGAATCATGTGTCTACACAGCTTCCATATGTAATTGTGGTTGCAGTTATTTCTTGCGTGACATATGTTATTGCAGGATTTGTACAGAATCCTGTTATTCCTCTTATTATAGGTTTTGTTATTCTTATAGGTGCATTTACAGGTATCAAATATATTAATAAGGGTAAGAGTAATGAATAATATAAAGGGAAGCCTGATACTGCTTCTTGCTGCATTTATCTGGGGGACGGCATTTGTTGCACAGACAAGTGGTGCAGGAGCAGTTGGGACATTTACATTTAATGCTGCAAGGTCTATAGTCGGTGCACTGTTTCTGGCAGTCGTAATTGTAATTAAAAATGTGTTGGATAAAAGAAATAATTCAGGAAAAGTGATTAATACAGAGAATAACAGTCGTTTACAGACATGGCCACTGGGTGCAGGCATAATATGCGGAATTGTTCTTTTTGCAGCAATGACATTCCAGCAGTATGGAATAAGTGTGTATCCACAAGGTGTTGCGGCATCAGGAAGGGCAGGATTTATAACAGCAACATATGTTGTTATGGTTTCAGTGGTTTCGGTTTTTATGGGCAAGAAAATGCACTGGATAATAGGAGTTTCTGTTACAGGATGTGTTGCAGGAATGTATCTTTTGTGCATGTCTGGCGGAGTATCAGGAATATATCTTGGCGATGTGCTTGTGTTCTTAGGAGCAATATGTTTTACAATACACATTCTTGTTATTGATAAATTTTCAAGTGCAGACAGCATGAAAATGTCCTGTATACAGTTTATAGTTATTGCAATTATTTCAGCATTTGTTATGATGTTTACGGAAAATGTTACATTTGCAGGAATTAAAGCGGCACTGGTTCCGATACTTTATGCGGGTGTTTTATCAAGCGGTATTGCGTATACGCTTCAGATGGTTGGACAAAAGTATGCACAGCCGTCAGTTGCGTCTATTGTGATGAGTCTTGAGTCAGTGTTTGCGGTGCTTGCGGGATGGATTGTACTTGGGGAATTGTTAAAACCAAAAGAGATAATGGGGTGTGTACTTGTGTTTACAGCGGTTATTCTGGCACAGATACCAGGAATGAAGAAGGGTGATACGGAATGAAAAAAATAATAATTGGGTTAGCGGTACTTGCGTTGATAGTATTTGGCGGATATAAGCTGTTGAATAATATTTCATCAGGTGATGCTATTACCAAGAGTGTGCAGTTTGATTATGAAAATGTACAGCAATATGATGGAACTAAGGCATATGTAGAGGTTAACGGTAATAAGCCGTATTTTACAGAGAAAGAGCTGACAAAAAAAGCATATGTTAAGTATGCGGCTCTGGATACTCTTAAAAGAGTTTCATCAACTATGGGATGTATAGGAACTGAGACTATGCCTGAAGAAGATGAGAAAAAGGACGGACTGGGGGATAATTATCCTACGGGCTGGAACAGTGAGAAGTATGACTGTATAGACGGTGACGGATACAGCCAGAAAAGAACTTCATGTATTGCAAGATTTTTAAGTGGTGCTTACACAGAAAAAAGAAATATTATTGCAGCCAGTCCATTTATGAGTAATAATATGAATGTATATGAGGTCAGAATTGCAAGATATATTGAGAGGACATCTAATCATGTGATGTTGAGAGTTACTCCAATATATAAGAGTGATGAACTTATGTGCAGAGGAGTTCTTATGGAAGCTTATTCTGTTGAGGATGATGGAGCAGGAATATGCTTTAATGTTTTCTTATATAATGCCCAGCCTGGCATCAGCTTTGATTATTCAACAGGAAAATCAACATATACAGGCGAATATCTTAATCTTGCTAAAGTCACACGGGATTATCAATATATTATAAATAATGGCACAATGACAATTCATAGGCCTGATTGTGAGAACGCAGACAAGATAGGAAGCAGAAATATATTATATTCTAATGCGGAAAAGGAAGAACTTATTGGAGCAGGATATACAGCGGCGGAATGCTGTAATCCATAGCAGTTTATAACTTTTTAATAATTGTTCATGATTGTTATACAGACATATAAGGATTTTTCTGATAATATAAATCTATCGAATCATTATTTTAAAACAGAGAGGAGATAGGGGCATGAACAATAGTTTTGAAAGCTTCGAATTATCTACAGAACTTATATTTCAGAGGTTCCTGATGGATAAGGAGAGAAGAAAGAATTTTTACAATGGTCTTGAGCTGGCAGATTATATTGCACTCAAGGTAATGGAGAAAGATTGTATTGATGGCAAGGATAAGACATATCTTAAGGATTTGTCTTCATTTATGAGAATATCAATTCCACAGACATCGGCAATCGCAAGCAGTCTTAAGGACATGGGCTATGCTTTATGGAAACATGATGGCAAAGGAACAGATGGTACATATCTCGTATTCACTGATGCCGGAAGGGATTTCTTGAAAAAAAGAGAGGACAATAACAGAGAATATTATGGTAATGTTATTGCTGAACTTGGTGAAGAAAGAACTACACAGATACTTAGTGATATGAGAACTCTTGTTGAAGCTATGGAGCATGCATCAAATAAGATGCACCTTAAGGAGGCAGAATAATATTACAGAATATAAGGGAGAATAAAAGCAATGAGTAATGTTAATACTAAGAGTAATGTGAGAACGATAGCGGTGACGGGTATGCTTTCAGCGGTAGCAGTAGTTCTTATGTATCTGGAGATACCGATTCCTATTATGCCAGGATTTATCAAGTTTGATTTCTCGGATCTTCCGGCGTTGCTTGGTGCTTATGCACTCGGACCAGTGGCAGGTATTATAATATGTCTCATTAAGAATGTTGTACATCTGGCGGCTTCACAGAGCATGCTTGTTGGTGAACTTTCTAACTTTATACTTGGTTCCGTATTCGTGTTTACAGCAGGAATTGTTTATAAGAAGAAAAGGTCTAAGACAGGAGCATTGCTTGGCGGTTTATGCGGTGCCGTGGCAATGGGTGTATTCAGTGTGTTCTCGAATTATTTTATAGTGTATCCAGTGTATTATAAGCTGGCAATGCCGGAAACAGTAATATTAAGTCTGTATCAGGCTTTAATTCCATCTATGAAATCAATTATGCAGTGTCTGATATGCTTTAATCTTCCTTTTACAATAGTTAAAGGTCTTATAGATGTCGGAATATCAATGCTTATATATAAGCCATTGTCTCCACTTCTTAAGGGAAAACATTAATATAATAATATATATTTGATAATATGCCAGAACTTTGGTTAAATCTGAAGTTCTGGCATATTTTTTTGCTTTTTACAGATACTAACAGATATGAATTAATACACAATGCATATTTGAAACGCAAATTATGGCATTTATTTGTGAAAAATGCACAAAAATAATCTGAAAGTTTGTGAATGAGTATGATTGATTTTGAATGGATGTGATTGTATTATAATTATAACAAAAAGGTCGTGAAGCCAGAAAGGAGAGACAATGGTATATACAGTAACATTTAATCCGTCACTGGATTATATAGTGGAAGTTAAGAATTTTGAACTGGGGATGACGAACAGAACATCATATGAGCATATGCTTCCAGGTGGTAAAGGAATTAATGTTTCAATAGTTCTTAATAATCTTGAATTTGATACAACAGCATTTGGTTTTGTAGCCGGGTTTACCGGAAAACAGATATGTGACATGGTATCAGAGTATGGCATTAATACAGATTTTATTCAGGTTGATAATGGTTTTTCAAGAATAAACATGAAGATTAAGAACATAGATGGAACAGAGATTAACGGAATGGGACCTCAGATATCAGAAGATAATCTCCATTCTCTTGTAAGTAAGATTGACAGACTTTCAAGTGGAGATGTTCTTGTGCTTGCAGGAAGTATTCCTTCATGTATATCAGACGACATATACAGAAGAATAATGGAAAGACTACAGGGAAGAGATGTTAAGATTATAGTTGATGCGACAAGCAGGCTTTTACTTAATGTCCTTGAGTATCACCCATTTCTTATCAAGCCTAATCAGCATGAACTTGGAGATATATTTGGTGTTAAGCTTGAATCTAAGGAAGAGGTTATTCCATATGCAAGGAAGCTGCAGGATATGGGAGCTGTCAATGTGCTTATATCGATGGGTGGAAAAGGCGCAGTTCTTATTGATGAACATGGAAACGTATATGAAGCAGATGCACCAAAGGGCGAACTTAAGAATTCAGTAGGTGCAGGTGATTCAATGGTTGCAGGATTTATGGCGGGATATCTTCAGACATGTAATTATGAAGATGCATTCAGAATGGGCGTTGCAACAGGAAGTGCCAGTGCATTTTCAGAAAATCTTGCAACAAAAAGAGAGATTTCAGAGGTATTAAAGCGGGTAGAGGTTACCTGCAAGAGATAATGTAAAGGAGGTATTTTATGAGAATTACAGATTTACTTGATAAGAGAAGCATTAATCTTAATGCTGCTCCTAAGACAAAGAGTGAGGCTCTTGATATGGCTGTAGAACTTATGGCAAAGAGCGGAAAGATTGATGATATTGAAAGCTACAGGGCTAAAGTATATGCAAGAGAAGAAGAAAGTACAACAGGTGTAGGAGAAGGAATAGCAATTCCTCATGGCAAATGCAGTGCTGTTAATGCACCAGGACTTGCAGCAATGATTATTAAGGATGGAGTTGATTTTGAATCGCTTGATGATGAGCCGGTAAAGGTTCTTTTCCTCATTGCAGCGCCGGATACTAAGGATAACGTACATCTTGATGTATTAAGTAAGTTATCAGTGCTTCTTATGGATGAGAATTTCGTAGCAAAGCTTATGAAAGCTGGAAGCCCTGAGGAATTCATTGAAATCATAGATGGGGCTGACGAAGAAGCCAAGAGTATAGATGAAAGACTTGAAAAGGAAGACAATAAGCCGGCTAAGATTCTTGCAGTTACTTCCTGCCCTACAGGTATTGCACATACTTACATGGCAGCAGAAGGACTTGAGAAGGCAGCAGCTAAGGCTGGATGTGCAATTAAGATTGAGACAAGAGGTTCTGGCGGAGCTAAGAATGTACTGACAGATGCAGATATTGAATCGGCAGAGTGTATTATTGTTGCGGCAGATGCACAGGTTCCAATGGAGAGATTTGATGGAAAGAAAGTAATTGAGTGTCAGGTTTCAGATGGAATTAATAAAGCAGATGAACTTATAAAGAAAGCCCTTGCAGGAGATGCACCTGTATATAAGGCAGGAACTTCTGAAAAGAAGGAAAGCACATCAGCAAAGAAAGGCGGCGGAATTGGACATAAGATATATACACAGCTTATGAATGGTGTATCACATATGTTACCTTTCGTTGTAGGCGGAGGTATTCTGATTGCCATCGCATTTCTTATTGATGGACTTAATGTTGATATGAATGCACTGTCAGAGGCAGAACGAAGCAACTTTGGTACGATAACACCTGTTGCGGCACTGTTTAAGTCTATCGGAGGAGCAGCATTTGGCTTCATGCTCCCTGTTCTGGCAGGATTTATTGCAATGGCCATTGGTGACAGACCGGCACTTGCACTTGGTTTTGTTGGTGGTTATATCGCAGCTAATGGAAAGTCTGGATTCTTAGGCGCTCTGGTTGCAGGTTTTGCAGCAGGATACATTATAGTTCTTTTAAGAAAAATATGTGATAAGTTACCAGAGGCATTGGAAAAGATAGCACCTGTACTTATATATCCGGTAGTCGGTATTCTGGTAATAGGACTTGGAATGACATTTATCGTAGAGCCTGTAATGGGTGGAATTAACACAGGACTTAACAGCTTCCTTGCAGGAATGGGAAGCACAAGCAGGGTTCTTCTTGGATTCATACTTGCAGCCATGATGGCAATTGATATGGGTGGTCCATTCAATAAAGCAGCATATGTTTTCGGAACTGCTTCCATTGCAGCAGGTAATTATGATATAATGGCAGCAGTAATGATAGGTGGTATGGTTCCACCATGTGCGATTGCTCTTGCAACAATACTTTTTAAGAATAAGTTTACTAAGGAAGAAAGAGATGCCGGTCCGACTAACTTTATTATGGGACTTGCATTTATAACAGAAGGTGCAATACCTTATGCGGCAGCAGATCCTTTACATGTAATACCAGCATGTATCATAGGTTCAGGTGCAGCAGGTGCTGTCAGTATGTTTTTTAAATGTACTTTAATGGCACCACATGGTGGCATTTTCGTATTCCCTGTAGTGGGCAATGCAATATATTATGTGATTGCACTTGTGGCAGGAACTATCATCTCAACAATATGTTTAGGGCTCTTTAAGAAGAAAGCAGCCTAAGAAAGGTGGGGCTTAATTATGAAGGAATTTAAGTACGTTATTACAGATGCAGAAGGCATACATGCTCGTCCGGCAGGAGAGCTTGTAAAGGCGGCTAAGGAATTTAGCAGTAAGATTACAATTACTAAGGATGGCAAGTCAGGAGACTGCAAGAAAATCTTCGGTGTTATGGCACTTGCAGTAAAATGTGGAAATGAAGTTACAATTACTGTAGAAGGTGAAGATGAAGAGGCTGCAGCAGCTAAGATTGAAGAATTCATGAAGAGCAATATGTAGCAGTCAGGAGGTGCACATGAATAAATATACTGGAAAGAGTGTATTTGGAGGCATTGCTATAGGTAAGATAATGGTGTATGAGAAAGGTGAACATCAGGTTAAGCGTGTAAAGATTACTGATGCAGAAGCTGAGAAGAACCGTTATTATGAAGCTGTAGAAACAGCCTTTAAACAACTGGGGGAACTTCATGATAAAGCACTTCGCGAAGTTGGCGAGGCTAATGCGGCAATATTTGAGATTCATCAGATGATGCTTGAAGATGACGATTATAAGGAATCTGTTGAGCATATTATTGAGAGTCAGATGGTCAATGCAGAATATGCCATAGCCCAGACAGGGGATAATTTTTCACAGATGTTTGCAGCTATGGATGATGAGTATATGCGCGGAAGAGCGGCAGATGTCAAAGATATTACAGAAAGACTGTTAGGGATACTTTCCGGTAATACAGGAAGCGGTGTAGATGCAGATGAGCCTGTTATTATGGTGGCAGAGGATCTGGCACCATCAGAGACAGTCCAGATGGATAAGAGCAAGATATTATCATTTGTTACACAGAAGGGTTCAGTTAATTCACATACTGCAATTCTTGCAAGAACAATGGGTATTCCGGCTTTGATTGGTTCTGATATTGTCATTGATGAATCTCTTAATGGAAAGCAAGGTGTTGTCGATGGAACTAACGGTGTTGTATACATTGAACCTGATGAGGCAACCCTGTCAGCAATGCAGGAGGAACAGCGCAAAGACAATGAGAAGAAAGCTCTTTTGCAGGAACTTAAAGGCAAGGAAGATGTGACTTTAGATGGCAAGAAGATTAAGCTTTATTCTAATATTGGTAACATTAAGGATCTTGCAAATGTTATTGCCAATGATGCAGCAGGAATCGGACTGTTCCGAAGTGAATTCATATATCTTGAATCTGATACATTTCCAACAGAAGAAGAACAGTTCAACATATATCGTACTGTAGCTGAAAGCATGGCTGGAAAACCGGTAATTATAAGAACTCTTGATATCGGTGCTGATAAGCAGTGTGATTATTTCGGGCTTGATAAAGAGGATAATCCTGCTCTTGGTCTTAGAGCAATCAGAATATGTCTTACAAGACCTGAGATATTCAAGACACAGTTACGCGCCCTTTACAGAGCAAGTGCGTATGGAAACATATCTATCATGTATCCTATGATAATCAGTGAACAGGAAGTTGATAAGATTAAGGTTATTGAGAATGAAGTTAAGGCTGAGCTTACAGAGCAGGGAATTGAATTCGGTAATCCTAAGAGTGGAATTATGATTGAGACTCCGGCTGCTGTAATTATGAGCCGCCAGCTTGCTAAGAAGGTGGATTTCTTCAGTATCGGAACTAATGACCTGACACAGTACACGCTTGCGATTGACCGTCAGAATACAAAGCTTGATGATTTCTACGATGCTCATCATCCAGCCATTCTTGCCATGATAAGAATGGTTGTTGAGAATGCACATGCAGAGGGCATCTGGGCTGGTATATGTGGTGAACTCGGTGCAGACACAACACTTACAGAAGAATTTCTTAAGATGGGTGTCGATGAGCTTTCAGTTTCAGCAGGCAAGGTGCTGGCTGTGAGAAAGGTGATTCGTGAGACGAGGATTTCTTAGGGGCTTGCTTGCTGCGGCGTTGGTGTTGGCAGCATCACTGCATCGACGAGATCTGGCAGCTTTGGCGATTTCGCATGAGGAAATTCAGCCGCTAATGTATAAAATATAGTGTGGAATTGTCGTCTTCCTATAAGAAACATTTTTTATGTTGACTGATAGGTAGTTTTGACAGGAAAATTGAATACTTAGAGTTGAAAAGCCTATAAGATTGTTTTGCTTGAACATCTTATAGGCTTTTTTGATGCAGTATTGGCTTGAATATGATGATTTGATGGAAAAATTACCCATAAGAAGTTGTAAAATGCGACTATTGATAGGTATCAGGTGTTAGATTGTATTATATTTGTGTGACAGAATATAGATGATTAGTATATTGAGAACTGAGCATGGATAGAACTCTAAGGAGATATTCGCTTATTATGTTGCTTATTCCCTTAAAAATAGGAGAGTTTTAAGGGAATAGAATTGATATGTTATTTCATATTATGATATAATATGTGCACTGTTATAACAATGCATTGACAAAAAATGCGAAAGAATATAATAAAATAGAAGATGAAAGGAGTGATGATAATGGCAAATACAAATGTTACTATGAGAATTGATGAAACATTGAAAAGTCAGTTACAGGAACTTATGTCTAATCTAGGGTTGGATATGACCACATTTTTTACAATGGCAGCAAAACAGGCCGTAAGGGAACAGGCGTTGCCATTTCACCCAGATATGAATAGTGGTATATATGGAATGCAGGCGTATAAGCTGGCTATGAAGAATACGAATTATAATAATACAGGAAAAGCAACTGTATCATCTGCGGATGAATGGAATGATGAAACAGAATGGGATGATATTTCTTACAAAAGATAGTTTTATATTTAAGATAGGAAATCATAATAAAGATGATTTGAAAAGAGTTGAAGATATGTATAGATAATTCTTATCGGATAATAGGGTTATATAATTGCATAACTATTAGAATGATTAAAATGTGACTATTGGGATATATCAGGTGATAAATTGTGTCCAACTTTGAGTGGCAGTTTAATAGAAGCTACTTTGAGAAAAATGCTTGCATCTTGAGAACTGAAGAGAGAGAAAAGAAAAGAATACTTGCTATTTTTCAATGAATAAAAAAAGCAAAGCCTATAAGCATGTTTATTAAAACAGCTTATAGGCTTTTTTAAAATGCATACAACTAATATAATAGAAATAAGAATTTCAGTAAGCTGTTTCATACAAAAGCTGTCTGTTTTTTATAATTGTGGAAATTAATAATTGTAAAATGGAGGCTAAATTATGAAAAAATACGGTTATATAAGAGTTTCAACAAAAGAGCAGAACCCAGAAAGACAAATATATGCTATGGAGGCAGAGAACATTAAGAAGCAGAATATATATATTGATAAGATAACGGGAAAAGGCTTTGACAGACCTCAGTATTGTAGAATGTTAAAAAGATTAAAAGCGGGGGATATTGTGGTAATTAAAAGTATAGACAGACTGGGGCGCAATTACAATGAAATACTGGAACAATGGAGAATCATTATTAAAGAAAAATGTGCTGATATACAGGTGATTGATATGCCATTGCTTAACACCAATCAGAGAAGTGATAATTTGACCGGAGTATTTATATCGGATTTGGTTTTACAGATACTTGCATATGTAGCGGAGACAGAAAGAACATTTATAAGACAGAGACAGGCAGAGGGTATAGCTGTAGCAAAGAGAAAGGGCAAAAAATTTGGCAGAAATAAAAATGTTTTGCCAGAAAATTTTCTGGAATACTATCAGAAATGGAAAAATAAGGAAATAACAATAAGACAGGCAGCAGAAGCATTAAATATGAATTACTCAACATTCTACAGAAGATGCAAAGAATATGAAAAAGAAACTTGTGTCAAATAGTAGACTATTTGAAACAGTCTGAAAAACTAAAAAAATATCTAATTATTCAAGAAAATTCCTATGAAATAATTATACATATATTGTGTTGAAATGTCTACTTTATGACACGAACAATCTGGAAATATCATAGGAGGAAAGCATTAATGAAAGAACAGAAGAATACAGGGTATCCATCAATAGATAAGCCGTGGCTGAAATATTATAGTGAAGCTGCTATAAATGGAGAAATTCCAAAATGTACTGTTTTTAGAAACATATATAATAACAATAAAAGAAATTTAAGCGAGGTAGCAATAAAATATTTTGGAAATCAAATAACATACGAGCAATTATTTAAGAAGGTAGATGAATGTTCAAAATCGTTAATAAATTTAGGGATTAATAAAGGTGATTGTATTGCAATTTGTGCTGCGGCGGTTCCGGAAGTTATTTATCTTATGTTATCTTGCAGTAAGATAGGAGCAATTGCTAATTTTATAAATCCTTTATTTACAAATGAACAAAAAATAAATTTGATAAATAATACAAATGCAACACTTATATATGAGTATGGGGAAAATAGATGAAGAAGAAAGTACTGATTATCACAATGGTGTTATCTTCCTTAATTATATTGTTTGGGATTGTTACATATATTAGACTTTTGATAAAAATGTCTCAGCCTAAAGTAGAGATTGCAATGGAATCTTCTATGGTCAGTGAATGTCTGACACTTGTTTCAGTTGCAATAACTGTATGGATAGGATTTGCAATATATAATCAGGTAGAGAAAAAAGAAGTTGAAGAATTAAATAAAGAAGTAAAAAATCTTATGCCTGTATTGGAATTAGCAGAAGCAGATATTAAACAGCAATTAATTAATCAGATGTATAAAATAGGCGAGATATCAAGTGATTATTTTGCAAAAAAATTTAACGATGATAAAGATATATCAGCGGAAAGATATGCGATGATTTTGGAGATTGATATATTACGGGAAAAATTATGTATGCCCAATAGTAAAGACATTAATACAGACCGGAAAGTTGAATGGGCAAAAATAGGCATAGAAAAGGTGGAAAAATATAAAGAACCACATAAAGAAAGATGCAATCTAGAGAGATGTTACATTGATTATACGGAAGGGGATTTTTACTTCTTTTTGGGGAAATATTATCAGGGCATAGCTAAAAAAGACTATTATAAAATGGCAAAGGATTTGTTCATAAAAGCCATAAATTTATTAAATATAAATCTTGATATTGATGATAATACATTTAATAAACTAACAGAGAATGAACAAAAAATAACGGTATATTTTTCAAATGCGGTTGGACAGTGTAATGCACATTTAATGGTGATTGAAACTGAATATAATCTCAAAATGAGTTACTATATGGAAGCAAAAAAGAGATTACAATTCGCTGTTGAAAAGTCGGGATTTTGTGGGAAGAGAGAAGTGTACTATAGGAATTACGGCTGTCTAATAGAGAATAGAGCAATTATAATGCATGATAATAAGAATGAAGTTCAGAAGGAATTAGAATTAGCATATGAGCAGTATAAAAAAGCACAAAAAATTAATACATATAGTTCTGATGTATATTATGTATTGATATCTAATCTGAACAAAAGAATTCGTATTATTATGAACATTCCAATGAGAAAACCAAACTCTGCCAGAGAAATATCATTAAAAGATATGCAATTTAATGGTTATGGTGAACAGATTAGGAAGTGTTTAGAAGAAATGAAAGTGTATTTAGATATTGCGAGCAAGTGCTTTCCTAATAATGCAAACTGGTATGCATTTTATGTTTATTGGTTGATATATACATTATGCGATAATAATAAGATAAAGCAAAAAGTAAATGCAAGAAACAGAAAATTATTTTTGAGCTACTTAATGATGATAGATAGTTTGCAAGGAAATAGTGATTTATGTTTGGTTGCAAAAGATGAAGTGAAAGATATTTTAGGAGAAAAATGACATATGGAAATGTATATGAGATTTCAGAATATATTTAAACAAAAATGTACTGAAATGGATAAGAAAATTGCAATTACTTGTTATACAGAACTGAAAAATATAGAAGAAATTTCATATAGGGATTTATTATATAGTGTTGATTCACTGATTTTTAATTTAACTAATATAGGAATGAAAAGTGGTATGAGGATTATTATAATTCCAGAGTATAATATTGATACATACATTTACACGATTGCATTGGCATGTATGGGAATAACCATTGTTGCGCTAGATAAAGATACACCTATGCAATTATTAGAGAAAGAAATAACTGAGTTAAAACCAGCAGCTATTATAGCCAGTAAAAAAGTTTATGATATAAAATTTATAGATATATCAATATCGGTAATAGAATTAAAATCAGATTTAATTCAGTGGATAAGAAAAATTGACAATTATAATATATACTGTGAGTATCATGATATTATTGCAATTTTATATTCATCAGGGACTACAAGTGAACCAAAGGGAGTAATGATTGGTTATGAACAGGAAATGACAGCATTAAACTATCTTTATAAGGTTGTAGGAAAGTCAGATATAAAATATTTAATGGTATTTCCGCTGTCTCACATATCAGGATATACAGATTATCTTGCATTAATAATGAATGGTGGTTCGATGGGAATTTTAGAAAATTGTACATCGTCTCAGTTTTCATATGGTTTTGAAATTTATAAACCAACTGTGTTTGGAATGATACCCAAAGTATGGGAAACTATTCAAAATAAAATTCAAGATGATATAAAATCAAAGGGAAAAATAAAATCTATATTTGTAAAGAATATGATTCTGCTTTGTGGACAAGTAAGAAATTTAACAGGAATTAATATATCAAAAATATTTTTTAAAAGTATAAATAAGAAAGTATTTGGAGGAAATCTTGAGCAGATTCATATGGGAGGAGGAAAATCAAATAGTGAAGTTGTAAGTTTTTTTTGGAATCTTGGATATGATTGTTTTGATTTTTATGCATCAACAGAAGCTAATATTCCTATTTGTGTGACACAGGGAAATAAGCGAATGACAAGTGTTGGAAATATAGAAACAAACCCTAATGTTGTCATAAGAGTTTGGAATCCAGATGATAAAGGAGTAGGGGAAATACAAGTTAAAAGTAAAACTATGATGATAGGCTATTTAAATAATTCAGAACTTACAGATCAATCATTTAGTGATGGCTTTTTTAAAACTGGTGATTATGGAAAAATTATTGATAAACAGTTGTATATAACAGGAAGAATAAAAGAAAGCATACATTTAAGAAATGGCGAAAAAATATCAGCTGAAGAAGTAAAAAAATTATATGATAAAGTAGCTGATATAGACAGCGAATATACTATTATTGGTATTACCCAAGACGGTTATGATGATATTTGTGTTTTTATTGTTGGAAAGAAAGGCGAATTTGATAATTCTTTTAAAATAATCAATCAAAAAGTACCTATTAATTATAGATATAAAGAATTAGTTTATGTTGATAATTTGCCTAAAACATCATTAGGCAAGATTAAACAATATGAATTAAAAAGTCAGTATGAGTTTTTGAAAAATAGTTGCTTAGAGCAAAAATGCATTATAAATAATAATGAAGAAGAAAAAATTTTGAATATTATAAAAAAATATATTAATGTAGATGTTGAAGTATCCGATTTGATAGATAATTTTGATTCATTAAATTTGTTTGAAATGAGTATTGAGCTAGAATCAAAATTTGGTGTAAATATTCAGAAAACTATTACTCCTTATTGTACAATACAAGATGTTATTGAATGTATTTTAAAAAATAAAAATATATCATACAAAGATTATGATTATACAAAGTATCCTTTGAAGAGGAAAAAATATGATTTGTTTTTATTTGGAAAATTTAAAAAGTGGACAGAGTTCAATTATAAATTCAAAGTATTAGGGATAAATAACATTAATGAAAACGAACAATATATATTTGCTCCTAATCATGAAAGTTATTTAGATGCAATGTGGGTGTATAGTTGTATGCCACAATATCAAAAATTGAAGATATGCACGATGGCAGCAGATAAACTTTTTGAAAAAAATATATTCAGATATGGTATTAGAATAATGGGGGCAGTTCCAGTACATAGGGCTGGAAATACTATTATAGCTATGAATCGTATAAATGATTTAATTGAACAAAAATATAATGTAATTATACACCCCGAAGGAACGCGCTCTAGAAATGGAGAAATGGGAGAATTAAAAAAAGGTGCGGCAGAGTTATCTATTAAAACAGGTGTTAAAATTATCCCGGTAGGCATATATGGGGCGTGGAATATTTATCCGCCTAATAAAAGTCTGCCGAGAATGAGATTGATAAAAAAACAAAGAAATCCTCTATATATTTATTTTGGAAAACCCATGTCGCCTTCCGATTATGATAGTGCGGATGATATGACAACTGAATTAGAAAAGCAGATAAAGAATTTATTACTAAAATGCAATAATGCAGATAAGGAGTAACGAATATGGTATATGGCATAGATGTTGATGGAGTATTAACTGATATATGGTTATATCAAATGAATAAGGCAATTCCATATTTTAAGAAACATAATATTGAATTAAAACATGAAAAAGAATATGACATAAAAGACATCTTTGAATGTACAGATAAACAAAGAGAAAAATTCTGGTCGATATATATTTGGGAGTATTGTCTTAGGTTGAAAATGACAGATGGTGCTGCTGAAACTGTCAGAATTTTGAAACAAAAAGGAAACCAGATTTATATAATTACAGGAAGGGCGCATACAAAAGAAAAGGGAGTAGTTGGGGTTATTTTTAGAAAAATGCTTAAATACTGGTTACGGAAAAATAAATTTGTCTATGACAAAATTTTTTATGTAACAGAAGAAGGTAGTCCAGAAGAAAAATATAATATTTGTATACAGGAAAATATTGATGTGTTAGTTGATGATAAGCCAACGAATTTATTGCCTTTAAAAGACAAACTAAAAATAGTATGTTTTCCAGCAAAATGGAATGAGGATAATCACGATTTAGATAAATATAGGATAAAATGTTTTGAGGATTTATTGAATGTTTAATATAAGGAATTAATATGAATATAAGTAATAATTTTTCGTGATTAACAAATCCCCCATAATAAGTATCATGATGAAAATTTACAAAAGGCAGGCTGTTGTGCACAGATGGTTGAATTTGCAGTTCTGTCATTTAAGGAGAACCAATGGGGAGAACTTGTTTCTTAGGGAATTGGTACATCTATACTTCAGATGGGAAATATAATTAAGAATCCGAGAATATGGATTGCACCAATAGTTACGTCTGCAATTATAGGATTTGACTGGGCTGGAATGATACTTATATCATTTGTTCTTCCAGCAGTGATATGTCCACTTATTAATATGCGTCTTAAAAAGATTTGCTGGGTTAAAGATGGAGCTATGATACTTTCTTGAAAATTGTTATAGAATGATGTAATACGATTTTGATCTGATTTATGAATAGGAAGTTAAACATGAATAATATTGAATTAATTGGGAATAAGCAATTAGAAAAACTTAGTTTTTATGAAAGAGAAATATATCTGGCTAAAATTAGACAATACTGCTTGAAATCATTGTGTAAAAAACAGTCAACAATTAATGAATTATTAAAAAAAGCCTATCCATTAATAAGAAATTATTATTATGAGATAATTGGTGAGGAAAATGTCGGTAGTGATGCTAGTTATTTGTTTTTATGTAATCATTCAAATTCACATGATTTTTTTACTGCACAAGAAATGGGGGCAGCAGTAGGAAAAAATGTAAGTGTTTTTGCCGCAAATGATGATTTATCATTGTTATCAAAAATGATATTTGGATTAGCTGACTCAACATTTATAGATAGAAATGATTCTAAATCAAGTAGAACTGGGATTACAACAATGGCCAGTAAATTAATGCAAGGCAAATCAGGAGTTATTTTTGCAGAGGGGACTTGGAATTTACATCCATATAAACCAATGCAACAGATAAAAATTGGAGCCGCATATATAAGCGCAATATCACAAACAAAAATAATTCCTACTATATTTGAATATGTAGAAGTACCTGATTTGGTTGATAAAGAAAAAAATTTATATAAAAAATGTGTTATTTGTTTTGGCAAAGAAATAATAATTGATCAAAACCAAAATTTGATAAGTCAAACTTTGAAGATTCAAAAAACAATAGAAGAATTAAGGTTGGAATTATGGAAAAAATTAGATGTAAAAAAAGATTACACATTATTAGCCGATAAACAAAGATATGTTAATCACACATATCTTAAAAAGTTTGATGCTTTCGGATTTACATATGATTCCGAGTCAGAACAAAAGCATCTCTTCTCTAGTATAAATCAACCTGTAGAAAATGAATATATATTAACAAGTAATAATGAATTTATTCCAGGAGTAACGCTTAGAAGGAGATGAAATTGTTACGAAAGAATTGTGAAAATTATATATTATTCATAATGGCTTAAATTCATTTTTTGATTTGCTATATTCAGTCTGTTTAATACCAGATTAATTAGAATTATAATGCTTTGAATAATAATGCTATAAAATTTTTCATATAATGATGGCTCTTGGAATAAAACAATTATGCTTCGGCTAAAATATAATAAAAATAGAAATTAGCCGAAAGGAAGCTGACGTATGAGTTATATTAAAAGAAATTTGGATGATATAGGGTGAGTAAAAATTGCTATATTCACAATCCACCCCATAATATGCTATCATAAAGAAAATTTACAAAGTGAGGTTTATTATGTGGGAGAAATTTAAGACATTTCTGAAACGCAAGGATATTGAAGTTTCAGTTAAAAGGTATGGAATTGATGCACTGGGTGCGATGGCGCAGGGATTGTTCTGCTCACTTCTTATAGGAACAATTCTTAATACATTGGGAACACAGCTGCATATTGGTTTTCTTACTAATACTGTGGCAACAGTGAGCGGTGTCAATTATACAGTTGGAGGGCTTGCGTCAGCAATGAGCGGACCGGCAATGGCAGTGGCAATCGGTTATGCACTGAAATGCCCTCCACTTGTACTGTTTTCACTTATAACTGTTGGATTTGCATCTAATGCGCTTGGCGGTGCAGGTGGTCCGCTTGCAGTATATTTTGTTGCCATTATTGCAGCAGAAGCAGGTAAGATGATTTCTAAAGAAACTAAGATAGATATTCTTGTTACACCGCTTGTTACTATAGGTGTTGGAACAGGAGTAGCGGCTCTTATTGCACCGGCTTTGGGAAAAGCGGCAATGAAGATTGGCGAACTTATTATGCTTGCAACTAATCTTCAGCCTTTCCTTATGGGAATTGCAGTATCAGTTCTTGTTGGAATTGCACTTACACTTCCTATATCATCAGCCGCGATATGTGCTGCATTTGGACTTACTGGGCTTGCAGGCGGAGCAGCAGTTGCAGGCTGCTGTGCGCAGATGGTTGGATTTGCGGTTATGTCATTTAAGGAGAACCGATGGGGAGGACTTGTTTCTCAGGGGATTGGTACATCTATGCTTCAGATGGGAAATATAATTAAGAATCCGAGAATATGGATAGCACCGATAGTTACGTCTGCAATTACAGGTCCTATGGCAACATGCCTGTTTAAGCTGCAGATGAATGGCACTCCGGTATCATCTGGTATGGGAACTTGCGGATTTGTTGGACAGATTGGTGTATATTCTGGTTGGGTAGCTGATATTGCTAATGGAACAAAGACTGCAATTACAGGATTTGACTGGGTTGGATTGATACTTATATCATTCATTCTTCCGGCAGTGATATGTCCGCTTATTAATATGTTTCTTAAAAAGATTGGCTGGGTTAAAGATGGAGATATGAAGCTTTCTTGATTAGGGGAACTTAATTGGAGAAACTAGATTGGATAAAAAGATAGGTTTATGTTAAAAATAGTGGCAGTACTTCAGGTATTTCTGAAGACTGCCACTTTTTATATGCATATTAATTAAAATGTTCTTTCAATTCACCAGAAAGCTTTAAGACATGCTCGATGCCATCGTCAACATTCGAAACGGCTTCTTCCTGCTGGCGGATGCTCTCTGAAATATTAGATATCATTGCAGCGTTCTCTTCAGAGGTAGCAACAAGCGTCTGAATGTCTGAGTTAACGCTGTCAAAAGCTGTCCTGACAGATTCGATTACCTTATACTGTTCCCTTACAAGATCGTGTGCAACTTCTGTTGAATCATTAATTCCGGTAAGAACATTGACAAGAGTGTCCATCTTGGAAACAACATCATTAGCTGATTCAGCACCTGCATTCACGCGGTTAGAAACTTCATCTGTCATACCTGAAAGACCGTTAATGATTTTGTGGATATTGTCTGCAGCTTCTGAACTTTGTTCAGAAAGATGACGGATTTCATCTGCAACTACAGCAAATCCTTTACCGTGTTCACCGGCTCTTGCGGCTTCAATTGAGGCATTAAGAGAAAGAAGATTAGTCTGGGCTGCAATTGCGTTGATTTCTTCAAGAATTGAAGTAATCTTAGACATTTCGTTCATAAGCTCAGACATAGCTCCTCTGGCAGAGCCAACAGTTTCTGCCATCTCCGAAAGAGTGTTTTTAACAACATTTACTTCGTTATTACCGGCTCTGACTGATGTATCAACTTTTTCGAAGCCAGCATCAAGCTCTTTGGAAAGCTCATAATTCTTATTGATTTCATCGGTTGCATCCTGAATTTTCTCAGTAACAGATATAGTTGCATTGGTTGTATCGTCAATAACGGTATTCATCTGAGAAGCAGCTTCATTTACCTTAGTTGCCTGTTCAGATAAGTTATCAAGTCCGTTCTTACAATTTTCGATAGCTGAATTAAGATTAATGGCTATATCGTTGGCTGCATGTGAGTTGTTGTTAATAGTAGACAGCGTTTCTTCACTCTGAGAAAGAAGCTCGCGTCCTCTGTCAACAGCTTTGTATAAAACAATAGCAACAAGGTCAAAAAGGAATACCTTTGTAAAGGCATCTACTCTGTCGTAATTAGCCCCATCAATAACAAATGGGAAAAATATGGCACATATAAGTGCAATATTAGCAACAGGAACAGAGTAATATATAATGTATTTCTTATCAAAATATAATGCCATCATAGATACAAATACAAGGTTGGCAAGAAATGCAACAGAGTTGCCACCTAAAACAAAAGCATATACAAATGTAGCGATTGAAGGTGTAAGATTAATGAGCAAGGCTTTAACAAAATCATTCTTAATTAAGAACTTACCAATACCGGCAGCAATAAGACTGGCAAGCATTATGCCAATTCCGATAAATGCACGGATATTAATCCCTTCTGAAAAAAATGTCATAACTGATAAAGCGATTGTTCCGAATAAAACAATAAGATAGTTGTGTGAATGTAAATTTTTCATTAGTTCCTCCCTAAAAATAATATTAAATTGTTCGAAAATCAATATAAAAATAATAGCATTTTTAAATGCAAAAATCAATGATTAACAGGTTGACATTATGTGAAATTTGAAATATACTTCTAGTTAAAGCGTTGACGAGAAGAGTACTATGTTACGGTTCTACAGAGAGAGGCATATATGGTGGAAGTGCTTTAGAATACGGATATGGGAAAACCACCTCCGAGCGGCCCCAATACGGCACGGTGATTCCGTTATAATCATAATGAGATGTTCTCCTGATTGAGAGAATAATAAGGGTGGAACCGCGGATTGAATATTCGCCCCTTATACAGCAAGCTGGAAAGCCACTGTATAAGGGGCTTTTTTGCGCGAGTAGCGATGAGAATATACAGGGAAAGTCAACAGCTGTGCTTGCACAGGGTGTGGACTTTGCATGGATATTCGAGGAGCGCCGCGACAGTGACAGAGCGAAGCTCTGGAACATGAGCTACGAGCGCGAGTAGCGATGAGAATATACAAAAATATTAACACAAAAGGAGATTTATCATGGTTAATTTTAAGGAAGATGAAAGACTGAATACTCTTAATCATTCATGTGCACATGTTATGGCACAGGCAGTTAAGCATTTATATCCACATGCTAAGTTCTGGGTTGGACCAGTAGTAAAAGAGGGATTCTATTATGATATAGACCTTGGAGATAATGTAATCAACGACGAAGCTATTGAAGCTATCGAAAAAGAAATGAAGAAAATCTGCAAGGAAGGCAAGAAGATATACAGAAGAGAAGTTTCTAAGGCAGAAGCACTTGAGATGTTCAAGGATGATATGTATAAGCTTGACCTTATAAGCGGTCTTGAAGATGGCAATATCACAGTTTATGACCAGGGCGATTTCACAGACCTCTGCCGCGGACCACATGTTGACAATACTAAGCTTTGCAAGAACTTCAAGCTTGTTAAATATTCTGGTGTATACTGGAAGGGCGATGCCAACAATCATGTAATGCAGAGAATCTATGGTGTATGTTTCCCAACACCAGAGGAACTTGAAGAACACCTTAAGCTTCTTGAGGAAGCTAAAGAGCGTGACCACAGAAAGATCGGCAAGGAAATGGAACTTTTCATGTCAGATGACTTAATTGGCCGTGGACTTCCAATGTTTTTACCAAAGGGATATACAGTATGGCAGGAGCTTGAGAATTATATTAAGGACAAGGAAAGAAAGCTTGGATACCTTCATGTAATGACACCATGTGTTGGTACAGTTAATCTTTACAAGACATCAGGCCACTGGGATCACTACAAGGAAAACATGTTCCCAGCTATGGAAGTTGAAGGCGAATCATTTGTTTTAAGACCAATGAACTGCCCTCACCATATGATGATATATGCTAACAAAATGCATTCTTACAAGGATCTTCCTATAAGAATCGGTGAGATTGCACATGACTTCAGATTTGAGGCAAGTGGAACATTAAAGGGTATTGAGAGAGGAAGACATTTCTGCCAGAATGATGCCCACCTTTTCGTAACACCAGAGCAGATTGAGTCAGAATTCGCCAAGGTTGTAGACCTCATATTTGAAACATATAAGGATTTCAATATTACAGATTACCGCTGCGTTCTCTCATTAAGAGATCCAGAGGATAAGGTAAAGTATCATGATGATGATGAAATGTGGAACAATGCTGAGAACGCATTAAGAAAGGTTCTTAATGATATCGGAATTGAGTACACAGAGGAAATTGGAGAGGCTGCATTCTACGGACCTAAGCTTGATGTAAATGTTAAGCCTGCTATCGGTAATGAATATACTTTATCAACATGCCAGCTTGATTTCTGTCTTCCATCTAAGTTCAACTTAACATACATTGATAAAGATGGACAGAGAAAGACACCTGTAGTTCTTCACAGAGCTATCCTTGGTTCTCTTGACAGATTCATGGCTTATATACTTGAGGAGACAAAGGGTAACCTTCCATTATGGCTTGCTCCTGTACAGGCTACAATTCTTCCGGTTAAGAATGAAGATGAAGAATTAAATGCTTATGCACATGGTCTCTATGATTATCTTGAAGATAATGGAATCAGAGTTGAGATTGATGAGAGAGCAGAAAAGCTTGGATACAGAGTAAGAGAAGCTCAGGTTAAGAAGATTCCTTACCTTATTGTACTTGGTAAGAATGAAGCAGCAGATGGAACTGTAAGTTACAGACTTCACGGAGAGCAGAAGTCAACTACAGTATCTAAGGACGAATTTGTTGCAATGCTTAAGGATGAGATTGCTACTAAGAAGAATAATCCTGCAGCAGCTAAATAATCAGACTGACCTTACAGAAAGAAGCGTGACAATATGTAATGTTTTATGTATTGTCATGCTTCTTGTTTATATTTAAGAAAACAATAGGAAAATAAATGGCAAGATATTACTATAAAAAGAAAAAGAAGAAATTCGTACCTAAAGATTTGGCAAGTCTTAAGGAACTTAAGATAAAGACCGCATTAATGGAGAGTGTTCCTGAGGATATAACACAGCTGTATCCTGAAGCCAGAAATATAAAGAGACATTTTATATTGCATATAGGAGAGACTAATACAGGAAAGACACATGATGCACTAGAAGATTTTTATAATGCCGGTTCAGGAATGTATCTTGCTCCCCTGAGACTTCTTGCACTTGAGATTCAGGAGATGAGTCTTGCAAGAGGAATTAACTGTTCGTTGACGACAGGCGAGGAGAAGGATATAAGAGATGGTGCAAAACATTTATCCTGTACAGTTGAGAAAATGGATATGACCAGACATTTTGATGTCTGTGTAATAGATGAGGCACAGATGGTAGCTGACTCAGACAGAGGCTGGGCGTGGACAGAGGCAATTCTTGGCGTCAATGCTGATGTTGTACATGTATGCATGTCGCCGAATGCAATACATATCGTTAAAATGCTTATAAAAATGTGTGGAGACACATATACGGATATAAGACATAAAAGGAATTCAAGACTTATTGTTGAAGACCATGATTTCATATTTCCGGATGATATACGGGATGGAGATGCTTTAGTAGCATTTTCACGTAGAAAAGTTCTTATGCTTGCAACCCTTCTAAAGAAGGAAGGCTATAAAGTAAGTGTTATATACGGTTCACTTCCATACAGTGTGCGAAAAGCAGAGGTTGCCAGATTCTTAAATGGAGAGAGCAGAATTGTAGTATGTACAGATGCTATTGGAATGGGAGTAAATCTTCCTATAAGAAGAATAATATTTACTGAGTCGAAAAAATTCGATGGTAAATCCAAAAGATTTCTTAACATGAGTGAGGTTAAGCAGATTGCCGGAAGAGCAGGAAGAAAGGGCATGTATGACCAGGGGTATGTCAACTCAATAGAGGACAGGGATCAGATAGGTGAACTGCTTCATGGAAGATATGAGCAGATAACAAGCTGCGTTATACAGCCGCCAAGAAAAGTCCTGGATATGCCATACAGTCTTTCAGAGATATTTAAGATATGGTTAAAGACGATTGAAAAGAAATGCTTTTCAGTTGCTGACTTAAAGAACAGGATTAAACTTGCTGAATATATTGAGAAAAAGCATGGTGAGATGATTAATAAAAATCTTGAATACAGTCTTATTAACATCCCATTTGATGAGAATAGCGAGAAACTTAAATATTTGTGGCAGGATCTTGTTGATATGACAGCTGACGGTGAACCGGTAAGCAGGATGTGGTATTATGTAGATACTGAATCTGAAGATATAGAAGCTATGAAACTGGATGACCTTGAACAGCTGTATAAGAAGATGGATCTGCTTAATTCATACTGTAATGCGCTTAATATATCAGAATATGATGAGCGTATCAGAATGCTTAAAGAGGAGATATCAGAACGCATAGTAAGAGAACTTACTAATGGTGAATTCTTCAACAAATGTAAACGATGTGGGAAGAGACTGGAATGGAATCACAGATTTGGCATGTGTGAAAAATGTTACGAGATAAATAAGCTGGAAAGAATGCGCTATAAAGCAGATAAATGGAGATAAAAAGGTCTACATTTTGCTTTTTTATGCGAACATAAGCAATTCGAACTGACAATATATAGGGGATATGTTATATTTAATGCACCAAATATATGTTTTTATAAAATGTAGACATTTTTGGAGTAAATTATCGTTATTAAGTGATAATACATTTATAAAGTAATAATTATTGGAAGAGGAAAATGCTATGAGTGAAAGTATTAAAGGTAGAATTCATCAGGTAGAAAGCTTTGGTTCAGTTGATGGACCAGGGGTAAGATATATTGTATTTCTTAAGGGCTGTCATATGAGATGCAGATATTGTCATAATCCTGAGACATGGAAAGAAGAAGGCGGAACATTAGAGACAGCGCAGGAAGTGTTCGATAAAGCTTACCGTTACAGAAATTACTGGAAGAATGGGGGCGGAATCACTGTAAGTGGTGGAGAGGCGCTTCTTCAGATGGAATTTGTGACAGAGCTTTTTGAAATTGCGAAAAAGAATGGTGTGCATACAACTCTTGATACGTCAGGTAATCCTTTTAAGATGGAGCCGGAATATCTGGAAAAGTTTGACAGGCTGATGGCTGTTACAGACCTTTTTCTTCTTGATATTAAGGAGATTAATGATGAGAAGCACAAGGATCTTACAGGTTGGACTAATAAGAATATTCTTGATCTTGCAAAGTATCTGTCTGACCACAATAAGGATATGTGGATAAGACATGTTCTTGTTCCAGGAGTAACAGACGCACAGGAAGACCTTGAACAGTTAAGGGATTTTGTTGCCGGTTTAAAGACTGTTAAGAGATTTGAAGTGCTTCCATATCATACACTTGGAGTATTTAAGTGGGAGGAGTTAGGAATTCCATATACACTTTCTGATGTAATGCCACCTGATAAGGAACAGGTAGCAAGAGCTAATGATATATTAAGAACAGCAGAATACACAGGATATCTTGAAAAATAAGATATTGATAAAAGACCTCCCACAGATTCAGGGAGGCCTTTTATATGATTGTTATTTGTGATATGATCTTAATCCATCATTAAGCCCCTCTATATAAGATAGTGCTTTTTCTTTTCCAGATGAATTTAATCTTTTATAAAAACCTAAAAGTCTTGTTTCACTGTCTGATAAAGACTGCACTTCAATAATATTTCTGGTATCAGATTTCATCATAATATAATCCATGCTGGCATCTAATATGCTGCTTAATTTAATAAGTGTGGATACACTGGGCATATGCCGACCTTGTTCATATGCGCTTATTGTTTCCTGCGCAACACCAAGTTCAGTACTTAATCTTATCTGTGTAATGTGTTTTTCTTCGCGTAATTCACGGATCCTGTTATGGACTTCATGCATTTGAATATTCCTCCATAGTATATCTGTTTATGATTGCACTATAAGAAAAATAACATTTTATTGTCTTATTATTAGTGGTGTATATGGTAAAATATAGCAATTATACAGGCTGATGTGGTATAAAATGGTAATAAAGATATATAGAAAAATTCTTACACCTATGTTATTATTTTAAATAGCAGTTTTGATGCAAATGAGTATTAATCAGGGGAAACATGAGAATGAAAAGAAGAGACTTTGCTGCCACATTAATGGCAGTACTTATGGCAGGAAGTATATTTGCAGGTTGCGGAAGTGCTGATAAAAATGTAAATCATAATGTTGAAACAACGCAGAATATACAGAATGCAAAGGATGTGCAGCTTACTACGCAGAATGTTGCAGATAATGAAACCAAAGCAACAAATGCAAAGGACGAAAAAGAAACAGAAAGTACCATTCAGGAGTTGGAAACTAAAACTCAGGAAGTGGATACAGAAGTAATTACTGCAGACAGTGAGGTATCCGGGACTCAGAATGATAGCGATATACAGGAGACTGGAGATCAGGAAAATATAGCTGCAGAAGATAATGAGTGGAATAATGGAAATACAGAAGATTCTAATTATGAGGGAAAAAACACTCAGGAATCTGTAGAAAATAATAATCAGAATAATAACGGGAATAATGCGCCTGGAGATCAGCAGGCACCGGCATCAGGCGGAAATGTTAATATTAAAGATGATAACAGTCTGCTTGCAAGTGCAAAGGTTAATACAGTTACATATAGTGCATATGCCGGCGAAGTGTTAAGACTTGTCAATATTGAGAGAGACAAAGTTGGAGCTGCACATCTTGTTTTAGACGGAGCGTTATGTGATGCTGCAAATATGCGTGCGATTGAGATGGACTATTCGGGAAATTTCAGTCACACAAGACCGGATGGAAGAGATTGCTTTACTGTTTTTTCATTTTGCAAAATCAGTTTTTATACATGTGGTGAAAATATCGCGGCAGGGTATCCGACTCCGGCAGCAGTTGTTGATGGCTGGATGAACTCAACGGGGCATAAAGCTAATATATTAAATACGGCATTTACAAAGATGGGACTTGGATACAGTACAGGAGGCGGTGGAGAGTACCGCCATTACTGGGCACAGGAATTTGCTGGATAAAAAGAATATAAAAAATAGAAAGAGCCATATCGGATAATCCGGTATGGCTCTTTCAGAGAAGGAAATTATATGAGAAAAATTAAGATATAGCTTTCTTAATAGCGTTGAATGATTCCTTGCTTATATCATGCTCGATACGGCAGGCATCTTCTTCAGCGACCTTAGGATCAACACCAAGCCTTATGAGCCATGATGTAAGGAGCTGATGACGCTCATATATCATCTCAGCAATCTCTTTACCTGATTCTGTAAGATATATGTAACCCTCTTTAGTTACCGTTATATGATTAGATTCCCTCAAATTCTTCATCGCAATGCTGACGCTTGATTTCTTGAAACCTAACTCATTGGCAACATCTATTGAACGAACCACAGGAAGCTTTTTACTTAACATTAATATTGATTCAAGATAGTTTTCTGCTGATTCATGAATAACTGACATAATTATATCCCCCGATTACTTATAACGATATTGATATATAGATTATAACACGCATGTATATTTAATGCAAATGTGCTGAATATAAATTAATCATAAAATTTATCATAATACTTGGTAAAATATGGATGTAAAGCCTTATCGGTGTTGCAAATATACTGAATGCAGTTTAAAATGTAAAGAAGTGTATGTAAGATATTATTATGTTAGAGGGTGTTTTTTTGAATATCAGTAATATAGAATGGATAGAAAAACTGGATTGCCTTACAGACCTGCATGTACATCTTGATGGTTCACTGTCGCTTGAATCTGTAAGACATCTTTGCGGTATGCAGAATATAGAAACAGGTGATGATGCAGAATTGTCAGCGAAGCTGAGTGTATCATCAGATTGTAAGAATCTTAATGAATACCTTGAAAAATTTGAGTTTCCACTTCAGCTTTTACAGACGCATGAGGCTGTTAAATATAGTGTGTGTCAGCTTATTAAGGAGCAGGAAGAACAGGGAGTAATATACAGTGAGATAAGATTTGCACCACAGCTTCATACAAGAAAAGGATTGTCACAGCAGGAGATTGTTGAAGCAGCATGTGAGGGACTTGATGAATCAAGAAAGTACTGGAAGTCATATTCCTGTCACAATCTTATATTATGCTGTATGCGTTCGGATGATAATAAGGATGCTAATATGGAGACAGTAAGACTTGCTGCATTATATTCTGAAAAGGGAAGAGGTGTTGTGGCAGCAGACCTTGCAGGTGCAGAAGGACTTTATGCAACGGATACATTTGCTGATGTATTCAGGGATGCAGTGCAGAAAGGAGTGCCATTTACTATTCACGCAGGCGAGGCAGCCGGAGCGGAAAGTGTTAAATGTGCATTGAATTTTCCGGCTGTAAGAATAGGACATGGCGTAAGATGTACAGAGAATCCTTTAGTTATGCAGGAGCTTGCAGACAAAGGAACTGCGTTGGAATTATGTCCGACAAGCAATCTGAATACTAAAATATATGAGACAATAGAGGATTATCCGATACAGCAGCTTATGAATAAGGGGATAAAGGTTACTGTTAATACGGATAATATGATGGTTTCTAACACTACAGAGGCGAGGGAACTTGCATTGGTTGCAGATACATTTAATATGGAGAAGAAAGATGTTAAGAAGCTGATAATGAATGGTGTTGAAGCTGCATTTACAACAGAGGGAATAAAAAACCGCTTAAGGGCAAGAGTGGAGACACAGTTTGCCAAAGTGGCTGGAATCAGAGGTTAGGGTATGAATGAAGTTAATGAATTATTTACTAAAGAAAATGTAGAAAAGATATATGTTCCGGATATTGTTAAGGATGATCTGTTAAGTATTATAGAAGAAAAGCTTAAGAAAGCAGGATTCTATTACAGGGTTGCATACAGGGTGAAAGCTCCTGATTCAATGCTTGATAAACTTATATTAAAGGACTATAGAAGACCGGGAACAGAAAATCAGGATAAGAAGATGCAGGATCTTATAGGAATAAGAATCATTCTGTATTATGCGGATGATGTTGAGATTGTTAAGAATTTTCTTGATACGATATTCTCTATGCCGGGCGTGTGGAATACAACAGAGGCCAATGAATATGAGTTCAGGGCAATGAAGATTAACGGAATATTCAAGCTGCCGGGATATCTTAGCAAGACCATTGTTAATCCTGAACTTGGTGATTATGTGGATGATACATTTGAGATACAGGTAAGAACTAATTCTTTTGAGGGCTGGCATGAGATTGAACATGATATGAGATATAAAGGCTCAGCTTTTGGCACGGGTAATGAAGCACTTGCAAGAAAGATGAACAGTATTCTTGCGACACTGGAATTATGTGATGATTCAGTTGTGGGGCTGATTGAAGATTTAGGACACCAGCATTACAAAGACAGAAAATGGAACTATATGTTAAGATGTCACTATAGGCTTAAGTTTACAAGAGAGCCGCTTCATCCATATATTGCAGAAATATTTGATAATGATACAGAACTTGCAAAGAAGTTTTACAAGTTTAAGAGAGAGCCTTTGTTAAAGCAGCTTTGGGATAACACCGGAGATAAGGGACCTGAAATAACAGTTAATAACATTGTTAAAATAGTCAACCAGATAGGTCCGGAGGATGAGAGACTTAAAGAAGCATTTGCAAAGATAGAGCATGAGAAAAAGCAGGAAACAGAAAGTGTTACCAAGAGAAGAAGGTTTGAACCTTTCAAGCAGCTTGGCTCGTATATGGTATTCAAGGCAGATACATATATTGATCTTAGCAATCTTGCAATGACTGATGCTTTCAGAAAGGCCGTAGGGTACATATATTCATGGGTTAAGTCAAGATATGAGGATGTATTCACAGATTTACCAGAGAGCGCAGAAACTTATGTTAATGCAGAACCCGGATATTCAGTTAATCTTTCGTATGATGCAGAAAATGTGTATTTTTCTGAAAAAACTACACATCTTGATACTAAGATACCGACAAGAGTATGGATATCTGAAGCGGTTATATGCAAGGAAGGTGACAGACTGAAATTTACGGTATCTAACAGATATGCAGAGCCGGCAGACAGATACAGAGATAATGAAAATGTCCTGTTTTCAAGACCTAATTTCTTTGGAGAGATTGCAGACAATATAGGAATTGTTGATGTGGAAAAAATGAGGGAATCTGTAAGATATGTTGAAGACAGTAAGGATTACGATGACCTTACAACACTGATTGCAGATGAAGAAAGAACATTCCCTGTTATAGTATTTATGGCAAGTGATGGCAGATGGCTTGATAAATTTGATATGAACTATTTTGCTTATCTTGTGGGCTATTATGCACATATCAAGATGATAAGAAGCCCTTATGAATCACGGAAATTTGCTAAGGATTATGGTCTTAAGATGGATGAATGTGCTGATTCAATTACAGTATTTTATCCGGGCAGAGAGCCTTATACAAGCTATAAGACAGATATATTCCATACAACATTTGAAGTTATTAAGGTTGAAAAGAGAAAATACTGGAATGAGAATGGCTGCAGGGCATACAGAAGAAAGCTTGTTTCGGAAATAAGAGAGAATAATGTACTGTGACAGTAGAAAGCAGAGGGAAAATAATGAACAAATGTGTTCTTGTAGTTGATGATAATGATTTTAACAGGGAACTTGTGAGAGATATTCTTGAAGATGAGGATATTGTTGTTTATGAGGCAGCAGATGGTAAATCTGCAGTTGATTTCATGGAGTCACAGGATGGTACAAATGTTAATGCAATTCTTATGGATTTAAGAATGCCTGTTATGGACGGTATGGAGGCAACAAGAGTCATAAGACAGGGGAGCAGAGGAAGTGTACCTATAATAGCAATGACAGCTAATTCATTTGAAACTGATAAGGATTATGTACATGCTAATGGAATGAACGGATTTATTGCAAAGCCCATAGATGTTGCAACATTGGCAGAGCAGATAGGAGAAATGGCAGGGTGGTAATACACCCTGCCATTTCTCCTATCTTGAATCACCCATAAAGAAAAGGGCAACTGTTCCAGGACCTGAATGCGTTCCTATTGTAGGACATATATAATTAATCCATATGTTATCAATACCAAATCTTTCTTTTACAAGTCCGGCAACAAACTGTGCATCTTGTAAGCAGTCGCCATGACTGATGAATATGACATCGTTCTTATCTCTGTATGAACCGATATGTTCCTCCATACGGTCAACTAAAGCAATGAGAGATTTCTTTCTGCCACGGACCTTTCCTATATTAATAAGTCTGCCTTCATTATTTACATGAAGGATTGGCTTGATATTGGCAAGCGTACCAATAATGGCAGTAGTCTTAGAAACACGGCCGCCTCTGTATAAGTGGTTAAGATCATCAACCGTAAAATTATGTACTACATTAAGCTTGTGATTGTTGACAAAATCTATTATTTCGTCCATGGATTTTCCTGACTTTTTCATTTCAACAGCTTTATATACGATAAGACCTTCGCCCATTGAGGCAGCTAACGAATCTACTACAACGATTCTTGCCTCAGGATGTTCTTCCATGACTTCATTCGCAGCTATGCAGGCATTGTTGTAACTGCTTGAAAGTGCTGATGAAAATGCGATGTGAAGGATATCGAAGCCCTCTTTAACACGTTTTTCAAATATAGTTTTACAGTCTTCGGGATTACATGCCATAGTTGTTGGCATGTCGCCATTACGCATACGGTCAAAGAATTCCTTCTCAGGCATAATGTTATCTGTACCATAGATGACTTCACCAAATGCATAAAATAGAGTGTGAATGTCGATGTTGTTTTCTTTGACATAACTGTCAGGTAAATCAGCAGTTGTGTCAGTTGATATAAGAAAATCTTTCATAACTGTCAGATCCTTTCTTGATTTATTTCATGTATTATAATATCATTATTGAAGTGATATTCCAAGATATAAGATTTATTACATTTTTAAAGAAATTTTGAAAATGGGGTTGACATATATTAACTGGAATGATATCATGCAATAGTTGCAAAGCAAAGCAGAGTATCCACTCTCACCTCAGCGCACAGGGCGACTCGGGTTGATATTTAAGAATTACACATAATATTAGGATTGTGTTTTGATTAAAGAAAGTGGATAGCTGTGCTATTCACTTTAATTTTTTATATGGGGGTGTACCGCTATTAACGAGTTAATGATTAACGAACAGATTAGATGCAAAGAGGTTCGTGTTATTGGAGAAGAAGGACAGCAGCTTGGAGTTATGGCATCAAGAGATGCTTTAAACATGGCTAAGGATGCAGGAGTAGATTTAGTAATGGTTTCGCCATCAGCTAATCCACCTGTATGCAGAATTGTAGATTATGGCAAGTTCAAGTACGAACAGCTCCGCAGGGAAAAGGAAGCTAAGAAGAAACAGAAGACAGTAGAAGTTAAGGAAGTTCGTTTATCACCTAACATCGATGTCAATGACCTTAACACTAAGTGTAATTCAGCAAGAAAGTTCATTGAAAAAGGTAACAAGGTTAAAGTATCATTAAGATTCAGAGGAAGAGAGATGGCTCATATCGATTCCACTAAGCATATTCTGGAAGACTTTGCAGAAAAGCTTAGCGATATAGCTGTAATTGAGAAGGCTCCTAAGATGGAAGGCAGGAGCATGATGATGTTTTTAACTGAAAAACGTTAAAATAAATAACAACTAACAGACATTTTTAGGAGGATTATTATGCCAAAGGTAAAGACAAAAAGAGCAGCTGCAAAGCGTTTTAAAGTAACTGGAACAGGTAAGTTAAAGAGAATGAAGGCATACAAGAGCCACATTCTTACAAAGAAGTCAGCTAAGAGAAAGAGAAATCTTAGACAGGCAGCTATGACTGATGCAACTAATGTTAAGACAATGAAGAAGATTATGCCTTATCTCTAAGATTAATGGTATAACAACATTTATTTAGAGATATAGTTTAAGGAGGAATTTATAAAATGGCAAGAATTAAAGGCGGATTAAACGCAAAGAAGAAGCATAACAGAGTATTAAAGCTCGCTAAGGGTTATAGAGGAGCAAGATCTAAGCAGTACAGAGTTGCTAAGCAGTCAGTTATGAGAGCTCTTACAGAGAGCTATAAGGGCAGAAAGCAGAAGAAGAGACAGTTCAGACAGTTATGGATTGCCAGAATCAATGCTGCTGCAAGAATTAACGGACTTTCATACAGCAAGTTCATGTATGGTCTTAAGTTAGCTAATATCGATCTTAACAGAAAGGTATTATCTGAGATGGCTGTTAATGATGCAGAAGGATTTGCTAAGCTCGCAGAGGTTGCTAAGTCTAAGCTTGCATAATTGATTATATATTATATATCATAAACGAATGGGCTGTCGTGAAAGCGGCAGCCTTTTATTTTGGAAATGTATGATATTTTTGTGAACTAATTATTACAGATATGGCTAAAATGTTTATGATATGTTATAGTATGAAAGTCAATTTTTTACTTCTAAAGAGGAAGTAAGAGCGGAGGTTTATTGTGAGAAAGAGTTTTTTAAGGAAGACAGCAGTTGTGGCTTTATCAGCAACAATGCTTATGGCAACTGCATGTAACAGTAATATTAAGGTTAAGTATGATTATAATGTAGAAGATTATGTTCAGGTTGGACAATATGAAAATATAGCTGTTGAGGTTGACAGAACTTCTATTGAGAATGAACTTATTGAGAAGAAGATAAAGCAGGATGTAACAGATAATACAACTTACACAGAAGTAAGCAGAGGTGCAATGGATTCTGACCAGATTCTTGTTACTTATACAGCTACATCTTCAGGTGCAACATTATCAGGTCTGACTAATACAGATGGAACAACAATGATTCTTGGTACAGATACACTTGGACTGGAACTTGATGAACTTGAACAGGCTTTGTATGGAATGACTGCAGGACAGACTAAGGTTCTTATTGTTGATATTCCTGAAGACTACAGTACAGAATTATATAGAGGACAGAGAGTTGTATTTGAACTTACAATGCAGACAGTTGCACAGGCAAATGTTCCAATGATAACTAATGCATATGTTAAAGAGACATTTGGATATGATACAGTAGAAGAATATAGAGAGTCAATTAAGGAATCACTCCAGAGTGATATTGATTCAAAGGTTGATGATGCTATACAGGAAGATGTTCTCGCAACATTACAGGATACATTCAAGGTAACCGGATATCCTGATTCTCTTATGGATGAGGTCACATCAAGATTACAGGAATCTATTGGATTCTATGCTGATTTCTCAAATCTTTCAAAGGATGAGTATTGTCAGCAGCAGTACGGAATCAGTTTTGATGATTTTGTTAAGAAGTCTGTAACACAGCAGTTAATAATGGAAGCTATCGTCAAGGATCAGAATATTTCAATGAGAGAGTATGATTATAAGGGAGAACTTGATGACTTTGCATCTGCTAATGGATTTTCTAATGAATCAACATTTGAAGAGAAATATGGCAAAGATAAGATTGTAAAGGCTATGCTTGTACAGAAGGCACAGGATTACGTAATTAATCATGCAAATGTGACTTATAAGTAAGGAAAGACTGAATTTATGTAGTGAAAACGGGCAGCATATTATTATGTGAGTCCTCATGGCGGCTGCACCTGGTGGGAGTAAATGCCGCTCTATACTTAAGCTTTTTACGGTGTGTGAAAACAACGCGCTTCGCTTGAACGCGTTTTCACACACCTGCTTTTGTATAGAGCGGAATAACTCCCACACGGTTCGCCTTAAGTCGGACTCACATAATAATATGCTGCCCGTTTAATCTACATTAATTTGCCTTGCTTATGTCTTCGGCATGGTGCAAGGCAAAATTGGGAGAGATGTGGCGGGAATAGAAATTCCATCTTGCTTATGCCTTCGGCATTTTGCAAGATGGAATGTGATGGGATTAAAATGCCTCTTGCAACATGCTGAAAGCATAAGCAAGAGGCTTATTTTTACTTTGTGCCGGTTGAGCCAAAGCCGCCCTCGCCTCTTTCTGTATCGTCGAGTTCTTCTACTTCGTTGAAGTCTGCTGTGATGTATGGAGCTAAGACTATCTGTGCGATTCTGTCTTTTGGCTCTATGGTTACAGGTTTATCTGAATGGTTGTGGAGGGCTACTATGATTTCACCTCTGTAGTCAGAATCTATTACGCCTACTTTGTTGGCTGGGGCGAGGCCTTTTTTGCATGCCATTCCGCTTCTTGCATAGATGAGGCCTACGAGTCCTGTTGGTATCTCCATTGCTATTCCTGTTTTGATGAATTCAGTTGTGCCTGGCATAACTGTTACAGCTTCGGACATTCCTGAGTAGAGGTCTGCTCCGGCTGAGAATTCTGTTCCGTATGTTGGGATACAAGCGTCAGGACTTAATTTCTTAATATTAACTTTCTGTGACATTGTGTAAACTCCTTTTTATTATTAATCGTACAGAAGTACGATGTTACCTGATTCGAGAGATTCTTTTACAAGGATTGTCCTCTGATTAGATGAACCCTTGAACTGAAGCATCATATCTTTCTTGTCTTCTTCATATTTTCCGTCGACTATGACGTCAATGTATTGAAGCATTTCTTTAGTTTCTTTCCATTCATTGCACATTCTGTCAACAATATCCTTGTCAAACAGATATCCTGTAAAGCACCATATACTCAGGTCAGGATATATTCTGCGTACTTCCCTCAGCAGTGGAAGGAGTCCCTGTTGGTTGCTGTGTTCAAATGGTTCACCTCCCAGAAGTGTGAGCCCTGTAACATAGTCTGGAGCAAGGGAATCAATGATTTCTTTAATTGTATCGTCTGTGAAGTCCCTGCCATAATTAAAGTCCCATGCGATTTCGTTAAAACAACCTTTGCATCGGTGGGTGCATCCACTTACAAAAAGAGAGGTGCGCACCCCTGGTCCGTTAGCAATATCGCAGGTTTTTATCTCGGCATAATGCATAATATAAACCTTCTTTCTAAAAGTTGCAATAAATCTGTATTATTAGCAGATAATGACATCTTATCACATGAATTACAGAATTATGAATGCTATATTAAGACTATAGCAAATGATTTAAATCTGTTGTACAATTATAGCAGATTTGCTCGTGACAAACAATGGAGGGTACATATAATGAAAATTTATTTTGACAAGCTTTACAGGTATGACAGATTGCAGGAACCGGCAGGCATAGCGCTTCCTTTTAAGGAAGGTGAGTTAAAGAGTGCTGACAGGATAGCCATTACACAGAATGGCAGAAAATGCATGGTTCAGCCAAAGGTTACATCAAAGCATGCAGATGGAAGCATAAGATACCTGTATGTGGATTTTCTTGCTGATATTCCGGCTAATAAGGGCGCAGTGCTTGAGTTTGAAAAAGAGTCTGATGGAAAGTATGAAGAAAAAGGAGTATCTGTTACTCAGACTGAGCAGGGACTGCGAGTTGATACAGGTTGTGTTACATTTACAGTAAAGAATAATTCCCAGAATATATTTGAAACACTTGATGATGGAAGAAAACATTATACAGCTCAGAATTTTGAAGGACCATATCTGAAAGATGATATGGGATTATACGACATTAATATTGGCGAGTGGAAGATTATAGACGCAGGTCCTGTAAAATGTGTAATCAGGGCTAAGGGAAGTAACATTCTTAATAATAAAAAAGTTGATTTTGAGATAACGCTTACATCATATGCAGCTAAGTCATGGGTTGATGTATCATACAGAATTATTAATACCACTTATGATGAGCTTCATATTAAATCACTGGTATTTTATGCAAAGCCGGATGAGACAGTTACTGCAAGTGATGATTTGTTTGATATGCACATTAATATGGATAATGATTCTACCGGATGTGGAGATGTACTTACGGATAATTCTAAAGAGAGTGGACCGGTGTATCACACAAGAGGAACCGGGGAATTAGAGATGATATCTGGCAAAGCTCCTGTTTCCAATGTAAGAACACTTGTTGGAAGCTCTAATTATAAGACTGATTTCTATATTGGAAGAGATGGAGTGCAGGTTAATAAGGTTATCGATGATGCATATCTTGTTAAGGAAGCAAATGAACATTTTGCAGAGGTATTCTATGGTACATTTCTTGCAGATTATACTGACGGGGATGATGGATTGTGTATAACTGTATATCAGGCACAGCAGAATTATCCGAAGGCAGTTAAGGCATATGACGGCGGAGTAGCTGTTATGCTTGTTCCAGAGGATATTGGAAATGTTGTTATGCAGTCTGGTATGGCGAAAGAACAGAGATTCCTGATGCATTTCCATGAACCGGATATGCAGATGTGGGAGCTTGATAACAGAAGTACAATATACCAGATGCCTGACAGACCATGCATAGCACCAGAGGAATTCAAGAAGGCAGAAGTGTGTATGGATGTATTCCCTGAACATCTTGTGGATGAAGTTGAAATCGCACTTATTGCAAGGGCTGATAATCATTCAAGATGCTACGGCATGCTGAATTGGGGCGATTCTATTGATATGGGATATACTTTACAGGGAAGAGGCGGCGGAAAACCTGTATGGAGTAATAATGAATATGATTATCCGCATTCATGTGCTCTTATGTATGCAAGAACTGGAATCAGAAGATTCCTTGACTATTTAATAGTTTCAGCAAAGCATCAGATGGATGTTGATGTATGCCATTACAGCAAGAATCCATTAAGAATAGGTGGACAGTGGGAACATACAGCAGGCCATTGTAAGAATGGAATAATGGTATGCTCACATGAATGGGTTGAAGGAGTGATTGATTACTATCATTTTACAGGTGATGAGAGAGGTCTTGAGACAGCTATAAGTATAGGTGATAACATATTAAGACTTCTGGATACACCAATGTATGCAAAACCGGGAGAAGCCAATGCGAGAGAAACTGGCTGGGCTTTACGTGCACTTGTTGCATTATATGTGGAGACAAGAGATGAAAAATGGCTTGCAAAATGTGAGTGGATTATTGACAGCTTTAAGATATGGGAAGAGGAGTATGGCAACTGGCTTGCTCCATATACGGACAATACTCTTATAAGAGTAGGATTTATGATATCAGTAGCTGCAGGAAGCGTAATGAGATATTACAGGGTATTCCCAAGAGAAGATATTAAGCAGATGCTTATAAGAGCAATTGATGATATTGTAGAGAATTGTACTCTTGATAATGGATTATTCTATTATAAGGAGCTTCCTTCACTTTCAAGGAATGGAAATAACACACTTCTTCTGGAATCACTGGCAATTGCCTATGAACTGACAGGTGATAAGAAATATCTTGAGTATGGTTTCAAAACATTTGAAACTAATATTAATAACACAGGCAGGGCAGGAGTTGGTTCTAAAAAGGTTATAGATGATGCTGTTATTGTTTCCGGTGACAGCACGAAAGGATTTGCACAGAGCTTTATACCGCTTGTTACATATTATAAGGCACTTGGAGATACAGGATTAATTAATAATGTAAAGCTGTATTCATAGTTTATTACGGTGAGAGAAAGCAAACGCGCTTCGTTTGGGCGGGCTTTCTCTCACCGCTTTTTTTGTATATAGCAGCATTAACGCCCTCACAGCTTGGAAAAGTCGCAGATATTTACTGGTTTTTTTATGTAATATATAGTATAATCTTTCAAAAGTGTTTGTAATTGACGGAAAGGTGGTTTTTTATGAGAATCGGAATAAGAGCACATGATGTTGCATACGCTCCATTAGAGGAGCTTATACCTAATATACATGCACAGGGTTTTCACTGTATGCATATAGCGCTAAGTAAGTCTATTAAGGAGTTTAAGCCGGGCGTGGAGACTATGACACCGGGACTTGCCATGTATATAAAAGAGTTATGCACAGAGAATAAGGTTGATGTTGCAGTACTAGGCTGTTATCTTAATCTTTGCAATCCTAATCCTGAGAAGCATAAGGAGATTGTTGAGAAGTATAAGGCACATATAAGATTTGCAAGTATTCTTGGCTGTGGAGTTGTTGGTACTGAGACTGGTGCGGTTAATGAGGAGTATAAGTATGAGCCGGCTAATCATAGTGAGGAAGCACTTCAGTGCTTTATTGATAATTTAAGACCAATAGTTAAATATGCTGAACAGTTTGGTGTCATTGTAGCAATTGAGCCTGTATGGAAGCACATTGTATACACTGTTGAACGTGCAAGAAAGGTGCTTGATGCTATAGACTCACCTAATCTTCAGATTATATTTGACCCGGTTAACCTGTTATGTGTTGATAATCTTGCACAGCAGGATGAGATTATTGAGAAAGCATTTGACCTGTTATTAAAGGATATTGCTGTTGTTCACTGCAAGGATTATATTGTTGAAGGCAGTGAGCTTAAGTCAGTGGCAGCCGGTACAGGAAAGGGTAATCCTGTGACAGGAGGAGGCCTTAATTATGGGCTTCTGTTAAAGAAGATTAAGGAACATAAGCCATATGTACACTGCACACTGGAGAATACTGTTCCTGAGAATGCAGTGGCTACAAGAGAATTTATGGAAAGAACATATGCCAGTGTATAATTAATGGGCTTAAGAAAACTATAACGCTGGACAATTACCAGAGAATGGAGGCACGTATGCCAGAGAATATAGAGTTACCAGGCGCAAGCCATAACAAAACTAATCAGGTTGAAAGAGCGGTGGATACACCAGCAGATTTTACAAGTCCTGAGGAATTATATAAGGATCTTATTGCAGCTATAAAGAAATACCACCCATCTACAGATCTGTCTGATATCGAGAAGGCATACGAGACCGCAAGAAAGGCACATGAGGGACAGTTCAGAAAATCGGGTGAGCCATATATAATCCACCCTTTATGTGTTGCTATTATTCTGGCTGAATTAGAGCTTGATAAGGAGTCAATTATTGCAGGTCTTCTTCATGATGTTGTTGAAGATACAGTTATGACAAGTGAAGATGTTGCAAGAGAATTTGGTGATGAGGTAGCACTGTTAGTAGATGGTGTAACAAAGCTGACCCAGCTCAATTACCAGCATGATAAGATTGAGGTCCAGGCGGAAAACCTTAGAAAAATGTTTCTTGCAATGGCAAAGGATATAAGAGTTATTCTTATAAAGCTTGCCGACAGACTGCATAATATGCGTACAATGCAGTATCAGTCACCGGCAAAGCAGATTGAGAAATCAAGAGAGACAATGGAAATATATGCTCCAATTGCCCACAGGTTAGGTATTTCTAAGATTAAGGTAGAGCTTGATGATTTATCAATGAAATATCTTATGCCTGATGTATATAATGATCTTGTTGAACAGGTCAACTTAAACAGACCGGGCAGGGAAGCATTTATAAAGAGCATAATTAAAGAAGTCGGTATGCATATAAGTAATGCCGGTATTGAGGCTGAGATTGATGGAAGAGTTAAACATTTCTTCTCAATCTATAGAAAAATGGTCAACCAGAATAAGACGCTTGACCAGATATATGACATATTTGCAGTAAGAATAAAGGTTGATACAGTTAAAGACTGTTATGCGGCACTTGGTGTAATCCATGAAATGTATAAGCCTATTCCGGGACGTTTCAAGGATTATATTGCTATGCCTAAGCCTAATAATTACCAGTCGCTCCATACAACACTTATCGCATCTAACGGACAGCCGTTTGAGATACAGATAAGAACTTACGAAATGCATAAGATTGCTGAGTATGGTATTGCAGCCCACTGGAAATATAAAGAGGGAAAGACAGGCGAGAAGGACAACCAGAGCGAGGAAGCAAAGCTTAGCTGGTTAAGACAGATTCTTGAATGGCAGAAGGAAATGTCTGATAACAAGGAATTCTTATCATCTATTAAGAATGACCTTAATCTTTTCTCAGACAGCGTATACTGCTTTACACCTTCGGGTGATGTCAAGAACCTTCCTGCAGGTTCATGCCCTATAGATTTTGCGTACAGTATCCACAGTGCTGTAGGTAATAAAATGGTAGGTGCAAGAGTTAATGGAAAGCTTGTTACTATTGATTATGTTATTAAGAATGGTGACAGAATCGAGATTATAACATCGCAGAATTCCAAGGGACCAAGCCGTGACTGGCTTTCAATTGTAAAGAGCACACAGGCAAAGAATAAGATTAACCAGTGGTTTAAGCAGGAGTTAAAGGAAGATAATATCATTAAGGGTAAGGAAATGATTGCTAACTACTGTAAGACTAAAGGAATCGTTCTTTCTGACATTACCAAGCCTGAATATGTTGAAAAATGTCTTAACAAATATGGCTTTAAAGACTGGGATTCTATTCTTGCAGCTGTCGGACATGGTGCACTTAAAGAGAGCCAGATAGTAAACAGGCTTAATGAGGAGCATTTAAAGACCAAGAAGGCAGAAGTTACAGATAAAGATGTACTTGAGGAAATCGTTGCCGCTGAGTCTAAGGAAAAGTCAAAGAAGAAGGAAGGCAAAGGTGGAATTGTCGTTAAGGGAATCCATGATGTTGCTGTCAGATTTTCAAAATGCTGTAATCCGGTTCCTGGTGATGAGATTGTTGGTTTTGTTACAAGAGGAAGAGGCATATCAATTCACAGAACAGACTGTGTTAATATAATCAACTTCCCGGCTAATGAACGTGCGCGTCTTATTGAGGCTGAATGGGAGCAGGGACAGACAGCAGGCGATACTTATGAGGTTGAAATCAATATATTTGCCAATAACAGAACTGGACTTATTGTTGATATATCAAGGATGTTCACAGAGGCAGAGATTGATGTGAAGTCTATGAACTGTCGTCTTAATAAGAAGGAAGTTGCGACAATAAGTGTCGGCTTTGATATTCACGGCAAGGAAGAACTTAACAGAATTATAGATAAATTAAGAAAGATAGACGGAGTTACTGATATAACAAGAACTGCCGGCTAAGAAAGGTTTGCAGATTATGATTAAGATAGAATCAAGAGTATTGGGACCGGTAGCTACTAACTGCTATCTTATAATTAATAAAGATAACAATGAGAGCATTATTGTTGACCCGGCAGATTCACCGGAGTCTATATATGATATGGTTGTGCGTTCAGCAAGCAAGCCACAGGCAATACTTCTTACACATGGACATTTTGACCATATAGGTGCGGCTAATGAGGTGCGTGAGCATTATGGAATTAAGATATATGCATCATGTGATGAGGAAAAGCTTCTTGCTTCACCGGCAAGAAACCTGTCAAATGCATACGGCATGAGTCTTAGGGTTACAGCAGATGTACTTCATAATGATGGGGATATTCTTGAACTTGCAGGACTTAAGATAAAGGCAATCCATACACCGGGACATACAGCAGGCGGAACATGCTACTATATCGAATCAGACAAGACGCTTATGTCAGGTGATACACTTTTTGCTGGTTCAGTTGGGAGAACAGATTACCCTACAGCAAGCTCTGCTGCAATGATGGAGTCACTTCATGACAAGCTCTGCAAGCTCCCTGACGATACAGATGTATATCCCGGACATGGAGAGTTCACAACGATTGGATATGAAAAGCAGAACAATCCGTACATGTGATGTCTGCAAGCGAAAAGGAAGCAACGCGAAGCGTTATTTACTTTTCGCGGGACATCAACGAGCAAACGCCTGCGAAGCAGGCTGGAAAGCACGATAGTGTGAGTTTGCGAGTATAAAAGCACAAATATCAGTGCGAAAAGGAAGTAACGATGATATATATTAAGATTGATAATGATGTATTTTATGATGATGCGGTTGTACTTGTCCGCTCGTTTTATCCAAGAATTGAGGTTATGGCACTTAAGGCAGATTCCAAGCCGGAAGAGAATGATGAGATTCTTTCAATAGAAGTGCCTGATATCACAGGGCTTGATAAGAAGAATGCCCACGAAGTATTTAAGGACAGTTTATATAAGAAGCTTTCAGAAAAAACTGGCAAGAAGCTTCCATGGGGATATCTTACAGGAGTAAGACCAAGTAAGATTGCGTATACAATGCTTGAAGAGGGTGCAACTGAAGAACAGATTAAGAAACATTTTATCGACAAGCATTATGCAAGTGAAGAAAAGGCTGAACTTGCGCTCACAGTAGCGAGGAAAGAACTGGATATACTTACAGATATGGATTATAAGACTGGCTACAGCCTGTATATTGGAATTCCGTTCTGTCCAAGTATATGCCTGTACTGCTCATTTTCATCATATGCACTTGGTGCGTACAAAGATTATGTAGATAATTATGTAGATGCGCTTATTAAGGAGATAAGATTCGTCGCTGAAACTATGAAGGGCAGAAGACTGGATACAGTGTATATGGGTGGTGGAACACCTACAACTTTGAGTGCAGCACAGTTAGATAAAGTACTGACAGTGGTTGAAGAAGCATTTGACTTGAGCAGATGCCGAGAGCTTACTGTAGAAGCCGGCAGACCGGACAGCGTGACACCAGATAAATTCAAGGTTCTAAAAGCACATAATGTCGGAAGAATATCTATTAATCCGCAGACAATGAACCAGAAAACACTTGACCTGATTGGTAGAAAGCATACAGTTGAAGATATTAAGAATGCTTATGTAATGGCAAGGGAAGCCGGACTTGATAATATCAACATGGATATGATTCTTGGACTTCCGGGAGAAGGCGTGGACGAGGTTGCACATACCCTTAATGAAATTAAGGCAATGAAGCCTGAGAGTCTTACAGTACATTCGCTTGCTATTAAGAGAGCTTCAAGACTTAATATTTTGCGTCAGCAGTACACTGAGCTTTCAATCGAGAACACAGACAGCATTATCGCAATGACTGAGCAGACAGCAAGAGATCTTAACATGCAGCCTTATTATATGTATCGCCAGAAGAATATGGCAGGCAATTTTGAAAATGTAGGCTATGCAGTTGCTGGACTTGAATGCATTTATAATATTCTTATTATGGAAGAAAAGCAGACAATAATTGCGTGCGGCGCAGGTGCTTCAACTAAGATAGTGTTCCATAATGAAGGTGATGAAAACCATTCTGTTAGGATTGAAAGAATCGAGAATGTCAAAGATGTCAGAAGCTATGTCGAGAGAATTGATGAGATGATTGAGAGAAAGCGGAAGTTCTTTGGGGAGAATGAGTTTTGATAATAAAAGGGGCAAGGTTGTCAGGAAATATTAAAAGTAGTGAATAAACCAGAAGATAAGAGGAATATATATGAAGGAGTATGACAAATATCTGAAGCTTTTAAAGGAGAAATATCCCACAAAACAGTCGGTTTACCGCGAACTTATTAACCTCAATGCAATTATGAATCTGCCAAAGGGAACAGAGCATTTTATGAGTGACCTTCATGGGGAATATGATGCATTTTATCATATAATCAATAATTGTTCGGGAGTAATTAGAGAGAAGGTAGCGATGCTGTATGGAGACGAACTTACTGTGTTTGAGCAGCAGGAGTTGTGCACATTGATATATTATCCTAGAGAGAAGCTGTCTATACTTATGGATGAGAATAAGGTTAATGATGAATGGTACAGAAATGTACTGAACCAGCTGATTCAGATTGCAAAGCTTCTGTCTTCTAAGTACACAAGATCTAAGGTGCGAAAAGCAATGCCTGTGGATTTTGCATATATCATTGATGAGCTTATTCATGCGCAGAAAGATGAAGATGACAACAGGAGTGTGTACCACAGGCAGATTATGGAAACAATTCTAAGTCTTCATAATGGTGATGAATTTCTTGTTGCACTTACCGACTTGATTAAAAGACTTGCCGTGGATCATCTTCATATACTGGGTGACATATATGACAGAGGACCACATGCAGATAAGATATTAGATCTACTGATGGAACATCACAGTGTTGATATCCAGTGGGGAAATCATGATATATTGTGGATGGGAGCTTTTTGTGGCAATCCGGTGTGTATGGCACTTGTAGTCAGAAATAATATTAAGTACAAAACTATGTCGATTCTTGAGAATGGTTATGGAATAAGCCTCAGGTTCCTTCTACAGTTTGCAGTTAATACATATTCAGATAAAAATGTTGATGATGCAGTCTATAAAGCTATTTCTGTGATTTTATTCAAGCTTGAAGGGCAGCTTATTAAGAGACACCCGGAATACAGGATGGAAGGAAGACTTCTGTTGGATAAGATGAATCTGGATAAAGGAACAGTAAGAATTGGTGATAAGGATTATTATCTTAATACTACAGAATTCCCAACTATTGACATGAGTAATCCATATGAGCTTACTATGGAAGAAATGTTCCTTATGGGAAGATTCAGGGCAGATTTTATTAACAGTATGGCACTTGAGAGGCATATCAATTTTCTATATGAAAAAGGCAGCATTTATAAGATTCATAATGGAAATCTTCTGTTCCACGGCTGCGTGCCACTTGATGAACAAGGGGTATTTGATGGAATTGTTGTGGATTGCAAATCGTATTCTGGTCGTGAGTATCTTGATTATTGCGAATCAATGGTAAGGCAGGCAAGAACCGGAGATTCAGATGCAGTTGATTTTATGTGGTTTTTATGGAGTAATATATTATCACCAGTAACCGGAAGGTGTATTAAAACATTTGAAAGAACTTTTCTGGACAAGGATAGAAATGCTGACTATAAGAATGCAATTAAAGAGGACAAGAATCCGTATTATGACCTGTATGAGAATGAAAGAATATGTAAAATGATTTTAAGAGAGTTTAATCTCTACAATGAGAGTGCACATATTATAAATGGACATACTCCTGTCAGGACAAAGGAGGGACAGCATCCGGTAAGGGCTAATGGCAAACTGATTGTTATAGATGGCGGTTTTTGCGAAGGATATCATGCTGCCACAGGAATAGCCGGTTATACACTTATTTATAATTCTCATGGAATGAAGATAAAAGAACATCATCCGTTTATGAGTATTAATATGGCAATTAATAGTAACAGGGACATTGAGTCTGAATCGCAGGTTGTTTATGTGGAAAAGCAGCGTGTGTTTGTAAAGGATACTGATAACGGAAAGCAGATTACTGAAGAAATTAATGATCTGATGAATCTTTTGAAATTGTATAATACATAAAAAATGTGAGATATGTTATGGATATTTCTACTTGATTTCTATATCACATAGAATGTAGAATTAGAAAGATAAATCAGAATATTATTATGAGGAGTTGCAGCATGGAAATTTATGAAATGATTGATTTGCAGGATTGTCCAAGATGTTTTGGACCTTCTATATTAGAGGAAGAAGATCATTCTTATTATGTAATGTGTATGGATTGTGGATGTCAGTCTGCACCATTTAGTTTTAAAAATGATGAAGACAGGCTTGATGCAGCAAGAAGAACAGCAGAATTGTGGAATACCGGCAAGGTAATTTACACAGGCCGTACTGAATAGATATTGAAGGAGGATTTTATTTATGAAGAGCAAAGATGAACTTTTTAATATGCCGATAGTTGAACTGAGACAATATATGAATTCTCTTTCTAATCCGGAAATACAGGAAGTCGCAAAGATATTTGAGGAAGATGATATTGAAAGAGATCCGCTTGAACTTCTTACGGCGTCGAAGCTTTTTGATTATATGAAATATGCAAATGGAGCAGTGGATATTGAATTTTAGTTATTTAAGATTTTGAAATGATTTTTCATATGTTGTATGAGAATAAATATTAATCAGGAGGATTATTAATGAAAATAGCAGTAACATACGAGAATGGTCAGATTTTTCAGCATTTCGGACATTCTGAGAGCTTTAAGATTTATGAGGCAGAAGGAAAGAATATTGTCCGTGCAGAGATAATTGGCACTGATGGAGCTGGTCATAGCGCATTGGCAGCTGTTCTTAAGGATAAAGGTGTAGATGTTCTTATATGTGGCGGAATCGGTAACGGTGCAGTCACAGCACTTTCAGAAGCTGGAATTGATGTATATTCAGGAGCAGATGGAGAAGCAGATGCAGCAGTTGAGGCATATCTTAATGGCGATTTAACATCAGCAGGAGTTAATTGCGACCATCATCACGATCATGAAGAAGGTCATGGTTGCGGACACTGTGGAAGCCATGAAGATGAAGAGTCAGGTTGCGGACATTGTGGAAGTGATGAAGGTGAATCAGACTGTGGTAGTGGTTGTGGCGGCTGCAGCGGTGGCTGTGGTACATTTACACCATCATTTGAAGGACCTAATGTAGGAAAGAAGGTAAAGGTTCATTATAAAGGAACTCTTAATGATGGAACACAGTTTGATTCTTCTTACGACAGAGGTGAACCGCTTGAATTTACTTGTGGAGCAGGAATGATGATTCAGGGCTTTGATAAGGCTGTTGCAACAATGAATGTCGGAGACGTTATTGATGTTCATCTTATGCCAGAGGAGGCGTATGGAGAAGCCGATCCAAGAGCTTTCATAACATTGCCTATAAGTGAGCTTCCTGGTGCAGAAGAACTTAAAGTTGATGATAAAGTATATCTTCAGAATATGTATGGACAGCCATTCCCAGCTAGGGTTGCTGCTTTAACTGATACTGAGATTACATTCGACGCTAATCATGAGATGGCAGGAAAAGAACTGAATTTCAGGATAGAGCTTGTGGAAGTGGTATGATTGAAATAGATGATTAAGATTATAAAAATATGGGGTTGTCGCACTAAGAATCGTTAATTTAGTTCAAATGCGACAGTCCCATATTTTTGATTGAAAGTTATGCAATGACACTTGTTGGGTTGCCGGAAAGATAGTTCTTCAGATTTTCAGCTGCAATTTGAATATCGCGCATTCTGGCTTCCATTGGGAACCAGGCTATATGTGAAGTTATTCGGGTATTAGGACAATCCATAAGAGGAATATGTTTCTTCTTTGTGTCAAAGCTGGTGGCATCAAGACCAGCGGCATATACTTTACCGGAATACAAAGCTTTTTCGAGATCCTCTTCAACTATAAGACTACCTCTGGCATCATTGATGATAATAACTCCATCTTTCATTTTGGCAATGGATTCTTTATTAATAATTCCGACAGATGATGGATTTTCAGAACAGTTAAGAGAAATTATATCTGAACGTCTATATAATTCATCAAGGGAAACCTGTTCAATAATATCATATTCTGCTTCGGTTTTTATGGTTCTGCTATGACCAAGTACATGCATACCAAAACCATGAGCCATTCTGGCAAGCCATAAGCCAACATGTCCAATACCTATTATACCGATTGTTTTATCATATAGTTCTATCTGACGGGAAGTATTATCTATAATGTCAGATGGATAAGATACATTATTCCAGTCTGTGTTTTTTAAAAGGGATGAATTATAACCAATATTATGGCATATATCCATAAGGAGAGCCATAGAAAACTGAGCAATTGTCTGTGCACCATATAAGGTGTTGGTTACAGTAATGCCAAGCTGATTAATGAGTTTTTTGTCAAATTGTCCATATCCCATAGATAATGTTGATATGTATTTAAGGTTTGGATGACGTTTGAAGAAATCTTCATTAATATCAGGACCAAGAAATAATCCTACACATATATCAGCATCACCAATTAATTCATCCATTGTTTTGAAATTTAATCCGTATACATTGTATACAGAATAATCTGTAATATCTGTCATAGATGAAAGAGCATCATCCCAGAATTTCTGGGTTGTTTCATTAAGACCATCTTTCCATGATGGGTGTCCGGTAAAAATACATGCTTTCATAATAATTCCTCCATTCATTAAATTACTCATGTATAAAATGTAATGCTTTTATATGAGATTGTCAAGAGAAATTACTCATGTATAATAAATTATCTCGTTTTTCTGATAACAGGATGGAAGCCATCCTTTAAATCAAGTTCATATTTATCAAGCTCCTGCATAATGTAATCACATACATTTGATGCTTTTCTTATATCATTATAATATGTTTGTTGTTCAAGATAAAATCTTATATAAGTTTCATCAGAAAAGTGTTCATTTCCAGCGTTTATATATTGGTTTACCAGAGATGGTTTTATTGAAGTAAGGCATGCGCCGGCAAGAACTTTATAAGATTCTGATTTTTTAGAATTCTTATTAAGAGATTCTGAAACATGTGAATTAAGTGTTTCTATAAGTTTTGATTCTCTGTATATATCTCTGTAGAACATTAAAAAGTTTCTGTTAGTGAAACACAGCTTTAATTCCGCAGCACTGCTTAATAAAAACAGTTCAACATCAGAATATCCCTGTAAAGAGAATGCTTCATCATATACATTTCTTATTTGAAGATATATATGATAAGCAATATCAGCTTTTGAATCAAAATAGTATTTTATCAGACCAAGGTTTATGTTTGCTTCTTTTGCTATCTGACGGGTGGTTGTTTCGTTATATCCTTGGCTATAGAATAATCTTCTGGATGCAGCCAGAATGTTTTTTTGAGTATCTTTCCCTTTATTATAATTAGCCATATTTGAAAAAGGCTCCTTTCTGCATATAAGTTAAATATAAATGTTCATTTATAATATAACACAAATCCTAAAAAAGAGGAAGAAAAATTAATCGTGTATAAAAAGTTGTTGACAGATGTTTATAGTGGTGTTATTATGCACCTAACAAAAACAAATGCATCAATGAATTAGACAACGGAGTCTGTATCACTTAGTGGTATGGACTCCGTTTTTTCATCAATTGCGAGGAAAGGAGATAATGTTATGCTGAAATATATCATTAAAAGGATACTGGTTGCTATACCAACATTTATTGGAATAACACTTCTGGTTTTCGTTCTTTCAAGTATGGCACCGGGAGGACCGCTTACAAGTTTAAGGGCGACAATGACGGAAGAAGCAGTTGATGAGCTTGAACATCAGTATGGATTAGATAGACCAATACTGGTTCAGTATGGTGACTGGTTTAAGGATTTGTTTAAAGGAGATTTAGGAACATCGTATAAATCAGGAAAGCCTGTTATGGAACTTATGAGTAACAGAATAGGACCAACTCTGGTACTTACATTAACAGCATTTGTTTTATCAACGATTACTGGTGTTGTACTTGGAATTATATCTGCAGTTAATGATGGAGGAAAGGGCGATAAAGTCATATCGGCTATAGCATTTATATCACAATCTGTTCCAGGATTTTTCTTAAGTGTTCTTATGTTATGGCTTTTTTCAGTAAAGCTTGGATGGCTGCCTACAAGTGGAATGTACGGAATAACGGGAGAAAGAAGTATTTCAGAGTTAATAAAACATCTTGTGCTGCCAGCTGGAATTATGGCATTCGGGCAGTTAGGTTCATTAATAAGATATACAAAAAGCGGAATGCTGGAGGTTATGAATGAAGAATATATTAAAACAGCTAAAAGTAAGGGAATAGGTGCATTTGCAGTAAATATCAGACATGCATTCAGAAATTCACTTATACCAATAGTTACTATTCTTGGTACAGAAATTCCTAATCTTATTGGTGGCTCTGTGATTATTGAACAGATATTTGGCTGGCCAGGACTTGGTACATTGATGATGACATCTGTTACATCAAGAGATTATCCAACAATTATGGGAATTACATGTCTTATATCAGCTGTAGTTCTTGTCGTGAATCTGCTTGTGGATCTTATATATGGATTATTAGACCCACGAATCAGTTATAAATAGAAAGGAGGAGCACATATGGCAGAAACAACTAAGGTTGAAAATAAGCATCAGGCTTTAAAAAGATTTTTGAAAAGAAAAAGTGCATGTGTCTGCATGGTGATTCTGATAATTATGATTATTGTGTGTTTTATAATTCCGTTATTAGCAGATAAAGGAATTATAAATATGGATGCATATTCATACGATACAGTAAAATCGGTGCCATCTGCAAAGCACATATTAGGAACAGATGATGTAGGAAGAGATTGTTTTGCAAGACTGCTATATGGAGGAAGAGTTTCTTTAACAGTGGCGTTTTTCTCTACTGTAATTGCAGCAGTTATTGGAATTTTATTTGGATTGCTTGCAGGGTATTTCAGAGGATTCTGGGAAGTGGTTGTAATGAGACTCACAGATATATTTATGTCGTTTCCTTCAAATGTATTTGCACTTGTTCTTGTCGCAGTATTTAAGCCATCGGTGCTGTTACTTACTATAGTGATTGGAATATTAAGCTGGGTGAGTTTTGCAAAGCTTATATACAGTCAGACGATATCAGTTAAGGAAAAAGATTACATTGAAGCCGCAAGAGCAATGGGAAACAGCAGTTTCAGAATTTTGTTTAAATATATTCTTCCAAATGTAATGGCTCCTATATGGATAACATTTACTTTACATCTGGGAATGGGAATTATGATAGAATCAGGACTTAGCTTTCTGGGTGTTGGTGTACAGCCGCCAACAGCATCATGGGGCAATATTATTAATTCAGCACAGAAACTTATGATATTAAAAAATTGTCCATGGATGTGGCTTCCTGCAGGACTATGTCTGGTAGTATTTGTTATATGTATAAATGTTGTTGGAGAGGGGCTGAGAGCAGCACTTGATCCGAAAACAAGAATTTAACAACTGATAATGACATGTCAGACAGTCTGATATGTTTATTATATACATCAAAAGGGAGGTTAATGTTTATGAAGAAAGGAAAGAGATTATTAGCACTATTTTTAACACTTGTACTAGCATTATCAACGGTATCACTTACGGGATGTGGTTCCGGCTCAGCTTCCGAAGGAAAAACATTTGTGTATGCAATGGGTTCATCGTGGGATACATTATTCCCATATGGAGGATCTGCTGAAGATTATGGACGTTCAACATGGGAATACATGTATGGAACATTTGCTTTGATTGACAATTCTGATGAGATTCTCGATTATATGGTAATTCCATCAGAAAGTAAGGCTGCTGCGGATGGCAAATCAATAACATTTAAGGTTAATACAGCAATGAAGTGGTCAGATGGAGAAGCGTATACAGCAAATGACTGGCTATATACATTTAAAACAATGACAGATCCATCTGTTGTATGTACAATGAAGAACTATTTCAATATTTTCAAGGGTGTGGATGCCAATGGTAATCTTGAAAGCGGCGCTTCAATATCAGATGCTATCACAGTAGATGGTGATACATTAACTGTTTATCTTGATGATGCGACAAATGTGGATTCATTTCTGTATACATATAACAATTTCTTCTTTGTTATGCCTGAACATAAGCTTAAGGATATTGCACCTGCTGAAATTCCAAACAGTGACTATTGGAATAATCCAATAACAACAGGACCTTTTGTTCTTGAATCAGAGATTGCAGGAAGTCAGCTTACCTTCAAGAGAAATACATATTTCCCACTTTGGGATGACTATTCAAATATTGAAAAATTTGTAATAAAGGTTGTCGGAACTGATGTTATGATTGAGGGAATTGCTTCAGGAGAAATAAGTTATGTAATGTCCACTCTTAGTGCAAATGATTGTGCTGAGGCGGTTGAACTTGACGGAGTGTCAGGAGAGCCAATGGAAGAGGCTACAATGATTGTATTTATGGCTATTAATAACCAGACAATATCTGATTCAAGAGTAAGAAGAGCACTTGATCTGGCACTTAATAGAGACTATATGTGCAGTCAGATTATGGGAGGTCATGCATTTGCAGTAAATACATTTGAGCGTTCTAAGTATCTGAATAAGGATATTAAGGCAGAATATAATTTGAAAAAGGCAAAGGAACTTCTGGATGCAGCAGCAACAGATGGAAAGTTTGATTACAGCAAGCCGATACAGGCAGGTATTGTATCAGGATTCCGTGAACAGATTGCTTCTGTATTAAAGAATGACCTTGCTTCTATAGGTGTTACACTTAATATTACAACAGGAGATGCAACAACAATTAACGGTAAAATGCAGGATTCAGGAGCATATGATATATGTCTTGTAGGTGGTGGAATGACAGCAGATCCTACATGGCCAATGAATGCATTACTTAATCCAGCTGTATCTAATTATAGTCAGATAACAGATTCTAAGTATTATGATATGTGTCTGAAGATTAATTCGGAACAGGATGAAACAAAGAGAGCTGAGCTCGTTAATGAATTCCAGAAAGTAATGTATGAAGATGCACCTTATGTATTTGTATTCACTATGGAATCATGGAAACTGTATTCATCATCATTAGAGTTCGAATCAGGTTCATCTTCTGGAACATTTACAGGCACGATGCCAAGATTCTGGACATGTAAAATTAAAAATTAAGAGAAAAGGAGTGGATTGAGGATGGACGAGACCATATTAAAAGTTGAAAAATTAAAAGTTGGATTCCGAAATGGAAAGAACATTCTTACTGCAGTAGAGGATATCTCCTTTGAGGTTAAGAAGGGAAAAGTTCTTTGCATTGTTGGTGAATCAGGATGTGGAAAAAGCGTGACAGCAACATCTATCATGAAACTCCAGTCTAAAAAAGTTATGGTAATTCAGGATGGTGCTATATATTACAAAGATAAGGATTTGACCAAGTGTTCTGAAAAGGAAATGGATGAAATAAGAGGAAATAAAATCAGTATGATTTTTCAGGAGCCTATGACATCACTTAATCCGGTATACACAATAGGTCATCAGCTTATGGAAATAATGCTTGCACATCCTGAAAATGGTATAAAAAATAAAACTGATGCAAAGAAATATGCGATAGAAATGCTGGGGAAAGTAGGAATACTTTCTCCAGAAACAAGAGTAAATGAGTATCCGCATCAGTTATCAGGAGGAATGAGGCAGAGAGTTATGATAGCCATGGCCCTTTGCTGCAACCCTGACATCCTTATTGCTGATGAGCCAACAACTGCTCTGGATGTAACTATACAGGCACAGATATTAAAGCTTATGAGTGAACTTCAAAGAGATTTTAATACAGGAATTATTATGATAACCCATGATATGGGGGTAGTAGCCAAGGTAGCAGATGACATTATGGTTATGTATGCAGGAAAGGTTGTAGAAAAGAATACGGCAGAAAACATATTTGACCATACAAGACATCCATATACGCAGGGGCTGCTTAAATCTATACCTAGATTGGATCAGGATGTAGATAAGCTTTATACAATAGAAGGTCAGGTGCCATCTCTTAGCCAGATGGGAAAAGGCTGTAGGTTTGCATCAAGATGCCCATATTGCACAGACAGATGCAAAAATGAAGAACCTAAATTAATAAAGACATCTGATGGAGGACAAATCAGGTGTTTCAGAGTCAGTGAATAGGGGGCGGATGTTTATATGGAAGAAAAGCAGATATTATTAAAAGTATCACATTTAAAAAAGTATTTTCATGTAAAGAAAAGTATTAATAAAGATAAAAATGAGTATCTGCATGCAGTTGATGATGTTTCTTTTACATTAAATAAAGGAGAAACATTAGGACTGGTAGGGGAAAGTGGATGCGGTAAATCTACACTTGGAAGGTCAGTATTGAGATTACATGAAATTACAGAAGGAACAATAGAGTTTGAAGGGAATGATATAAGCTGGCGAAAGGAATCGGAATTAAGACCATTAAGAAAGCGCATGCAGATAATATTTCAGGATCCATATGCTTCGCTTAATCCCAAAATGACGATAAGAGCCGCAATAGAAGACCCACTTATTGTATATCATGAAATGAATTCAGTGCAAAGACGACAGCGGGTTGAAGAAGTAATGGATTATGTTGGAATACCCAGGTATATGGCTGACCGTTATCCACATGAATTATCAGGTGGACAGAGACAGAGGGCAGCAATAGCACGTGGAATAGTCCTTAATCCTTCATTTGTAGTCGGAGATGAACCGGTATCAGCGCTTGATGTTTCGATAAGAGCACAGATTCTTAATCTTATGAAAGATATTCAGAATAAGACAGGATTGTCATATCTGTTTATTTCGCATGACTTAAGTGTTGTCAGATATCTGTGTGATAAGATAGCTGTTATGTATCTTGGCAAGATAGTGGAGATAGGAACTAAAAAGGAAATATTTGAAAATGCAAAACATCCTTATACGCAGGCACTTTTATCGGCAATTCCAATACCGGATGTACATATTCAGAGAAAAGAGATTATTCTTTCTGGTGATATGCCGTCACCAATTCATCCGCCTAAGGGATGCAGATTCTGTACAAGATGTCCATATGCAACAGAAGAATGTTCATCAGAAGTTCCGGAGCTTCAGGGAAATGCAGAACATCAGGTAGCATGTTTCAAATTCAAGTAAAATTCAACGATTTAAAGGAGGATACAGAAATGATAGATGCAGAAAAAATAAAAAAATTAGTAAGACCATCGATAGCGGCTATGCCGGCATATGTGCCTGGGAGAACAGTAGAAGAGGCATCTAAAGCAAATGGTGGTATTAAGATGATAAAGCTTGGATCTAATGAAAGTCAGATTGGTCCATCGCCTATGGCGGTAAAAGCAATGGCGGATATAGCTGCATCAACAAATACATATCCTAACCCTGTTGCCGGAGATTTAGGAGAAGCACTTGCTGATTATTATGGTGTAGAACCTGGTAATATTGTTTGTGGAAACGGTTCAAGTACGATTCTTGATGCTATATGCAGGGCGTATGTTAATCAGGGAGAAGAAGTACTGTTCTGTATGCCATCATTTCAGATATATCAGATGTTTACAGAGGAAATGGATGGTGTATCAGTTGTTCTTCCACTTGATAAAGATTTGAAATTCGATCTTAATGCAATGAAAGAAAAGATTACAGATAAGACTAAGCTTATTATGATATGTAATCCTAATAATCCTACAGGTTCTTTTCTAAACAGTAGGGAATTGTCAGATTTTATTAAGTCTCTTCCATCGCATGTAATATGTGTGATTGATGAAGCTTATATTGAGTATGCTACAGATCCTGAATGTGCAAGCATGATACCCCTGATTAATGATTATAATGTTATTGTCGTAAGAACATTTTCTAAAATATGGGGACTTGCAGGTGCAAGAGTTGGATATGCTGTTGCAAATGAAGAAATTGCTAAATATATAAGATCATGTGTCTGTACATTTAATGTCAACAAAATGGTTATTGCTGGTGCAATAGCTTCATTGCAGGATAAGGATTTTTTACAGAAATCATGGGAGATTAATAAGGAAGGGAAAGAATACCTTTCAGAAGAAATGAAAAAGTTCGGATGGCATGTATGGCCGACACAGTCTAATTTCATATATGTTACGGAAACAACCAAGGATGCAGCGGACATTGCAAGAGAAATGGAAAAGCGAGGCATTATCATAAGAGGTAATATGGGATTCTTAAGAATTACGATTGGTACAATGGAACAGAATAAAAAGATGATTGAAGCATTTAAAGATATGCTGGGTATGTAGCATTGTTTATTTTTAAGATTTTATGAGGGCTAAGATTATGAAAATGACAACAAAGCAAAAGACAGAAATGATGGGAACTGAAAAAGTGTGGAAAGTATTTGCTATTATGGCTTTCCCTTCAATTATGTCACAATTGTCGCATACATTTTATAATCTGGTAGACAGATTTTTTATGGGGCAGTATGTTGGAAGTACTGCGTTAGGTGCAATTTCTCTTACAAGCCCTCTTATCAACATAATGGCTGGTTTATCTCTCCTCATAACAATAGGCGGAGCTGCGTTGTTGTCAATTAATCTGGGTAAAGGGAAAATAAAAGATGCACAGGTGCTGTTTACCAATTTAATAGTTCAGGCGCTGGTGACATCATTTGTATTAGCACTTGTGTATTTTATCTTTGCACCGCAGATTATAACAATATGTGGAGCTGGAAAAACATCAGCACTTTACGAAGGTGGGGTGAAATATCTTAGAATTTTATCATTTGGTCTGATGTTCCAGCTTCTTAATGCGGTACAGGCTTCAATAATAAGGGCTGAAGGTAATGCTGGATATTCATTAGTTGTATCTATAATTGGAGGAGTAGTAAACATAGTGTTTGACGCAGTTCTGGTTATAGTATTCAGAATGGGTGTTGCAGGTGCAGCATATGCAACTGTTGCAAGTCAGTTTGTTTCTGCATTAGTCAGTACATTGTATTTCTTTTCGGGAAAAAGCCAGATGAAATGGACTGGTATGGGTTCCTTAAAGTTATCAATAAACATTGATGTTATTAAAACAGGAATGGCTCCTGCAATATTGCAGTTGCTTAGCTTTGTAACCGGATTGATTCTTAATAACCAGCTTAGAAAATATGGAGATATGTGTAGTGTTACAGGAGATCTGGCAATATCTGCCATGAGTGTTGTAACAACGGCAGAATCAGTGTTTCTTGGTGTTGTTATGGGAATTAATCAGGCTGTATCACCAATCGTAAGCTATAATTATGGAGCGGGAAAATATAAAAGAGTATTACAGGGCACAATTATTGCATTGATAACCGGTACGATATTTACAACGATATCGTGGGCATTGATGATGTTTGTTCCTCAATATATATTCAAAATATTCAGCAATGATGTTGATTTAATAAGCTATGGCGTTCATGCAATAAGGCTATATAGAGCATTTTCAATGTTTATGGCGGTGCAGACGTTATGTGCAATGTTCTTTTCCAGCATAGGTGAATCAAAAACAGCAACAGTAATGTCAGTTTTAAGACAGGGTGTTTTTCTTATTCCGGGATATCTGATATTACCAGTGTTTTATGGACTTGATGGCGTATTGGTTTCAATGTCAATATCGGATGTGTTATCTACAATTATCATACTGGTTATATATATATTAGGGTTAAGGAAACTTGAAAAAAAGAGAAAAGAGGGATGTTATGAATAATAATTATATTATTACCATTGCAAGAGGCTTTGGAACTGGCGGGAAACAGATTGCTATGAAACTTGCAGATGAACTTGGAATAAATTGTTATGAGAACAGAATACTTACACTTGCTTCACAGTATAGTGGATATGGTGAAGAAATGTTTGATGATGAAAAATTAAAAGGAGGACTTTTAATAAATCGTTTTCTTAAAAATCTTCCGATGTCTAAAACTCCCAGACCAAATGTTAATAAATTTTCTGCTAATAAGAATACATTTGAAATTCAGTCAAAAATTATAAAACAGCTTGCTGAAACTGAAAGTTGTATAATAATTGGAAAATGTGCTGATTATGTCCTGAAGGATTATGATAATGTTGTAAGTGTGTATATTGAAGCACCTAGAGAATATACGAGAACCAGAATCATGAGAAGGATGGGCGTACATTCGGATGAAGCAGATAAACTTATTACAGAAACAGATAAATACAGGGCAGATTATTATAAGTTCTATACAAATGGAAATTACTGGACAAATCCTGTTAATTACGATATCACCCTGAACAGTATGAGACTTGGTGAGGAAAATTGTGTTCAGCTTATAAAAGATACTGTTGTAAGAAAATTGAAAATCGAATTATAAAAGTTATGCCCCTCTTTATGATGCAGAGGGGCTGATTTTTTAATATAGCTCCTTAGTCAGCCGTATCCATTCTTTCAGTTCTTTCCGGTTTTCATCTTCCTTGCGGAAGGCGGCGGAGAATGGTATACGCAAGTCTGGGTCGCCAACCTGTAATACAACTGAATCAGGTGAAAGCTTCATTGAAGTAAGATAACTGTTTAGTGTAAATGCAATTCCATATCCCTGTTCAGCAAGTCGGATTCCTGCGTCAATACTGCTTATCTTATAGGTAAGCTCTGGCAGGACATCAGCATAGAAAAGGGCGTCTTCTTCAAGCTGTCTTATACTCTGGTTGCTGTGCTGCAGGATGAATCTTTCTTTTCTTACATGCGCAAGATCAAGCCATGGATAGATGCATGATTCTTTAGACTCTGCGAAAGATACAGCAGGGTGGCTTTTGGAAAGAATGGCAACAAGACAGTCTTCATATATGGTTTCATAGGAAAGTCTGGTGTTGCTCACGCTGTTATATCCAAAGAACATATCAAGGTCACCGGCAAGAAGCTGCTCTTCATGGTCTGAGAGATGTCCGTCAATGGCATATACAACTGACTGTGGATACAGTCTGTTAAATGCAGTCATAACAGAAGGAAAGAGAGACTCAACCTGACGTACCATGTAACCAATGCGGAGTTTAACAGCCACATTTTTGCCAATATCAATCATGCGGTCCTCAAGTTCAAAGTATTTCATAGTAATATCTCTGGCAGATTTCACGAATTCCTCGCCTGCATATGTAAGAATCATGCGGCGGCCTTTTCTTTCAAAAAGTTGTATGCCAAGTGAAGTTTCAAGCTGTTTAAGATGTATGCTCAAAGCCGGCTGCGACAAGAACAGAGCATTGGCGGCTTTGGTAAGATTTCCGTAATTAGCAATTGTAAGAACATATTGCATGTCTTTTTCAGTAATCATATGAATTCCCTTTCTAAAATAGTGCATGTTTCAATAACAATGTAATAATTATACATAATTAAAATGTATCAATCAATCGAAACTATAAATTAGATTTATACTTTCGATAAAAACATACAATTTTATTTTTAGTATGATTTATATTAAAATGTATAAAAATATAAATTTGTTATGGGAGAAAATTTCATGGAAACAAAAGCAAAGAAAAAATGGAAAACGCCACATACATTTGTAATACTTGTGGTAATTATTCTTATTGCTGCAGCGGCAACATATATTGTGCCGGCAGGTGAATTTACAAGATTTAAAGATGCAGCAACAGGCAAGACTTTAGTTGAAGCTGGAAGTTATCACAGAATAGCATCAAGTCCGCTTAATCCGTTAAAGATTCCTTCAGCAATCTATACCGGAATTGTGAAATCAGCGTCAACAATCACATTTATGCTGATAATCGGCGGAGCTTTTCAGGTAATTACATCAACAGGTGCACTTACAGCGTTATGCAAGAAGTTATCTAAGACATTTTCTAAGCACAAATATGTTGTAATTCCTGTATTTTTGACATTGTTTTCTATATTCGGATTCACAATGGGAATGTCATCAGAGGTTATGATATTCGTTCCTATCGGAATTACACTTGCGTTATTCTTAGGACTTGATAAGGTTACAGGAACAGCAATGATTGCACTCGGTGCAGCGGTTGGATTCACAGCCGGATTACTTAATCCGTTCAATGTAGGAGTTGCGCAGGATATAGCAGAATTGCAGTTGTTCTCAGGAATGGCTTACAGAGTATTTATTCTTGTTGTGCTTCTTGCTGCTACAAGTGCATACATAATCTGCTATGCAAGAAAGGTTGCAGCACATCCTGAAAAAAGCGTAATATATGGAATTCCTGAAGACCAGGAGTACACATTTGACAATGCAACAGACACAATTACGGTAAGACAGATTGCAGTTCTTGTTGTTATGGCACTTGGTTTTGGAATACTTATATATGGCCTTTCAAAGAAGGGCTGGTACTTTGAAGAAATGTCAGGTCTGTTCATATTTATGGGTGTAATATGCGGATTTATCAGCGGTTACGGTCCTAGCAGAATTGCAAGGGAATTCGGAGAAGGCGCAAAGGGCATCATAGTTGGATGTCTTATTATCGGAATTGCCCGTACAGTTGAGGTAATATTAAGTGATGCCAATATTCTTGATACTATCGTGTACGGAATTGTTAATATTGTAAATGTTATGCCAGATTCAATTAAGGCTGTCGGCATGTTCTTATGTCAGTCACTTATTAACTGCGTAATCGTGTCAGGAACAGGTCAGGCAGCAGTTACAATGCCACTTATGGTGCCGGTTTCAGACCTTGTAGGAATATCAAGACAGACATCAGTGCTTGCGTTCCAGTTAGGAGACGGATTCTCTAACTCAGTACTTCCAATGTCATCATCACTTATGGGATATCTTGCTGTATCAAAGATTCCTTATAGCAAATGGCTTAAGTTCATGATGCCACTGTTCCTTATATGGACAGCACTTGGATGCCTGTTTATGCTTGGTGCATTAATGATTGGATATTAGAATTGATTAGGAGCAGATATTATGTCAGACGATATTAAGAAGCAGCTTGGGGCGGTTATTGACAGCTATAAAGAAGATTTATGCCAGATGGCAGATGAGATATTCGACCTTGCGGAGATAAGCGGGGAAGAGTACAAGACATCTGATATATTGTGCAGTTATCTTGAAAAAGAAGGATTTGTGGTAGAGCGTGGAACAGGACTTGAAACAGCATTCAGGGCAACATGGGATAATGGAAGTGACGGCCCGGTGATTGGAATTCTTGTTGAATATGACGCTCTTGAAAAAATCGGACATGCGTGTGGACATCATCTTCAGGGACCTGTCGGGATAGGGGCAGCAATTGCAGTAAAGAACTGCCTTCAGGATTATCCATGCAGGCTTGTTGTGTATGGAACTCCGGCAGAGGAAACTCTTGGCGGTAAGATAATTATGCTCGATAAAGGTTATATGAAAGAGCTTGACCTTGCATTTATGTCGCATGGTTCACCTAATACATCAGTAGATGAAAAATGTATGGCACTCGAGAATTTCGTGGTAACATTCCACGGAGTAAAAAGCCATGCTGCAATAAGTCCAGAAGAAGGACGCAGCGCACTTGATGCAGCGTTATTATCATTCCATGCAATTGAGATGTTAAGAGAGCATGTTAAAGATGACACAAGAATGCATTACACAATCCGTAATGCAGGTGGTCCTCCAAATGTAGTTCCGGACCTTACTGTTGCAGAATATACACTCCGCTCATACAGCACAAAATACCTTGATGAAGTTGTAGAGAGATTCTACAACATTTTAAAAGGTGCTGCGCTTATGACGGGAACAACATATGAGGTTCAGAGAGACCTTCCATTCAAGAGCAAGGTTGTGTGCCATAAGGTCAATGATCTGCTTATGGCAAATGCAGCATATGAGAATGCCCCATCAATCGCACCACCACGCGAAAGGACTGGCTCAACAGATTTCGGCAATGTGTTATATGAAGTTCCAGGCTCATGTATAAGAATTGCATTCACAGACAAGGATGCACAGCCACATTCAGAAGCTTACCTTAAAGCAGGAAAGAGTGATGCAGCGCATAATGCTATAGTATATGCAGCAAAGATAATGGCTGATTCAATATGTGATGTTCTTGTTAATCCTGAGCTTCTTGCACAGATAAAGCAGGAGTTTGAGGTGGCAAGAGAAAAAGGCTGATGAGTGGGTTTAGCGATAATATTGAATTGAATTAATAGAGTTGTAATCAGGCGGAGGAGAAATCCAAAGCCTGATTTTTTGTAAATAATTAAAAATAAAGTAAATAAAAATTGACAAAATTAATAGATGTGTATAATATTATTGATATAAGGAGACGATGTTATGCCTAAAAAATCTATAGTGTTATTACCGGAAACATTGAACATACTAGAACAGATGGGATTGCAAATAAAATATGCAAGATTAAGAAGAAAAATATCAGCAGAAATTGTTGCTGAGCGAGCGGGGATAAGCAGAGCAACATTATGTGCTATAGAGAAGGGTTCCCCTTCGGTTGCAATGGGGTGTTATGCAGCAGTTTTACATGCATTGAATTACATGGATAAAGATTTATTATTAGTAGCTAAGGATGATGAACTGGGAAGAAAGCTGCAGGATTTGGATTTGCATGTACAAAAGAGGGTAAGAAAAAAGAGGTGAATGTAAATGAATGGGGAAAGAATTATATATGTATATGCGGATTTTTTACATTACGACAAACAATTAATAGGGAAATTATATGCCTCCATGGCAAGGGGTAAGGAATTTTATTCATTTGAATATGATGAGAAATGGCTTGAACAATCTACGACTTTTATAGATCCGGATTTACAATTGTATAATGGCAGACAATATGTGAATGATGACAAAAATATTTTTGGAGCATTCGCAGATTCATGTCCTGACAGATGGGGAAGATTGCTTATGAAAAGGAGAGAAGCAATCAGGGCGAGAAAAACAGATGAAAAGCCAAGAAAACTGGTTGAAAGTGATTATCTTTTAGGAGTATATGATAAGGCAAGAATGGGAGGTTTAAGATTTAAGACTAATCCTGAAGAAGAATTCTTATCAGATGATAAGGAACTTGCAACACCTCCATGGACTTCACTCAGACAGTTAGAGCAAGCATCAATTTTATTTGAAAATGATGATAGCGGATTGGAAGAAAAGTGGCTTAGACAATTAATTGCACCTGGTTCATCTTTAGGTGGAGCAAGACCGAAAGCATCAGTAATGGCACCAGATGGAGCGTTGTGGATAGCAAAATTTCCATCAAAGCATGATGAGTTTAATTCAGGTGCATGGGAGATGGTTGTACATGAATTAGCAAAAATGTGTGGTCTGAATGTGCCAGAAGCTAAGTTGGAAAAGTTTTCTAAAACAGGAAGTACATTTTTAGTTAAAAGATTTGACAGAGATGGTGAACAGAGAATACATTTTTCATCTGCGATGACAATGCTGGGGAAAAAGGATGGTGCAGGAAGTATAGATGGAAGCAGCTATTTAGAGATAGCATCTTTTTTAAGGGCTAATGGAGCTAAAGCAAAAGAAGATTTGGCTGAGTTATGGCGAAGAATAGTTTTTAGTATGGCGGTATCTAATACGGATGATCATTTTAGAAATCATGGCTTTATATTAACAGAAGATGGTTGGAGACTTTCACCAATGTACGATGTTAATCCTGATATATATGGGGAAAATCTTTCTTTAAATGTAGATGAATATGATTCAAGTATTGATTTTAATCTAGCAATAGAAGCATCTTCATATTATGGCTTGTCATCAAAAGAAGCAGAAGATGGGGTTAATGAGATAAAGCAGATAGTAAAAAATAACTGGCAGAGATTAGCTAAGGATTATGATATAAGCAGGGGACAGATAGAAAAAATGAAACCTGCATTCAGAGAATGTGAATATTAAAATACAGATGCATCAGGCGTAGGAGAAATCCAAAGCCTGATTTTTTATAATTTGTAAGCATAAAAAATTGTATAGACACAATATGTCTGACTTGAATGCTATTCTTAATATACAAACAACCTAAAATGAAAAATTAAACCTGTACTTTGACAACTGAAAATGGCTAAAAAAGTCTAATTTACTTTTGCAATAGCTTCTTCTGGCAGATGTGATATAGTTAAGATATCGATTGCTATCTGCTAGGAAGGAGTAGATATGGCTTATTACAAAAAAGAAGGACAGATGGATCTGTCTGACAGGATTGCGATAGAAACCGGAATCAGCAATAAGGATTCATTCAAAAAGATTGGAAAACTACTCCATAGACATCCGTCAACGATTGCACATGAGATTAAGGAAAATCGTACATTTATTGCAGGCAATTATTTTCTGAAGAAAGACTGCAGATTTGTAAGACAGTATGTACAGCATCATGTTTGTGGAGATGAGTTCTGCGAAGAAAACTGCTGTAGATGTCGAAGAGAGAACTGCCAGAAATACTGTGAAAAATATGTATCACGGGCATGCCACAAATTTGAAAAGCATCCATATGTGTGCAATAACTGTTCAGAGAAAAAGCTTTGTTCAAAAGATAAATATATTTATAGTGCAAAGCATGCTGATGCAGCTGTGACACGAAGACGGAGTGAAAGCAGACAAGGAATTCGCATTTCTGATGAAAAGAAATCTGAAATGGATGAATTAGTTACCAAACTTGTTAAAAAGGGACAGCCTCTTACCCATATATATACCGAGCATGAAAAAGAAATGCCGGTATGTTTGAGAACTCTCTATAACTACATCGATGATGGCGAATTGACAGTAAAAAATATAGACTTGCGTAGAAAAACCGGGTATAAGAAACGAGGAAAAGGTCATCAACCATCTCTTGGATTTGCAAATATGGAGTTTCGCCAAGGCAGAACTTACACTGATTTTGAGTATGCGATGAAAGCAAAGTATACAG